>ERZ1024463.8-NODE-8-length-37390-cov-10.472800_pt1 | contig 37390 bp, 39 predicted proteins | sample MGYA00520805_ERZ1024463 | MGnify/ENA primary metagenome ERZ1024463 (study PRJEB33242, sample SAMEA3444304) | Homo sapiens | biome: Host associated; feature: Gastrointestinal tract; material: Stool | place: Uganda | collected 2011-01-01 ...
ATGGCTCGGATAGGCGCGGTAAAGAAATGCAAGACGTATATGGGCGCGGATTGGTATATTATGGTATTGCTGAAAATTATGTGACAAGATGGAATGATGGCTTTGGATACCAAACAAACCAGAGATTTTGGAAAGACATAGTAAAATACGGATGGAAAAATTTCAAGCATGAGATACTTGTAGAAAATTTAACTCGTGACGAGGCAAGATTTTACGAAGGTATGTTAATTCAAGAAACCGGCTCATATCTTCCTGAGAATGGATATAATCAAAATCTTGGTGAACATATGAACTATCGAGAAGTGACACCGGATGATATTAGAGACGATATTGTTAAAACACAAAGACCAAGAACTGGACGTGCGGGTACTCCGGTGGTGTGCAATGGAAAGACGTATTTGACTATTGCTGAACTATCCGAAGAAATCAATGAAGATGCTGGTGTGCTTGCTCAGATGCTAAGTCCTGCTTGCACAAGAAAAATGTCTAAAATTTATGAAGATATGGGACTTAGATATGCTACAGAAGATGAAATTCTTGCTTGTGTGAATGAGCGTATGGAAAGAGATATATTGGGTTGACAAATAACAAAATATATGGTATAATAGCATTAAGCTCAAGGAGGTGGTAAGAAATTGTGGAGCGAAATGAGCTATAATTGGTATGTATCAACAGATACAGAACCAGAGGTATGGGATGATGAATATGAGCCAACTGAGCGCGATTGGGCGCTTTGGATATATGGTAGTTCCGAGAATGAATTAGAGGTGATTTTTTGAGCCTACAGACGCAAATTTATTTGCATTCAGTAGATACGTCGTGTTTTTACGATGAGAACGAAATGATGTTGCATAGGCGGCTCGTCCGGTTATATTCGTTGCGCAAGCGATGGAAGGATGATGACAAGCCAGATTGGCGTATTAAGTCAGTTAATCGTCTACTCAAAAAAGAAAAGGCACGGATGTCTGAATTACTTGATGACGCAGTAAGCCGAAATGTAACTAGAGAATTGCGTCAGGATGCTGTGACTGATAAGACGGTTGTCAATTTGTTCGAATCTGACTTGACGCGCAGCTTGGGTCTTGAGCCGTTCAAGCTGACCAATGAGCTGTTTATTATCAACGTATTTTTCTTTCAGGTGTTTAATAATCTAGTTCATCAAGGATTTATCTACAATGGAGAAAAATATGTGTTCCTTACAGCATCAGCCGGACAAATCAGAACGAAACGTGCTGTATTTGTTAAAGAATCGTCCTTCAAGAGCATTGAGCAAAAATTGATGTGTGGGTTAACAATAGACGAAATCAATGAGCGGGGAGGCATGAATCAGAACAAGTTCCTTGCTTATTTGGCGCTTATGAACTCAGCGACGGATGTTTGGCAGGATTTCGATATTGGCAAATCCATTGTAGTGGATGATTGGGAGACGGCTGTTCCGGGGTTAGTTGACCACATTGATGGAGTGACATATGAGATTCGGCGCGAAATGACTGAGACAGTTATCCCCCATATGGACGGATGCGGCATCATGCTCAATGAAACAACACGAATGGTGCGTATGCCGTGGGTTAAGGGATTGCTTGTTACATTTCCATTTGATAAATTTATACAAGAGAAATGTGGCGGTGAAGCAATAGTAACCGATATATACGGTAATGAGCATAATATCATTGCAGAGGGCATACGGTATATATTTACAAAGAGCCAATTCAAGCTCTGGAAATTTTATGATTCATGGGATTGCTACAAGGCGCGATTTAAAAATTTTGGATGCAATGCTTGTTATTGCAATATAGAAGAACCGTATATCCCAAAGAGCCGTATTAACTATCAGATGCTTCAAACGTTGAGCGATATGACTGATAATGAGATTGACCGTATTATCTCCAAGACAGAACAAGAAATTGATGATGTTGGTAAAGATTATCAAGTAACCATGAGGCTACTTGGCGCAACTGAGAACAATCGTTATAAGTCAGCTATGCAAGAGGCGTTATTGATATATCCTGAGCTATTCAAAGATTCATATAATCGAGAAATCTTAAAGCAGACTAAGAAGAGTCTAGTTAAGCAAGCTAAAGGTGGGCGGCTTAGAGTAAATGGAAAATATTTATTCTTAGCACCTGATCTATATGCATTCTGTGAATGGCTGTTCTTAGGTGTGCAGAATCCACAAGGATTGCTTGCAGATGGTGATGTATATATAAATCAATATCGAGATGAGGAAACATTGGCTTGTTTGAGAAGTCCGCACTTGTATAGGGAATGGGCAATCAGGACAAATAGGCGTAGTCTTGAGCTTGATTATTGGTTTGGCGGTACGAAATGTATATACACTAGTTGTCATGATTTAATTAGCAGATATTTAATGTTCGATTAGTTAGTCGCAGTCGAACCCTATGGAAACATAGGGATATAAAACGGTGTGAAGGCGTAAACGCGCCATGTCAGAAATGGCAACGGGGAAAGTGAGTACAACCCCGTAGGAAATAGAATGAATGAATTATTAAATTATAAGGAGGTGGAAAGATGTATAAAGAAGGAATTTATTGTTATTGCGCATATCGAGTAAATGAAAATGGTGATTGTTATACACAAAATGGCAAATTCGAGTGGGTACATAGAGAGTGGAGATATAACAGTGATGGATACGCCGTTGTATCGGCTTGTGGTCTAAAACCAGATGGTACTAAGACATTCCGCTCACTTCACGTTCATGTATTAGTTGCGCGAGAATTTGTAGCCGGATGGTTTGAAGGTGCAGAGGTAAATCATAAAGATTTCAACCGTGCGAATCCTGCTTGGTGGAATCTTGAATGGTTAAGTCATAAAGATAATGTTGCTTATTCACATAAAGCTGGTAAATACAAAGGGCGGTTTGGTGAGGACAATCCAAACTATGGTAACGATACGCTACACAAGCGATATGTCGCCGAACCTGAATTTGCCAAAGAGAAACAATCACGTCCAAGAGGACAAAACGGACGTTCTGTGAAATGCTTGTTATATTGTTATCAAAATATGCACTTTGAGCATTGGTTTGATTGTCAACGTGACGCAGTTGATTTTCTTATTGATTATAATGTTGTAAAGCCAACTTGTAACAAAGAGGGTATAATTAGCAAGCTGAAACAAGAAGATGGATATAATGGTTGGCATCTTATGCAGGATAAATAATTCATTCATTCAAAACCTCTATCGACTATCGAAAGGATATAAATTGGCCGTATAGGTTAATTTAGAATAACCGAGTAGAGTAGGAGATGGGTGAAATTCCCATCTCTGAAGCGCACCGAGCCTAAACGGGAAACCGCATGGCTATGATATAGTCAGTAACTCCTATGTGCGACGGAGATAAGGCGCTTGTAGTTAAAGACCGTACTTTGTCTACAGTTGCCAAGCGTAATATGCAAGATATAGTTCCTCTAGTATATGACCTTAAAAAAGCTAAGGGTGGTTTATTAAATCCAGACAGTATGTATAATGGCATGGTCAATGCTTATACTAAGGGCAATATTGGGCCAGTTAGCAATAATATTACAAAAATATGGAATAGTGGTGAAATTACACAAGAAGAACTAGACGTAGTAAAATGGCTCTGCTTCGAGAATAACGCTGTCATAGATTGCGCTAAGACGCAATGGCTTCCAGAACGACCCAAACAAATCAATAACACAATCAAGAAATATACTAAAGCCCGTGTTCCTAATTTCTTTCAATATGCCAAAGACAAAGACCCAGATACTCAAGTTGAGCCGCCCAATAATTCAACGATGAATCGTATCTCAGCTAAAATTCCTACTTCCCGAATCCGATATAATAATAAGATTGGGAAATTCGACTGGACGATGTTGATAAATAAATCGGTCGATTATACCACTAGAGAAAATTCACCAATTATCGAGCGGTATAATTGGTGGATATGGAATCAGCGCCGATTTGATTATGGCGATGACCCGCATATCAACGAGGACGATTTATACAAATATCGTCGCATAGCACAAGATATAGTGGAATATAGCAATGAGCAACTAGATGTTGTGGTTAATAGCTTGGTGGCATATCTATATACGGTAAAAAAATCAAGTAATAAGAAAATGCTGTGGGCTTGTTTTGGTTGGACGATTGTAGAGAATTTGAGAATCAATACGGCGCAACTTAATCCAATCTGCCCCATTTGTGGTAAGCGATTTAAGCCGCGTGATATATGCCAACATTATTGCTCTGAGGAATGCTATAAGAAAGCAGATAATCAGCGGCGAATTGAATCACGCGAAGCCCCACCTGTCCGCACGGGGGATATGTTAAAACAATAGGAAATATATGGATAAAATTAACCCACCACAATATATTGTGGTAGACTAATAGGGAAAGGAACGATATAATTGCATAAAAATAAATATCCTCGGCTTGGTAAAGCCGATATGAGTAAAGAGTTGCGGCGACGCACAGGTGTTGATTCTAAGATAATTGAACTAGTACTAAGAAACTATCATGACATCATTCGTGAGACGTTACAACATGGAGTTGAGTATTCATTGCCTGACATTGGCGTTATTACATTCCGTGACTATCCGCCTCGTCCAGCTGGTGAATATTGGAATGGCTTTCAAAAGCGGCGTATGTACTACCCAGATAGACAGGGTTATTATCGGCTAGAATTTAAGGCGGAGAAGCATATGGCTAGTTATGTAAAGGCTGGTACATTGTATGGTAAAGGCGCGTCCAAAGAGGAATATGATGCTTGGGTATTAGAGAATTATCCTGATAATCCTAAGTTTATGAAGGAAGAAGAAGATGGCTGAATATAATAAGCTAAATCAGCAATTTTATGAATATGCGGCAAATTTGCTTGAATCTAGGCCAGAGACAGTAAAAAAATATTGGCAAGCCTGTGTTGATACAATTGTTCATATGTTGCATTTTGATGGCAAGTGCCAAATGCCTAGTGTAGGCACATTTACGCTAGAGGAATTGCCTGAACGCAGAGTGATGGCTAAAAATGAGCAGGGTGAGCTTGTCGAGCAAATTAACCCAGCTTGGTTTAAGATATTATATAATTACAACGAAGATTTTCTCAACAATGTAAATGGGCGAGGCGTTACAAAGAAATACCGTAAGCGTGTGCGTGACCGTAAGCTGACACCTAATGACCTTAAGCTAATTACTCAGGCTGAAATGGAACGAACAGCAAAGCGCACATTAAAGCAAATGCAAGATGAGCGTATTGAGCAAGCAAAGCAACAGAGTTATGATGATTTTATCAATGTCATCAATAAGAAAAAAGAAGATTATGAGCGGAAAAAGAAGGAAAAGGAACAGAAATTGAATGAATCTACAGAAGATACGACAAGCGACTGAGCTGCTAGACGGCAAGCTAATTGACTTGCAAGAATGGACGGCTCGTTGTCTTGGTGAAGATTATAGGGGCGTTTGGAGTGAGGAATATTTAAGACGATGTGCGGTATTTGTTCGCAATATGCTGAATGGCGCAGACGATTGTGAATCAGACGAAAAAGACGCTGAGATTCTATCACAGCTTAGAGAAGCTAAGATTGAACTAGAGAAAGAACGTAAGAAATTACAGAGCGAGAATATTCAGTATGTTCAGAATCAGCGACTTGATGCAAGGGCAGATTTGATTCAAGAAAAGATTGCTGAGTCAATTAAGAATCTTGAGCCGTTTACCATTCGCCAGTTTAACAAGTTACCGCAAATGAATGTAAGTGGGCTTCTTTGTATTTCTGACCTTCATGCTGGTTCAACTTATGAAATCAAGGGTGCATACAATGAGGTTGTAAATAAGTACGATTTTGACATTATGAGGGCGCGGCTTGATGGACTGCTTAACAAGATGTGTAATGATGATAATTGCATCTGGCTTGATGACCTTACTGTTGCTGTGCTTGGGGATTGTGTAGAGAATATTCTACGCACATCTAGCTTAACTAAGCTAAGAGAGCCGATTATTGATACGGTTATCAAGCTATCTGAATATCTAGCTGATTGGTTTGTTGAGTTGCATGACCGGCTTGAAATTCCTGTTAATGTGGTGATGGTTGGTGGCAATCATGATGTGTGCCGACCATTGACATCTAAGCCGCAGTTTGAGGAAGAAAATTTAGGTAAAATCATTGTGTGGTATCTACAAGAGCGGCTAAAGTCAGTAGATGGTATTACAGTTGATGATTATGCAGATTGCGCTATTAAGTATATTAAAAACAATGCAATTATGCTTCATCATGGAGATGGCGGCGACGTAGCTGAAACAATGCGGTATTTTGAGAATTTATACAATATCGACATTGATGAGTGCTATGTTGGACATCTACACAGACAAGAAATGAAGAACGCTGGTATTACTGAACTAGGCGATAAACTGTGTTGGCGTGTTGGCTCGGTATGCGGAGTTGATGGGTTTGCCAAATCTATTCGTAAGGCATCAAGACCGTCTTGTATGTTTACAACATATTCAGAAGATGGCGCTGAATGGCGTAAAACATTTTATCTTTGATATTGACAATCAATACATCATGTGATATAATACAACTATGGAATTGTGGTTAATATCTGCGGAGTTAGCCTTGGCTTGAGGATGCGTCCTACAAGCTCCATAATAGAGGAAAAGCCTGAACGCTTTTCGCTGTCATATGACAGAATTTATCTTATTGATAGCGTCAGTTGCAAATGGCGCTGTCACCTTTAATTTGATTCATTTCTTACTCAATGAGCTATGGCGGGTCAATCATGCTTGAGGGGCGATTGATACATTGGGTAAGATTGAATATATCCAGTGAGTCCTCCATTGGTTCTCAAAAAGTTGCGAATAAGAGAAGAAATATATCTATCGGATTTGCCGACTCTGCGGAGCGAGGATGAGGAATAAGTGGTTTGCCATATCCACGTCCCAATCAAAACATGGTTCGTAGCTATCGAGACGTAATCCACAATTCGGTGGAGCCTAATACGATCATGCTATATACTGTGGCGAGTCGTAGCAACATAGTATCGCAAACTGAATCGGCTCAGTTTTCATCTCGACCACGCAATCTCTAAAGTATTCCGTTTAAGCAAGCAACGGCAAATCTGTAAATGGGCGTGTTGGAGATTTACAACCGATATCATCTCATGTACCATGTGTACAAGGAGTTCTCAGAGTCGTTAATGTCGGCTCTTGCAAAAATCCTATCCTTGACGATAGGCGTATAGCAACAGGTGTGTTATACGAGCGTATGAAGCATATGGCTCGGTTGTCTTTGAGTGATATGTGGACGCTTATCGAAGGTTTACGGTATACCATAAGGCAACAATGAAAACCGTATTGTCATTAGTGGATGTAAAGGCGAGATGTAATGACATCTAAGACTCATTGCATCATAAGACCGAGCGACACGGTAAGAATATGTCGCACTTGTAAGATAATAAAAACATAACAGAGGGCGGCGCTGTATACCGGTTGGCGTTAAATTACCGGATTAAAAAAGCGGGTTGTTGAATCCCGACAAAAATCAATGTCGCTACTGCTCATTGGCGGCTATGAATATCCGAAAGGAGGTCACTATTCTCTTGAATTATCCACTGGTTTATCCGAAGCATAATTAAAGAAAGGATGGTGGTCAGAGCCAATCGGCTCATATCTACAATAAGCCCAACTCAATGGGAACTGTTGTTTAACTGAATATTGAACCTTGACAAATACGAAGCAGCTGAGAGCAATCTTGGCTGCTTTGTCATATTTATAGGAAAATAAACGGAAAGGAAGGAAAATATGTTTTGCCCATATTGTGGCAAGGAAAAGCAAGATAGCCAATTCTATAAAAGCCCAATCAAGACGGGTGAATATATTAAACCATGCAAATCATGTGTAACTGAGCTATATAAGCAAGCTCTTGAATCTACAAAAGACCAAGGCGCGGCATTATGGTCAACCTGTATGCAGACTGGTATTCCTATGAGACGGGCTGAATATACGGCTTGTCTTGATACACTAGAAAAGGCAGCTAAAGGCAAAAAGCCTAGTCTATTTATGTTATATCATACATATCTATCTACATCGCCTGATAAATTAACAGGTGTATGGGATAGTGATATGGAGTTGTCTAATTTCAAGGATTTGGGCGATGTAGCTAAGGGTGAAACGGATGAAGTGGCGCTTAAAGCAAGGTGGCGCAAACAGTGGGGCGGTGACTATGAAGATGAGGACTGCCAATGGCTAGATGATATGTTTGATAGCTATACGGCAGACATATTTGAAATGGACACTGCTATGGAAATGCGCTATCGTGACTTGTGTAAGTTAGAGCTTGAACAGTATAAAAATGGTGTTAACAAAGATACTCAGTCACAGATTAAAACACTCATGTCATTACTTAAACTAGATGATTTTAAGAGTAACCAGAAGTCGGACTCTGAACGAGCGTATGAGAAGCGTATAGCTTGGATTGAATATACAAAACCGGCTGAATGTGAAGATTTGACGAGATTTGTTGATATGGTTGGATATGAAAAAGATAAGGGCGAAAAGATGCGTAGCTTGCGTAACGCTGTTGTTGGTACTAGAGATTACCCAGCTATCCCGAAGGAGGAAGCATAATGCGCTCTAGGATGGGTGGTCTTAGAGAATCATTTAAGGCTGATAAACTCCGTTCCGTATCTGGTATATCCAAAAAAATAAATAGTGATTTAGAAAGCAACATCATAGAGTGGACAACACTGTTTAGGCGAAATTGGGACATATTTGCTGAATTTTATCTTGGCATTTCATTGAAACCATATCAGCGTCAGGCATTGCATGAAATTGGCGTATCAGATGTATATTTTTGGAGAGCAGGACGAGGCGGCGCGAAATCGTTCATTACTATGCTTGCTGCGGTCTGTAAGTTACTATTGTACCCAAATTGTCAGATAGTTATTACATCTTCTACTGTTGACCAAGCTAATAAAATGGTTAAAGAGAAGCTAGAGAAAGAATTGATAAAAAAGCTATCTCAGCTACTTTTGCTTTATTATGAAAAAGACTGGATAAAAATAACAAAGCCGAACGATGGATATTATGTAGAGTGTACACTTAACAATTCGTCTATCACGGTTCTTGCACCAGTTGAATCAGCTAGAGGTAGCCGTTCCAACTTTACCATTTATGATGAGGTCGCCATTATGAAGAAAACGGCAATAGACCAAATTTTTGATGGTATGCTGTTTCCAAGGCAACCTAATTATTTAAGCAATCCTGCATATTCCGGAAACAAGAGATGGATAGAAGAATCTAAGAGTATATATCTAACATCATCTAAGTTTAAGTTCCAGTGGTGGTATAGATTGTGGTGCGATTGTGTGACAGGATATTATGTTGATAAGCGCACTAGGTATGGTATATTTGCCACTGACTTTTTTGATAATATAGAGAACGGCTTAAAGACATGGGGCGATTATCGTAGAGCTAAACGGCAGAACGATGATATATCATTTAGGACAGAATATCTAAACGAAGCAATAGGTGAATCTGAAGATTCTTTCTTTAGTCTTGAATCGTTCAAAGAAAATCAGGTTATTACAGATGCGTTTTGTCCACCAAAGCCGATGGATTTGTTGGTTTCTAGTGAATCAGATGAGGACGAAAAGAAGGAAGATGAAGTGCGCCTCATTGTGTCTGACTTTGCATGGACAACAACTGGCAAAAAGGCAAATGAATCAGATAACAGTATTGCTATATGTATTAGAGCGAAGTGGAAAAAAGACCACTTTGATAAATATGTAGAACACATTGAATTGCTACCAACAGCAGATGATGCGGATGGTTGTGCTGATAGACTAAAAGAATTGTTTTGGTTATACAAAGCAGATTATCTAGTGCCGGACGCGAGATCAGGCGGCGAAGCTGTGATGATAGCATTGTCTAAACCATATACCAATGAACGTTATTCGGCATTCATCAATAATCACGGTTTAACTATGGCTGATAAAAAAGAATATCATGTAGCTCGACCTGATAAGCTAGATTATTATAGGGCTAATGCAGTAGACCCAAACGCCTATCCTTGCATCATACCGATTGTTGGTAGTGAAACGCTTAACACGTCTTACTGGAAAGCAACTAAGATGTCGCTTGAGAATAACCGTATAAAATTCTTAATAGGAATGAGCGATAAGCAAGACGCTATTGTTGAAACGGGTGAATATTACAAATATACCGGTGAGCAGATAGCAGATATACTTGCACCTCATGGTAATACTGATTTGCTCATATCAGAAGCGGTCAATTTAACAACCATATTCAAAGGCGAAAATATCAAACTAGAAGCGCCAAGAACTGGGCACCGTGACCGCATTGTTACATTAGCTATGGGTATTTTAATATGTGATTATATTGAAAATGAATGGAATAGACAGAATCATGCTGAAGAATATGATTTAGATGACATTCAATTAGTATATTGATATTTACCTATGAAGCGGCAACTGTGTTGGCGTGTTGCCGTGGAGGTACTATTAGGGTTGTGTGGTAGATATACTCCAAGTTCCAACTAGGCTTAATCAAAAGCCGAAAATAAAAACACTCAAAAATATAAAACGAGCGGATAGGGAGGACAAGTAGCTCAATGAACTTTGGCATACGTTAATGAAGTCCATAATCTAACCGCTCTAATATATAAAATATAAAAAAGCAGGACAGGGAGTAGCTACCTTTCTGATTGCTCCTACAATCAGATTACTGCTTAATATAATTTAAGTTTAGGAGGACTTATATTATGGATTTTTGTGGTATTTATAAAATAACAAATAAAAATAACGGAAAGTGTTATATTGGTCAATCTGTAGATATTTTTACTAGATGGAGGAAGCATTTATCTGAAGCATATAATAAAGATTCCAATGCTTATGATAGTCATTTTTATAGAGCGATTAGGAAGTACGGATTTGATAGATTCTTATTCGAAATTGTTGAAATTTGCGAACCGTGCGAACTGGATGAAAAAGAGATTTATTATATTGGAAAATTTAACTCCTATGAAAATGGGTACAATATGACTATTGGTGGTCAAGATTTTTCTTGTACTACTCAAAAGGCTGTTGACCAATATGATTTATATGGTAATTTTATCAATACATATAAATCTATTGCAGATGCAAAGCGTAAAACCGGTATTGGGCATATTGACAGAGTTCTAAGAGGAATTAGTAGAACAGCTGGTGGATTTTATTGGAATTATCATGGTGCTGGCTTTCAAATGAGAGATGTTGGTAATCATTGCACACGAATTTATCAATATGATTTAGAGGGAAATTTTATTAGAGAGTTTAATTCAATAAAAGATGCTATTGAAGCAACTGGCGCAACCGGAATTACATACGCTTGTACTAATTATGTTAAAGCTGGTAAATGGCTGTGGGAGTATGCGGATAAATAAACAATAAGAAAGGAGGGGAATGATGGCAGAGAAAATTAGTCGTAGTGATGTTCAAGATGTTATAGATTTTAGTTCTGGGTTAATGGCGATGGATGGGTTTTATTCGCCATTTCTGAGCAATCAACTATTAACTAACCTTAATAATAATCCAAGATTGCCAAGTGCTGAATCTGTAAAGAAAGCTCTTAATGACTATAAGAATAGTGGTGAGGAACTGCAAGGATTTGTTGAGTTTGCGTCCTCATTTGACATGATTTTCAAGAGGACGTTGTATTCTTACGCAAACGCCTTGTCGTTTGACTTGCAGATTACTTGTAAGAACGCATATACGGAAAGTGACTATCAATCTGATGAGTATAAGAAAGATAAACAAACGGTTGATAACTTCCTTACAAATTTTGATTATAAGAAAGAGTTCTACAACGTTTTACTTAATGTTCTAAAGAGAGATACTTACTTTACATGGTTTAGAAAAACTAAGACTGGCAATAGAGGCAAAATGAAGTTTGCACTTCAAATTATGCCTCAAGACTACTGTATGCTGACCGGATATTTTGAAAAAGGTCTGTTGTGGTCACTAAACATTTTATACTATATGCAACCCGGAGTCGATCTTAATGGGTTCGACCCTTCTATTACCAAGACATACTTACGAGCGCTTGAAACCGTTAATTCTTATGTACCTTCAGCCCCCTTAAACGACCGTAAGGGTAGTTATGCGATGTGGGCAGATGTTTCCCCATTGGATGGTGCTTGGGCGTGGAAGTTTGATACATCGAGTTTCGCTAATAATCCATTCCTATCCCCTTACGTTGCAAATGTACTGAGAAGTGATGAAATTGGAGAGCTACAATATAATAAGGATTTGATTGCGGCATCAGGCATTCTGGCCGGTGAAATCAAGTTATTTGATTCAGCAAAATCAGGTCAAAAAGCCAATCAATTCTCCATCGACCCGAAAACATTGGGGACTTTTATGTCACTTGTAAAGAAGGGGCTACAAAGCACCATCAAGGCGGTTGCGGTTCCATTGGAGAATATCAAGTTCTTCCAATTTGAGGACAAGAACCCAAATAGCTATACAAACGAATTAACTACAACTGCTGGTATTGGTACTGGCATTAGCCGTGTTATCTATTCATCTGATAAGATGAGCAATGCCGAACTAGAGGCGGCGCTTAATGAGGTTTATCAGACTATGAAGCCAATGTATGCTCAGTTCAATAATTTCCTTGATTTCTATGTAAATCAAATGACGAGCAAATATAAGTTTAAGTTTGAGTTCGTTGGCTCTAACTATCAATTTGAGCGGGATGCTCGATTTGATAAGATGATGAAGATGGCTGACAAGGGGCTTGTGCTCAATTCATCTGCATGGGCTAGTGCTGTTGGTATGAACCCTGTTACATTTGACAGAATGCTTGCTGAGAGTAAATATACAGGCTGGATTGATAGATATTCAATCATGATGCTTAACGCTAACACATCATCTTACAAAGATAATGAAGGTGGACGTGAACGCAAGAACGCTAGAGATTTGACCGAATCAGGCGAAGCAAGCCGAGAAACATTAGAGGAATGATATTATGATGTTATCAGAAAGAACAAGTGAGGCCCTAGATATTCTAGTTGGGCAGTATTTCCAGTTGAACCGCACGTTTGACCGTTGCGTGTCGTGGATGGAAGTAAAATTCGCTATGCCTAATGCTGCAAATATTATTCATCATAAGTTGGCGCATCTTTGGCCGCTTATGGCTGATACTGTGAGCGACTTTAAGCATCAGTGGAATATTACTACATACTATCCTGAGACGCGCGGCGATAAGCGCACATATGACAATCTTGAGCAAATGATGGATACTATGCTTAGAGAGACGCTTGACCTATATCAAGTTATCAAGCAGACATATTATATTGCTAAAGAAGAAAAAGATTTCAATGCAAATGCTATGCTACAAGAGCTTATGCAGGACATGAACAAGGTTGTGGCTCAGATTATCCTATTGGATGATAAAGCCAAACAAATGCCAACAGAATATGATGAATATGACCGGCATATCGATAGTTGGAGCATTGTTGGCTTGGAGGATTATCAATGATTATCCTTGGAATCCCCAAGAATCCAGAAGATTATTTTATTGCAGATAGCGCCCTAGCATGGGAACTTGATAAGGCTGGCTTTTCAGCTAAATACCTAGACGATGACGCGCATTATTATAAGCGCAACGCAAAATTGCTAAAATGGCTTGAAAAGAATGGAATAGAAGGATAATACGCCGAGAAAGGAGGAGTCTATGATTGGAAACAGTCAAGAATATTGCCGCAATTTTAGGAGCAATCCTTTCTTTAGCAGCGGTTATTACCCTATGTTGCAAACCTATTAAACTATATATTGCAAATGCCCTGAAAAAATATCAGAGCGAACAAGATGATAAAGTAAAGCAAAATACCCTCAAAGCAACGCTCAAGAGAATTGAGAGTAAGCTAGATGCAACCGTAGCATATACAACAGAGGCGTGTCGTGGTGAAATCAAAAATATATTCTATAGATATATGGACAACAAGACACTACCATATTATGAAAAGATGCATATGTTGCAGATTGAGGATATTTATGTTAATAAGTTGCAAAAGAACCATTACACTAAGGGGCTTATTGAGGAAATGAAAACGTGGTCTGTTGACTATACTGGTGTTGATTCACAAGATGTCAATTAACCATATATTACCATCCTTGAAGAAAGGAGGAAGATGATTGGAAAAAACAATTAAATTTGAAGCATCGAGCATTAAGCATATTGATATGAGCGAATATGACAATGATGATTATATGGTGGGGCGGACGGCATTTTTATCAACACGTCCAAACAGCCATGATATTGTTATTCCAGAAGATGTACTCAGAGAATATGCGCCGTCCGTGCTTGGTAAATGGGTCACTGCCGAGGTTAAATTCAACGATTGCACTACGCATACCAACGGGCAGTCAATCGTAGGAATTGTACCAAAAGAGCAGGACGTTGAGTTTGTTGAGACTGATGACGGATATCTTGATGCTTATGTTGATTGTATTATCAGTAAACGATACGCTAAAGAATATTGTAATGTTTTCTCAGAAGATGATGCACAACGCTCTGTAAGTATTGAAGCTACATTCTCAATGGTTGATGAGCATGAATGCGATGGATTTGACGTTAAAACGATAACAACCCTCGGAAGAACTGTGCGCCCATCTGTGCCTGACGCAAATATTACAATCGTTAGATTCTCAGAGGAAGATGCAGAGAGTTATTATAATAATCTACATAAATCTGATTCTCTATCTAATCTAAAGCAATTTGTCGAAGAAAGGAAACAATCAATGGCTGAAAAGAAAACGTATAAGATTGACAAGTCGAAAGAAGCTATGTCTACGGCTAATTGGGGTGATTACGATAAGGCGGCTATGAGAGATAAAATCATGGATGCTAAGAATCGTGACACGCTTGTCAAATCTGTATATCTACTTGTAGAAGATGGCTGGAAAGATGCACCATCTGAACACCTCAAGTACCCAGTTATGATGCTTGACGGTGATACATTCACCTATAACCGAAATGCTCTGAGCGCTGCACTAGCATATGCAAAGCAGAATGATGAGACTGAGGTTGTAAATAAAATTAAGGCTATCTATAAAAAGTTAGACCTTGATGACGATTCTGAGAGAAAGGAGGACAAGAAAATGGCTGAAATTGAATTTAGCGCAGTCGATATTGGCGATATGTGGGGCAGACTATATACCGCTATGCGCGAAGCTCGTAATTGGGAATATGGTATTCAGGGCATTTATGAGGAGGACAATAAGAAATTTGCTATCCTTATTGATGATACCAAGAAGCTATATCGGCTCGATTTTAGTCTGACTGAGGACGGTCTTACTCTTGCAGATGAGGTTGTTGAGGTCAAGCAGGAATTTACTGAGACTGATAATATCAAGAAATTCGCCGAACCTGAGAATGTTGCTGAATATCGTCTAGCTGATTGTGACGAGCATGACCACGATGACGATGAGCATGAGGAAGAGGAAGAAATGTCCGCAGACGAAATGAAGGCTAAGATGACTGAACTCGAAAAGGACATTGAATCTCGTGATAATATCATCATGGAAAAGGATGCAGAACTAGAAGAACTGCGCAAATTTAAGGCAGAAGTTGAGGAACAGCGTAAAGCCGCAACCGTTGAATCTATTATGGCTGAATGCAAAGAATATATGTCCGACGAGCAGTATAAAGAAATGCGCGAAGAAGGCATGGCTTGCAAGATGGCTGAGATTGATGGCTGGACAAATAAGGTAAAGGCCGTATCTTTCTCTGCTGTGAAGAAGAACGTAAAGAAAAATAATGATGGGCTGTTCCGCTTTGCGGCTCCTATCGACAACAACAAGAAATCCAACTCTGTTTGGGATAGAATTTAATTGATTAAAAAGGAGATTATATAATTATGGCACATACTATTGTGAACGGTATGCACTGTGCATATATGAACGTTGATGCTTACAATTTCTGCGGTATCGCTACTGCCGATATTGATAACGGCACTATTCTTACTCTTGGCGATATGAAGCTCAAGACTAATGATGGCGGTTTTGAGTTTGCTGTTACCGCTGGTGGCGACGGTGAGTTTATTGCTATTACTCCTGAAGTTGGTTATAGCCTTGAGTCTCAGATTTATGCTGACCCTCGCTATTTCACCAATAAGGCTGGTAAGCCCATCTCTGTCAAGCGTCTAGTTAAGGGCGACTCCATTGAGATTACTGTTGATGGTTTTACTGCTGACCCCGCTGATTCTGCTTATGCTAAGGTTGATACTACTGGTAAACTAACTGGTCAGGCAGCTGCTACCGGTGCTGCATTCAAGGTTCTTGCCACTCATAACATGGATGTTGGCTCTGAAATCGTCAAGACTTGGATTCTAATGAAGATTTAATCTTGCGATATTGAATAATATATAAAGGAGATAATACTATGATTTCTAACGAACTAATCACCTTTGCCAAGGGCAATGCTGATTTCTATACTGCATACGAAGATTATCATAATCACAAGGCCGCTACTCAGTGGAATGAGAAGTTAGGTGCATATGACACCAATGTTGCTCTTTCTGAGAAGTCTGAGAAGGTCTATCATGCTTACTTTGCAGAAATTGAAAAGATGTCCAACTGCCCTCTAACTGAGGCCAACCGCGATGCATGGTTTGCTAACCCTGTTGTCCGTTGGGCAGAACTTGCAGTTGAGAACGCAATGCTCAACCTTATTCTTCCTGCATACGTTCAGGCGGCATTTGCTCCATTCGTCAACATGCGCCTAACTGGTTATGCTGATGCTATCCATGTTGAAGTTCCTGCTAAGACTCTATTCACTAATAGCCTTGGTGCAAAGGGCGAGCGTGTAACCCATCGTCAGAGAAAGTTCCGTGGCGACCTTATTCTAAGCCCTGTTGAGCATATTATTACTGAGTATGTTGATATGGCTCGTGTCTATGCTCGTAAAGACGATATTGCTGAAGCTATGCACCGTGTCGTTATTTCTGCCGAAATTGGCATGAACAACGAAATCAACAAGGCTCTCAATGCGGGTCTTGCTGGTGCTTCTCAGCCTTCTCAGTTTAAGGAATCCGGTGCATTTGACGGCAAGAAGCTCGTTCAGCTTGCACAGCGCGTTCAGGCTTATAACGGCATGGCAAAGCCCATCATTCTTGGTACTGCTGCTGCTCTTATGAACGTCCTACCCGATAGCACTCTTGGCTATCGTACCGTCATTGATGGCAAGGACGGCGTTGTTTCCTATGTCCGTAACTTCTACGGCTTTGATGTTTATGAGCTACCTCAGGCTCCCACTGGCACTGCTGATTTCGGCATGGCTCTATCCGATACCGCTCTTTATGTTGTTAGCCCCGCTGTCAACAAGGTTATCGAAGGCGCTGTTGTTACCGCTATGACCAATGGCAACCAGTTCTATGACAATGCTGACCTCACCTCTAACGGTACTCTCCGCAAGGCATACGACTTCCAGTTCTCTGGTGGCGCATTCATTGGCTATTACGACGTTACTGAATAATTTATCTATTTGAGAGGGGTTAGAAATAGCCCCTCTCTATTTATAACGGAAATAAGAAAGGAAAATAAAAGGAATGGCAAACACTACTAAATCTACTACAACCACACCAAAGACAACTACTAAGAAAGAAGCTACGCCAACTACACCCGTTGTTGATATGGAGAAAGAACAGCTAAAGGCGCAACTTGCCGAACAGCAGAAGCGCATGGAAGAAATGATGGCGCAGATGCAGGTTCTTATGCAAGCACAGAGCAATACTGTAGCACCTGTTAACTCCGCTAATCCTAACAAACAGATTGTATTTATCAATATGACCGCTGGTGGTTTGAACCTCAAGGGAACTCGTATGTACCATATTGACAATCAGTTCGGGACTAAGAGCGTACAGGAATCTGAGGCTCGTGTTATTGTGGCAAATATGCCCAATACTATTGCTAGTGGCTATGTATATATTCCAGATAATGAGTTCCTAGAATCTTGTAATATGGGTGGCGTATATGATGGTATGCTCAATGATGAGCAGATGAAAACGCTACTCAATCAGGACGCGAATTATGTCTGTGACGTATTTGAAAATGCGACTGATTCTCAAAAGCGCATCATTATTGACATGGTGTCTGATAGACAGCTTAACGGTAAGCCTGTTGATGCTAATATTCTAGTTCGTCTTGGTAAGCTGACAGGAGTAGATTTCTTAAATATTGAACCCCTTGATGACAAGGAGTGATAAATTATGGCAACATCATTTGATGTTATTGGACAAAGAGCATTAAGTGTAATTGATGACTATAAACTGCGCAAACTATATGATGCAAACATTGAGTTGTTTCATGACAAGATTGATGGGTGGATTATTAGTTCAGCCGCAAAGTTTATAGAATGTGAGCAACCGCTAACATACGATTCAGAGCTTAGACAATTTGACGCAGATTTAACAGATTTAGAGATTCAGATTCTTGCCGAATATTGGGTTATATACTGGTGGCGCGGCGAGACGGACGTAGCAACACAGATTGCGCAAAAACTTAAAGTTCCATCATCTTTCCAGATGGATGGCGTATCCTCGCAGAATTTCAAGGAAAAACAGAACGTCATTGATAAGCTAGAAGAAGATGTAGATAGGCTCATTCACGACAAATACCAGCTCTTATATCTATCCTCCTATAATTATTAAAGAGGGGTGGATATATGAGTAGAACAGACAAGCAGGATAAAATTCATACTTTATATAAAGTCCTGTTATTGTTTGAAGATTTGACCAGTCTTGAGCCGACAATCGAAGAAGCCGACTATACAACATACTGTGAGCGGCTATCTGTGCGATTTAGAGCGGTTGATGGCGAAATTGCTGATACATTAGCAGGATTAAGCAAAATGGGGCTTGAGCTTACTCATCCTATTATTCGTTCATGTGTATTGCGCATGACGAACAGGATTGAAAGGATGAGTGATTAATATGGCATATGAGATGTTTCAATATCAACCAAGCCCAAATGATTATTACCGCGATTTGACACAATCTTTCATAGATGAGCAGTGGTACAACACCTCTGCTAAAACGCCTGAGAATGGCGGCGAATTACTAGAACAAAATGGAATAGAGTCTACTGAATATAGCTGTGTACAAGCATGGGTTGCGCCTACTGTGGCAACAACATCGACCGGACAAAAAGATACCATTGATTTCCTACAGTTAATATTTAGAGATATTGACCATTTTGTTATCAGGGGTTTATACTACAAATTTGATAGCAATGTGTGGATTGTCCATGATTCAGGCAAATTTGACGGCTTGCCCCGTGGCGTTGGTGTGCGCCGTTGCAACAATGTCATGCGCATTAAAGATGAGGTCAATGACACAATCTTTAGCGCACCATGCGTCGTTGACTATGATATGCAATCACCATCTGCACAGGTCAGTACGCCAATTATCACACCAAATAATCATGCTGTTGTTATGGTTCAGGGCAATGAGGACGTATATAGGCTATTTAAGCTGAACACTAGATATATTCTAGGCGGTAGGCCGTTTAAGCTGTTATCCTATCAGAATGCAATCAACGCATATGGTGATAGTAAGCCAACATTGCTTACTCTTGAACTATATCTTGATGAGGCTCATGCCGGTGATGACATAGCCAATCAGCTTGCGGATAATAGATCTAGTGATTATCCAATGAATGAGAACGCGCCGTTTCCAATGGGCTAAAGGAGGGCGGTTAGATGTATAATTCATTAAGTCGTTTACCGACAATACCATATAACATTATGGTATATCTAGCAAAATCGACCGACCCTATTGCCGAGGTTTTTTGGAAGATGCTGGCATATAAAGACTATAAGGCATTGAGCCATGAACCGCTTACATTCCAACAGAAGATGAAGCTGGTATGGGCGCAAGGAAAGCAGGATACATATAGTGTATTTTTAACCAATTTAATTGAGGATGCTATGGCTGAATCTAAGCAGATTGTTAAGATATATCAATATTATATCCATGCGTCTGAGCTATATACTAGTACAGTAGTTTATGCGTTTGATTGCTTATATGGCGGTCAGATGAGTCTAGTCGAATATAACGGTATCCCTGTTAATCGCGGAGATTTGTTTATCCATTGTATTCTTACCCTACTTAATGGTGTAGAGGTTGGTGGTGTGGGGAAATTAGCTTTCATAGATGATATGAGCCGATATAGCGCCGCACGTTCAACCATTGGAAACAATAAGACGTTTACAGGCGTTCAGCTATACATGGCTATTAATGTTGGTGATTCTGGCACGGAGGATGGATGTGGGCGTTGACATTGATATTCTAACTAAAGCATTTTTTTATGTCGATGAACCGGTTCCGTATAAATTAACCGACAAGGATATTTTATATATATATCCCGTGTCTGTCAAGGACTCTGAAGTATTTTCTTCTAGTTGTGATATTCTTCAAATAGACAAGAACTCGTTAGCATCTGTTGAGATAATTCAAATGAGTTATCTTGATTTTTTACTGAAAGTATTGATACCATCAGATGAGTCAAAGCTATGTCTTGATAAGTTGTTTAATGTGATGCGTCTATGTCTTAGATGGGATAATTGGACGTTGAAAGTTGATGACAACCAAAAAATCAGCTTAGTCAACGAAGATAATGATTTTGAGATAAAAGCAAGACAGTTTGATGATATTAAGAGAATAATCTTATATCAGAATTTATTGCATTATGACGATGAGTATATTGACCCAGATTTGAAAAAGGCAATAGAGGAAACGAATAAACTTAGGTCGGCAAATATTGTCGCGCCATCGCTTGAAAGGCGAATATCTATTGTGACGGCTCATTGTGGCTTACCAAAAAGAGAGCAACTTGCTATGACCATGAGGGCACATCAGTCTTTGTTTGAAGAATGCGGCGGTGAAGTAGAATATACTACGACTAGACCAATCGCGCTTTATGCGGGCAACGCAAAAGATGTTGAGTGGATATATAAAGCAAAGAAAAACAAATACAGTGACTACATTATGACACTTGAGGATTATAACAAGTCCATGGGTGGAGATGGTAAAGTTGCTGATGGAAAAATAAGAGCATCGAAGAATGTGCCTGCTGATGGGGCGACCTTAGATGCTATGTATAATATGAACATTAACTCAAAATAAATGAGGAGGAAATGAAAATATATGGCTAATATTTTTACGGCTGGCCCAGCAAGAGCGCTATTCTTTTATGGCCAGCAACTAATTGGCGTTGGTCGCACTCTATCTAACACTGCATTCAATGCCACTATTACTGGCGAGGAAATTCGTGGCGGTCAGGGAAATATGCTTTATGGCAAGTATTTCCATGATAGCTCTCTTGGCATTGACATTACTGATGCAATGTTTAATCTACAGTATGTCGCGGCCTCTCTAGGCGTTGATGTTGAACAGGGCGGTGTCACTCTATATGAATCTCCTAAGGCGGGAGAGACTGTTGCCACAGGTGGTAAGATTGCTCTAACCGAGACTGCTGTTGCGTTTGATGGGGCTATTCTTGCATGGTACAAGAAGCCATCTGATGACGATTGGAGTGTTACCACTGTTACTACTAATGCAATTACCATTCCCGGCGCATCTGCTGGCGACCATTATTGCGTTAAGTATTTCTATCAGAATGTCAATGCTAAGTCTATCACTATCAAGGCACAGTATGTCCCTAAAACTCTGCATCTCGTTCTAATCAATGACCTATATTCTGGCGACGTTGCTAATGTTGCCGCGTCCAGCTCCAAGTATGGCCGTCTCGTCACTGATATTCCTCAGTTCCAGCTTTCTGGCGAACAGAATCTAGCATGGTCTGCAACTTCCGCAGCAACTGTTTCTCTAAGCGGTACAGCTCTAGCAGTTGATGACGGTGTATCTTGTGAGGAAGATCCAATCTATGGCACTATGACTCAGGAAATCTTTGGAGCCAAGTGGCAGGACGATGTAAAGGCAATCGCTGTTGCCAACGCTGATATTGAGCTTTCTAGCACTGTTACCAGTGAGACGCTTCAGGTTTACGCCGTCTTTGGTGGTGCTGTTGCTTCTCGCCTAATGGATAATAGCAACTTCAACTTTGCAGTTGAGTCTGGTTCTTCTGCAACTGTTGCGGCGACTGGCATTGTAAGCAAGGATACGGGGACTGGCAAGACGGTCATTTCCGTTACACTTAAGAATGCGGCTGGCACAGCAACTGATATTGTTGGCTATGCTAATGTAAACGTCGCTTAATTGCAATTTAGATAAATAATGGGGTAGTTTCGGCTACCCCATTTTATTACAACTCAATGTGAGGTGAAAGAATGGATTGCCCATATTGCAAAATTGGAGCATATTCAGATTTTTGTCGGTGTACTAGACAAGAAGGAGAGCCGATTTGCCCCCACGTATACAGATGTTCAAAGCTTCAAATTTGGAAGCAATTAGATGCCATGATGAATTGCCCCATGAGACAGAATAAAGGCAATGTGAAGATGGCGCGGCATGGCTATATCTATGTGCAAGTTGGCGACCAACTCATTAAGGTAGAAAACCCATATAATTATATCCCAGATAATGTAGAGTTAAAGAAATATAAAGGAATTTATAAGGTAGTAGTAAAGGAGAATAAGGAATAATGAAGGAACTTAAGGAAGTAAATAAGGAATATTTTGAGCAGTATGATATTCATGTAAATAGATATCTTACATATTCTCAGGTTCAGGCCATTGCCAATAGTGTAAGAAATTTTGAATCATGGGCAGAACGTAAGCAGAACATTGATATGCTTATTCTTGCATTTGCAACAGATATCCCAAGAGAAGAATTGGAGAACCATACACATGATTATTGGCTCAACACAGGCGTTATTGGTGATGTGTATTCTGTTGTTAATAATTGGTACATGATTGAAGAAGCGATTAATTATGAAGAAAGCCCAATGCGCACGATTATTAAATTGGCAAAAGAAATTCCTGACTTTAATAAGAAAGTTGACGAGGTGCTAAAAAATGCCTCAAGCAAGAAATAAAGATGAATTAAGAAAATTGCTCCAACCTGCTATTCAAAAAGCATGTAATTATGTCGTTCAAAAGATATGGAACGAAAACAAAGAAATTGTTCGTGTCGTAGTTTATGAATCTGGTATGCCAGAGGAATATAACCGTAGCATGGGATTTTTGAACGCATGGGATTACACACAAGATACGCATAATCCAACTGGCAAAGATGGCTACGCCAAATTCTACTATAAACCTAATAATATGGGCGTAGGTAGTGTAGAGCATGGAGCGTTTGATTTTGCTCAACATATTGGTGTATGCGGTGAATATCGAGGCCGAGATGCTAGATATTATCTAGCTGATATTATCTATCAAGAGAATGGATGCAAGGGTGCTGGCGACCTGTTTGGCGATGGATATTGGCGCAAGGCTAGAAATGCTTGGAAAGAGTTGAACAAGCGCATAGGCAAACGCAAGATGAAACAATGGATGAAAGAAGGGCTTGAATTAGCTGGACTCACTGTACAAATGCATAATAAGGCCATTCATGTAGAGGAAAGTTAATGTGGTTATATGTGGACTTGATGCAAGTACCTCTTGCACTGGATGGTCTATATTTGATAATAGTGAACTCATTGCATATGGCGCAATCAAGCCCAAGGGTGATGATTGGCATGATAGGGTAATGGGTCTTACCATGGAATTATCAAAAATATTTAGACAATACCAACCCGCTATTATCTATGCAGAGGAAGTGCCATTAAAAAAAGGCGCATCCACCATAGAGAAATTGGGCGCAGTGCAAGGCGTGATTTTAGCATTATGCGCTGGCTTCAAGATAAAGCCATGCTTCTTGATGCCAAGTAAATGGCGTGGTGACCTTAATCTCTTTGACGGCACAAGAGCTGGTTTACAAAGAGATGTTCTGAAGAAAAAAGCCATAGAGATGGCGAATGAAGAATTTGGCCTCGAATTGGCATGGGTTGCCCCAAGTAGCAAAAAGAATGAGGATGATTGCGCAGAAGGAATCCTCATAGCCTACTCACAAATTAAGAAAAAGGGAGTGTGATGAATGGCTGGAACAAATAGTAATTACAGTGTCATCCTTGATGCTGTATTAGACCTTGAAAAAATCCAATCAAAGTTAAACTCTAAGAAATATAAAATTGATGTAGAAGCTAATATGACCGGCGATGCCGCAACTCGTCTTAGAGATACAAATTCGGCAACTAGGTCACTAGAAGCTTCCACAGGAGATTTGACGCTTACTTATCAGCAATTCAGGCAGGTTCTTGATTCTGTCATTGATGTTGCTGGTAAAATGTATGAACAAGTAAAGACACTTGACACGGCACAGACAGAATTTAAGAAAGTCAGTGACTTGTCTGGTCAGGCGCTTGATGCCTATACAGCTAAATTAGCTAAAATGGGACAGAGTGTTGGCCGCACCGGTAAACCAAATCGGTCTGAGCCGGTATGTTGCGATGGTAAAGTAGCATAGAGAACAGCCCCTAAACCCTTGAAAGCCTCAAGAGCCTTATCACTACAACATGAGGATGAGATACGCCTGAGTGTGAAAATTATTCATTATTAATGATGAATTAGTGCGAAAGCAGAAAGACGATAAGGATGATTCCACGGTCGAAAGACCTAAAGAATTTGTCACAAATAATGTATAATATTTGGGACAAAAGGGCAGATTGGGCGCGAAGTCCTGATGAGGGATGTGTCAATCGAATATACAGGGCGACCCTCCAATTAAATAGGGCGAAGAAATATTCAGGAAGGGCTTGAAAACCCCTTGACAAATTATCTAATATGTGATAGAGTATAGATACAATAAAAAAGAAATGAGGTATCTATTATGGTTATTTCAGTATTGTGTGCGATTTTTATTTGGCCAGCTATTGCCATTGCTGGATTAATTGCATTGTTTAAGACAATTAGGAATGCAGTTAAGGGTGATACTCCAAATGAAGATTGCAAATCAAACAAGTATAACATTCACTATGAAACTCCAGAAGAGGAAGCTAGAAGAACGGCAGAATATGGGTATGATGACCCAAGATGGGGGAATCTATAATGAATGGGTATGCTGTTTGTTTTTTGATTTTTTGGTTTGTTTACATCATAGTATTCACGATTGATTGCTGGAATGGTGGTAAATAATACTATTAGATAATTTGTAACCGTCAGAAATGATTGAAGCCGCAACAAGCTTCAGAAAAAATAGTTTTAACGATAATGATTCGGCCACACTAGCAAAAGTAGCTACGATGTTTACCAACGTAGCCGATGAAGCTATGTCTGCAAGTGATAGCGCATCGTTTATTATTGCTCAGATGAAGGCGTTTAATATTGACGCTAGTAATGCAGAGCATATTATTGATGCGGTCAATGCTGTGTCAAACAATTATGCCGTTTCGTCTGGACAATTGGCTCAGAATCTGGGCAATATGTCTGCCGCAATGGCAACAGGCAATGACACATTTGAGCAATCCCTTGGTATGCTTACTGCTATGACAGAAATCACGAGGAATGCAGCTAAGGGTAGTAGGGCAAACAATATAAGTGCCTAAGTGTATAGTAATATGCACTATTTGTATTTATCTAAACCCAGTAATTCCTAAAGCTCTATCACTACAACGTAGTCTTGAAAGATTGACAAGCGTGAATGTGCGAAAGTATCAAAAACGATAGAGATGGTATATGGATGAAAATCCTAAGTACTGTAATAATGGATGCTTGGGCGCGAAGCTCCGAATAGGAGTGTGTCAAACGACCATCCCATAGGCGACTTAATCGCAATAGGAGTAGGGCAAGTATGTCTACGCTTGCGGGTGAGATTCCCTTAAATCGAAATGGTATCCCCTCAATATAATGAGGTGAAGAAATGGTCTAATCTTATATGAAAGTGTAAGAAGGAGAGTAAATGTCTAAAAAAATTACGATAGAAGAAATAATCAAAGTGTTTGAGCAAGTGGGTTTAACATTGTTAGAGAATGAGTCGTATGGCGTTAATTACAGATATGATTGTATTGATTCCGATGGGTATAAATATAAACGAAGTTATGCAACCTGTAAGCATACATTAAGATGCAAAAAAAGATACGGCGTTGATGTCGAACACACATTTAGCACAAAGAATCCGTATTTTTACGAAAATATGTTGGCATATATAGAAAAAACAAACAAATACAATACAATCTTATTGACAAAGAAAGAAAATATAAACAATGTAGATCAACCATTATGTTTTAGATGTGGTATTTGTGGAGCAGAATTTATGTCTACATGGCATAAATATTATCAAAAAGATGATAAATGTTGTAATAGGTGCTTTAAGACAAAAAGAGCAAAAGGCGAAACTAATACAAACCATGTTGACTCTTGTAGATATCATGAAATTGCCAAGAGGATAGACCTATGTGTTTTTGATGGGCCGCAAATTAGGCTTGATGATAAAATTACAGTTCAGGACATTGATGGATATAGAGGTGTACTGTGTTGTAGGTCATTAGTCAATGGGTCGTCTTTTGAGAAATTTGGTGGCAAGAATCCATATGTAATAGACAATCTACGGTTATATGCATTTAAGCATGGATGGGATTGCGTTATTTACAATCAAGAGTATAGAGGTACAAAATCTCCATTCAAAGTGATGTGTTCTTGTGGAAATGATTTTATGGTAGATTCTAATCATTTTATTGATGGTAAATATCAATGCAATAAATGCAGAATGAAACAGTCCGCTATTGCGGCAAAGGTTGAGCTGTGGTTAAATCAAAATGGCTTAAAATATAAAAAAGAGAAAACATTTGATGATTGCAAGAACAAAAAGCCGCTTCCATTTGACTTTTATCTTATTGACTATAATGCTTGTATTGAGGTCGATGGCATAGGTCATTATAGAGTAGTAATGTTTGGTGGTAAAAAACATAAAGAAGAAGCCGAAAAAGCATATCAAGATAGAATAAGAAATGACGCAATTAAAACAAACTATTGCAAAGTCAATAACATTCCATTATTGCGCATTCCGTTTTGGATATTAGAAAAAGATGAACATGATGAAATATTAAAGGATTTCATAAAAAATCTCTCCTTATCGGATGTGACGAATCCGAATTAATATAAATGACTTATCACAGTGCAAGGTCGCCTCAATCAGATTGCAGATGAATCATCTGATACTGGCAAGGCGCTCACAAAATGGTATCAAGAACACGCAATTGCGGTAAAAGATGACGAAGGTCAAATTCGCAGCCTATATGAGGTACTGACTGATGTAGCGAAAATCTGGCCTACACTAACTAAAAATGAGCAGATGTATTATCTGCAACAGCAGGCAGGAACCACTCAAACCCAAAATCTCGCTGCTCTTTTAAGAAATTACGAAACTGCTATTAAAGCGACCAATACAGCCTTAGAATCTAATGGCTCGGCCATGCAGGAAAATGAGCGATACATGGAGAGCCTAGAAGCAAAAGAGCAAGCTCTTAAGGCTGAATTTGAAGATTTTTCAAATCGAGTTCTATCCAAAGAATTCGTTGGTGGGTTTCTCGATGCTGGCAAAGAATTGTTGAATTTTGCCAATAATGATGTTGGCGCGGCTATAACTAGAATAGGCGCATTCTCTACATCTATGGTTGGCATAGTCGGCATTATTGGCACAGTCGTTGGTAAGCTATCTCAACTTAGTTCTGTGCTATCTGCGGCTGGTGGAGCAACTGGATTCTTAGGGACATTGCTTGCCCCTAAGACATTACTTATCATTGCTGGCGTAGCGGCAGCGATTGGCGGGATTGTTGAAGTTGTAAAGGCTGTAGAGCAAGCGCAATATGAGGCCAATCATGCGTTTGAAATAGCAAACACAAAATTAGCTGAAATTAAGAGTGAAATTGATTCAGCAAAGGAAAGTCTTGATAAATATAGGGATTCTCTTCAACAATTAAATGAAGTAAGTAAAGAAAATAGAGGTCTTGATTGGCAGCAGGAACGTGCTGAAATCGAGATGAACATTACTGCGGCAAAAAGCTACCTAAAGTTACTAGAACAACGAGCAAGATTAGAGGCTGAAACGGCCTATGAATCCGCATCTCCAACTGGCTATAGTGGTGCGGGATCTATTACCGAGCAGACGTACAGAGACGATGCTTACTTTGGTGATTATGTTTCTAAAAACAACCAGTTTGTTCAACTTTCTAAAGAACAGGCAGATGTAATTAGCGCTTCTTACGATAGCGAATATGAAGCGCTCTCTGCTATAACTCTTGCGCTTTCTAACGCAACAGATGAAAGATACAGATACATAGATGCCGAGGATTTAGCTCAGTTAGAGGGATTATCCTCAACTGAGCAAATTGCAAAGATGGCGGGCTGGCTTGACAAGCTTGGTATAGTATTGTCTGCTACAACTGAAACATCTACCGAAGCGTTTAACAATATGAGCAATCTTGCCAACAAGACTGGTGAGTTGTCTCAGAAAGAGCAAGATTTAGCTCAACGATATCTAAATACATATCGCAATATTGTTGAACTTGGTGTTGCAACTAAAGAGCAAACTGATGCGTATATTCAATTATGGGGTAAAACAACCGGCGTTGCTACTGAAACTGATAGCGCCGCTGAGAAAGTTGCCCTGATTGCGAATGTGTTTGGCATAAGCGTCGATGCGGCGTTTTCTTTGGAAACGGCTCTTGGATATGTGGATGATCGTGCGGTGTTATTGAAAGATAACCTTGTGGTATTGTCTGATGGCACTGTTGCACTTAAAGAGAATTGCATACAGGGCGCAGATGGAGTTTGGAAACTTAAAGATGCTGTTGATAGTTTGGCTGTGGCATCTGCCACTGGAAATCAAGAAGCATATGCGTTAGCTGAACAATTACTGGCCGATGCAAAGCAAGCCAATGCCACTGGTGAATCAATTAATGATCTTGTCGCTCAAGAAATTATATTCAACAATACTGGATATACCGTAGAGCAGAAGATTGCTGCGCTTCAGCAATTAGCCATCCAAGCAGGCGTGACAGCGGAAGCTATTGCTGGTATAGATACGGCATTTATTGCTGGTAATTCTAGGAGCAGCATTTATAAGAGTTCGCTTGAATATGCAACAAGCCAGCTTGGGCTATCCAAGAAAGAAGCTGCGGCGTGGGCAAAAGAGCAAACGGCTGGGCTAGCAACTACTGACCTCAATAATTATTATTCTAAACTCCAAGAGCTTATGAGTAAAGTTGCAAAATCAACTGGCGCTGGTGGAACAAGAACAGGTGGCGGTAGTTCATCTGTTAAAAAATCAGTCGATGAAACCGCTAAATATGCAGAGAAAAAAGCAAAGCAAGCCGCAGAAAAAGCGGCACAAGAGGCTGAAAAGGCAGCTCAGGAAGCCGCTGAAAAGGTTAAAGAGCAAATTAATGAGACATTCGACGCGCTCAAAGAGGCTGAAGAAGCGTATTGGGATGCAAAGATTGATGCTCTTGAAACGCAGAACAAGCTAATTGACAGGCAGACTCGTCTTGAAGAAAAACTAAAAGCTCTACAAGAAGCAAAACAAAAGAAGATCCTACTATATAAAGATGGGCGTTTCCAATATAGCGAGGACGTTGGCGCAATTGCATCGGCACAACAAGATTATAATGAGACGTGGCGCGATATTTATGTTGAGGAGCAGAAGGAAATCCTTAATGACCTGAAGGATAAAGCGCTTGCAATCATTGAAGAATATAGAGATAAGGCACTAGAGAGCGGTGAATTAACTCAAGAGAACATTAGTTCCTTACTTTCTGAATATCATGAGCTTGGCAATAATACATATCAGACTGTAGCGTATGGTGTTGAGAATATTACTAATATTGTTGCATCTGGTATGTCGGCTTTAACTGGCTCTGTTAGTGGTGCTACATCCAGTGCTACATCTGTAATATCTGGAACGATGGGTACTATTGGCTCGTCTATGAGTAAGATGGCAACTGGATTGACAAGCGCGGCAAGTTTGCTCAATGAACAATTTGGAGAAGGGTTAAGCGCCATCTTAAAAACCGCTCAGGCTAAAAGTGGAAAGATGGTTGGTACATACCAGCTTGGCGAGAATGAGCAAACACTAGAGGATTTCAGGGACGAATATTGGGGCGACACATCTGGCAAGTTCAGCAAGCTGTCTCTACTGTATGGTGGTGGGCAAGCTTGGTGGCTTGGCATGATGTCCAAATATTTGGAAGATCCAGAAAAGAACGCCAACCTAAAAATAGGTTCGATGACCCTTAAAGAACTATACGATACCGACTGGGCAAAGAAGGCTGGCTCGGCTAGTAGTCTTGGTGAGATAGATGACTATATCGCTCGTGAGCAAGCTAAGTATATTCTTAACGGTGGTAGTCAAAGCGATTATGCCGCCTTGAACAAAATTGCTCAAGATGCTTATAGGGAACTGTATTTTAAGAACCCTAGAGCTATTGCACCGGGGGCAAGCGGATGGGGTGGCTATGACCATGAGTTCACTGCGGCACAATATGCTATTGATGCGGCTCTTAGATATAGCGGTTCAGCGCATGATGTGTTTGGCGTGGAGGGCGCACACTCAAGCTTTATGTCTGCTGGCCGTGTAAGCGACCTTAATTTCCTTCGTGAACTAGTGGCACAAGGCGAACGGGCTGGCGCATCTACTGTTAGCCAAACCCAAGCAGAATGGGCTAAAAATCAGCTAACAGAGAGATATCAGACTTCCTACAAAAACACTCTTGATGCTATCGATAAGCAGATTGAGGAAAATTCAAAGAAATGGTATACCGCCGATACAGAGGAAAAAGAGCGGCTTCATTTGCTGAATGAGGAACTTAGAAAGAACAGGGGCGAATATGAGAAGAAGGTTGGAGGCAACGCTAACGGCACTCTCTCATGGCGCGGTGGGCTTTCTGTTGTTGGCGAAAAAGGCCCAGAGCTTAGAGTTCTGAATAAAGGTGATGGTATAATTCCATCTAACATTACTGAGAATCTATGGAAAATTGGTTCTGACCCAAGGAAGTTTATGCGGGATATTGTTAGGACTACTAGCAATATGTTTAGCATTAGTTCATTGAGCCTGCCAAATGCGAGGGACGCACAGTCGCTTGTTGATGGCTTGCAAGAATTGGCACATCAATATGTAGCAAAGAGGAAATAATAATGGATGTAGAAAAGGCTCTATTAAATACGATTAACATTTTAATAGAAAGCGCCGTCTCTACAACGACTAAGATTTATATGGGCGTTTTACAGTCCATATCTGGGGATAGAGCCAAGATGCTCATAAACGGAAGGACAAACACGGTACAAGTATATGGCACAAATGGTATTGTTGGAAAGACATATAGGGTGTTTGTGCCAAATTCTGACATGAGCCAAGCCTTTATCATCACAGGGGGTACGTCGTTACCCCCTGTAACCTCAGAAGATGATGGTAAAATTCTAAAGGTCGTTAATGGAGTATGGACGGCAGTATCACAAGAGTAGAAAGAGGTGATTAGATGGCACTTACAAAGCCCATCTTAAATAATGTAGCTGCGTTCGACGCATCTAATTCACAAGTGTTTACATTCAACGTTGTTGGCGGTTCACAGGTGGTTGGAAACACGCTTACAATTAAAGATAATACGACACTCAATACAGTATATAACAATACACAAACGAGCTTTAAGCTCCAACATATTGTTCCGGCTGGTACGCTTACAAACGGGAAATATTATCAAGCATATGTAACTACTATAGATGCACAGGGTAATATATCAGCGCAATCTAATACAATTCAATTCAACTGTTATACACAACCCGTCTTTAAGTTTACAAATATTTCAGAAAGTTCAGTCGTTAATAATGCATCATATGAATTTCAGGCATCATATAACCAAATTGAAGGTGAGATTCTAAACGAATATACGTTTAATCTATACGATGCTGCTGGAATTCTTGTATCAACTAGCGGCAAACAGTATAATACGTTATCCGTCTTGCCGCTTAGTATATCCCACCTATTTTCTGGACTAGCAGACAATTCTGCCTATAGCATCGAGGTTGTTGGTTACACGTCTGGCAAAACGGCTATTACAACCGGTAGGGTGAATTTTTCTGTAATATACTCATCACCTCGTTTATACTCTCAGTTATACCTTACAAACAATTGCAAAGATGGGTATATTACAGTTGAAACCGCTATCAAGCCTATTAACGGACACTCTAATCCTTCACCAGCGACATACATTGATAATAAAAAAATCGACTTAAGAGAAACTGGTTCTTTTGTAGAATGGGATGGCGGCTATTCATTTGAGTCACCTTATACAATTAGAATATGGGGGAACGACTTCAATTGGAATAATGATATTTTAAGATTGAAGAATAACAATGGTTCCACGGTTGTGTTGACTGTATGTTCGGATGGCACAGATTTTTGGGTGGAGTTAAATATGCTCATGCAAGGCTGGACGTACCCATATTGCATTATGAGTAATAAGTTACAAAATGTAACCAGCTCTTCCAATCTATTTATTTGGCTTAGAGCAGATGGTGATTTATACGACTTGAAATTAGAGGAGGTGAAGTAATGCTTGGATTACTGGGTTATAATTTTCTATCAGATAAAAACGCTCTTGATGAACTGCCAACTAATGTAACCAGCATTACATCTACGATTCTATCAAATGGTATATATGACCATTACAATGTGGAGCTTGAAGCCGATTCTGACTATTCTAATGTAATACCAACGGCGTGGGATTATAATACTTTAATGGATGTAGATTTTAATGGTGATATCAACGCTAGTAATCTTGATGATTCTGTGTCTGATATTACTGAGATTAGAATTAAGCGCAGGGTTAAGGGCGAATTTGACTGGATTACAATTAAGAGTGTTATTGTAAATGACGTGTCTGATATCAATATGGTGTTCAATGATAACACAAATATGAACATAACTCAATATGAATACGCCTTTGTTCCAGTCATGAACGGCATTGAGGGCGGCTATTCTGTGTCGGAAGTATGGTCTGAATTTAGAGGCGTATATATCTGTGATGTCAACACGATATATAAATTTTATGCTGGAGTAGAATATGGCAATACGGATGCCGTGCAACAGATTGGTGTGTATGCGCCGTTTGGCTCAAGATATCCAGTTGTAGTTAGCAATGGGTTGATTAATTATCAAACGGGTTCTATTAATGGATATATATTATCGGATGACAAGACTGACTTGGAACTAACTAGTGATATCAGAAAGAAACTCGTTGCTCGTAGAAATCAGCTTGTTAAATTCTTAACGAATAAAAAGCCAAAAATTATTAAAGACTGGAATGGGCAAGCGTGGCTTTGCATCATAACAGGCAATCCGTCAACAAGCTATGTTAGCAATACTGCTATGGGATTGATGAGCATATCTGCCGATTGGACGGAAGTTGGTGATGTGAATAGCCAAGAGGATTTGTACGCAAATGGGCTATTAGATGTTGCTAATGGGGATGGTGATGTTTAATGGCAAAAAGCATCACTCAGCAGGATTATAGATTAGTTCGTCAAAAGAATATACGGAAATATATTAGAATCGATCTTCTTGATTTTAATTATAACATTGTTGATGAAATCAGTGGCTCATGCATTTCTTTCAATTATTCAGAGGATGCTACATCTGACTTGCGCCGCAGTTGCAACATATCTCTTGTTGTTAATGATAGTTCATTTGATATCAAAAGCGGCGGCAAAATATGGTTAGATAAATATATTCGCCCATATATTGGATATCAAGATAATAGAACAGATGAAATAGTATGGTATAACAAGGGTATATTCTTAATCAATGCACCATCTTGGAATTACAATGGGTCTACAAATACGCTTAACTTTTCGGCCTTAGACCTGATGAGCAAATTGACAGGACTTAGAAATGGTAATCTTGAGGGCATTCCGACGAAGATTGAAAAAGGTGCGAATGTGCGTGAGGCTATGATAGCCGCAATTGCTTTGGGTGGATTTGATAAATACGTTATTTCTGAATGCATTGGAGAGTTTGAGAGTGGCGAAGAATATACACAAGAAGTGCCGTATGATATTGAAATAGACCAAGGCGGCACAATATATGACATTCTGACATCACTTAGAGATATCTTACCCAATTATGAGATATTCTTTGATGAGAATGGCGTATTCCATTATCAACCAATTCCAACTGGCGACGATGAAGTAGTGGTGGCTGATGATGACTTGTTCAATGAAGTCCTTATTGATGAGACAATAGATACAGATTTTGAGAACGTCAAGAATTATATAGAGGTGTATGGACACACTTGGGATGTTGATTATTATAGTGACTCAACTACGACTACGGTTTCAGGTACGGCTATAACGCCAATATTTGCAAATTTACCACTACTTATTCCGGGTGTTGTCGTGTCGTTAGCTCTTCCAGTTGATGTGATAGCAGGTGATGGAGCAAGTGTCGCAAATTCTATTTTGACAGTAACTGGGGACAACTCATATGAGAATGGAGTAGCTGTCCTATCTCAGGGTGTTGTGTCTAACGGTGTGTTGTCTTTTGGTTCTGGAGGTAATATTACTATAGAATTACTTGGTTCACATAATGTTGTTGGTGAAGATGGAGCGCCAATTATGTCTTTAGAGAAAGACAAGATTTACATCTTCTCGTATAAAGAAGATGGCACGTTTGTATTTCTTGGTGGTCAGCAATCTCAAGCAACCGTTTACGATGATAATCCAGACAGCCCGTTTTACGTTGGCAATCCAGTTGGTTCTAGCTCTGTTGGCGTGATAAGGATTGTGTTAACCGGGGGAGATTATGATAATATATATTCTGATAATCTAGCTAAGCAACGCGCTCAATTTGAACTTTATCAAAGATGTAGATTGCAAGATAGCATAGGATTAACCGTTGTGCCAGTTCCATGGCTTGAAGTTCATACATTATTGTCTCATGCTATAAAAGGCGGAGATGTACAAGAGCGATATATCATTAAATCTATTAGCGTAGATTATGGAACGGCCAATGGTAACATGACTATATCAGCAATGAAGTATTATCCATATTATTCAATATAACAAAGAGGTGAATCAAATGGCGACAACATATCCAAATGCATATCAAGAATTTCCAACTATGAAAAACATTAGCGCTACGGATGCTTCTATCGTAGCGCAGTATCAAGAAGCCGTAGAGAATGATGAATACGCAAGGGCGCAACAGCTATTACAAGCTATTCCAGATTTTGATAAGAAAATGATTACGGCCAGTCTATTGAACACGGTGTTTGATACTAATGTGGCGCTTCAAAAATTTTATACAGCTCGATACAATACTGCCTATGTCGTGTCTAAGACTCAGCCATTGGGGCAAGAGGTTGGGGATTTTTGGATTAAAATAGAGGATTGATAAGATGAAATATCAAGATGTTCATTTAGAAGATAAAAGTTTACTGGAGAGCTTTAGGCAAGCATGGGGAATTGGTGATTATTCTGGCGCATTTGCTATTTTACAACAGACACAATTGACGGATAAGCAATTAATAGCAGATACACTCAATTATATTTTACGGCAAACAGAGGCGCTAGAGAAGCAATCAGACCCAACATTCAAGCAAGATAAAATCCAAGCAACCGCTACACCACCCACAGGATTGACTAGGGGCGATGTGTGGTTCAAGAAGGAGGATTGACAGTATATGGATAAATTTCAGATGATTGATGAAATGTATAAAAATCTACAAAAACTCACCGCTTTGCTTATGGATAATAATGCAAATATTCAAAAGGTGAGTACACTATTTAATGAATATCAAGTTGGCATCTATTATCAGATTGGTGATATTTTCACATATGGAAATAATAACGCTTGTTATAAGGTATTACAGTCCCATAAGAGCCAAGCGGATTGGCAACCGGATAAAACTCCAGCGTTGTACAAATTGATTGGCTCAAACGACGATGGATATCTTGAATGGAAGCAACCGCTTGGAGCGCACGATGCTTATGAGGTTGGGGATATTATTGAGTACAATGGCAAGCTATATAGGTCTTTAATAAATGGTAATGTATGGTCGCCAGACGTGTATGCGGCTGGTTGGGAAATATACACAGAGACAAGCGGTGGAGGTGGTGGTGGAACAACACCAACAGAACCAGAAACACCTGAGACAATCCTAGATTTTGTTCAACCAACAGGCGCACATGACGCATATAAGAAGGGCGATAAGGTGAAGTATAATGGCAAGATATACGAAAGCCTAATCGATGCTAACGTGTATAGTCCAGATGCATATCCTGCTGGTTGGAAAGAGGTGACGGCTTAATGGCGCAAGAATATAATGTAACATGGCAAGAATATAACGGCACAGATTATGATAAATTATATCCAAAGACCAAAGCGGCCAATGTAGCCATTAATTCAAATTCTGTCCTTTCTGATATCATGGTATATGGTGAGCCGCTTAGATATAATTTATCTCAGCAATCGCTATATTTTCACAAGAATGGCCTATTGATAAATAGACAGACAAATAATGTAGATATGTATTTGTCTAGTGATAAGAAGGATTATGATACTATTTATCATATGATGGATGCGGATGGAGTTCCTTTTCTTATTGATAAGATTGCGGACAATATTAATGGAAGCACCAATTCAACGGTAATGATTTTACCTGCGGAAAGCGGAACTCTCTTAGAATTTTCTCCGAATGGTTTTGGAACTCTAAGTAGTATGTCTATAACTACTACTTTTAAAGATATAAGTGCCATTCAAGAGTATTATATTAAAATTTATCAAGGTGCTGAACTTTTGTGGCAAAGCAGTCTACTTACGAATTGGGCAAGTGGCTCAACTATTACGGTGCAACCAAACATTGAGGTTATTAAAGGAGACAAGTATTCTGTAAAACTTGCACCCGGCAGTCAAGGACATGCTAGAAACGATATTAATGCTGGTACATTTACAGCAACATTTTCTGGTGATATTTACAGCTCTGGATATTTTACCACCAAACAATTTACTATGACCGATGGAGATAAGTTGCAAGCATGGCTATATTATACCGGCACAGCTCCTAGCGTATCTTATAATGTTGGTAGTGGCTTGTATACGGCTTTGACACCGACTAGTGTTAGTACAGGTGTATTCATGGATGGCACAGCTTGTAATGTGGCGAAATATGAAATCAATGGAGAATTAATTAAGAATAATGTTATAAGATTCAAATTTGATATTTCTAGTTCTACCACGATTATCAAAGAGATGTGCGGCGTTTTACTATAACCAAGGAGGGTGACATATAATTGGCTAATGTAAAACAAATTAAAATTAATGATATGTCTTGTGGTCATAGATCAGTAAGGCGTTGCCGTAGTCAACAAGCGCAA
>ERZ1024463.9-NODE-9-length-31406-cov-131.745239_pt1 | contig 31406 bp, 36 predicted proteins | sample MGYA00520805_ERZ1024463 | MGnify/ENA primary metagenome ERZ1024463 (study PRJEB33242, sample SAMEA3444304) | Homo sapiens | biome: Host associated; feature: Gastrointestinal tract; material: Stool | place: Uganda | collected 2011-01-01 ...
TCTAAATTATCATCTAATTCCTCTAATATTTCTCATTTAAACTTATCTATTCCGTATTTTCTAAAAGCGTTATATAATGGATAATTATAAGCTTTATTACTTGGATCTGTACTTACAAACTTATGTTTATTCCATCTTTTGTTAATATTAGTTCTAGTTTGACCAATATAACACTTATTATTTATTGTATTAGTTATTTTATAAATATACCCTTTCATAGTTTATTATTTTCATAGTGCAAATATATGAATAAATTTTTAATTATGCAAGAAAAATAAATGCAAAAATATTTGGAAATATGAATTTTTTGTTGTATATTTGTACTATGAAAGTAAGACATAATATTAACAATTAAACTTTATAAATTATGAAAACTAAACAAATTGAAGCACTTGAATATTTTCTTGATATATTAGATGGTAAGATTACTGAAGATGGTTCTATTGAGAAAGCTCAAGAATTATGTAATGAGGCATTAAAGGAGATTGAAACCAATGAAAAGGTAAAGAAATCCTATTGGTTTTTTGGTTTAGGTATTTCTTTCTAATATATTTAATTATGAAAAAGATAAATAAAATATTAGCTGGATTATTAGTACTTAGCTTTATTATAGCTGGTATTAGAGTATATAATGCTTATGGAGACTACCAAACTAAAACATTTGAGCTTAGATTAGAACAGGCAGAACTTCAGCATAAATTAGACTCTGTAATGTGGTATAATCCTGGAAGTTCAGAAGTATCTGAATTATATGAACAGTATTGTGATGTAACCTTAAAAATTCATAATGTAAGATAATGAAAACAGATATAAGAAGTTTAGTCTTTATAAAGAATCTATTTAAAGATAAATATAATATAGAAATAGAATGATGTAAAGACGATTATTCCAGATATGATGGAACATTTACTTGGAATAATATAGATTATATAATTGAAGTTAAAAGGAGAAGATTTAAATCAGATAAATATCCAACTACAATTATAAACAGGGATAAGTTTGATATACTTAGTAAATGTAACTCTATATTAGTCATTATATTTGATGATGGAGTTTATATTTATAAAGATGTAAAAAGAGCTTTTATTAAAGATTCAATGAAATATGGAAGAAGTACAACTGATTTTGGAGGAGAATATAAATACTCTTTAAAAACAGAGTTATCTTTAAAGAAAGCAATTAAATTAGAAATAGACACAACTTTTAGTAATTATATAAGAAATGACGACATATAAGGCAATACCTGGATATGAAAACTATTTAATAGGAACTGACGGTTCGGTCTTGAGTACTAGAACCTCAGTTCCGAAAAATATCAAACCTCAACTTCAAAATAGTGGATACTATTATGTTACTTTATATAATCCGTTTGGGCCAAAGAAATACCTATTACATAGACTAATGGCAGAAGTTTTCATAGGTAAAAATGACTTATGTATTAATCATAAGGACGAAAATAAGCTAAATAATAACTTAGATAATTTAGAGTACTGTACTTATGAGTATAACAATAATTATGGCAGTCATAACATTAAAATGGGAATTTCTCATAAGAAAGCAATTAAACAGCTATCCTTAGATAGAAGTTTTATTAAGAGATGAGATTCCGCAATAGATGCTGAACGGGAGCTTAATATACAATCCAGAAACATTGTAAAGGTTCTTAAAGGTCAGCGAAAAACAGCTGGAGGATTTATTTGGGAATATGAATAACAATGAAATAATAGAAAAATACTATCCATTTATTATGGAGTTAAAAGAAAAATTTGGTGCAGATGATGATTGCACACAAATGGTATGTATCGCACTTCTGGAAACATCTAATTCCAAGCTTCAGTCATTAGATAGTAAGAATGAGCTGAAGTATTGGATTACAAGAGTATTTAAGAATAATTGGTTTTCTAAGAATAGTAGATACTATTACCAATATAAAAAGTACTATGAAATATTTAAAGAGCCATTAGAACAACAAACGGATAATTTAGAGGATTGGTTAAATGAAGCAGAAGATTAATATTGATGATTTATTAATTGAGTATAACTTTGAAATAGATACCTTTACAGAGATGGATGATAGATTACTTTCAATTTATCCAAAATGAGAGGCATTAAATAGAGCAGATAAGACTATAATTATCTTATATGCTGAATATCGAAGTTATAGAGAAGTTGGGAAGATTTTGGGAATTAGTCATACGACTATTGCCAGGTTTATTAAACAAATAAGAGAGAGATTATGTTAAGCATATTTTTTATAGCTATTATTCTTGTCTTCTGTATTGATTTATCTGGAGCTATGGACAAGGCAAATAGATGGGTATGAAGTAAACTATATCCTGGAGTTAAATACACTGATTGGTCTATACCTTTATTTGGATGTTCTCTATGCTGCACTTGGTGGGCAAGTTTACTGTATATCTTAGTAACTGGACAATTAAGCTTCTTAATGATTGCATATATTGCTTTAATCGCATTTATGACTCCAGTTATAAAGGATTGTATGATTCTAATTAAAGATATGATTACCAAACTAATAGATATAGTTTATAAATACTTGGATTAAAAATAATATATTTTAAATAAAAATGAAAGAATTAACAAAAGAACAGTATGAATATTTAAGTAAATTCGATAATAGGTTTAAATGTGCTGTTAGAGCTAACTATTGTCGTAATATCCAAAAGGAAGATACTGAAAGAATGAGAGCTATTTATGAGGAACTAATAGAGCAGCCATATAAAATGAATATAAACTGCGGAACTTGTGTTCTTAACCTTATAAAGAGACTTGGAGTTTACTACTTTGAATATGTTGAAAAACTAAAAACTATTGAGGATGAAGGAGCAAATAAAGAAGAAAGTAGGGAGACCGAAAAAGGCAGAGGTAGAAAAGGAACAAATAGACGAAGTAAAGACTAAATATCTTTATGCTGCAAGGTTATTTAACAAAGGATGGTCAAGGAATAAAGTAAGTGAGGAACTTCAAAGTAAATATAATGTAAGCCAATCAACAGCTGCAAGATATATTGGAGAAGCCTATAAGATAATTGCTGAAAAGAATGATAACCTTATAAAAAACCTTAGACATATACAATTATCAAGATTAGAATCATTACTGGATACTGCTATTAGTAAAGGAGATATTAGAGCTGCAAATGAGATTATTAAGACTATAAATAGTATGTTTGGATTAAATCAACCTGAGACTATTGTAGCTATTCAGAATAATGAAGTCCAGTTTAAATTTGGAGATCCAATTAACAATGACAAAAATATATAAAGGATATAGCCCATTTATCTATCAATTAAAGGTACATACTGCTATGAATGACTCATATAGGTCTGGTAAAATCTTTACAATTAAAGCAAAGAGACAGGTGGGCAAATCATTCTTAGCAGAAAATGAATTATTGAGATTCGCTATAAATTATCCTGGCAGTGTTAATTGTATAGTTGAACCAACTCTTGGACAATCCAGAAAGGTATTTAAAGAACTTGTACAAGCTGTTATAGACTCTGATATATTAAGGAGAAAGAATGAAACCTTATTAGAATTAGAGTTTAATAATGGCAGTTCTATACTATTTAGATCTGGAGAACAAATGGATTCATTACGAGGATTCTCCGTTAGTGGATTATTAGTACTTGATGAGGCAGCTTATCTTAAAGATGAAGTATTTGAAATTATTAAGCCTACCACTGATGTATGGAATGCTCCGATACTTATAATTAGTACTCCAAGGTTTAGAGAAGGATTCTTTTATGAATGCTTTAAAAAAGGCTTTGATGGCAATTTTAGCAAATATTATCAATCCTTTGATTGAGCATTAGAAGATACCTCTATGCTATTGAGTGAGGATAAACTTGAAATGTATCGCCTTACAACCTCTAAAAATAAATTTAGAACTGAATATCTTGGGGAGTTTGCAGATGATGATGGTTGTCTCTTTAATAATATATCTAACTGCATAATTGATAAAAAACCTGAATATCATAATCTTTATATTGGAGTTGACTGGGCTACTGGTTCTGGTAAAGACTATACTTGTATTACAGCTTTAAATGAAAATGGGCAGATGGTCTTTATAAAGTATTTTAACGACAAAACTCCAACAGAACAAGTTGATTTACTGACAAATATATTTACTGAGTATCAGGGATTTATAAAGATAGTTCAAGTCGAACAAAACTCAATAGGTTCAGTGTTTTATGATATTCTTGTAAAAAGGAATCCTAAATTACGGATAGTTAAGTTTTTAACTACTAATAAGTCTAAGGCAGCTATTGTAAATAAGCTACAAGCTGCATTAGAAAATGAAAAGATTGGTATTTTAAAGGATGATAAACTATTAAATGAATTAAGACTATATGAAGCCAGTTATAATCCAAAGACTGGAAATGTATCATATAATGCTCCATCTGGATTTAATGATGATACTTGTATATCTTTAATGTTAGCTTATGATGCTTTAAATACAAATAAAGGAACTTATAATATTGCAATTAAATAATGAATATAGCAACTAAATGGGAAGACGTAAGTCTTAAACAATATGAAGCTCTAATGGAGTTTATAAACAGTAATGCAAAGATGACTGATTTAGATAGAAGTATTGAGATATGTGCATTACTTTCAGATGATCCAGATAAAACAAGAGATACTCTTTTGAGTATGGGGTTAGATGAACTAGCTGTAGAACTTAGTAAAGTTCAATTTATAATCAATAAATACAAAGCTAAGGCTCCAGAAACTGAATATACTATTGCTGGAGATAAATATACTGTACAATTAAATATTAGACAGATGACTGCTGCTCAATATATAGATTTTCAGAACTTTTATAAAGACTACCAAAAGAATTTTAAATATATCTTTTTATGCTTCTTAATTCCAAAAGGTAAGAAATATAATGAAGACTATGATTTAATTGAACTGGCAGATAAGTTATATGATAAAATTCCAATTACTGTCATAAATGACATTATGGTTTTTTTTTGCAATCTATTAGCCGCATTAACGGTCAGTACCCTAATCTCTTCAATAAGGGAGATGAAGAAGATGCTGAAGAAGGAGAAAGATCCAGTGAAGAAGTATCAATTAAGGAAGATGATCGTTCAGTCTCGGAAAACAGTGAGTTTGGTGCAAAATGGAACTGGGTTTGTTGAATAGACAGAGTTAGTGAAGTTACAAGATTAAATTGGCATCAAGTCTATGATATGTATATTCAAGAGTTTCTTAATATTATATGTTATCTAATAGATAAAGGAAATGAAGAAAAAAGACAAATAGAAGAGTGAAAGAGGAGACACTAACTGTAACCTTTTTACTCATATTTGGTACTAAGATAATATAAAAAAGTTACAAGGGAGTAAAAATCTCCCTTGCTTTTTTGTATAGCTACTAATATTCAGAACAATATATTTTATAAAAAATGACAAGTCAAGATTTAAAATTCCCTAATCTTGAAGGAGTACTAAGACAATATGGAAGTCAATTGATTTCAATATATAGACAGAAGTTATTACAGAATAATGCTGATGATACAGGTACATTAGGTAATACTTTAAACTACATTGTTGAGGATCAAGATGGAACTTATGAAGTCAGCTTACAAATTCAAGATTACTGAAAGTATTTGGAAGAAGGTAGATCTCCAGGTAAATTTCCACCTATTAGGGAAATAAAGAATTGGATAAGAACTAAACCTGTATTACCAAGACCTTATGGAGGTAAACTTCCATCTACAGATCAACTTGCATACTTAGTTGCAAGAAAGATTCATTTACAAGGAACACAAGGAAAGCGTATATTAGAAGAATCTTTAGATGAGCTTTCGGCTGTTGCATTGTTAGATGATGCAATTACAAAAGATTTAGAAACGCAAGTTAATAATGTATTTAAAGACTTTTAAAAATGACATTTATACCAAGTAAATTAGGAATACCAAGAAGTACAGGAACATATCCTGTTAAATGGGAAAATCCAGGATGAGGTCTTACAGGAGTATATGATTATTGGCTATGAGGAGATGACTATTCAGAAGAGGGTCCATTAGATGTTACTATTTCTAATGCAAGTACAAGTGGTTGTACTATTAACTTTACAAATCCCTCAACTATTACAACAGACTCTTCTACAATATTTAGATTATACCCAAAAGGACTGACTACTGCTCAATTAGAAGATACTATGCCAGTTTATCTTCATAGTCAAGCTCCTGGATATTATCCTGCAAATAGCAGTATAACAGTACCCAATACTGGAGGTACTTATACTGTTGAATATATATTAGGTAGAGCAGATATTATTAAATGAACTTGTGATGTAGTAAATGCTACTGCTTTAGTAAGTGTTGAGGTATTAGAATGGGATTCCTGCTCTATTAAGTTTAAGATTACAGTAAATGCTAATACTCAATGGAATACTAATCTTACTGGAACTATTCAATTAGGAGCTTATTATGATACTAATAAGTTTATTTCTTATAGTTATGGCTTTACTATTGAAAAGAGTGGAGTTCCAGAAGATTTGAAGTTAATAGTTAATCCATCATCTGGAACTTATGGAGCTGGCCCAGGTGTTACTGATAGATTTATGTGCACTCTAACAAGTACTGAGGAAGAGATAACAGAATTATCTGTAACTTGTCCAGGATCTTCAAATATTATGGTTGATAAAGTTAATAAATACTTTGTTATTACTTTTCCTGATAATGCTACAACTAGTATTAAAAACTATGCTGCATTAGTTACTGCAATAACCTCTGGTGGATATACATTAAATGCTACAGTTCCAATTACTAAGTTAGCTACTTCTTTATCTTTAAAGTCCAGTGTTAGTATTGGATATACAGCAGGAAGATATAAGATAGACGGTACAGGTTCTGATAATTTAGATGATGTAGTATTTGCAATTCCAGCAGATGCTCAGACTTGGTTAAGTAAAATGGAGTTAGTAATAGAAAGAGGAACTCCAGGAGGTATGAATATTGTAAGTATTAATTTTGATGCTACAGAAAATACAGGTAATGCTTCAAGAAAAGCAACAGTTGGAGTTACAGTAGTAAAAAATGGTTCTAGTGTTATAAATACTTCATTTAATATTGTACAAGAGGTTAAAGCAGATATATCTCCAATATGGAAAGATTATATATGAGAAGAGGAAACTTTAAATGATTTTATAGAATATCATCTTGATTATGCAGGAGATACTATTTATGCTGGTAAAGCTTATAAATATCCTGATACTACAGGAGTACAATTTTTACTTAATGATGTATCCGAAGACTTTTTAGATAATGGCATTATATTCCCATCTTTTGGAAAGACAGAAATTATACCTAACTATTTAAAAACCTTTACATTAATAACTTCAGGCGGTAGTGAAAAGCCTGTAACATTCTTTAATGATTGGTCTTATAAAGATACAGATTTAACTAAGCCTTATTTCTTAAGTGATCCTATTGACACTTTAGTTGATTCAAGACAGTATGTATTATGTAGTTGGATATTCCCAACTGGTGAAGGTGTGCTTAATAGACGTTATACTACACCTGAAGGAGTAGCAACTACTGTAGATATTACATTAAGACAAGGAATTAATGGTTATACTTATGCAGAACCTTTAGGTAATTTACTTTTGGAATGCAAGAGTAAATATGAAATAGGATTTGTTGAATCTGGCTCTTTTACTACAACTATTAATTATCAGATTGATACTACTAATAAGAATTATGTATTATATTATACTAATGCTTATGGAGGATGGGATAGTTTATTAGTACAAGGTAATGTTAAACAAACGGATCAAATTGAATCTCAGACTTATGTAAGAAAGGTATTAAATACCACTTCTCAGTTTAGTAAAAATAAGTATTTAAACACTATAGTTCCAGAATGGACTTTATATACTAATTATCTTACAGATACTCAAGCATCAAAGATGCACCATCTATTAGAATCTACTATGGTATATTTACATAATCTGGAGGATAATAAGATTATTCCTGTAATAATTACTAATAATAGTTGTGAGTATAAGACATATAGTAATCAGGGTAAAAATATGTTTTATTATACTATAGAAGTACAAAGTTCTCAAGATAAATATAGAAAATAAAATGAGAAAGAATATAAAACTATTTATTGCAAATAAAGAGGTTGACTGTAGTGAGGGAATTAGTCTTCCTATAACTTATACAGTTGAGGATTTCCAAAACCCCACTATAGTCAAGAACTCGTTTAGTAAGACGATTTCTATACCTGGTACCAAAAATAATAATAAGATATTTGGAGAAATCTATAAATTAGATAGATTACAACATATTGAAGACGGTCAGTTTAGCGGTATTAATTTCAATCCTTCAAAACGAGTTGATTTTGGAATCTATGATAATGGAGATTTAATAGAATCTGGTTATATGCAATTAAATACCATACAAATTAAACAGAAGGTCATTACATATAACATTACTTTATATGGAGGCTTAGGAGATTTCTTCTATGGGCTTAAATATAAAGAAGATGGATCATTAAGAACTCTTGCTGATTTACAATACTTTATTACAGATGAGGAAGGTAATGTTTTACCTGCTGATACTGAAATGGATTTTTATATTAATAAAGATTTTGTAAATAAATCATTTAATAATTATTGGAATAGCGACTTTACTACATTAGATAGCTTTGTTGGATTTATTCCTGCATATAATGGTTTATATGAGAATTTTGACAATGAAACTTGTTTAATAAATACAGCAGGAGACACTCTATTTCCCAAATCTGCAAGCGATGGAGGAACAACATATACTCCATATAATGGTTATGCTTTAGCACAATTAAATAGAGCTTATACAGAATGGGAAATAAGAGACTTACGCAGTTATATGCAAAGACCAGTGTTAAAACTTTCTAAGCTTATAGAAACTATTTGTAGAAAAGAGAATTCTGGATATGATGTAATATTTGATGATTACTTCTTTAATTATGCAAATCCTTATTGGAGCAAATCATTTGTAGCTCTTCCCTTGCTTGGAAGTAGTGAAGATGAAGAATCAGATTCTATTAAAGAGAACGCAAAGCTTATTAAATATGGAGCAGATAACTGGTGGGTAGGATTAAAACCTGGAGGAACAACAACTTCATATAATTGAGGATATACTTCTGTTGATGGTAGTGAGGTGATAGTTCCTGGAGAAGGAAATATTATTGATTTATCTGCAACACCTGCTAATACTTTAGTAAATATCTCAATGGACTTTCAGGTATTCTTTAATGCTAATGCTAGTTCCTCTGCAAATAATCTTTATTTATCCTATGTACGCAATGGAAAAATGGGAAATACTGAGTATCATAATGATCCGTATAGAACATCTTTAACTGTTCAGATACTTGTATATAATGCCGATGATGAATCTGTTCCATCTAAACCTATAGCATATTCTCCATTGTATAATTTTACAAATAAGATTAATACTCAAGTTCAAGCTGGACCATCTACTTGGTTTAATTATTATCCTCTTACTGATGCTCCTGTTGAGGCTATTTATGGCCATTTTGTTAAAGATAGTGGGCAGAGGTACTATTTTAAAAGTGATACGGGAAGCAATACCTTTAGATTTGTGGTTAAAGATATGCCAAAAGTAAATAAGATAAGGGTGTCAATTCAATTTGCCAGAAGAACAGAAAGTCTCTATAATCAAGATGCTTTATGGATTTCAGATAATATGAACCCAAATAATGTTACTGCATCAAGAGTAGCAGGATGGTCTGAATTTTTATATGATTCAGATCAATATACATTAATTGCAAGTTGGCCATCGGCTGTAACATCTGATGCTCTTATTACTAAGCAGAAGCTTTTAAAGACAGAATCTACACCTGCGGATTATTTACTTAGCTATGCTAAAATGTTTGGATTATATTTTATTAAAGATATAGATTCCAAAACTATTAGAATATTTACTAGAAACAACTTCTTTAAAAATAAGATAACAGATTGGTCTAAACGAATTGATTATTCAAAAGATTTTTCAGTTAATCCATTATTATTTGATAAGAAGTGATATACTATGAAACAAGAAGCTCCTGAGACGTATTATGCAAAGAAATATAATAAACAGTATGATATAACTTATGGGCAACAGAGATTAGATACAGGATATAATTTTAATAGTGATAATACAGATTTATACTCAGATAACTTATATGAAAATGTAATATCTGCAAGAGATGTAGATAAGTATTATAGAAACTATTTTAATAGTTCAAGTTCGCCCGTTCCCTGCTTCCTAAATGATAATATTACTTATCAATTATTCCATTCTACATCTACTGAAAGAAAAACAAACGATCAGGATCTTTATGGAGTAAATTTCATTGATTCATCTAAGACTACAGAGTGGTGGGATGTTCCTGGTAATGATATATTTGCAAAGACTTGTTTCTATTCATTAGATAATGATGAGCAAAGTTTAGAAGAAATTAAATCGACATTACTGTTCTATAATGGCAATGTAGAGATGAAAGATATTGATGGAAATCCTATTACATATTGGATTACCGACGATGTTACAGAAATGTCTGTATTAAATGATTCTGAACCTTGCTATTTATATACTACTAGAGAAACTAATGAAGCTGGTGCTAAGATTGCAATTAAAAGAACTTCTTTACCACAATTCATAAGATATAATATATCAAGTAATTATGTAATATCTAGTTGGGATTTTGGATTACCAAGAGAAATTTATATAGATAAAATTGCATATCCAGAACAAAGTGTTATTTATTCTCAATTCTGGAAAGAGTTCTATACTGATCAGTTTGATGTTAATACTAAGAAAGTTACTTGTTTTGTAAAATTAAATGATTTACAAGTAAACTTTGATATGTTAAGACAATTTTATTATTTTGAAGATAGTTATTGGGTATTAAATAAAATAGATGCTTATGATGTTAATTCTGATGCAACTACCAGATGTGAATTTATAAGAGTTCAAGACATCAATAATTATATAGGAGGAGTATCTACTTTAGGTAAATACATAGAAGTAAGTGACCCAGAAGTTACTGTAGGGTATGAAGCTGGAAGTAAAGTTGTAACTATAGAATCTAATGTTCCTTGGAAAGTTAGTTGGTATAATAATTTGAAGATTACAAATATTTCACCAATGGAAGGATTACCTGGAATTAGTACTATGACTATTGAATATAATGAAAATCCTAAATATATTGAAGATAACTTCTATTTAAGTTTAGTAGCTCAATCTGATATTTATGAAAGATTAGGACAAGTATATTTTTATCAAACTCCTGATCCATCTAAATCAGTAAAGCTTTCTGGAAAAGTAACAGATGCAGATGGTAAAGTATTAGATGTACAACCTTATATCTATGTAGATAATGACAACTTTGTAGATAGTACATATTGTGATGCAACAACTGGAGAGTACTATTTATATGTTCAAAAAGGAGTTCCATTCCATTTTGAAGTACAATTATCAAGTGTTGTTAAATATGAGGAAGAACTTACTTTAAATGCAGATACTATTAAAAATATTACTATTTAAATATGGCTGAAGAAATTAAAAAGGTAATAGATATAGATACTACTAAAAGTACAAAGTCAATCAAGCAGCTACGAGAACAAGTAGCTGGCTTGACTGACGAACTTGAATCATTGGAAATTGGTAGTTCTGACTATTCCAAAAAACTTGAAGAGCTTGTAAGTGCACAAAACAAGCTTAATGTAGCTACTGAATCTATGCAAGGTAAGACTGTAAATGCAGTTAAAGCTTTTGATAGTATTAACCAAGTAGCTGGCGGTCTTGCAGGTGGAGTTTCGGCTGTAAGTGCTGCATTTACTTTATTTGGAAGAGATACAGAGAATCTCCAGAAAACTATGGTTAAGCTTCAAGCAGCTATTGCTATAGTTCAAGGAATTGGAGGATTAAAGGGTTTAGGTGAAGGTGTTCTTAATGGAGTAAAATCATTTAAGGCTTTATCTGTTGCGATGGCTGGTGCTACGACTGCTACTGGAGGTTTATCTGTTGCGATGGGAGTGCTACGAACTGCTATTATATCAACAGGTATTGGAGCATTAGTAGTAGCATTAGGAATGTTAGTAGACTTTGCAATCAAAGCAGCATCTGGAGTTGATGATTTAAAAATTAGTATTTCAGGGTTAAAAGACATAACAGACCAATGAGGAACTAGCTATGCACAAGCTAATACAGAAATTGCAGGATTAGAAAGACAGAGAGAAAGAGATTTAGCTGAAGGTAAAAAGAATGAAATACAAATCTGAAAGGATTATGCTCAAGCATTAGGTGAATTAGATGCTAAATTATTCCAGCAATTTGGAAGTGTAACTAAAGCATATAATGATTCATTTACAGATATACTTAAGAGTAATAAATACTTCAGAAAAGAGTTTAAGAAATCTGGATATGACACTTGGGAGGAGTATTCACAAGCTATACAATGAGGATTAAAAACTAGTTCTAATGAAGTTGATTTCTTTTTAAGTAAGTTAAATGATGATCAAAGAGCTGCTTACGACGAAGCTTCTGGTATCTACAATGCATATATAGAGAAGAGAAATAGTTTAATGCAGAAAACTTCAGAAACTTATGAAAAGATTAAACTGATGGAAATCTCTGCAGAGCGTAAAGCCAGAGAAGAGGCTAAGGCTAACTATCTAAAGAATATTGAAGATGCAAAGAAACGTAACGCTGATTTACTGAAGGTTATCAATGATTTCTATGAAGAGAATAGAAAACTGCTATTAGATGATGAAGCTAGAGAGTTAGATGAATTAAATACCAAATATCAAAATCAATTAGATGCTCTTAAAACAGCTAAAGATAAAGAGCTTATAACAGTTGAGGAATATAGAAAGAGATTAAAGCAAATAAATGATGCTTATGATAAAGAGTATCTAGACAATCAGAACGAGCGGTATCGTAAAGAAATTAATAATAGAATTAATTCTTTAGAACAACTTAGAGAACGAGAGAATAGATTTTTTGATCAAAGGCAATCTGAGTTAGATACTAAATATAATAAGACATATACACATAATGCAGGTCTTGGAAACGAATACAAGACTGCGGGAGATATAAAGAGTGAAAAGAACGATAGAATAACACAATCTAATGAGCTACTTGAAATACAGTTAGGATTCTACGAAAGAGATAATAAAAGAATTGGAGAATTACAAACCACTTTAAAAGAATCGTTTGATAATGGCTTAATAACTCAAGAAGAGTATAATAATGAGTATGCAAGATTAAATGCAGAAAGAGAAGCAAATGATACTGCTGCTGCAAATGCTATTGTAGCTAATGGAGAAAAAATAAAGGCTGCTAAAAAAGATGAAATTAAAGACATTGTAGCTGCTGTTCAAGGAAGTTTTGCTGCATTAGGAAGTTTAGGTGATGCTGTAGCTCAAAACTATAAATTTGAGGCAAATAATTCCAAGAAGTCATTAAAGGAGAGAGAAAAAGCTATGGAAAATTATAAGTCTATAGCTAAAATATCTACCGTATTTAATACCGCTTCTGCAGCAATGAATGCTTATAACTCTATGGCAGGAATTCCAGTAGTAGGTCCTGTATTAGGTGGTATTGCTGCTGCTGCAGCTATTGCTATGGGATTACTTCAAATTAAAAATATTGAAAATGAAGAAATATCTGGTAGTGATGTATCATCTTCAGTATCCGCTCCATCTGCACTTACACAAGCTCCTGTTGAGTATACTCGAAATTTACTTGGAAATAAAGAGACTGATGAACTTAATAATCCAGTTAAGTGTTATGTTGTTGAATCTGATATTACTTCAGCTCAAACTAAGGTAGCAGTTACTGAATCTAATGCTTCATTCTAGAAATGTTTAATGTAACTTTTTTATTCTTATTAACTACAAAATATGAGTAAAAAGGTTACATTAGATATTCTAAAAATATTACAAATTTATAAAGTGCTATATATTAATAAAAATGGAAATTACTTATAATGATCTTCCATTATTTCAGGCAGTGATTACTGATGATTGTGATGGAATAGAATATGTTGCTTTAACAAGCAAACCAGCTACACAAGTTAACTGGGTTGCTTTTAGTAATTCTCAGAAGTTCTCGATGGATGAAGATAAGCATTTAGTAACATCTTGCTTAATGTTAAGTGATACTCCAATTTTCAGACGAGATGAGAAACTCGGAGAATACTACATACAGTATGATAAGGAAACTCTTCGTAAAATGGCAGAGAAGATGCTGTATGATAAGAGAACTACAGATGTAAATATTGAACATTTAGAAGATTCTGATTTAAATGGAATTACTCTACAAGAAATCTATGTAAAGGATATTAATAGAGGAATATCTCCAGTTGAATTCCAGGATGTTCCTGATGGTTCTTTATTTGCCACTTATAAAGTAGATAATCAAGTTATTTGGGATGCAATTAAAGCTGGTAAGTTTAAAGGGTTCTCAATTGAAGGTTTATTTACTTTAGAGAGAAAGTCTGATGAATATGACGAAATAAAAGAGATCCTTAATATGATTAAGAAGATAAAAAGAGTTAAACATTAAAATTATTAATTAAATGAGCAAATTCACAAGAATCAAGCTTGAATTGGCTAAAATGCTTGCAAAGTTCAGTGATATTAAAACTGATAAGGCAGTACTTACTTGGGATTCAGATGAAGACTTACGCGCTGGTATGGATGTATATGTTCAGGATGAGAACGGAGAATACAAACCTGCTGAGGATGGTGAGTATGTAACTGAGGATGGAAAGACAATTGTTGTTAAAGACGGTAAAGTAGAGTCTGTAACTGATCCTAAAGCTGAGGTTGATCCAGAAGAAGCAGCTAAAGCAGAAGTTGATGCTGCTTGTGGAAAACGCAAGGTAGAAACTGCTGAAGAGTCAGTTGATCCTGAAGTAGCTACTGATGGAGATAAAGAAACTGTAACTGATGCAATTGATGCAATTCATCGCGAAATTAATGAGCTTTATGACATTGTTGATAAGCTTGTTAAGAAAGTAGCTGAATTAGAGGGTAAATCTGAAGCTACAGAAAAGACGGTTGAAAAGATGAGCAAAATGAGTGCTGCTTTCTCTGCAGAAGAAGAGATTGAAACAAAGCGTACTACTCCTACAAGTGGCAATGCAGAAATAGATAGAAAGCTTAAAAACTTTATTGGTTAATGTATCATTATATTTATAGAATCGACTTCCTTCATCCTAATCATTTTGGAAAATATTATATAGGAAAACGAACAGTTAAATATAAGCCTGAAAATGACAAAGCTTATAGGGGAAGCGGTCGGTTTTGTAAATCTTATTTCGATAAATACGGAACAGTTGATACATACCGTAAAACTATTATTGAACTAAATAATTCAAAAGAAGATAACGCTAAAAGAGAAGCGTATTGAATTGGCAATCTTTGAAAGACAGATCCTTTATGTATGAATCAAGAACCTGGAGGATTAAATGGAGGTAAAAGAAAAGGATACAATCATACTGGAAACAGAAATCCATTTTATGGGAAACATCATACAGAAGAATCTAAAGTATCAATCAGTAAAGCTAGACTTGGAGTTACTTGAAGTAAATCATACGGAGGTATAAAGTGTTATTCTTTAGATGGAAATTTAGTAAAAGTCTATTACAATAGACAAGAATTAAAGAAAGATGGATATAATCCTAAATGTGTAGATAATGTTTTAGCTGGTAGGGCAAAAACACATAAAAATCATTTATTTAAAAATTAATAAAATATGAATCCTGTAATGACTTCTTTGACTGCTTATGTTGAGCAGCGTAGATTACCTCTTATTAAAGAGGCTGTATTAAAGGCTAAGAGTGCTTCGTTGTTCAATCTTCAAACTGACATCAAAACTAGTGCTGCTCTTAACCTGTTATCAACTGCTATTCAGTTTGGCGATGGCCTAGCTTGTGGTTGGGATGAAGCTGGAACTCAGACTCTTTCTCAGAGAATTCTAGCTACTGGTAATATTAAGATCAATATGGCATATTGTGATAAAGAGATGCTTAAATACTGGACTCAGTATCAAGTACGAGTAGCTGCTGGTCAGAAGACGCTTCCTTTTGAAGAGGATTTCGTAAATGCAGTAGTTGAGAATGTTAAGGCTGCTATTGAGACTGCTATTTGGCAGGGTGATACTGCTTCTGGAACAAATAACCTGAAGTATTTTGATGGTCTGTTAAAGATCCTTGGTGCTGCTGATGGGGTTGTTGATGTAGTAATTACTGGAGCATCTGCTTATGATGACATTATGGCTGTTTATAACGCTATTCCTGAGAAGGTTCTGGATGGTGCTTCTATCTTAGTTGGCAGTGATACTTTCCGTAAATTTATCCAGGAGTTAGTTGCTAAGAACTACTACCACTATAGTGGTGAGAATCTTAATGGTGAGATTATGCTTCCTGGTTCGCAGGTTAAAGTAATCGCTGTTAATGGTCTTAATGGAACTGATAAGATTGTTGCTGGTCAGTTAGATAAGAACTTCTTCTATGGTTGCGATATGATGAACGATGAAGAGAAGTTTGAATTGTGGTATTCACAAGATTTCCGCGAATTTAGATTAGCTATTGAATTTAACGCTGGTGTACAGGTTGCATTCCCTGATGAGGTAGTTCTTGGTGCCAAAGCCTAATTTCAATAGAGTTTAACTTTAAATAAGATTGAAATTATATGGCTTGTTTAATAACTATCGCTGGTATTACCCTGGATTGCGAATCTTCACTTGGTGGTATCAAACAGGTATGGATTACTCAGTACGATAATGTTAAGAGTGTAACTGTAGATGATGAGACTAATCAAATCTCAGCTATTACTCTTGAAGCAGATGCTAAATGGTATAATTACCAATTCCGCAAAGGTACTGGTTCTCTAACCTCAACATTGAACGTTGACGAAACTGCAGGAACCAACTATGTAAGTAATGAGCTTGCTCTTGTATTTACAAAGATGGAGACTAAGAAAAGAATCGAGATTGCTGCTCTTTCTATTGGACAACTTGTAGTTGTTGTAGAAGATTCTAATGGCAAATATTGGTTCTTAGGAAAAGATGACTATGTAAGCGCTTCCGCTGGTACGGGTGTTACTGGTACTGCAAAAGGTGATCAGAATGCTTATACGCTGACTTTAGCTACTGACTCTGAATCATATCCTTATGAGTTGAGTGCTGAAGCTATTCAAAGTGTTGTAGGTGCTTAACAACAGAAGAGGGGCGAGTATTAATTTACTTGCCCCTTATTTTGTTTATGGACAGATAATTAACTATTTATATTTTATAAAAAATGGCTATTAAATATATAACACCAGAAGTGGCAAAGAATACAACTTCAAGAGATATTGAAGCTTTAGCTGCTCAAGAATGTAAATTACAGGAGAAGTCTGTAGAATATACTCAGAATGCTGAGTTCGTTGTAACTCCAGATGAGGGTTATGATGGTATGTCGAAAGTAAATGTATCTGTTGATGTTGTTGTTCCTACAGTACAAGCTACTAAAGAGATTACAATTACATCTAATGGATTAATAGATATTTTACCTGATCCAGATTATGATGTTATGGAGAAGGTTTCTGCACAAATAAATGTTCCAGTACCAACTCCTACTTTACAAGAGAAACATATAACAATAGATAAAAACCTATCAATGACTGAAGTTAAACCTGATGCTGGCTATCAAGGTTTATCAAGTATTGAAGTAGATGTAGAGATTCCAGTTGAGGGGCATAGAGAAGTTACTATTACAGAGAATGGAACTACAATGATTCATCCTGCAGATGGATATGATTATATGGAGTTTATTGATGTAATTGTTAATGTGCCAACTTCTTCAACTTATGATATTACACAAGCTGTAGTTAACTTAGCTTATTTTACTGCTGCAGAAGTTCCCGCAAATGTTGTAGGTTGGGAAAATTTAGTTGATGCATCTCATAAATGCGCAAATTCCAATCTAACATCTTTTGAGATTGATCTTCCAAATGTTGGTGATGCAACAGAGATGTTTTCTGGTTGTTATAATTTAAGAACATTTAAATCCAATTTAAGCTCACTTCATAGTGCTGGTTATATGTTTACTAACTGCACTTCTTTAACTGATGCTACTATAAATATATCTAGTTATAGTGAACAAGAACAAGAGTATAGTGGTATATTTGCAGGTGCTTCAATATTAACTAATCTAACTATAGAAGGAGAGTTAAGAGCGGGATTATGGTTACATAGTGATTTAACCCTAGAATCATTATTATCTGTAATTAATGCTTTAGTTGATTTAACTGGAGAGGATAGTAAGACTTTAAATTTAGGAGCAAATAATCTGGCAAAATTATCAGATGAACAGAAAGAAATAGCTACTAATAAAAACTGGGTATTAGCATAATGGAACATTTACATATTGAGACTAGCATATTTATAAAGTTATACTCTGATGAAGGATATTTTATCACCTCATATAAAGAAGGTGATGATATTAAAGAGTATAGTGCATCAACTATTTTATATTGCCCTTTAACCTTTGATATATCTATTTATAGGGTTATTGATGCAGAAACAAATGAAAGATATTTAAAAGAACAAGAGGAATCTTATAAAAATAAATAATATGGCAAACGAAACTGAAAAGACAATTCTTCCTTATCTTAATGTCCTTGAAGTTGAAACAATAGATAAGTCAAATGTGACTAAAGTTATTGTTATTGACAAGGATGATGAAGTTAAGGTTATGGATGGTTCTCAGTTAGGAACAAACAGTTATTTTGATATTCAAAATAAGCCTGAAATTAATGGAGTTGAGTTAAATGGAAGTATGACTTCTGATGAACTTGGAATTCCGTCAGTTGAAGGAGTTGATAATCAGATTACTGAGAAACTAGCTGACTATCCAACTAAAGAAGAGGTAACTGCAGAGATTACTGAAGCCACTGCTGGAAAGCAAAATACACTTGTTCAAGGTGATGGTATAGTAATTGAAGAGAATACTGTTTCTGCAGATTATAATACTATTCGTAACAAACCATCTTTAAATGGAACTGAATTATCTGGAGCAGCTTCAATCGTACCTGCCATTAATATTCAATCAGTCCCATCTAAAGTTACTTTAGCTCCTGTATTTGGTAATCAAACTGGAGAAGCAGTTGAACTTCCAATATATAATACAGAGACTAACCAAGCTGGTATTGTTAATGGTCCTCTATATGCACAATTAGCAGATAAATATACCAAAGCTGAAATTGATGCTTTAAATACAGCTATTAATAAAGAGATAGCTTCAAAACAGGGAACGCTTACAGCAGGAAAGAATATATCTATTATAGATAATGTAATCTCTGCTTTTGAGAATCATTTCTTACTTAATTTAGATGAGAATGATCCTGTAAGACAGAAACATATCTATGACTTTATTAGAACTAATCTGGACTTCTATTTATTCTGCCAGATTACATATAAAGGTGATATTATAGTTATTCCTGTTGCAACTATTGAACATCCTGAAACTATTGATTTATATGGTTATTATTTCCAAGATAATGGTGTATTAGTAGTTATTAATGCAATCTTAGTAAATAATGGTAATATGACTGTTAAAGTTACTGAGGTTGATCTTACTAATAAAGGCTATACTAAAGATGAAGTAGATGAGAAACTTGCAGCTAAGCAAGGTGTATTTACTCCACAAGCTCCATTAGCTTTTAATGAAGATAAATCCCAATTATCTGTAGATTTATCTGGATACCAACCAGTTGGTGATTATGCTTTAAAGAGTGATATTCCAACTAAAGTTAGTGAGCTTACTAATGATTCTAACTTTGTAACTGAAGCAGAGGTTTCTGGAGATTTAGCAGGTAAAGCAGATAAGCAATATGTAGATGAACAATTAGCTCTTAAAGCTGATTCTACTACAGTTGAATCTTTATCTGGAGAAGTAGCTACTAATAGTACAGATATTAGTACTTTAAAGAGTACAGTTGCAGAGAATGGTGAAAAGATTGATTCTCTTGATAAAGAGATGGCTACTAAACAAGATACTCTTGTTAGTGGTACTAACATCAAGACTATCAATAATGAATCTTTACTTGGAGAGGGAAACATTACTATTGATGCAGAAATACCTTATTTAGTAATCTATCCAAATAGAATTGCTTATGGAGACTTTGACGCAGTATATAAGAGCATTCAAGAAAATAAACCCTGCAATATATATTTATATGGAAAGTTATCTTTTTACTTTATAGCTGCTGAAATGTTTGGTATTTCAGGTGCTAATATTAGTGCAGCTTTTCATTCAGAAGCTTCTGGAACACATAGATTGCATATAGCAACAATTAGCTCTACATCTGTAACTACTCAAGATTTAACATTTGACTATCAAGAGAAACTAGTATCTGGAACAAATATTAAGACTATTAACGACCAAGATATATTAGGAGAAGGTAATATAGTTATAGATGGTGGTTCATCTATTCCTTATTTAGTTATAAATGATACGACTCATTTAAGTGGAGATTTTAATGCTGTATTTAATGCAATTAGTAATAAAACTCCATATAATCTATATTATGTTAATATTCTGGACTATAATGATTTATGTACTCCAGAAGTAGTATTTGCCAGTGGTTCTAATATTCAAGCTACATTCCATTTTGAATCTGGCACAACTAATCATACTTTAGTTACTGCTCAGATTACCCCAACTGGAGTTTCTGTAGATAAGAGTTACCATAATTATCAAGAACAATTAGTTAGTGGTACGAATATAAAGACAGTTAATGGGGAAAGCTTGTTAGGTAGTGGAAATATAGATATTGAAAGTGTTTCTAATCCAGTTACTTATGGAAGTGGAACCCAACCACAAGTTCATACTATTCTTGTGGTAACTCAGTCTGAATATGATGCTATTTCAAGTAAAGATCCAAATACTCAATATTTAATTGTAGAGTAATATGAATATTCGAGATGATTTAAAAACATTTTATGTAGGTGACAGACAAGGTACTGCTATTTATGTGGGCAGTACCAAAGTCTGGCCTAGTAATATTTGCACTCCAATAGTATTTAAAAGTTTGGAGTTTAAACAGTTAGTTATAGATAATCTGTTTCCTGGACAAGATGAAATTACTGATTGTGATGCAAGTACAGTAAATAGTTGGTATAAAGGTAATAATAGTATATTCGAAAGCACTTCTATTGAGGATGTATCCGATATGACCTATTTTTCAAATGCAAACATTAATAGTGGTAATGGATTATTTTATGGGTGTAGTAACTTAAAAATTGTTCCCAATATATTATCTAGATTTACTCAATTTAGTCAAATGTTTCAAAACTGCTCCTCTTTAGTTTCTGTGCCAGATATTAATAATCAAATAGCTGTTGCATATTATTATATGTTTAGTGGTTGTAGTGCTTTAAAAAATGCACCAAATATAAATATGAGTAATGCAATATCCGTAGAAAATATGTTTAGGGGTTGTATATCTTTAGAATCAGTGCCACAATACAATGCAGAAAAGTGACAGAATTATAGTAATATATTTGCTTCTGGGCCTTTTTCTTATTTGACAGATTTAGGAGGGTTTACTAATATAGGGAAAAGCACTAACATAGAAATATTAAATTTATCAAACTTACCAGTATTAACGAGTCAGTCAGTAGATAATGTTATAGATGGATTATATACTACAGATAGAAATTTAATAATCAAATTTCATCAAACTGTATATAACTCATTAACAGAAGAGCAAAAATCACAAATCACCAGTAAAGGCTGGTCAGTAACATATTAGTATGAAAATTGAAATTAAAGAAAAATATAAAGTAGTTAGTCCAGAAGAAGGTTATGTACTTACTAACTATAAAGAAGGAATGGATATTAAATTATACAGTTCATTTACTGAATGTATCTGTCCTTTAAGTTGCGATTTAGAGCATCTATCAGAAGTCTCTTTAGATAAGGATGCTGAATATAAAGAATTAGCTATTAAAGCTTCTAAAGAGTATGAGGAATCAATAAAAGTTAGATAATTATGATTATACTTAAGAATACTAAAAATACACAAACTTTCTATGTAAGTAAGAAATGTGGTATTGAATCTGGACAACTTCCTGTTGGTTCTTATACTAAGATTGAAGCAGATGAAAGATTCCAACCTAAAGGTAATTACATTTCTGAAGAGAAAGCAGAAGAGTTAATTGATACTAAAGTAACAGAAAGTATTGAAGAGCAAGTTCCCCCTTTAGTAGATCAATCTATTGATGCTAAACTTGTTCCAATTAATACTGAGATTACTAATCTTAAAGGAGAAGTTGAGGAGTTAGAAACTTCTAAGATGGAAGTATTCCAAGCTAATCAACCTCTATCTTTACATAGAAATGGAGAAGGTTTGCAACTATCTGTAGATTTAAGTAATTATGCAACTAAAGCAGAAATTCCTGATACTAGTGATTTTGCTACTAAAGAAGAACTTACAGCTGTAGAGAATAAGATTCCTGATGTATCTGGATTAGCTACTAAAGATGAAGTTGCACTTAAAGCAGATAAAAGTGAGTTATCAAACTATGTAACTACAGATGCATATAATACAAAGATGACAGAGTTAGATGGAGAAATCTCAGCAATTCAAGCTCAGATTGGTAATATTTCAACTACTCTTGATACAATTAATGGTGAAGTAATCTAATATGGCAAATACAATTTCTGATAAATTAACGTATCTTGAAGGTACTAAGAGTGCCATTAAAGATGCTATTGTAGCTAAAGGTGTTGCTGTATCAGATTCAGATACCTTTAGAAGCTATGCAGATAAGATAGGACAGATTTCTGGAGGTGGAGGAAAGATTAATTTAAATGATTATGGATTAACATTTTCAAATTCTAAAATGGATAAAGATCATTATGATAACGTTGAATATGAAATTCCACAAGATTGTAATTATTGATTTCATATGGCTTCATTTCAAGATCCTATTGATATATCTGATCATATTAATCCAGATATATTATATGCTGCGGAAAGAACATTTCAATATGCTAGTAATATACATATTAATGAGATAAAACTGCAGGCCGAACGTTCATATACATTTTCTAGTTTTGCAGGCAGTATTGATACTCTAGAATTTATTAATCCTCAATCCGCTAGTTGAGGATATTGTACGCGCACATTTTATTTATCCTCATCTTTTCCAAAAAATATAACAATAACAAATAAGTATGAAACTAGTGTATGTGCATTAGAATATTTTTTTAATCAAGTAACTACTGATTCTGCTGTTCCTATTAGTGTCCCTGAAATTGAAGTTATAAATGGGCAAGTAACTTTTACTCAGTATTTTAGCTCATATTCATCTAGTATCACATCTGTAGGTAAAATAAAATTAACAAATTGTTCTTTATACCGAGATCTTAATAAAACAGCACTTTGTGGTACAGCTAGTAGTGTTGTAACTTATTTTGGGGGTGTTGAAGGAGCTGATAAAAGTATGAATTTAGCAAATTTTAGAGCACTAAATAGTCAATCAGTAACTGATATTATTACAAATGTTAGTGATTTAACTGGAAAGGATACCAAAACTTTAACTTTTTATACTAACGTTTATAATGCACTTACTGAGGAACAGAAATCATTAGCTGCATCTAAAAACTGAACTTTAGCAAGTTCAAACTAATTGTCAGTTTTTATTTTTTCTTAGTACTTTGAGTGAGTAAAAAACTTGACATTAAAGGAGGCTTAGGTCTCCTTTAATTATTTTAATACATTAGTAAATTAGTTTATATTTTAAGAAAAAGATATGTAAAACTAATGTAAATTGCTGTAAAATATGAATTATACTCTATTAATGCAAAATACAACTACTAAAGAAGTTTATACATTTGATCTTGAAAATCAGAATTATGCTGAAAATATCTACTATAAGTTTGATATTACATTATCTGATGATATGCCTGATGGTGAATATCAGTATATTCTGTTTAGTAATCCAAATAAACTTGAAGTAATTGTAGATGTAAATAATCCTATGCAGTCAGAGCTATATGGTAATCCAGTTATTCTGGTAACTTATGAAAATACTCTTACTACAGGAACACAGATATTAGTTGCTGGTAAACCTATACCTGTATTGAGTTCAGGACTAATAAGAGTTGGAGATTATCAGAATAATAAATACCAATACGATAAACAAAACAAATATACGGCTTATGAGCGAAAATAAAACAAAAGTACAATTAAGTGCAATTGATCCAGTAATTGTATCAAACATCGTATTGCCAGTAGAAGGTAAAGTTAGAGGTAAGGACTATATTTCTTGGGGTGAAGATAATCGCTATCCTGTATATTTATGGGATCTATATTTAAATGTAGCTACTCTTCAATCTATCATTAATGGTACTGCTGACTTTATTGTTGGTAATGATGTTGTATGTAATGCACCAGGATTTGAAGTAACTGTAAATAATAAAGGTGAGACTATTATGGATATTATGCGTAAAGTATCCAAAGATAAGATGATTTTTGGAGGATATGCTTTACAAATAATTAGAGATATGTTAGGTAGAGTTTCAGAAATATATCATCTTGACTTTATGAAGATTCGTTCTGATGAAAAGAATGAAGTATTCTATTATGCTGATGATTGGTCTGCTTGGTCTATTAAAGCTATCAAATATCCAAAATTTAATTATTCAGACGATAATCCTACAAGTGTTGTTTATAATAAGGGATATATAACAAGAAAAGTATATCCAGTCCCTGTTTATGGTGCAGCTATCCTATCTTGCGAAACTGAGAAGAATATTAATGAGTTCCATCTAAATTCTCTTCATAACGGATTTATGGGCAATCTTATCATTAACTTTAATAATGGACAGCCTACAGATGAAGTTAAAGAAGAGATTGAGATGAATATTAATGAGAAATTCTCAGGATTTCAAAATGCTGGTAGAGTTCTTATTTCATATAATGATGATGAAACAAATAAGACTACTATTGAGCGTTTAGACTCTGATGATTTTGATGAGAAATATAGTGCTTTATCTGATAGGACAAGAGAACAGATATTCTGCGCATTTAGAGCTAATAGTGTACTTTTTGGCCTTAACTACTCAAGTGGATTCAACGAACAAGAATTTAATGAAGCTTTTAAACTTTATAATCGTACAGTAGTTAGACCAATTCAGGTCGAAATAGTAGATACATTTGATAAGATATTTGGAATGAAAGGTTCAATAACTATAACTCCTTTTAGCTTAACTCCAAATGGACAAGAAGATAGCAAACAAAATGTTGAATAGCCATATTATATACTGTCATAAAAATCTATTAAACAATAAGCTATATTTTGGCATAACCTCTTTAAAACCAATAGAACGGTGAGGTTCTAAAGGGCAAGGTTATAAAAACAATAAACATTTTAATAGAGCAATTAAGTATTATGGGTGAGACAGTTTTGAACACATTATAGTTAAAGAAGGATTACCAGAAGCTTGTGCTAAAACATTAGAGAGAATATTAATCTATAAGTATAACACTACCAATCCAAATAATGGCTATAATTTAACTGAAGGTGGAGAAGGAGTGCTTGGTTGGCATCACTCAGAGATTACCAAAGAAAAAATGAGCTTAAACGCAAAAGGAGTAAATAATAATTTTTATGGTAAATACCATACCAAAGACTCTAAACATAAAATGCGTTTAGCTAGATTAGGTAAATCCCCTGCCAATAAAGGTACTTCTTTATCTGAAGAAGCTAAATTAGCTATATCTGAACAACGATGCAAAGAAGTTGTTCAATACGATTTAGATGGCAATATTATAAACACATATAAATCAGCTAAAGAAGCTGGAGAGATTAATAACTTTTATAGTTCCAATATAACAAGAGCTTGCAGAACTGGTAAATCATATAAAAATTTTAATTGACAATATAAATATGGAACAAATGGATTTTAGAAATGTACTTCTAATTAGTGAAGATTATATCAAATCTGAATCTAACTTAGATAATAATGTTTCTGGCAAGTATCTTCAATCAGCAATTAAGTTGGCTCAAGATGTAGAGCTTCAGTCAACTATTGGTACTAAGCTATTGGAAGCATTACAAAAGAAATGTATTAATTGGATTGATCCTCATACTCCAGTTCATCCAATAGAACCTCCTGAGCCACTTCCAAGTGATTCTATTGATGATTCTGATAACTACAGATATAAAGAGCTATTAGACTATTATGTTCAGCCTTATTTACTTTATCAAGTACTTAGCGAGATAGTAATTCCTATATCTTATAAGCTTGGTAATTTTGGAGTTATGAGAACTGATGATGAGAAAGATATTGCTGCTGAAGCAAGTCAAGTAAATCAAATTAAGAAGTATTATAGAGATAAGGCGGATTTCTTTAAGACTCGTTTACAGGACTTTATAATTACATATTATAACGAATTCCCTGAGCTTTATACATATAAGCCATTAAAGGATATGTTTCCCAATCTTTACTCTAGCTCATCTTGCAATATTTGGCTTGGTGGAGCAAGAGGTAAAGGATGGAGCGTTAAACCTGGAGAGGGACCTCTTCAAAGAGCTTATGATTTTCCTGCAAGTAACAATAAAAAGAGTAAGTAATTATGACCTACTATGAGATAATTAGCAATTTAAAAGCTTGTGCATTAGAAGAGCCAAACATCAATTTTGTAGGAAGTAAAGATATTTATGAGTTAAATAGCTTACCAACTATTGAGTATAATGTGTTCTATATAACACCTAATACTTTTAGTGTAGATGAAGATACTATTACTTACTCTTTAAACCTATACTTCGTATCAAGATGGGATGAGACTGATAACAACCAATTGGAGGAACAGTCAGCAGGTATGCTTGCACTGCAAAATATAATTAATCGTTTTAATAACCTATATCCAGAAGTTGAAATAGCTTATCCTTTAATTTATACTCCATTCTATCAAAAGTTCAAAGATATTACCTGCGGAGTGTTTGTTAGAGCTGATTTCCAAGTTGACAACACACTGGGTACTTGCACTGATGATATGTAATGGAAAATAAATTAAATTGGTTTGGTAAAGTATTAGAATGGGTTGATAAATATGGATTACTAAAGATATTTAAAGCAGGGATTGGATTAATATTTATATCCTATGTAATGGTTATTACACTTAATCCCTCTATTGTTTATAATAAGGTTGTAACCTATATTGAACAAACTCACAATTCTAAAACTATTGCAAGAAATGAAGCAACTTTGAAGATTAAATATAAACTTAAAGAATTGCTTCAAAGCACAAATGCTGATAGAGCTTGGGTTATTGAATATCATAATGGAACTACTGGATTAGGAGGACTTCCATTTACTTATGGAGTAATGAATGCAGAGGAAGTAAAACCAGGAATAAGATCTGTAAGTAGCCATTATAAAGATTTCCTGTTATCTGACTATACTTCAATTATAGAGTTTTCTAAGAATGATGGATGGTTTGGTAATATAGATAGTTTAGAAGCAGATGATCCAAGATTATATTATGCATTTAAATCCAACAGAGTGAATGAAATAGCAGTATTTTATTTAAAGACTGAGGATAAAGATATTGGCATTTTAGGTTTGTCATTCTGTGATACACCTATGCCTTATGATACTTGAGTACATCTAAGAAGAGCTGGAATACAGATAAGTATAATTTTAAATAAAATATAATATGAAATATTGGTTAAAATATGTAATTGCAGTAGTTATTATTCTGCTGATATGTTTACTAATCAAAGTAATTCCTTTTTGGATTACTGTAGTATTACTTGTAATAGGTGTGGCTTCACATCTATTTTATAGATATGTTATGATTAAAGATATACTTAAATAATGAAGTATTTCACACTCGAAGAATTAACAAGATCTGATACTGCTTCAATTAAGCATATAGATAACACTCCAGATGAGAGTATAACAGAGCACCTGATAGAGTTGGTCGAGAAGCTTTTAGACCCAATAAGAGAGAGATGGGCAAAGTATTGTGATGACAATCAGCTTGGCAATGCAGGCATCAGGATTTCCTCTGGTTTTAGAAATAAGGAGCTTAATAAAGCAGTAGGAGGATCTTCAACTTCTGCTCATTTAACAGGGTATGCAGCAGATATATCTCCAATTAATGGTAATATGAAAGTATTCCAAAGTTGGATTGCTGAAGCTATTGAAGAATTAAATTGAGACCAGTTGATATATGAAAAGCCTAAGAATGGTATAGCAACTTGAATACACTTGGGATTAAAGAATAAAGACGGGATGCAAAGACGACAGAAATTTACTATTATATAATTATGGATTCCAAATCAAGTAAATTGCTTCATAAGACTAAGAGGAAAGTAAGAAGTGAAGAATATTTAAAGTACCAGAGATATATCCGCTCAAAGGAATTTAAGGCGATTAGAGAGCAAGTTTTGTTGAGGGATAACTACCACTGCCAAACTTGTAATTGGTGCGTTGAGGAAGGCGGAAACAGGTCATTATCGGTACATCATAAGAGGTATGACAATTTATATAATGAGCAGGAACATTTGGAAGATTTGATAACATTATGTTCAGTATGTCATAAAGCTATACATTCGGCAGTAAGTAATTATCAAAGGTTTAATAAAAAAGAAAAGGAGGGCAAATAACCCTCCTTTTTGTTTATTCCATTATCTCAAATAATTTCTCATCTTTAGGTATTAATTCTCCAGTTTGTAAGTCTACTAAGAATTTACTATTTTCGGGAATTACATAAACGTAATTTACTCCATTTAAGCATAATTTATATGTAAAGTACTTCATATTAGTCATTATATGTTGTGTTAGGAATCTCTGGTTTTTCTTCTACTTCTTCCCAAACTAACCCTTTGTTTTGGTTCTCTAATTGAACTATTCTATATTCTAGTTCTTCAAGCTTTTTAAATAAAAAATCATCCATAATTAATCAAATTTTGAAATAAATGTAAAATCTCTTTGTGCTAATACTCTATCTATAATATCTCCTAATTTCTTAGAATTCTCTTTAAATTCATTCATTCACTTATCAAACTCCTTAATAGTATCTTCTGACTTTTTAAGAGTTTCTTTAATATCCGCAATTCTATTTAAATATGAATCTTGGTCTAATAATAATGTATCCTTTGCTTCTAACATCCTTTTCAGTTTTAGTTGATTTTCTAACTTCAAAATAGTGTTCAATATCTGTTGCCTTTGCAGTTTTCTTTATACCTAAAGTCTTATATACATCAGCAATCTTATTCTTTAATAAAGCTAAATTGTAGAACATACCATTCTGAATATCTCTTGTAAGTAATTTAGCAACCTTATTTGGCATATTTTTATCTGATATTTTAACAAGCTCATCTTTAATATCTTTAATGCAATAACCCAAAGTTGCCATTCTTTCAAATCCCAGTTTATTAATTGCATCATTTAACCAAGGATATTTAATTAGAGCTTCATTTAATATAGGAGTTCCAACTTTAAATTTAGTTTCCCATTCAGCTCTTACATCTTTAATAAGCTCCTGAAACGACTTACTTGGAGCTTCAAGGTCTATCTTAATAGACTTATCTTCACATTCAGCAACCTTTATAAAGCCATTCTTTAAATATTCATTAGTAAGATTAACTCTTACAGAGTATAAACCTCTTGCAACCTTAAAATTGAATATATCTACTTTAGCCATATTTGGGTCAAATTCAAAGGTATAATCCTCATTAATTTGAATATATGTGTCACTTGTAAAGTCTGTAATCTTCTTACGAGCTACTTCTGGAAGCTGATTATATGATTCAACTGCAATCTTTGTTTCTTCAATATTCTTTAATGTATTATTTTTAAATGTATCATAATCTATCTCTGCATATCTTGTGGCTGAATAAAGATGAGTAATCCAATTTAAATATTTACTATTTCTAATTCTACCAGCAATCTGTTGAATTGAAGTAGATATATCTAAAAGAGTCTGAGCTTTAGAGGAATCACTAACTACAATAATTCTTCCATTTTCATCATAAATATCAGAACCTTCAAATACAGTAGAAGTCAACAAATTAATCTTCTTAGGTTCATCATTTACTGAAGAATTCTGAATTGGCAGTTTAGTTCTATTATTCTTAGAATATACTACTCTTGTGTTATCTGCTGTAAGTTTAGCCTTTAAAATAAGATTCTTTATAAAGTCAACAGAGTTAACAAATATATAAGCATTACCTTCAACATTCCCACTTAAAAATCCATTTATAAGCTTAATTGTGGAAGCTTCTACATTCTTGCATTTAACAGTCTGAACTTTAGTCTCAATAACATCATCCCATTCTTGTTTTACTAATGGCAGTTTAGACAATTCATCTAAAACAAATTCATCTTCTAATGGAGTTGCAGTCATAAATGTATATTCTTTAAATAGACTATATGTCTTTAATACATCTTTAATTGCATCTCTTCTAAGACTATATTGATTAAATAGTATATGATATTCATCAATTAATAAGCTATAATCTTTAGGATTTACTGCTTCTATTACTTTATAAAGAGAATTATAAGTAACAATGATTTTAGGGCATTTAACTGAAGATACATAAGCTTCAATGTCTGTCTTAGTAATACCTTGATAAACTCCAAAAATAGGCTCTTTACGTCTTTCATTAGGATATTGAGCAAGTTTATTCTCAACTAAGCTTACAAATGGAACACATATAACATAAGGCTTATCACACTCTAAAGCCATTGAAGTTCCACCACATCCTACTTTACCTTTGTCAAATAAGCAGTTAGTAGGTAATTCATTGATTAAATTATTTAAATAAGTTTTCATAATAGTAATTTTTAATAAGTTAATAAATTTTATATGTAACTTTTTTTATTTATCTTACTACAAAATATTAGTAAAAAAGTTACAGTAAAGATTAAAATTAAACTGGGAATTAATCCCAGCTCAATTTTCAATATGGAAGTAGTTTTAGTTTGATAGTACAAATATACAACAATTTTTCTCAATCTCCAAATAATTTAAGTATTATTTTTAGTAAATTTTTGGTCAAAATTCTAACTCACTAAAACTTAGTAGTTTATCTGATTCATATAAATCTAATGCCGATGGTTCCATATAGTAAATTTCAAAACATCTATCAAAAGAGCCTAAGTATTGTCTCTTTCCCTTAGATACATTATATTTGTTTTCTAAAGTTTGAACTACTATATTTCCGCCTTTATTTTGATTATATCCATTATTTAGGGAATTATATTTAGATATATAATATATTTCAAGATTATTTAGCTTTATAATTAAATCTTCTAAATTATCATCTAATTCCTCTAATATTTCTCATTTAAACTTATCTATTCCGT
>ERZ1024463.10-NODE-10-length-23836-cov-21.084437_pt1 | contig 23836 bp, 22 predicted proteins | sample MGYA00520805_ERZ1024463 | MGnify/ENA primary metagenome ERZ1024463 (study PRJEB33242, sample SAMEA3444304) | Homo sapiens | biome: Host associated; feature: Gastrointestinal tract; material: Stool | place: Uganda | collected 2011-01-01 ...
GATAAAGAAGTTAAAGAAAAGCATAATGACTTAATTGATTCCCTACAAAATTTGGGTGTAGAAGAGATGGTTACATCTGAAGATATTAGAGCTATTCGATTAAATGAAGATAATGTTATCGAAACATCCAGCAACGGGCAAGTATGGCAAGCGACAGGGTCGTCGGGGCATGTCATCTTAAATCCCAATGGCACAGCATTGCCGCAGCGGTCCCGATTACAATTTAGCAATTCCGAGGTAAGCGATAAAAACGGTGTTACAGTGGTACATGGTATAAAAGGAGATAAAGGAGACCAAGGGATTCAAGGAATCCAAGGGCCCAAAGGAGATAAGGGAGAGAAAGGAGATACGGGGCTTGCGGTTATTCCTAATGTGAATAGCGCTGGTATTATTAGCTGGACTTTAGGTGCTTCAGGAGTTGTACCGCCGCCACAAAATATTCGTGGTCCCCAAGGAGTACAAGGGGTGCAAGGCCCGCAAGGTGTGGCAGGGCCGGTAGGCCCCCAAGGCCCTCGCGGAGATAAAGGGGATACAGGAGATAGAGGCCCGCAAGGTTTGCAAGGCCCCCAGGGAGAGATAGGGCCTCGTGGCCCGCAAGGGTTACAAGGGATTCAAGGGGAGCAAGGGTTACAAGGGATTGCAGGACCGGCAGGACCGGCAGGCGCACAAGGAATGATGGGGCCGCAGGGGCCGAAAGGAGACGACGGAGCAGACGGCAGGAGTTTTGTTATACAAGATATTTATGCAACATTAGGAGAGTTAAAAGCGGCCCTTCCGGCAGGCAATGAGTACGCTTACCAGGTAAGCGCAGATAAGAATATTTATATTTGGTCAGAACAAACCGGCGATTGGGAAAGCTTGGGACAATTGCAGGGGCCGCAGGGCCCGCAAGGTATTCAGGGCGTCCAGGGGCCGCAGGGTCCGGCTGGGGAACAAGGACCGAAAGGAGATAAGGGCGACCAAGGGATTGAAGGTCCCCAAGGGCCAGCGGGAGCAACAGGCTTAACCGGCCCGGAAGGACCGCAAGGGCCCAAAGGGGATAAAGGAGATAAAGGAGATAAGGGAGATACTGGCGAGCAGGGACAACAAGGCGTGCCGGGCGCAGCGGGAGCCGATGGGAAAAGCGCTTACCAATCGGCTATAGAGGGCGGTTATAGCGGTACGGAGGCAATTTTTTATACTGATTTAGCAGCTATACAAGGATTAGCGGCTAGTTTAGCAGCATTGTAAAGGGGGATATGAAATGACAATCAGCGAAGAGTTAAACCGTTTACAAAATGCCAAAACAGACATAAAACAAGCAATTACCGGGAAAGGCGTTGCTGTGCCGGATAATATAAAAATGGATGGCTTTGCCGCTTTGATTAATCAAATTATTAGTGGAACAGATACCAGCGACGCAACAGCAATAGCGGCAGATATTTTGACAGGCAAAACAGCTTATGCTAGTCAAGGGAAGATAACCGGGACAATGGCAAATAAAGGGGCTGTTTCACCTGCTGCATTATCGGCAGGAGGTAGTTATACAATCCCCCAAGGATATCACAATGGCTCAGGAAAGGTAACGGCGCAGTCTTTAAGTTCACAAACAAGTGGAACTGCAACCGCCAGCGATATTCTTAACGGTCTTACCGCATGGGTAAACGGCAGCAAATTAACTGGAACATATACCCCGCCTTCAAGTTATTCTTATCAGACTGGGACAGGAAAGTTAGGTTCAGGTGGTCTTGCTTATAACTTAAATATATCGGTTGATTTTGAGCCAAATTTAATTATTATGTATGAGTATTCCGGTACAACCGTGAGCAGAATCTATCTTTATGCAGTGTTTGAGCGATTGACTTGTAATTTGCGAGGTAATGATAGTGGCTGGTCAAAAGATGTATTTACTTTGAGAAGTGGGAAATTTGTTGTTGAAACAACATTAACAGGAGCGAACTACGAATGGCACGCTTATAAATTCTAAAGATTAGGAGGAAGAAACAATAGGCGATAATATCTTAAATTTACTAAAGGGAGTGGCGGCGCTCATCGGCGGCGCGGTATCGTACATTTTAGGCGGTTTTGATAATATGCTTTTCATTTTGGTTATTCTTTCCGTCATTGACTATATTTCTGGTATTTTGGCAGCCGCCTATCTGCAAAAAGTAGATTCTCAGATTGGTTACAAAGGGATTTTAAAAAAGATCGGAATTTATTGCGTGGTGGCGGTGGCGGTAGCCAAGAAGGTTATTACCGCCGAACAATACCAAGAGATAACCGGCGAGGCTTATTTAGCGGTATAAGGAGGACAAGGGATGAAGCAAAGACTGGCGCGGCTTGTTGACGTAAAAAGCCTAATTACGATTGCCTTAGTTGGAGTATTGTGCTTTATGACAGTAACCGGGCAAAACATCAACGATTTATTTACTAACGCATTAATGCTTTGTTTAGGAACATTCTTCGGGAAGAATTTAAATAGCAAAAAGGAGGAAATGAAAAATGAGTAAGAGCTTTAATGAAATTTGGGGATTCCAAGAAGGGCAAGTGAAAACTTACGGCGTGACAGAGGCGCAAGTAAAATACTACTTAGAAGGGGAAGCCAAGAAAGACTTTGAAGCGGCTTTGGATGGGGCGCCCGATGAAAAAAGAGCCTGGGCCAGTAAGCAGGCAGGCTACCATTTAGTTGCTGAATTTATGCGCACGCATAGCGAACCTACGAATAAGAAAGTAGACGGCGCTACTTATATGCAGTTGAAACAACAAATTTTAATGGATAATGACCTGAAATAGGTTGATAGAAAAAGGCCTGCTATCCACCTGCGCTAAAATCGCTTCTAAGCGACGCAAAGAAGAGGGGTAAGGCGATTACCTTACCCCAAAATCCCAGGAAGGGAGCAAAATATGGAATTTATTGTGAAGTATTGGCTAGAGGTACTATTCGGCCTCATTATGGCCGGGCTCACCTTGGCTTACCGCAAGCTTGCCGCACGTGTGAGGCGGCAGGAGGCGGTGGAATTAGGGATACAAGCCTTATTGAGAGATAGAATGATTCGAGCATATAACCATTATACAGAGAAAGGATATTGCCCGATTTATGCCAGAGAGAATGTGGAAGAATTATACCAGCGTTACCATGACCTAGGGGGAAATGGTACGGTAAGCGACCTAATGGACAAGCTGCGGGAGCTGCCCACGGAGAAAACTGAATAACGGCAAGCGCTTATGAAAAATTACCATAGGCGCTTTTTTTATGGGCAAAACATAAAGGAGGATGGATTTATGTTAGTGGAAATCAGGGAACAAAACAAAGAAGACGTTTTGGTGGTCAGCAGCCGGGAGATTGCGGAAGACTTTGGGAAAGAGCACCGGCACGTTTTAGAAAGCATCTCGAACTTAATGACTCAAATGAGTACAGCCGGAAATTCGGCTCTATTCATTGAAAGCAGCTATGTTGCCAGTAATGGAAAAACCAATAAAGAATACCTGCTCACCCGTGACGGTTTTTCCCTTTTGGTTATGGGTTTCACCGGCCAAAAAGCTTTGGAATGGAAGCTGAAATACATTCGGGCTTTCAATGAGATGGAGAAGGAATTGAAGCGCCTTTATGAGGAGCGCCGGCAGCGAGAGATTGAGCGAGCCAAGGGAGTGATGATTCGGCATATCTTAACGGATACCATCAAAATGAAAATTGCGGATAGCCCGAATAAGAAATTTGCTTACCCCAACTATACCAAGATGATTTATAAGGCGGCTTTCGGGAAAAGTGTGGAAGAGCTGCGGCTGGAATTGGGGGTAAAGGCAAAAGAAGGGCTTCGCGACTACCTGACCACGGAGCAGCTACGGGAAGTGGAGGCTTTGGAAATGCTGGTAAGCAGCTTGATTAACTTGGGCATGGGGTACAATGAAATTAAGGGGTTTATTGCGGAACGCTATGAAGGAATGCAGCTTCTGGCCGGTTAGAGAGGAGAAAAACATGGATAAACTACCATACCGGGGTAAGGTAAGGGTCACCTGCCCCTTTGGCAAGGCAGGTCATTGGCAGGCTGGATTTCATACAGGCCTTGATTTAGTGGGAGATGAGAATAAGCGGGTGCATCCTATTGGCAATGGGGTGGTGGAAAGCATCAATGCCTATGGCAGCGCCTATGGGAAGCATGTATGCGTGAGACATGAGGACGGCAACGTCAGCTTGTATGCCCATCTTGCCAGCATTTATGTAGATAAGGGGCAGAAGGTAGGAATTAGCAGCGCTTTAGGGATGGAAGGGGCTACCGGCAATGCAAGCGGCAGCCATTTACATTTAGAGATACATCGAGGTTACTATAAGTATCCGCCGAAAGGGAGCAGTCCGGCAAGCTGTCCCTGGTTGCTCAATCCGGCGGAGGCGTTAGGAATAGAGAATCAGGTAGGGGAGGCGGTTAGCTTGACAGAGAAGGCCAGCGAATGGGCGAAGGAAGCGCAGAATTGGGTGATAGAGAATAACATTTCTGATGGCTTGAGGCCAAAAGAAGAGGTAACTCGTGAAGAAACTTGGGTGATGCTTTGGCGGTTAGCACATGCATTACGATAGGGGGAATCAATATTGCAAAACAAAGATCCGGCAAAGATTTGGCAAGAATATGAAAAAGGCTTGGCCTTTAATCAAAGCCTAGAATTGTACGAAACTGTCAAAAAGAATGAAAACTTCTTTATTGGAAAACAATGGGAGGGCTTGAATGCGCCAGATTTGGAAAAACCTGTCTTAAATTTCTTAAAGCGTGTAATCACTTACTTCCTTTCGATGTTGGTTTCAGATGATGTTGGAATTTCTATTCAATCTTTTTTGCAAAGCCCAGATTCAGAAGTACAAGATAAACTTTTATCACGAGAAGTTGAGCGCATCATAGAACGAACCAAAGCGAAAACTTTGAATCGCGATGCTTTAAGGAATGCGGCGGTAGACGGCGATGCTTGTTTCTATCTTCGTTTTGACCCGGATGTAGAAACGGGGCAATTTGCCAAAGGTCAAATTGCTATTGATGTAGTGGACAATACAAATATTCTTTTTGGTAATCCCTATGTTGCTGAAGTTCAAGAACAGCCCTATTTGATTATCGTCAAACGATCCAAATTGGATTTGGTACGTGAAGAGGCAAAGGAGGCTGGCGTACAAAATTGGGAAACTATACATGCCGATAACGAAAGTCAATATTATGGCGAGGATAGAGGTGTGGACAATGATTTAGTAACCGTATTAATCAAACTATGGAAAGACAAAAAGAGCCAAACAGTACATTTTGTAAAATGTACCCAAGATGTTATTTTAAAAGAGCCCACAGATTTAGGTTATCGTTTATATCCAGTAGCTTGGCTTTCTTGGGAAAAGGTAAAAAATTGTTTTCATGGACAGGCAGCTATTACCCAAGGAGTTATTCAGAATCAAATTTATGTAAATACACTTTGGGCTTTGTTCATGATACATCAAAAGAAAATGGCTTTTCCTAAAGTCTTTTATGATAATACTAAAATAGACCGCTGGACTAATCAGGTGGGGGCGGCTATTGGGGTAGTTGGCAACCCCAGTGAAGCCATTGCCGGAGGTTTTCGCGGACCAGATTTTTCACAGCAAGCTATGGACTTGGTAGAAAAGACGATCCAGTATACGAAAGAATTTATGGGCGCCGGCGATGCTGCTTTAGGAAACGTGAAACCAGATAATACATCTGCTATTATCGCTGTACAGAAGGCTTCCAGCGCTCCATTAGAATTACAAAGATTAGCTTTTTATCAATTTGTCGAAGATTATGTTCGTATTATGGTCGATATCATAAGAGCCCGTTATGGACTCAGAAAAGTTATGATAAATGACGAAGAAGGAACAGAACAATATGCATTAGTAGATTTTAATTCGTTGCCTTATGACGCTATGGAAATTAATGTGGAAGTGGGGTCTTCAGCTTACTGGTCAGAATTGATGCAGATCCAGACAGCAGATAATCTTTTCAATAAGCACATTATTACGGATGCAATTACTTATTTAGAAACGATTCCAGATCGTTATATTCGAAATAAGGGTAAAATTCTTGAACAGCTACGGCAGATGCAGGAAAACCAGTTGATACAACAAGGGTTGCAAGGCCTGCCAAACCAGGCGGCTTTGCCGCAAGTGAATAGTTTTCAATCTGTTATATCATAAATCAAGGTCTAAATAGGCCTTATTTTTATACCCAAAACCAGGGTAAGGAGGAAAAAACATGCCAGAAGAAACCAATCTGACAGAAGAGACCAAAGTAGAAGCAGCAGAAGAAACAACCGAAGATTTAGATTTTGCGGATTTGTTTGAAGAAGAGGAAATGCTGGTAGAAAAAGCAGATAGGGTATTGGAACAGGAAGACAGCGCATTACCGATAGAGAGGCCGCCGCAAGCCACAGAAATTATTACCGCTAAATATAACGGTAAAGAAATTCCTTTGGATAAAAAGGCGGTTGAGAGTACGGCGCAAGCTTTAGGCGTGACCTCTCAAGAGTATGTCGCTATGCTGCAAAAGGGAATGAATTATGACCATGTAGCGCAAGAGTTGCAAGGCCTGCGCCAGGCAAAAGAGTTTCAAATATTGGACTATTATGCGAAACAAGCAGGGATGAGTCGAGCTGATTATATTGGCTTTTTGGAAAACCAAAAAGAACAAATTTTAGTCCAACAAGAGCAAAACCAGCTCTTACAGAAGTATCCAGATTCAGACCCTGCCCTTTTGCAAGAAATTGCTCAAGCCAATGCTAAAAATAAACTTCGCGAAGTGCAAGAACAGGAATTAAAAGCACGAAAAGAGGCGGAAGAGCAGGCGCGACGGCCGTGGATAGAATTTTTTAAGGAATACCCTGATATTGAATTAACTGCTATACCGGCAGAAGTATTTCAAAGAGTAAATCGAGGTGAACATCCGATTCAAGCAATGCAACGTGTAGAGTTGCAGAAGCTACAGCAACAAATGCAAACCTTACAAAATAATGCCAAAAACAAGATTACTGATACAGGCAGCGTTAAAAGTAATGCTGCACCTGAAACAGATGATTTCTTAGCGGGTTTTTTGGCTTAACAAATTAGGAGGTAAAAATGGCGATTAATTTACATGAAAAATATGCAAAGCAGATTCAAAGCAAGTTTGTACAAGAAAGTATTATTGCAGGACTTTTGTCAAATGAATACAGTTGGTCTGGTGTAAAAACGGTTAAAATTTCCACGCCGCTGACTACTCCCATGGTTGACTATACTCGTACCGGAACTAATCGTTATGGTGAACCCACGGAAATGCAGGATACGGTACAAGAGATGACCTTGACCCAAGATAAATCCTTTTCTTTGACTATTGATAAAGGGAATAATGCGGACCAAAATGGGATTAAAGCTGCCGGGAAAATGCTTGCTTTACAAATTAAAGAGAGAGCTGTGCCCACCATGGATACTTATGTATTGGCTACCTTAGCGCAAAAGGCCGGTAAAGTAGTGGGTAACAGTACAGCTCTTTCTAAAACTACCGTTTGCGATCGCATTTCCGAAGGGACCCTTTATTTAGACGATGCAGAAGTACCGCAAGAGGGGCGTACGTTATTAGTTTCTAACAGCACTTATAAGTTGCTGAAACATTCTGAGGAGTTTCTTGGAGTTGACCGGTTAGGCGAAAAGGCTTTAGCAAAAGGGCAAGTTGGCGAGTATGACAATATGAAGGTTGTAAAGGTACCATCTGGTCGTTGGCCTGCGAATGTTAATTTTATGATTGTTTACAAAAATTCTGCCACTGCGCCAGTAAAGTTAAATGATACGAAGCTTCACAAAGATCCGCCTGGTATTTCTGGTAACTTATTGGAAGGCCGGCAGTATTATGATTGTTTTGTTTTTGGACCCAAAGCCGATGGCGTATATGTGGAAGTAGATACTGGCTCTAATAAAGGTACAGTCTTAGCCGCTCCTACTATTACGGCTGGTACAGGCGCTATTTCAGTAGCGGGCGGCGCTTCCTGTAAATTTACCACAGACGGAACCGACCCGCGTTATTCTGCTACGGCACAAGTGGGAACAGCTGCAGGTACTGGTGTAGGGGTAGTAGTAAAAGCCTATGCCTACAAGGAGGGCGCTTATCCTTCACCAGTAGCAGAAACTACTTTAACCGCTTAGAGGAAGCTCAGCACAAATTGCCCAACGGTAATGTAAAAGTGGTGAAAAAATAAAAGAGGGGCGATTCCTTTTATAGGAGTCGCCCTTTCTATTTAGAAAGGATGAATATCATGAATGTGGAGGAGCTATTTACATTAGCTTTATCTTTTCTTTCTGAAAAGCCACAACAAAATGATTTACGTAGTTTTATTATTCCTTGGGTAAATCTTTTGTTAACGGAAGCGCTCCCTTATGAGAATAGTGTCCGCCTCAAATTAGGGCGGCAACCTAAATTGGAGTCGGCACCTATTCTAAGCGATTGGCAAGAAGAGATTCCGTATTGTGATGATATTTGCCGTATCGCATTTCCATATGGGTTAGCAAGTTTTATTTTTCAAGACGATGATAACGAGTATAGAACAGAACGTTATCGCAACCTTTATATTGCAGCCTTACAAGATGCAATGAAAATTCAGGAAGAACCAATCACTGACCTTTACGGAGGGGATACGGATGGTTAAAGTAATTAAGAATCCCCGTATACCGAATGTAAAAACTTATAAAAAAGTTTATAGTAAATTTCGTGGCGTGGATTTTTCCGCCGACCCTTCTCAAATCCATGATAGTAGAAGTCCCGACGCCTTGAATCTTATTTCTGATTCAGGCGGTTTCCCTGTAAAAAGGCTGGGATGGCGGACATTGCATACTATTGAACAACCTGTTAATGGGTTGTTCTTTTTTGATGATACGACTTTTATTGCGCACGGCGGGAGCAAAATTTATACTTGGAGCGACACGACGCCGCCTCAAGTAATTTATGAAAATGTGAACAATGCTCGAAGTACAGCCTTTCTTTATAATGGTAAACTTTATATTTTAACAGGAAGAGAATATTTAGTGTATGGTGATTTTTCTGATGGCGAGACTACTACACGGGACATCCATCCAGTTGCGGAAGACGCTTATATTCCTACTACAACTTCAGCGGCAAAACCTGCTGGCGGCGGTGATGTTTTACAAGCGGTTAATTTACTGACGCCTAAGCGGAAAAATACGTTTATTGGAGACGGAACCACTAAAGAGTTTCAATTAGATGCAAAGGACTTGACGTCAATTGACGAAGTTAAGGTTGATGATGAGATAAAAACGCCCACCACGGACTATACAACGGATTTAGCGGCAGGAAAAGTAACTTTTAAAACTGCGCCACCAGTGCCTAATCCAGCCGGGGTGCCAAATGTTAGTATTATTTTTGCCAAAGAAGTGGAGACAGACCGTATTACCAAATGCACCATCGCGGCTATTTATTCTAATCGTGTGTTTTTTTCTGGTAATCCGCAATTTAAAAATGCCGACTTTGCTTGTGCCTTAAACGACCCGGCTTATATTCCAGATACTACTTATACGGAAATAGGCAACGATGGCGCCGCCATTATGGGGTATCTTCGCCTTGGCGATGCACTTGCCATCATTAAAGAAGATAATAGTCAGGATGCAACAGTCTTTTTACGTACGGCGCAACTGACTTCTTCTGAGATGGTATTTCCGGTGAAACAAGGAGTATCTGGCGTAGGAGCAATAAGCCCCTATTGTTTTGCACATCTTGTTGACGACCCATTATTTCTTACTCGTAACGGGGTTTATGCTTTGGCCACTCAAGTTGTAACGGCGGAGAAAACTTTACAGGTTCGTTCTGGTTTTGTAGAGGCCCGCCTTGTTAAGGAAGATTTGAAAAATGCAGTGGCTGTTGAATGGAATGGATATTATGTATTGTGTTGTGGAAATCATGTTTACATCGCCGATAGCCGGCAAAAAAGCTATGCCAACAATACGACGCAGTCCTATGAATACGAATGGTATTATTGGGATAATTTCCCTGCTCGCGTTCTTTTAGAAAGTCGCGGGAATTTATATTTTGGTACAACAGAGGGAAATATTTGTCGTTTGAATACCGATTTAAAAACGCCGGCAGGGGAACCAATGATGTCTGCCTATAATGATGATGGTATTGCTATTCGAGCCTATTGGTCTACTCCGAAGGCAGACGACGATAGCTTTATGACTTATAAAACCATGTTAAAACGAGGGTGCGGCTTGTATTTAAAAGCTTATACTCGTTCTAGTGTAAAAATTTCTATTGTGACGGATCGGGACTTTGGCACTTTAATTCGACAGGTAAACGCGGGAATTTTTGATTTTAACGATATTGACTTTGAACATTTTACTTTTAATACTTTGCCGCAAAATATTGTTCCTTTCAATACAAAGGTAAAAAGATATAAAACCATTCAAATAGTAGTAGCTAATGATGCGCTCAACGAGGGCTTTGGCGTTTATGCTATCGAAAGAAAATTTGTTTACGGCAACGTTGTAAAATAAGGAGGGAAAGTATGGGCTGGAAATACAACACCATGAGCGATTCTCCGGTAGAGTATAAAGGGGTAACTTATGCCAACCAAGCAGAATTGGATAAATCTACTGCTTCGAGAAAGACGGCTAGCAGCGGCGGCGGTTCCAATTCTAGTAATGGAAATAGCAATTCCGGTTCAAGTAATAACAGATATTTAGGCAGTGATGGAAAATATTATCAGACTGGGGGGAGCGGTAAAGAATTTGTTTATAACCCTAGTACCGGTAATATTGGCGTAAGCCGTCCTGACGGCAGTTACGCTTATTACGAAAAAGGTAGCGCTGGCTATGACAACGCTATGCAAGCGATGCGAAACGACGGCGTTAGCTTTGGAGGCGTATTAAGCGGCAGTTCAGACAATAGCGGCAACAGTTCGCAACCTTGGGCGGGCGGAGGCTTTGGCGAGGGCGTGTTGGGTGGTTCTACTGTCCAAGAAAACAGCATTGTACAACAATACGAAGAAAAACTAGCCGATTACGAAGCGCAATTAGAGGCAGCCCGAAAAGCTAACGATGCAGCGCTAGCCGCGGCTATCGAAGCGGCCATCGCTCGCTTAAACGAGCAAAAACCTGAGATTTTGCGGAATTATGAGCAAGCCAATACCGACGCTTACAACAGCTATATGCAGGCTGTCAATCCTTACGGAGGTTTGGCCGAAGCCAACGCCGCCATTGGCTTGGGTAATTCGGGCTATCAAGAGAGTAGCCTGGTGGACTTAGGCAATACCTATCAAAATGCGATGAACGCCAACGAACAGACGAAGGCGGATTTATTAAACCAACTGGAAGCAGCGAAGAGAGAAGCGCAACTTTCCGGTGATATTGAAAGAGCCAACGCCGCCTCCCAATATGCTCAAATGATTGCGCAAAATAGTATGACAGGAGCTAGCGCTATTTTAAATTATCAGCAGCAACAGCAACAGGCCCTGCAAGACGCAGCCTATCGGGCTTGGCAAATGGAACAAGCGGAAAAACAATGGGATTATGGCGTTGAACAAGACGCGCGGCAAGAGGCGCTAGCAAAAGCGCAGCTACTCGCCGGATACGGCGATTTTAGCGGCTATGCGGCCTTAGGTTATGATACTTCCGCCATGCAAAGGGCTTGGCAGGCGGCGAACGCACAGAAAGCGACTTCTCGTAGTGGTGGGAGAAAACGAAGCGTTACCGGCGACACTGGTAAAAAACTAAGCGACTCATCAGGCGAATGGGACGGTATTGATTTACAAAGCGTTTTAGATTTGGGTTATGGTCCTTTATCGCAGGAAGAATTAAATCGTAAGCTGGCAGCTGGTGAAATTGGTTATACCATACAAAATGGAAAACTTTATTTTGAGAAAAAACCCCAATCTCAAACAGGTTATAGCATATTACCTCAGTTTACCGGGGCGCCAACAAAGGATACCATCATGCAGCATCTTAAGGAAAAGGGGTATATATAGATGGCTAGTAAAGGCGATACCAGATTATTAGATCGCTTGGTTGCTCAAGCACAAGGAAAAGCAGGGCCGATTAGCGCGGCAGATTTTGATTTTCCAAAACAGGCGCAAACGCAACCGCAGCCTTTGCGCCTGCCTACGGCAACAACCAGCGGAAACACGGCGGCTCGTATGCCTAAGACAGTGAATTTAGCGGAATTGCCCTTATCACAGAGTATGCTATCAAGAAAAAAGACTTTGCCGCTGGCACAAATGTTGGTTCCTCAAATTGGCTGGTCTGACGAAACATATAAGCTGCTAAACAGAGAGAGACCTAAAAATATCGGCGGTATTAATACGGATGCAGAATTTTATGGGAATGCTGTTGTAGCAGGCGTGCAAGGCGGTATCCAGGATTTTATCAAAGGGATTGGAGCATATCGTGATAAGGTCTATAAAAATATCCCTAAAGTAAGTTTACCAGACGAAACAGCAAAGATTTTAGGGATGGACAATCCGATTGTTTCTAAAGACTTGTTAGATATCATCCGTGAAAATCCGAAAACATTTGAAGCAACAAAAAGCCAAAAAAAATATCAAGAAGAATTGGAGAACGCAACAGGCGTTAATAGACGCTTGGGACAAGTTGCTTATGGAGTAGGAAATATGATTCCTTCAATTGCTACACAACCAGCTGGCCTAGGACTTGTTACCATGGGGATTCAAGGAGCTGGCGGCGCTTACGACCAAGCGAAAGCAGAAGGAAAAAGCGAAAACGAAGCTTTGGCTTATGCGACTTTAACAGGCGTAACAAACGCCGCAATGCAAAAACTACTAGGCGGTATTAATGTATTTGGCAAAAACATAATATCCAAGACAGCAGGGAAGCAGCTAAACCAACTGGTAAGCCGCCTATCGAAGAATCCAACGGTGCAAAAGGCTTTTGCACAAGCGGGGAATATGGCCTCTGAGGGAATTGAGGAATATATTCAGGCCGTTCTCGACCCGGTTTTCCGTAACATTACCTTTGACGAAAACAACGCCATTGACCCGACGTCTATGGATAAAATCGAACAAGGCTTGCTTGGTATGGCTACAAGCGGCGTTCTTAACGCCGGAACAAGTGTAGTCAGAAGAACAATGGCCGGTATTCCTAGAAGAAGTTATAACGAATCAAGAACAGGAACAGAGTTCAGCATGGGAGCTGCGTCTCAGTCTCATAATGTACCTAAAGGCGTAACCATCACGGGGACGCAGCTTGGCGCGAAGAAAGAAACCGGCGAATACGCCTATACCGCCCAAGAGGTGCAAGACCGCCTGGCAGATACTGCTAAAGGAGCGGCTTTGACTTTTGGCTTGACGAATGTACCGGGAGTGATTCGGCCCCGGCGGCAAGACGCTGTTTCCTCCAATATCCAGGAGCCGGCCGCAGCAATCGAACAAAAAAGAAGCAATTCGTTCGCTTTGGATAATGCGGCGAAAAGCTCCTGGCGAGAACGGCGTTATACCGTGGATGATAAAACGTATTTGCAATCCAAGGACGGTAAGCAACTTTACGAAGTTCCTCGCAAGGATGAGATTCGTTATAGCGTCGCGTCTGACGGCGCAGTCACCGTTCACGACGCCATTGTGCCGGAAATTGCCGCGACGGACTATAAGGACTTCGCCAAAGCTTATGCGGAGAAAAATTTAATTACGGAGTTTGGTAGCGATTATCAAATCAAGGAAGTCAAGCCTATTACTATTCGCTCCGACGGTAAGCAGGTTATTTTCACTTGGACCGGAATTAACGACGTGGTGAAAAAGGTACGAGGAAATCGCAAATCGCAAGCGATTTTAGACAGTCTTTTTGTGTTGGACGATCTTGTCGGCGGCGCTCACAAAGTGGAAAGCAAAGAAAACCTTAAAGGGCGAATCAACCCTTATAGCTATTATGTCAACCGCTTTACCGATAGTAACGGTCAAACTTACGATGTGACCATCCATATTAAGGATACCCCGGAATTGGGCCGCTATCACTATCACAACTTAACAGAGGCCGAAATAAAAATCGAGCCGTCTCACGGAACTTCTTCTGACAACGGTACCATTGCCGGAGCGGACCTGTTTAGAGACGACTCGATTTCACCTTCTATTTTAGCACGGGAGGGCGACAAGGTCAAATTACAGACAGAAATCGAGCCGCCCAACGGAACTTCTTCTGACAACGGTACCATTGCCGGAGTGGACCTAATCAAGGGCGACTCGATTTCATCTTCTATTTTAGCACGGGAGGGCGACAAGGTCAAATTACAGACAAAAAAAGAGGCTGAACAACAGCCGCCTGTCAACGGGCTACAATTGCCCGAGATGGCGACCGAAGTCAACCTCAATTCCAGTATACAATATGGTGAAGATTCTGTCAAATCTTTATTGGATATTTCCGCTGCTAAAGACAAGATTCATACGCCGGAACAACAGAAGGTGATTCAGGAGTATCAAAATGCCACGGATGAAGAGCTTGTGAAATTTGCCAAGGTTGTGCAAACTTTTCCGGACCAGCGGGCTGCAAGCAAAATGGAGTATATATTGCCCCCCGTTGCGCCGAAATTGGCGGCGGATATCAAAGAAGCCACCGGCATTGACGCCAGCGGCTTTCAAAATAGCATTAAAGGAAACGCGGTAGAACATATACTCAAACGCCATGGAGAGAATGGACAACACGACCATAGTATGGCAAATTTAGCCGACCTAGGCCGGATTCAATATGTTTTGGAACATTATGATTCGGTGGAAAGGCTTTATGGAAAAGACGGGCAACTGGCAGTAAGTTATGAGTTTAAAAATCGGGATGGGAGTCCATCACAAAAAATACTTTTGCGAAAGCGTATTAACGGCACTTTTTACCTAGTAGAAGCCGTACCGGACAGCGCGGCGAAAAAGCTGCAAGTGGTCTCCGCCTACATTCAAAAAAGAAAAGAAGGAGCTGGGCAAGTGCCTGATGCCAAAGCCCCAGGCTCGACGGCCAAAACCGCGCTTACCTCTACTCCTTCTTCTTTTATGCTACCACAGGAAGCATTACCTGTCAAAGGAATAAGAAAAGAAGGAGATGGGCAAGTACCTGATGCCGAGGCCCCAGGTCTGACGGCCAAAACCGTGCTTGCCTCTACTCCTTCTTCTTTTATGCTATCACAGGAAGCGTTACCTGTCAAAGGAATAAAAAAAGAAGAAGGTGGGCAAGTACTGAACATGCCGAAAACCGGCCCGCAGTTTACGTCCGAGACGCCTCACGCCCTTGCTTCTAATTCAAGCCTAGCACAAGAATCAGACCCTGTCAATTCTTCTTCGGCAATAACTCCTGCTATATCTAGCGACAGCGCGCAAAACCGCATCGAATATGCCAATAAACCGGCTTGGCAAGCCGCGTTACAACGAAACGAAGGCAAGGAACGGGCGGTGCCAAAATTAGCGGACATTGTGGAACGCATCCGGGAAACTTACCATATCCCCATTTCCACCGGTAAAGTAACACACCGCAAAGCCCTGGGACAATACCGCGGCAAAGGGGAGACCATCCGCATCCGCACAACTAATGATATCCCTACCATCGCTCACGAACTGGGGCATCACTTGGACAAGCAAAAAAGATTTTCCAGGGGGCCGTACCAAGAGCTTTTAATTGACCGCTTGCCGCCGGAGTTCAAGGCAAACTATAGCCAGGATGAGCTGGCGGGGGAAGGATTTGCCGAGTTCATGCGGCAGTACCTTGCCGACCGGGAAACGGCGAAAGAAAACTATGGCGAATTTTATGAAGCTTTCCGCGCTTCCTTTGCGCCGCCGGAATTGCAGGCCTTAGACAGCATTGCAAATGACATCAATCGCTATATGACCGCCAAAATCAGGGAAAAAATGCAGGCGGCCACGGCCTCCCGGCTGGATCGGGAAAAGTCCGGCGGATTGCCAAATATGTTGCGAAAGTTTTATAGGGCTTTTACAGAAGGTAATTTATCGGTGAAGGAATTTGTGGACGCCTATGAAGCGGAAAACGGCAAGCTTTCCGGCAGCAAGGATCCATATAAGCTTATCACCAACGCCGCTTATAACGATATGATTACAAAAACCCTGATTGAAACAGGCTTTTACGACGCAAAGGGACGCAAGATAGAAGGGGCCCTATCGTTAGCCGACGCCCTGCAAGACATATCGGAAAAAGAATGGTCGAATTTCAATTTATATCTGATGTTGCGCCATGCCAAAGAGTGGCTTTCGCCTCTTCCCGACGCCGAAGGAAAAATAGGAGAGCCGAAACGGGTGTTTGCCGACGATACATTAAACGATATCGCAACAGTAAATTTGCAAATTCGCGAGTTGGAAAGGGAAAGTCCCCATTTTCGGGAAGCATCGGAAAAGATTTATACCTATCTCCGGAATTTGATGCAGTATTGGGGGGTAGAATCAGGTCTTATTTCACAAGATAAAGCTTACCGCCTTTGGCAAATTTATCCGGACTATGTGCCGTTTTTCCGGCAGATTGAAACAAAGGGCAAAGGCAAAGGACCAAAGCGCGGCTATGCCAACCAATCAGCCCCGATTGCCAAAGCAAAAGGTTCCGGCGCGGCCATTTACAATCCTATTGAAAACATCATTTATCAGACCGACAAATTTGTCAAAGCCGCCAAATACAATCAGGTGATGCAAGCCGTACACAATATGGTGCAGCAAAGCGACGATTTAGGCTGGTATCTGGAGAAAGTGCCGCCGGATATGGTTCCTCATGAGGTTCAGGTGGCAGACGTATTGAAAACCCTTCGGAATCAAGTTGGGGATAAGGACGGGCAGCTTACCGACTTAATTGACGAGTTTTTAGACGATACCATTACCCGCTTTACGGTAGCCGCTCCTAAAAATGATATCGTGACTGTTATGGTAGACGGAAAGCGCCACTATTACAAGGTGCATGACAAGGACCTCTTAAAAGTGCTGACTCAAATGGATGGCCGGCAATTAAACGAAATCGTTCGAGCGGTAAATGTTTTAACCCGGTTTTTTACTACCTTTGTCACAGGGCGCAATCCCTTTTTCAGTTTTACATCAAATATCTGGCGTGATTTCCCCACCGCATATATTAACGGCTCGCAAGGAAATTTGTTTGCCTTTGGCGCGGGCATAGCCAATGCTTATAAGGAACAAATTACCCATTCGGAAGCCTTTAAACAGTATGAGGCAATGGGCGGCGGCGGCTTTGTTTCGCCGATATCCCAAAATCGCAACGAATTACGACGCTTAATTCGGGAAATCCAAAAAGAGGATAAGACAAAAGCGGAACGTTTAGCAAACTGGATATTCCATCCCATTGAAGCCATCGAACGCTTATCCGACATTGCAGAAACTGCGCCACGCTTCAATGAGTTTACCCACGTATTGGAAAAAACAGGCGATTTAAATGAAGCGTTTTACGCAGCCAATGAAGTGACCACCAATTTTCGGCGGCACGGAAACGTTGGTAGACAAATAAATGCTTTTGTGCCATTTTTCAATGCGGCGGTGCAAGGAATTGATAAATACAGACGGGTGATGACCGGAGAGGGGAGCGCAACCAAAGCTCAACGGGCCAAATATGCCTCTGCCGCCTTTGGCCGCATGATGGTTTCCGTTGTTTTGCCCTCGCTGCTAGCAATGGCCTGGAATAAAGATTACGATGACGAGGACGACAAGCAATATCCAAAACTTTCTTCTTATATGAAAAATAACTATTGGAACTTTGCCTTAGGCGACGGAAAATTTTTCTCCATTCCCAAGCCGCGGGAATATGCCGTCTTTGCCAACGTAATGGAGCGGGCCATTGAAAAGGAATGGATGGACAACGAAGAAGCTTTCCGAGGGTTTGGCGAATATCTTAAAGATACCTTCTTCCCGCCAGGGATACCGCAGGGATTATCCTTTAACGACTTTCTTCAAGCCCTTAGCGACTTGGTGCTGATTGGTTCTCTTGTAGACTTAGGCCGGAATGAGGATTTCGCCGGGAGACCGGTAGTATCCGAAGGAATGAAACGCTTGCCTGCCGAGCAACAATACAATGACAAGACCTCTCTTCTGGCAAAAACCATTGGCCAGGCCACCGGTACTAGCCCGATGGTTCTTGACTTCATGATTAAGCAGAACGCCGGAGTGTTTGGTACATTGAACGCCGCCTTTACCGCTAACCCGGCGGAACGGGATTTCACATTCGGCACCAAAAATAAGTTTATCCGAGACGCTGTTTATTCTACCGACATTCTGAATCATTTTTACGACGAGCGCGATAAATATGCGGTGCAATATAACGGCGACAAACGCAACGGACAAAAGGCGGCCAAAGCCTACGCCTATGATAAGATGGCTTCTTTCCTTAGCGAAGCCAGTGCTTTAAGTAAAGAAAATCCCGATGCAAGCCGGGAGATTCGCAAAGAAATGCGGGATATGACGGACTCTTTCCAAAAGCGGCGAAGCTTGGCAATCGATACAGAGTTGCAACGAATCTATCAAAATACCGACTGCGACCGCGAGATTTTCCGGGATTACGCCGCAAAACGGAAGATAAGCGCCTCGAAAAAGAAAGAAAGTTATACGGCAATTTTGGACTTCCAACAACTGGCAAGCTACCAAAAGGCTATAGATAAAGCGATTCGTGAGGCTTATCAAGAGATATGGAAGCGGGCTGACTATCCCCTTTGGGGAGATGGCCAGAGGGCAGAGGCTTTTATTAAGGCGAAGAAGAAAGCAGTGAATGAAGTGAAGTGGGAGTTTGTTAAGAAGTATGGAGAAAAGAAGTAGAAAAAAGGAAGAAGGGGTATATCCTCGCTTTCTCAAGGGAGTGGTGAAATAGAGGATTCGCGAAGCGCCCTAAACTAAAAAGCAGGCCTTACCAAAGTAAGGCCTGCTAACATCTATAGTTTTAAGGTTATAAAAAGGATATTCGGATTTATACGATTATGCGGCGGTCCACCATTTGAATCCGAACCGTTATTCTTAGATTGAGTGGAGGATAATAGTTCGGGTTTTTCTATATCTACCAGGTTGCCTAGGTATAATTTTACCTCGCTGTTTTCATCGGTACAAATAACATTTTGGACAAATAATTCTATAGCTTCTTTCTGGATGGTTATACTCTTTGAAGATAAATTTTTAAAACGTTGTAAGCGTTTGATTATAACATTTAGGGGGATGATTTCCCGTTTGGCAGAATTTCTAGCCTCGTTTAATTCTTCTTGTAATTGCTCTTGACGGGCTTCCAATTGAAGTAAACGTTGTTTAGTTGTAGCTGTAACAATGCCCTGCTCTAAAGCAAGGGCGATATGATAAAGTTTCGTTTCTGTTTCCTCAATTTGCCGCTGAATCGCTGTAATACTATCATGGACTTCCGTTTTCATTTCTTTTTGATAATTAAAAAGGTCTTGAGATAATGCTTTGATTTTTTGAGAACTAAATAGGCATTCTTCCAACTTTTGTAATACGGCGTTTTCCACTTTGGCGCAAGGGACAGCGTGCTTTAGGCAAGTCTTTTTCCGTTTTCGAGTAGCACAAACGTAATAATACATAGGCTCACCAGCACGATTTTTGCAAGGTTCGCCTACCATAGCGCCGCCGCAATTGCCGCAAATTATTTTACCGGTGAGCAAATAGACGTGTTTGGCTTTAAAGGCCCCGCTTTTATGACGGCCCATTTTTCTTTGTACTTTTTCCCAAGTGTCGATATCAATAATAGCCGGCACGCCGCCCGCAATACGCAGCATATCGGGGCTAGGGGAGTGGCTATTTCTTGGCCCGCTTTTGCCGCCGGCTGTTTTACCAAAAGTATAAATTCCAATGTACTTTTCATTTTTTAAAATATCGTGAATAGAGTTTTTGCCAAATTGGCCGCCGCGTTTTGTAACATATCCTAATTCATTGAGCTTGTCTATGATGGTATTATAGCCCATACCACTAGCATAAAGCTTGAAAATAAGTTGCACGGCGCCGGCCTCTTGCTCATTGACGATATACTTCTTATCCGCTCCCAAGTCATAGCCAAGGGGCGGAGTACCGCCTGTATGTTTGCATTGAAGCGCTGTTTCATGCAACCCTTTTTTTACTTCCCTTGCTAGATTTTTAGAATAGTATTCGCTCATGCCTTCTAAGACGCTTTCCAAAATAATACTTTCCGGGCTGCTGTCTAAGTTTTCCAAAACAGAGAAAAGCTGTACGCCAGCACGTTTTAGTTTTCGTTTGTAATAAGCGTGGTCGTAACGGTCGCGGCTAAATCTATCTAGTTTATGGATGATTACAGCGTCAAATAGCCCGGCTTCGGCATCGGCAATCATACGCAGAAAAGCGGGCCGCCTGTCAGAAGTCGCGGTAAGGGCTTTGTCCTCGTAAACTTTAATAAGCTGAAAGCCTTTCGAGTTGGCATAGTCTGTACAAGCCCGCACTTGGGCGTCAATACTTTCATCTCTTTGGTTATCGGATGAGAAGCGGGCATAGATAACAGCACGCATAAAAAAACACTCCTTTTCAGTTTCAATTGTATGTTGAAATAAGGAGTGTTTTTTTGTTATACTTATCTTGTGGGTGGAGAGTATAGCAATATGCACTCCTGGCAAGGCCTCTTCGGTGTTGTAGCGCCGAAGGGCCTTTTTTATTGGTTTAACTTGCCGGCGAGTTGACGAAGCAAGGGATAGTAAACAGCAACAATAGAGGTATAGATATCATCCGCTTTCTTTTCATTGTACATGTGAGAAGTAATATTTCTATCGTTTAATAAATTGAGCCAGCCTTGTTCATTGTCTAATATACCCGCTGCAAAGGATTCTTTGAGAACAGCGCGCGGCGTATTGGGGGCAAGAAACCCCTCTTCTATAAGGTATTCTTTTAAGGCTTTCCAAGCAAGCTCGCAGCAAAATTCAAACCTTTGAATTGCACCGTCTCGCACGCTGGTACTATGTGTGATTTGATATTCTGCAATCGATTCTTGTAATCGAAGAACCGCTGAACGAAGGTTTTCGGCTTTCGTTTTTACCGTATCTACCAATACAACACCTTCTTTTTGGATATTCTCTAAGAATAGGGGTTCTATATCATTGTCAATAAAAACAAGGTCAATTTTTAACAATGTATTTAAGTCGTCAATATCAGAGCAGAAATAGCTCTTTTTCGGAAAGGTTGTATCTGCCCAAACGGCTAAATCAATATCGCTGTTGGGTTGGTTATCACCGCGAGCCCGTGAACCGAAGAGAGCTACTTTTTTAACTTCGGGATAGCAAGAAGCAATTTCCTGGATGGATTGAACGAGAGAAGGGGATAAGTCCATAGTTTCACCTCTATTGCAGCGCATGATAGAAATCTAAAATCCATTTAGGATGTTCCATCCCTTTGAGAATCATTTCGCCATTTTTATATTCGGCCACTTCTATAAAACCATTATCATTGTCGAAGAATTTGACTTCATCACAATAGGGTAAAACGCTTTTTAAGGCCTCTATACGCCCCTCAAAACGACGGTAGACGTCTTCTTGAGGAATATTATGGCCTCCCTTTTCTACACGATTTTTAATACGTTTGACGCTTTCCTCCGGGGTATCCAGGCCGACATAGAATAAGCGGATATAGTATCCTTGTTCTTTAGCTTCCCTTGCTGTGCGTTCCATTCTTACCCCGGACAAAGTTGTTTCCTGAGTGAAACAAATTCCCTTGTTTAAGCAATCCTTGATTTTTTGAATGGCTAGCTTGCCGCCTTCTAGAGGAGTAATTCCTGCTGTAGCGGTAAGCTTGTCAACGTCAATAATAATACCTAAGTCGTTTAATTGAGCTTTTAACACACCGGTAAGGCTTGACTTGCCAGCGCCATTAACCCCGCCGATTATCGTAAAGACCTTCATAGTATCTCCCTTACTTGTCGAAAAATAAAGTTTAAAATATTTTATTATTATGTGAGAAAATTGTCTAAATTTTTAAACTGTTTAACAGGTATATTCTACATGTTGTGTCTTAAAAAAATAACAATCTACTAAATGTGCGGCTTGAATTATGAACAAATGTTTGTTAGTATTCATATATCAAATGATATATGAAAGGGGAGGGCGAAATGAACCAACTGAAGGATTCCCAGGAAGGAAATCGAACCAATCAGCCGAAGGCCCTAACTGACCGAAAAAAGTTTAACATGCAAGAAGAGCTTTCCAAAGAGAGATTAAAAAGTAGATTACTTAAAGAAATAGAAGAATTAACAACAAGGGAAATAGAAGAAGTAATCGAGTTAGTCATGGTTTTTGGAAGCAAGCAGTTTGATATTGTCTAGAATCAGTTTTAATTGTTCTTCATTAAGCGCATCTAAATTCTCACAAAAGGTTTTTGGTTCAATACCTTTTTCCATTAGAACCGTCAGAACACGCTCGCCTAAATTGGTTGGGTGTGTTTTTTTGTGGTCAATTTGTTCTCCGGGAGGCGTTGGATCATCTGTTCTTCCAGTCAAATAATCAATAGAAGTATGAAAGTGTTCCGCTAAAATTGACATGGTTTTTAAATCTGGTTCTCGTTTCATATTTTCAATATTGGTATATGCCGCTCTTGTAATTCCTATAATTTGAGCTATTTGCTCCTGTGTTTCTTTGTTTTTAAGACGGAGCTCTTTTAGACGTTGCATAACACACCTCCTTCTTTATTGTATTGTGTCTTAAAGAAACATGCAATATTATATTGGTTTTTGTGTCTATAAGAAACTTTTTTTAAAGTATAACAAAAAATATTCTTGACAATGTGTCTTAATGAAACTATAATGAGAGTATCAAAAGGAAACTTTAAAGAGGTGAGGTAATTGCGCGAATGGCTTAGAAAGCAGCGCCAACATAAAGGCTATACGCAGAAAGCTCTTGCCAAAGCCGTAATGATTTCCCGTTGTTATTATACCAATATTGAGAACGGAAAACGGCGGCCTTCTGTTAAAACAGCCCAAGCGATTGCAAAAATACTTAACTTCGACTGGCGGCTATTTTATGAAGATGGAGAACAAGCAAAATAAAAACCCCCTGTTAAGGCAGGGGGCGGGAAAATTAATCGGTGATGCTGATGGTATGAGTGGATGAATCGTAATCGACAACCAGTCCAAAGGTTTGTTCAAAGAAACGAAGCGGAACCATTGTGGAACTATTTTTTTGAATGATGGTTGGGTTAATGTTGACTTCTGAATCATCGACAGTTGCCGTATCAGAATAAAGTTTACAAACGACTCGTTTCTCCCCTTTATCCATGGTGACGGTTTTTGTCTCCTCGTCCCAAACCGTCGAGGCGTCTAACGCGTTACAGATGGGACGGAGCGGTACATAAACATAATTGTCCTTTTCATAAGGGGCTTGACCAAAAGAAATTTCACTGCCGTTGACTTTTACCTTGTAATCGATTTTAGGCTTTGCCGGGGTGGTTGTTTTGGTTGAGCTTGAGGAATCATAGGGGCAGACTCCACCGGGATGAAGATGCGGGCCGTAGCCGTGGTGGTAATGGTAGGGTCCTAAACCGCTGACGTTTTTGTAGTCATGATGGCCGCCGTTGGCGTCGGTACGGCCGGAATGGGCGGCGGCTAACATAGGTATTGCCATAAACATGGCGAGAGCAACAAAAACCGCAAGAATCGTTTGTTTGATAGACCGTTTCATAATATCCCCTCCTGAATAAAATCGTCCTAATTCCATCATAAAGGGACAAAGAAGGGGATTCAATGAAAAAAAACAGACAAATTGCGACAAACGGCCTGTTATAGCCCATATTATTGTTGAATATTGTCGAATGGCTTAATCAAAAAACAGCCTGCCCGAGTGGGGCAAGCTGTTCTGGTTACTTATTGACTTCGGGGTTGTCGGTACGGCCGACGAGGTAATCAATCGACACGTCGAAGAAATCGGCGAGGGCGATG
>ERZ1024463.11-NODE-11-length-23757-cov-448.641043_pt1 | contig 23757 bp, 54 predicted proteins | sample MGYA00520805_ERZ1024463 | MGnify/ENA primary metagenome ERZ1024463 (study PRJEB33242, sample SAMEA3444304) | Homo sapiens | biome: Host associated; feature: Gastrointestinal tract; material: Stool | place: Uganda | collected 2011-01-01 ...
CGGCGACCACCGAGATCTACACTCTTTCCCTACACGACGCTCTTCCGATCTCCCGGCCACCCACCCCTATTATACACAAAAAAATACCATTTGTCAACTACCAATGACAGAAAATACAAAAAAAAATCAAAAATATTTTCTCAAAGAAAAAAACACTACACTTGCTTATAGAATCTTAAAGAATTATGTCATCTATAGTTGACTTTTATTATCAGATAGTGTATAATATTTATATATAAGATATAAAAGGAGTATAGTGATGTAATCATCCTAATTAAATAGAGCAACAAATTCCAACCAAATAACCAACTATGCTATGATGAGGCCCAATGACACGTAAATCTAATCCTACAGCAACACCAACAACCCCACAACAACAAAAACTACCAAAATCTCAAACCCCGAATCCTCAACCTCCGACGACTCGACAATTGCCCCGCGCAATTATTCACAAAAAGAAGAAACCCAAAAATCTTCCGCCGGAACCAATCACCGAAGATTCTTACATAGATCAAGTTATGAGCTAACAACCCCAAAAGGAGCAAATCCCAATGTGCATTTTAAAGAAAACACTCCCTTACACTACCAAAACACGCCAACGTCTGTCAAGATACCCAACCATTTATATTATTTGCTATTCCGCACGCGTCGATTGTTTATCCTTCCCTTTCACTGGGAAGCACGATAACAAAAGCCGTCCCCTTGTGTATCAGTTTGATGATCATAATGGTCTGTATCCCGAGTATTGCCTTCGCAACGTCAATGAAGTCACTTCCGCTCACATCTGTGAATGGACGACGAACGCTGACGACGTACAACGACTCATAACCAAATGGCAAACCAAATACGACGAACATCTCACCGCAATGATCAAAACTTACGAGGAAAACTTACAAGCTCATGAGAATAACTCTAACTAACCAAAGTTGTTTTGACTTGCTCAAAACCACGCCCGATAAATCAGTTGACTTGGTTCTCATCGATCCGCCCTATGAGGTCTCTAGAGATACAAATTTCCAATCAGGGGAACCCAAAGGCGCCGACACCGACCGCTTTCGAGTGTCGATGGATTTCGGCGAGTGGGATAATAATTTCACGGGGTTGGATTTGGTAATCCAAGAGTGCTACAGACTCTTAAAAGACGGCGGCACTTTAATATGCTTTTACGATCTGTGGAAGCTCACAACCTTAAAACACTACTTTGAGCTCGCGAACTTTAAACAGCTCCGTTTTATTGAATGGCTAAAAACAAATCCGGTTCCACTCAATAGCAAAACGAACTACCTCACGAATTCCAGAGAGATAGCCATCGTGGGTGTGAAAAAAGGGAAGCCGACATTCAATTCGGAGTACGACAATGGCATTTATAATTATCCCATATGTCATGACAAAGGCAGATTCCACCCCACCCAGAAACCCGTGGCTTTGCTCGAAGATCTGATTCTTAAACATTCGCACGAGAACGATACTGTCCTCGATTGTTTCGCCGGAAGCGGTTCGACCGCTGTCGCTGCCCACAATACCAATAGGAACTTCATTGGATGTGAACTGTCGAAAGAGTATTTCGACAAAACCTTGCAACGGTTCGACGCACTAGGACTCAAATACACAGAGGTGGGCCTATGACACTCAAAGAGTACATTAAAAAACATCCGTACAACAGCGACGGCGATAACATTATTGAATTCCTTCGCCACGACATTAAACTCCGTGCGCTGGTGCTGAGTCAGCTCGCGAGAGACGTAAGCATCGATATTCAATTGCTGTTGTACGAAAACGAATCACAGCAAAAACAATTAGACGAGCAAAAAGGAGAATATCATGGGAAGAAGAAAGTGGAAAATTGAAAGCTTCACAAAAGCAGAACTTTGGGAAATGGCGAACGCAGGAAGTTTTACGCTTTGGCGTATTTCTGAAACTTTAATAAACTTATCCAAGGGACACATGAACCAAAAAGAAGCAATCGAAAAAATTCGTGATTGTCTCGAAGATTGTGATAGTAAAATGGAAAAATACAAATATGAATAAGGAGTAATCACTATGTGCATATTAAGAAAACATCTACCCTACAATCAAAAAACTAAAGACAAGCTCGCCAAGCTGCCAAAGATTTACCTCGTGGCCTGTTGGGCAAGTTATGGTACCCTCGAGTTTCCATTCCCAATAAAATATAAAAAAGTGAAAGATAAAGACACTAAAGTTGTCCGATATATTCCGCTGGTTTACGACTTCGATGATCATAACGGTGTTTACCCCGAGTACATCCTCAGACCAATAACGTCAACGACTACAGGATTTATAAGAGGTTGGTTTTATACCAAACAACAAGCGAAGGATGTCGCTGATGTCTACGAGAGCTATCGACGTCAGAAAGCGAGGGAGTATGCCTCACGAACGGATGCAGAGTTCCGGCATGTGAGCCAAGTTGAAAATCAACTACCCAGTCCATAAATAGGCGTGGGCTTCAAGCTCACTAGTTGATCAGACTCAGCGCTGCGAGCGCTACGTTATCAAAGAATATATAGGCACCGTAGGATGTACTCTCCAGTCTTACGCTCTGCGGTATGTGATTAAACAGTTCTGATGGGTAGGAACAGTGTTGCATACATAAAACCTTTGAATAACCTTGTCGTGGAGTAACCACTCTAACATACAGGAGGCTGTAAAAGCAATGGTGTATGTATTAAACAAACAAGGTAAACCATTAATGCCTTGCAAAGAAGCAAAAGCAAAAAAACTATTAAAACAAAACAAAGCAAAAATAGTAAACTACGAACCATTTACCATTCAATTACTATTTGATTGTGAAAATCAAACACAAGACGTGAATCTTGGAATTGATGCCGGAAGCAAGTACATCGGTGTTTCTGCTACAACGGAAAAACAAGTGTTGTATGAAGCGGATGTCGAATTGCGTAATGATATTGTAAATAAACTATCATCTCGTAAAGAAGCAAGAAGAACGAGAAGAAACAGGTTGAGATATCGCCCTGCAAGATTTAATAATCGCGTTCACTCAAAAAACAAAGGATGGCTTGCTCCCAGCGTTGGACACAAGATAAATGCGCATATACAAGTTATCAAACATTTATATGAGATTTTACCAATCACTAAACTTATTGTCGAAACCGCTCAATTCGATATCCAGAAGATAAACAATCCCGAAATATCGGGAGAAGAATATCAACAAGGTAATCAATTAGGTTTCTGGAATGTAAGAGAATATGTATTGTTCCGCGATAACCACGAATGTCAATGTTGCCACGGCAAATCCAAAGATAATGTATTAAATGTACACCATCTTGAAAGTCGTAAAACAGGCGGTAACGCGCCGAATAATTTAATCACTTTGTGTGAAACTTGTCATAAGGCTTATCATAAAGGTGAAGTTAAATTAAAGCTCAAACGTGGTAAACGTTATCGAGATGCTGCGTTTATGGGGATTATGCGTAAGACACTATTTAGCAGATTGTGTGCGTTGTATCCGAATGTTTATGAAACATATGGTTATATAACCAAAAACACTCGTATTGAAAATAATCTGCCGAAAGCACATTATATAGACGCTCGGTGCATAAGCGGTAATCCAAAGGCGAAGTCTTTAGAATATTATCTTTATCAAAAATGTGTCAGAAGGCAAAATCGCAAAATGACAAAAGATAAATTTCTGAAAGGTGGGATCAAAAAGAATAATCAATTGATTGGTGAAGTGTTTGGATTTACATTGTTTGACACTGTTGAATATCAAAAAGAGAGGTATTTTGTGTTTGCTAAACGTAAGTCAGGATTTTTGGATATAAGAAATCTAGACGGAGAAAAGATAAACAATGGTTCAATAAGTTATAAAAGACTTAAAAGGATCAAACATAATTCAACAAAATTAACAGAAAGGAGGCGGCAATTCCTCTGTACCCCTAAAGGGGACGTGGGTTCTTTGCCGAAAATTTTATGATAAGTAGAGATGAGCAAGTTTTGAATATGGCAAGAGTTATTTGCCCCGCAGTAAGTACAGAAATATGTGTGAATGGGTTATGTCCCAAACTCTATGACTGCCCTGCTAAGATTTCGATTTTTGAGAAGTTGGTTGATGCTGGGTACGGCGATATCGCTGAGTATAAAGCTGAAATTGAACGATTGAAAAATAGTTAAACAAACCGACCAGGCAGGTTCATATAATCCCGTCAGCAGAGAACGGCGGGAAATATAAATCGGAGCGAAGATAAGGAACGCTCAAAGGAGTACAATATGAAATATTATAGCGAAATGACCAATAAGGTCTACGAAACAAAAGAAGAGTGCGAAAAAGCCGAAGAGGCTATTGTCGCAAAAAAGAAAGCCGAAGAAGAGAAACAGCTGGCTCTCAAAAACGAACGTGAGACAAGATCGAAGGCCGTCGTCGACGCCTTTAAAAAGGCGCGAGAGGCTGAAGCCGAAGCACAGAAGTTGCTGAAGGAATTCGTCAAGGACTACGGCTCTTTCCATATGAGTTATAATGGGAAGAGTTCTATGCCGTCGATGTTCGACATACTCGATAATTTCTTTTTGCTGTAAATAAAAGAGAGGGGGCCTGGCTCCTCTTTTTTTTATGGGCGCTGACTACGGATGTCGGCGCCTTTTTTTTATGGGAAAATGAGAGGGAGTGGGGAAACGGGTTTATGAATATTTTTGTCCATAAGTGTTAAATTGGTTGAAATTTAATCTTAAAAAAGTGTAAATTAGACTTTATATATGTTCTAAAAAGTGAATATATAAAGTTTTTTTTGATTCTTTTGATTGAATTTTTCAATTGAAAGTTGAATCAAATCTTACTCACCTACCCACAAAAAGGGAATGTGAGTATCTACCACGTTCGAAAATTTCGAAAGTCAACTTCGAAATTCCGATATAAACATATTTTAGGAGGAATTCCTCAAATGAAGATTTGGATTATAAGCTTTGTCGCTTACGGCGACAGAACAGAAACTGTTCAAATTTTTGATAAGTTCTTCTCCACTAGAAAGAGTGCAGAAGAAACGGCACAGCAGCTGCGTGCCTGCGGGCATAAAGCTGTTAAGATTGTACCTTTGGTACAAGAATAATCACACGTCCTGAGCAAGACGCTAAACTGCTCGTGCGATGTTTGTTTCTTTATATTAAACGTGGCACCAATGGGTTCGACTCCCAAAGATGACTATGAATATAAGGAGGTAACAAAAGTGTTATACACCAACAAGGAGGTAACAACTATGTTACAAAGAACAAACCAAGCAAAAGAAGTCAACCAAACCATTGCCGACATCATCGTTGCGCAATTCCGTGCTCGCTGTCGCAAAACAGGAAAAACGAAAGCGTCATATGACGAGTTTGAAATCCAAGAAATTGCTCAAGCAATCACCCCGGATTGGCACCTGGCTTCAACTTATGGAGTATATGAAGTTTTACACACCGTACAAGGTATTAGAGCATCATATGACTCTGATTTACAAATCGGGCCTTGTGAATGGCTACAAGTAATTCACATAAGGCTCGGTTAACACATCCCCCACAGGTTCCCGTCAGACGGTTCTGGCGCTGTGGGGGTTTATGGGTTCAAGAGGTTCGACTCCTTAAGAGCCACGTGCCGAACATAACGCGGCAACTCGTAAAACAAAAAATTAAATAATGGCGAATCGAGTTCCTTAGCCAGGAAAGGAGAAAACGTTATGCAAAATTTTCAATCTTTAATTAAAGAGCTTGATCAAGTATCAAAAGAGAGACAACTCTCTCGTTACGACCAATTGCTATTAGATGCAGCAGAGGTTCAATTACTCTTGGATAATCTGGGAGCGGCCAGCAACCTGATTCATAGGGTTACTGATTATTATATTGTGAGGACGTTTGAACGCTTCACAGAAGAGGAAGAGGGGGAATAACAAAATGAAAAATTTAAAACATTATAGTTTTGTTTTTAGTAACAATAACGGCGTCACCGTCGCAACGATGACACTGGCTACGCCGGTGAAAATCGACGTTTTTGAGCTCGGCGACGACCTGGCTATGTCACTCATACATCAATTAGGTATTAATGTTAATACCCAGGTAACGATCGACACGATCGACTAAGGAGTGTTTATGATAATTTATACTCTTTTTATAAATGGTAAGCAAAAAGACTATACCAATCGCCGCCGCGCCTATGCGGTGGCGAAACTGTTTCATGTTGTAGTTTTCACCCACGAGAAATATCTCTACACACTCGAAGAGGTATTGAATATAAAAAACAAAATTTTGTCATAGGAGGTTGTTATGGCATATAAACAAATAACCATCGAGGAATACCTCGAGGAGAATGTATCAACCACTGACGAAGATCCGTGCAAAGATTGCACCGATCGTTCGTGCGAGTGGGGCATCTGCTCGCAAGCAAATTAATAAAGGAGGTAACGAAAATGTTACAAAACCATTATCACAGGAAATATTCCTGTCAACAAATCGACCAAGAGGTCGAAAGGATTAAACAAGCCCACCCTTGGGTCTGGTCACGTCAAGACCAACTTCTGGTCGATGCTGCGGAGGTCCAAATCCTTCTTGGCAATGACCAAGCCGCACTTGACCTTTTGGGAAAGTGCTTCGCGGCAGTTTCTCTCATTACAGAGTGGGAACAAGCTGCTGAAAATAGCAAATATTAACAAGGAGTGTATTATGTTAATCCACGAACTAACAGAATATATCAACAAACATAAAGACGACAACATTAAAGTAGTTGTCAAACAACACCCGCTCAGTGGTGTTGAAAATTCCCAGGTCTTGTTGACCTTTAAGCAACAAAAGGTAAAAATTTCATTAGCGCAATTTTCTCCAGAGGGATATATGTATCTTTGCATAATATCCAAGAAAACGCCGCGCAATCTTCCTACAGGAAGCAAACTCGCAGGAGGCACATACAATTGGACTGAGGTTTATTGCAGTCCTTTCTGTAATAAGCTTGACCAAATTTATACTTTGATCACCAGAATGGCTGATCACACTGATCGGTTCTTTGATAGGTCAATGCCTATCGGAATCAAAACGGCGTGTGAAAGAGTCGTCAACATCTAATAAAAAAATATTATTATATAGGAGGACATCAATATGTCTATTAAAATCAATCAAACTGCAGCAACCAAAAACATAATCAACGCCCTCGACGCAATGAAAGCGGACGAGAACATCAACCTCGGAATCGAAGAGATCGAATTTCCCGATGGCAGCAAAGAAAAGTTCTACTACAATGGCGAAGCCGACAAACAAGCAGCAGTGCATTTCGCGCAGATTTGCATCGATGTTTGCGCCGGCGACAGCGACAAAGCCAAAGGCATGATGGCATCTTGCTTCATGCTTCTCACCAAAGGTTACAATGTTGACGAGATTGTCCCGTCTGTGGAAAGTGAAATCGACACTGAAACTTATATTGATTATAAGAAAGGTGTCTTGCTCACTCCGCACGCAACAATTGTCGCATCGCTCACCGAGGATGAGCTTAAAGCGACAAAGGGCAAAAAGAATGCCATTACCAAATCACTCTTGCTCGAAAGAGCAAGAACTGATTGGTTGGAAGATGCTCTCGAATATTACGAGAGCTAACTACCGCAAGGCCCGCGCGAAAGCGTGAACGGTGCAAGCCCGTTGCCCTCTTAGGAGGGTGGCGCTCATGGTGTTCATAATGGCATCATCTTCGTAAAATAAAAATCTTGCTAATCGAAGACTAATGGCATAGAAAGGAGAATCATTATGAAAAATTACATTATCGCAACAGTCAAAGCTACGTTCTACAATGTAGAAAAACAAGTTCCAGTTGCCCCGACCCATCCAATGAACCAAGAAGAATGGGACGAGAATGTCGTCACTGAAACAGTGTATCAAAATATGGTGGAAGAATTCCATTCTTTGCCGCGCAGAAACACTGCCACAGCAATGGAAGAAGCAAAGTGGCTGGCATTGCGCAAAGGATGGTCAATGCGCCGCAACGATTATGAAATCGAAATTGAAGAACTGCCTACCAAAGCGGTGTCGGTTTACGAGGAAGAAGATCTTGTAAAATTATACCAAGGCAATAAAGTAGAGAAATTCGCTTTACTGCAAAATCTTGTCCCTGGACAAGAAATCAAATCATATACCAAACGGTATTGGATGTTAAATCCTCAAACATTTGAACCCGTTCGCACGACGGTGACGATGTACAAAGAAGGTAATATCAATCCTGACTTTGAAAAAGAAGAAGGAACGGGGAAATGGTACTATCTCAATGAAGAGGAATGTCTCTTCACCGGCGACGAAAGCTGCCGCAAACATATTAATAAACACCGCAACATTTGGTTGTTCTAAAATATAAAAATATAAGGAGATCTAACAATGAGAAATATCCAAAAAATTATTGCAAATATTGTCGCAAAAGAACCGACTCCCGATCCTAAATATGCACCTCACATCGTGTTACATTGGTATACAAAAACCGAGGGACAAATCTATCACGATTTGGCTACCGGTAAGAGATTGACACAAAAGGACAGAGATACATGTTTTAAATGGGAAAACTTCGCTTATAATTATTTAAAATATTCCACCGGGGCGTCGCCTCGAATCACCTATATCAAATACCATCACAAACAACAAGTGATGGAATTAGCATATGTGAAAATCACAACGAATCGCGCCAAACATGGTGAGATTCGTACGTTTGAATATAACAAAAATTGGGATGGCAATACAGAGAGGTATTTTGTTGATTTGTCACAATATCCTCGCCGACTGTTTTGGAGCGATGGTGCGGTTGCACCGATAGTGATGGTGAAAAACATCATTCGGGACACTGGTACGCATCGAAAGGTTCAAGTGTATAACGAACTGTTTCCAGATGATAAGATAACATCAGTGACATTCTCGTGGGCAAAAACCGAGTATGTGACAAAATATCTCACATATCAAAGACAACTCACGATTGCAACATCAAAAACCGCAAAAGCAGCATTAATTGCCAAAGGTAATAGTTTACTTGCGGCGGCGCCTACAACGTTCCCCGACGACATTATGGATATCGGGATTGTCAGGAATTTTCCTGGTATATCCATTGTAGAGACCAAACCTTGGTTTGGCTTATCAACTCGATTTTATTACGATGGTAAAACTTTCGCCGCCGCCAAAGCGCCGAAATTTGATATGAGTTATGCTTACTCAAGTGTTAAGGATGTCTCAATCTATAATCCCGAAGAATTATACAACGGGATGTTTAACAAGTATTCTGATTTGTTTGTTAAACCTGCCCTCGAACCGGTCAATTGGAACGACCGGTATCGTTGCAAAAATCCTGATCAAAATAATAAATTTATGCAGTTGCAGATATTAATGGCAATGATCAAAAATCCGATGTATGAACAGTTGGCAAAATCATACAAAGGAATCCAGTTCCTAAATCTCACCGGAGCATACACCCAAGATGAACTATTTGGTGCCAACTTAAACAAAAAGGCCACAACAGTTGATAAGTGGTTAGGATTAAACAAATACCAGATTACGCGATTAATCTCTGAACAAAACCTAAATGATTCATATTCGACACGAAAAAGGGTTAGTATTTTCCGAAAACTCGTTGGCGAAAACGCGTCCTCATTGGATAATCACACAAGTGATATCTATATCGATCATTTGGACGAGCTCGAATCTCTTACGACCAATTATTTATGGGATCCAGAATTAATTCCTTGGGCAAAACAAATGCTGAGGAAAATCATCAAAGGCAATCAAGCGTCGCACAACATTGCCTTGTTGTTAGACACGATGCAGTCGTGGCGGTCGTTAAACTGGCCACGTCCCACATTGCCAAATATTCCAACCGCTGACTTGCAAAGACTACACGATATGTATGTAGAAATGTCGAACGAGCAGTTCAGGCAACGACAAGCCTTGTATGCGGAGGAAACCCGTAAAACAGAGGAACGCCGGAAAAAAGAAAACAAACTCAAACTCGAATTCAGAGAACAACTGAATTATGAAGATGAGAATTATCTCATTCGACTGCCGGTTGATGGCAACGAAATCCAACAAGAAGGTATGGCGTTACATCACTGCGTAGGTGGTTACGCATATAGCCACGAGAGTGGTGCGACGACAATTATGTTTTTGCGTAAAAAGTCCGAACCTGATAAACCTTTCTACACCATTGAAGTAGAGATTGGACTTGCGGACGGCAAGGTTGCAGGAGTGCGTATTCGCCAGATACATGGTTTTGGGAACCGGTGGCTGGGTAACGATCCAGACGCGATTCCTACTGTTGTCAGATGGTTGCGTAAAAACAATATTAAATGTTATGACGACATCTTAACATCAGTCTCAACCCAATATTCTATTGGGAGAAAATTTATTAAAATGCCCGAAGTGGTATAAAGGAGGCGTTTGTGATCGCACGTTATTTGAAATATGGCAATCATTGCCTATTGTATCAAACAATTGTCCTTGAGGACAACATCATTATTACCATCAACCGCGAGAAAGGCGGTTGGTGGCCCATGCCCCCAAGAGTGTCAACTAAAGTATATGACACTCGCCTTGAAGCCAAAACGGCTTTTAAACACTTGTGCAACGAGCTCGAAACAGAATACACTAAAATATAGGAGGTAATAAAATGAAAACCAAACAAGAACAAATTGAAGCAATGATGTTAGAAATACCACAAACGATAGTTGCCTATAATGGGGACCCAAAAGGTCAACATCTATATGGGGAACAGCGTTTGCAAATAGCAGAAGTACTCGTCGAAAACGGCTACGGTGATGTAACTGAGTACAAAGCCGAAATTAATAGGCTAGTAGGAGCAAAACTAAAACTCGGAGACGAGGTAACCGATTTAAATCGCAAGATACTAAGACTTAATGATATAATTGAGACTCAACAAAATATTATCAATGGAGGTAGCAAAATGAAAAATCAACTTTTACAAGAAACCGCAGCAGGTCTCGCAATGGCAACGGCGTTCACAGACGGCGATTTCAAAGGGATATCGATTATCCTTAATACCGATGGCGAACAAGCAGAAGTCCGTCTGGATGTCACGTCAGACGGAGAGGCACGAGTCTTCGTTTACAAAGTGGGCGAAGACGAACCCAGCGACACAATCGTGTTGAACTAACGGTTAAGGAGGTATGAACCATGAGAACAATTCAAGCAAGAATTCATTCACTTTGTGGCCAATTCGACGAGGTCACCATCATCAGCGAGAAAAGCGATAACGACGTTATCGTCGAATATAGAGGGGTTCGCTGCACCGCAATCTACAACCCGTTTGTGGGTTGCTACTACGTAGACGACGTCTATGGTATTATTAAATAAAAGAGGTAATACAGATGAAGTATTATTATGGTAACGACTACAAAGAAGCACACACCAACGCACCTATCGAAATTACATCGGTAGAACAACTTCGTCAATATACCGAAAACTACAATGTAGTATTTCCGGCTGACGACGAAATCGATCTGGTTCTTGAAGAATTAGATTACACTGAAACAGAAGACGGGATTGCCGTTGACAAATACATCTTTGATGATTATCAACAAGGAACTTATATTAATATCCAATTTACTGATGACAACGAGGATGGAAATATTTATTCCTATAAGATGATCAACGAAGACGACGAAAAAATCTATTTTGAATTTATTGGTTGAAGGAGGACCATATGAACAAATACGAAATTGCAAAACAAGTGGAACAAGAAGATACGTTAAACGCTATTGAGTGTTTAGGGTATGACACCAGTCGTTTATCTAACGACGAGCTCGCAATCATCAATGATGAGTTGCAAGATGCGTTGGCAAACGACGATATTTACAACACAATCTACAATGAGGCGCTGCAAGATGTTCTTGCGGCACACAGTATTGCACAACTTTGAGGAGGATTATAAAATGACAATTCAACAAAAACAAGAAGCATTATTAACTGCATTGGTCGAAGACCTTTGTGAAGAATCTTCTGCAGAAGAAGTATTCGAACGATTAATCACAGTCGGTGAAAACTTTGGTATCACCGAAGACGACATCGTTGACATGGGATTTGCGCCCATGAACGACGAAGAATAAGGAGGTAACAACAATGGTAAAACTCACACAAACCCAACTCGAAAGGGTCATGAAACCTGAAAACATTGCAGAAAGAGTGGAACTTCTGAAGGCTATGGACACCGTCGTCCGTAGCCTTGATGACGAAAGTGTTATGAACCTCTGGCTCACCAACGGGGTTCCCGACGGAGCTGACGATTCCGATTATGAATCCATCGCAGAAGATGTTGCAACTCCCGAAGACGAGGAGGGTAATACCTCTTGTTTCGAAGAATGTTGCAGATGTTTCACGGCGTGCATTGCCGCTGGCGCAAGGTATGGCTATTACAGTGGGGGTGTACTTGGAGATGTCCGACCTGCTTCCAAGATTAAGAAATCGATCGCAACGTGGGCGCACATTCAGACCGAAGATTTTCTTTTCCGTTGGTATATTGAGAGCCTCAATATGAGCGGCGTCGTCACATCAAAAAGTACGGGCGCAGCAGCGAAAAAAGTCCTCAAATATATCAAAGCACGTTTCCTGGAAACAGGTTATCCCGACAAGGAGAAAATCGAAAATCTCGCCGAAGATGATATCCAAGTATGGATTGATTGTTCAGATGATGATTATGATAAACAGAACGACGGCGTGCTCGTCATAAATTATTAAAGGAGGTACAGAATATGTACAGAAACATTTTAGCTGTCATCGATGTCGATGATACAATCAACGATGGTCAAGTAATTGACACTTTGGAACAAAAGATGGACGGAGACATCAACATCCATCTCGACAGCGCTGTTATTCTTGATGAAGACAGCGACAGTATGCACGAACGCTATCTGCGTTATCTACAAGACTGGATTATCGATCATTGTGATGACTATTTTGAAGGCAGCTCTCCAGCGTGCTTTAAAGAATGGAAAGACAATGAATACGCCTACAACAATTAAAGGAGGTTTTGTATGTTTACGGAAAAAACAGCACAAGGTTATCAAATTATAGCAATTGTTCCCGATGGTAGTCGTGAACACGCTATTATAAAACGCGATATGTTTTGGGGGGAAGACTACTTCGTCGGTCTCGGCTACAATCGGGCTGACGGTACTTGGAATCAAGGGATGTATTCGTGGAGCACCGCCGACGAGGCGCTTCAAGCTTTGATTGAAGAGAAATATTCTTTTACAAAAAACTCTCTCATTAAGCGTTTATTGCGCTACGTGGAAGCCAATGCCGAAAGTGCGGAAGAATTGTATCAAACTCTCGTTAGAGAAATCCAAATGACAGAAAGTGAAATTGATGATTGGGGATATGGATATTGTATCCCCGAAGAGGAGAATCAAGATGAAAATGATTAACATCGTGAAAGAAGGTTTCAATGTTGAGTGTTATATTGACAGAGATTATAATGTCGATATAAACATCAACAACAAAACCGTCACCTATTGTGATGGAGAAACCATAAGCCACAACGCTGATGTTGAGGGCGTTACTCCCCAAGAGTGGATTGGGGATTTTGTAATCGAGCCACTCGAAACAGCGAAGACACTCGAACAAGCACTTGACGCGCTTGATGCTCTTATATGGGTAGAAAACTAAGGAGGTTCATATGAAACAAACAATTTTACATCAAAAATTAAAAGCATTTCTCGATGACAGATACGGCTCGTGGGCTTGGGACGAAAAGTCCCAATGCTACTACGACGAACCTTATCGTTCGTATGACGACATCATCGACGATAAAACCATCGGCGACATTTTGGATTCGGATTATCCTATGGAATATTTTGAATCCAAGTGTCTTGATTGGTGGGATGACGCCGCGTGGCAGTGTGAGATGGAACTTGTTAAAGAGTTTACAAAAACTCTCACTCGCCAATCGTGGGATGACAACAAAATCCGCGAAGAACTCGAAACAATGTGGTATTTCAAATATCCGATTGATGAGTATCTGAAACAAGAAGTCAACGTCGACATTTGTATCGACACGGGCGACGCCAACTACGACTATACATTAAATGCGGTCTATCCGCATTACAATGGCCGCGAAGGCGATGTTATCGATGAGAACGCCTCACTGGTCTGGCTGGCAAAAACTCAAGGTTATTCCAAAGAACAGTTACAACACGCGTTCAACACATTCGAGGACAGCCTTGAACGTCACGGTTTCTTGGAGACCGTTTATGACGAAGTTCTCAATTGTTCAACTCCGATGCCGGCGCTCGTGTTCCCTGTAAAGATGACTCTTGTAAAATTAATTGAATTATATGACGTTATGCGCCAAAGAGATAAAACAGGGTATGAATGGGAATCCGAAAAGCGTGAAGATTGTGGTTCAATCATCGTCGACAAAAACGTTGATTGTACACTTTACGACTTTTGGGATGGCGGCGGAGGATGCTGGGGAATCGAGCTTGAAAAAGATGTCGAAATCCCTGTTAAGTATATCAGAAGTGCTGAACCCGACGGGGCGAAAACATATTCCATGCAGTCTTGTTACGGATGTACCAGCGATTGTTGGAAAGATGCCATCAAAGAGTATAAGTTTTAAATTATCACGATGCGCTATCGACGTTACGGGCAAAAAATAAAAAAAACAGGAGAATCAAAATTATGGAAAAGAAATGTGTTTACTTATTAGTAATCGACTACGTCGATCGTAGTGGTGACAGTGATCAAACCATCAAAGCGTTTGAGCGTCAAGAGGCGGCAAAAACCTTGTACGACATTTGCGTCAAAGAGACTAAAATGAATGATTATCCCGAATACTTTGACAGCGACGGGAATTTCAACGAAGAGGAGTACGGTGATGTATTCGTTTGTGATGAGTTTGTCGGACCAGAAGGTGAATCGTTTTCGTTTTATGAAGACGGTTTTTACAACACAGAGCACTATAGCGTCTATTGGCGCGAACTTAAGGTTATTGCATAAAGGAGGTAAAAATATATGCAAATCAAACTTAAAAACAAAGTGATGATCAGCGATCCGTGTTACGGATTAAACACTTGGTGCCAAGGCGTCATCGAAGGCGTCCTTCCTGGCAACTACAACTGTAAAGCCAAGTTTAACAACGAGGTATGTTGGGGCGATAGAGTTGCGGCAATTGAAGTTTGCCACGAAGACTATAAATCCCCTCAATACGAACCTACCTTGTTAGACATTGGTGTCGACAGTGGTCAAGCAGGAATTTTCGACTACGAATATTACAAAAAGTATCATACCGGCGCGTCAGAGCGCAATCACATCGATAATCAATGGTATGACGAAGTTTGTGATATCACAGTGTCAGCAGAACAATGCGGCATAATAGAGGACAAAGGGTTCGTATCGTCGTCTGGATATGGCGATGGCTCTTATGAGTGCTATGTGGCAAAAAATCATAAAGATGAAATTATCGCAATTCGAATCGTTTTCATCGAAGAATAAAAGGAGGGCATGTATATGTCAAAAGTAATGTATGGTAACAGAAATTTGAGTCAATGGCTCAAAGAAAGTGTCGATTGGGTAATCGACCATCAAGAAGGTTGTTGTACCTTTATTCTCGACGACCATCTCGCTGTGTGCGTTGGTTGGTCCGGCGGCTATGAGAATGCACCTGATGAAAATATCATTCAAGCAATCGACGATTTGACGTTCGCCGTTAATGCAGCTCTTAAGGTCTGGACTTCAGACAGTATGAGAACAGATCTCGATTACATCAACGCTCCGTATTATCCAAACGGCGATGTTGTTGATATTTCGGTGGCAATTTCCGAAGACGAAGATTACGATAAACTTGCCGAATATTTCCTTAAGGAATATGAAGGTTTTAAGTCTGTCGTGATCTCAGACAATGGTGAAATCACTGAAAACCCAAATCTCGATTATAAGATTGAAGGGCGTGTGTTTACTTGGTATGAAATCGACCGTACACAAGTAGGTAACGACACATATGTGTTGTTTGAATCTTGTGAATACGGTGATGAAGCCGGCGCAATTCTCGTAAAACTTCCAAATAAACCATTGGAAATTAAAACCTTATACAGTGGTGAACCTGTCTATGTGATTCCAAAAGAATGTGAAGTGGGAGAAACTTTCGACGACATCATTACCGCGTTAGAGGATAATAACATCCTTTAAGGATAACCGCCTTGGGACACTTTCCAGCTTAGAAAGCCGAAAAAGGAAACTTTATGAAAACTTTTTACATTTCAGTCACTGAGACTTTAAACAGAATCATTGAAGTTCACGCAGAAGACGAATACGAGGCAATCCACAAAGTAAGCGATGCTTATTATGATGGACAAGTCGTCCTCGATTCAAACGACTACGTTGATGTCCAATTCAACGACGAAACCGAAGAAACAATCAATAACTACGAACTCGGTGGAATGCCGAAGTTCTACGAAGTTCAATAAGGAGGCGTCTAAATGATAAAAAGATTAGGACGAACCATTTGTGTTAAATGCAGCGAAATAGTATGGGACACAGATGGCGACAAAAAATTAGCAAGAACCTTACCTCAAAGTTGTGATATCAATATTGAGGATTACGAAGATGGCGATGATTTGGATGATGAAATCGCCGACGCTCTTTCCGATTTAACCGGATTCTGCGTAGAAGGATTCAATTACACAATTAAAAATAATAAATAAAAAGGAGAATTTCATATGAAATATTATTTAGACGGTAAGGAACTCAGCTTGGAACAATTAGACAAAGCTTTAGAGGAAGTTGATAGAGATCCTAATTATGACGAGATTTGTTGGAGAATCACTTTGTGTAATGTTCACGATGATAGGTTGTGTTTTGTAACAGAAGTTTTTGAAGACTGTTAAAAAAACAAACTCAACAGTAATCCTCACAACAGTGTTGAATGGTCTTAATTTCACCAACTGACTTGGTAAGGAAATTGGTAGGTAAGCGAACCCGTGGTCTCATACAGCAATCCACAAATCGTAATAAAATTTATAGGAGATAACAAATTATGGAATTTAATTCGATTTACAAAAATGGCAAACCCGATTACTTCTTCATCACCATCGACCGCAAAAAAGGTGAACGCGCTTTCATTCAGCCGTACTTCATCGTCACCGACATTGAACACCCGCGTCGTGGTCGCATTAAAGAGATGAGCGTTCTCGCGAATATGAACGATGTCATCGTTTATTACGGTAAAGCGGCACACGGCTATGGGTATTCACACTCGGCTGATGTTTACGGCGAACTCATCGACATCATCAGAGATTCATACGGGAAAGACTTAACCGACGCAGAGAAAACCGAGTTGCGCAAAATCAACACTCACGACGATGAGTTGACATTGTCGCCAGAATTGCTTGAGCATCTCGCAGAACTTAACAACGTTGCTCTTTATGGAAAATTCAAAAATCTTTAACATTATCACTCACAGGCGCTTGACAAACTCAGGCGCCTGTGATATAATTAGGAGGTAATAAATAATGGAAAATATTAACAAAGAATACGAACAAGCTGCAATTAATCTGTATGAGTATATGGATTATAACGATTGCACTCCCGACGAATTGCTTGACACCATCAATGAAGATTGGGAATGCAATTATCTCACCGATCACGATGGTAAGGATGGTAAGACCTATTTGTGGTATCTGGACGAAACCCACAGTGTAGCAATTTGTGTGAATGATAACACAATCATCAGCGATGAGCGTGATATTGTAAAACTTATTTTAGGTTATTAAAAGAGGTATGACTATGGCATTGAGAACAACAGATGGACTGGCAATTTGCAACAAAGATGACTATGAGCAATTCTTTGACTTGCGTACAAATAATGGGATGAAAAACCCGTTTTCTGATGAAAAAATTGAAAAAATCATCGAAGACTGGGAGGATCTTGTATTGGCCAATGATGACCTGTGGGCCATTTATTGGGATATGTTGCGACAAGCAGTTAAAGAGAACTCAGACGAGATCAACGCACAATGCGAAAGTGTTTAGGAGGTGTTTTATGGAACTCACAAACTATAAAACTTACAAAAAAGAAATGGAACGAATCGGCTACGACGCCGATATGACGCTCGATATGATAGAGCGTTGGGCGTCGGAATGTGATGGAAGTTATGGTTCACGCGATATTAATTATTGCGATCATTATAAACATAATTTCACATTCGATTTGGTACGACCGGCGTATTGGGAGATTTGCGACGAAGCTACAAATCATAGAATCTGTGTCGACAAATGTACGAATTGCGTCGATTTGAAACCTGGCACTTATATAGGGGATGTGGTAATTGAACCTATATACAGATTTAGAAAATAATAGGAGGTAATCAACTATGCCAAACTGGTGCGAAAACACATTATCAATCAAAGGAACAAAAGAGCAAATCACCGACTTCAACAAAAGATATCTTCCAAATGGAAACTTTTCTTTTGAAAACATCGTCCCCTCTCCACAAACCATAGAGGAGTGCCCTGAAGACTATATCGTCCATAACGAAGAAGAGGCAGACAAACACCATCTTTATTGGGACCCAGCACAACCCAAAAACTGGTTCAATTGGTATGATTGGCATTGTAAACAGTGGGGATGCAAATGGGACGCTACGGTAGTAAGCGTTGAACAGAATGAGGATTCTATCACAATCTTCTTCGAGACCCCATGGAGTCCCTCCATCCCCATCATCGCTAAACTCATTGAGGATAACCCGCAACTCAAAATCGAGTGTGAGTATTTTGAACCAGGAATGTGGTTTGCAGGCACAATTACAAAAGAGGGTTTGAAAGAGCTTTCTGACGAAGAGATGAAGAAAATGTATCCAGACTGGTGTGAACCAGAAGACGAATAAAGGAGGAACAGAAAATGTGTATTAACCCTAATTGGAAAATTATCAACAATAAAAACGTCGGTATATTCTACATCGAACCATACGACGAAGATCTCCGTGAGGAGCCCGACAGAATCAAAGTTTACGACTCTGATGGAAAATATTTCTCATATGTGTATGATGGAGATATTATCCCGCTGAGTTTACAAAAATACATCAATCTTATCGCTTTGCTCGAAGCAGCTCGCCATATTTTTGAAGTAATTGATATTGTGGGTGAAAGCGGCGGTGAGTTTGCGGGTCCCAAAGAATCGATGATTGAGTATTTACACAAAAATCTCAACTGGGATCTGCCCCGTGATGATTATAACCCGCTCGATAACGAGTATATCAACCGTTTCGGCAACATTTACGTACTTTTGTACGACTAATAGGAGGTGCCACATGTGGAAAGACTATGTTTTTTATGTAAAGTGCAACGACAATCCCTTACTATTGGTTGGGGTTGTAGTAGACAATTATGACGAGGCTATAGAGTTTGCAAAAAGCTCATATGCCGCAAACTGCTCAATCTACGCCGACGACCGTTACAACGACTGGCACATCACTCCCAAATATCGTTATTGTGATTAATAGGAGGTATATATGAACACAACAATTCAAACAGAAGCAGTTGAGGTTTGCCCCTTCTGCGAACAAGAAAATGTTTATCCCAATTGGGATGTCAGCAAACAAGGCTACGTCGCTCAATGTCAACATTGTGGTAAATTGATTATGCTTTGCGATGAGTGTATGCGCGACGAAGATTCGTGCATTACTTGCAACTGGACAAAGGAGCACAATTGCTTCAGAGCTCCAGACTTATACCGTGATTAATAGGAGGTATCAAAATGAATGACAAACAATTAGAGGCCGCAAGGTCGCAACTTAGCAATGAGATCGCAGCTATTGGCTACGGTTGGGTCAATGGTAAATACCGTAAACCCCCAAAGAAATATCGTCTGCGTGAAGAGGAATTATCATGCATCGATATGATTAATTCTCTGTTGTGTTATGGATATGGTGGCTGCTCAGATGCGGCCGCTATTCTCCACGACGAACTCAATAATTATCATTCGTATTTGGCAGCTTATGTAGATACGCTTGGAGAAAAACGAGTAATCGAGTTAATTCAAGGACAGATTGACGATATTGAACGAGTGGGCTACTCGGTATATACCGACAGTGAGGGGTGTACATATCACACCCTTATTTGGAAAGAATAAAAGGAGGTCATAAAAATGATAGAATACAATGACAAAATTGATCAAATCCGTGACATTATCAACGGCTTCAGCTACGACACTCTTGTCGAGTGTTGTTCACAATTAGACGGCGATGCTGCCGTCTATCCTATGGATAACTTCGATGAAGTAATGGACTATCTTAAACCTTGGGACTTGGCTCGCGCGGTGTATTATGGGGAGTTTGAACCTATACATAGTTATTTCCGAGTTAACGTCTATGGAAATCTCGAATCATCCAACGCCCCTATCGAAGATGGGTGGATAAATATTGACGAACTTGCGATATATGCCGTCAATTATAACGAAGACTTCGGTGATAACGAAATTCGTTCACTCCTCGACCAATGGGAAGGGGAAGAAAAAAATAATGAAGAGGTGGCTGAATAAGCCGCCTCGAAGGAGATAAAAAATGAAAATTTATAGTGAACAAAGTTTGGCAGATTTTAAATTTTGGAGTGGTGCAGAAACCACTGCTCAACGCATTTGGGAAGAGCAAGGGTCAGAAGGCTTTAACCAACTTGAAGCGATTTTGGAAGATTTATATCCCGACGGAATCGACGAAACAGACTTGAATGACTTATTATGGTTCGATGCCGACACCGTTTACGAATGGTTAGGAATTGACGACGATGAGGAGGAGGAAGATGACGATGTTGAGGAAGACGAGGCAGCCGAAGAAGACGAAGAGGAAGTGGAGCCCAAACCAACTCACGATTATGTTATCAACATAGGTAACAGTTGGGATGATCTGGCACCACATGGCGCGTTTGCGACAAAAGAAGATGCAATATCAACGGCACAAACAATGGCAAAAGTACCGCTCAATAAATGTGTGGAAGTTGTTTACAGTCCGTGCAATAACGTCGACATCAATGAAATTGTTTGGCATAACCAAAATTAATAAAGGAGGCTTATATGCAAATCACTAATCAAGAATACAACTTTTTAATGCAATTATCACACGACACCAAAACCGATTGCTGGTTTAACCTCACACAAGATGAGCAAGGGCGCGACGTTGTCGAAGACCTTGAAACCGGCGATATACTCGATTTGGCTGAGGGCATCGATCTTTTGTTTGATGCTATAAACGACGATATCATTCAGGATTTCACTCTCGAAGAATCCGAATTGCTTGCGTCGCTTGAACAAAAAATTATGCACGAATATTTATGAGGAGATAACCGAATATGGAATTCACGAAACAAAACCTTAAACAACTGAAAAACAACACAATATCAAAATTGAGAAAAAACGTAATCGATTTTATTCTCAACGAATGGGACGATTGTGATGATAAAAAAGATATCATCTTGAACGTTCTTAACTACGGATGCCAATCGGGTTGGGTTGGTCATCTTGTTTATTACAGTCAAACAACAGCTTATTATAAAAAACACCAAGCAGAAATTAATGAGCTCCTTTATGATATAATGGACGACTGTGGTATTTATAACCCGTTGGAACTGTTCGGCGACAAATGGGACAAACAAGATCCCCTTGCTCTCTATAGGTATAATCAAAATCTGCTTGCTTGGTTTGGTTTTGAAGAAACGATGCGCAATATTGCAAGCAAATTTGAAGACCTTGAAGAACTTATTTAAAGGAGGAACACGCAAATGTTCAACAACACAGCTTTCAATTACACCCGCATCAAAAAGCCCGAAGCTCGCAAACTTTACAATCTCGGCAGACCTATTACGGTGCTGCCGTGTAAAGCAAATCCGAGGAGCCCGTGGTTCTCGAACTCGACGGTGACAAAAGAATCGACCGATAAAGACTTTGATACCTTGGTCAATGAGTTCACTTATTACAACTGCAACACAGTCGAACTGGGACGTCGTCCGGCGTTCTATGTTCTCATTATCAACGAATAAACCAAAAGGAGACGCAAAAATGAAACTTTACAGAACTGCAAAATATTACAACCCTTTCTCAATCGATGTCAACGGCAAAAGCTACGAACTTGGCGATATCGTCTTCTTCGACAAAGGCGGAGTAATCTGCCGCACCAACCTCGGTTGGTTTCCATCAGAGACTACAACAAACAACGACTTTGGCGTTCTTGAAATTCCAGGCAACGTCAAGAGGAAGACAAAGGTTGACTTCTCCGAGAAACAGGCTTTTATTGTTCCCGCAGAAAGGCACGGCTGTGACGAATATGCGCTCTATATCCCAAGCTCATTCGTGGGATTGTCAGCACCGACCGCTGAGCGTTCCACAATGGCAGATCACCATTGGGAGATTACTTGGAAGACGAACATCACCGGGGTGTCGATAACCAAGTGGCACTTTATCAATGGACAGAGTCAAGAGATTGTCAAACAAATCAACCAAATCGGGCAAGATATCTCTCGTTTGTGGGGTGATACGACAAAAGCTCTGCCAAAACTCATTGAACAACTTCAAAAGAAAAAGGATGAGTTGGACAAAGCAACCGAACGTGCGTTGGCGATTACGGCTGATGCTGTTTTAAAGAACTATAGATAAAGGAGGTGATGCGAATGGCTGGCGGATGGATAATGATTGTTGTCATATTTGGATTGGCAATTCTCGCTTGGTACAGACTCCACCGTTAAAAGAGGTGAATACAATGGAAACAATAATTAGCGTGTTGGTTACAATTTTTATCGGCGTGCCCCTCGGTTTGTGGCTTGCTGGTAAAGAATGACAGTTTGGGTTTTCACGATAGTGACCATTGAATAAATCGTTATCAATCCCCACCCTTCGATGTCATCATCTGTAATCATCATACCTCAACCCCACATTAAAACAGGACTGGTCAATGCCTGGGCATACTATGCCGAAATCACACCAGGGGATATTATACACGCGATACTCATCCTCGCCCCCAAAACCAATAGATCGCCCCACCAAACCAGGTCAGCGACCTATTTTTATTTTTTTCTTCCAAGGAGAGCAAAAAAAAAAGAACACAGTCGGGGTGTCTAGCAACTGTGTTCTTAAAAATAAAAATAGGAGGTAACATATAATACGTAAAAGAAACAAGGCGCAATAGGAGGTGATAATAAAAAGATGCGCAATGTATGCGATCTCGGGAAGCAGCGACGTGCGTTCTTCACGGCCGTCAACACCCTTAAGCGGCTTAACCCCGAGGATCTCGTTATTTGAAGAGATCGGGAGGGATGGACGCGAGGAAGTCAGCGTAATCACCCGAGAGGAGGACGGCGTCGTCATCGGACGTCGGCTGATAGTCGTTGATGCCATCGGGGAACGTATCGAAGATAAAAGCGTCGCCTGGGGGGATGGGAATTGAGCGCGTGGCTTTTTTGGAATCCATCTGGAACCTCATTGGGTACCTCCTTGTTTCTCTTTATATTTATATTATAACACAGGGAGAGTGAAAAGTCAACAGGGAATGACAAAATATTTATTTTTTTTATATGTTTCTTTCCGGAGTGATAACAGATCAAATAGATGCGCAATTTCAGTAACGCGCAACACCGCAGGTGTAAGCGTTTGAAACACTGGCGAAGCCGCGTAGGGGTTGAAGGGGACGTTAGTCCCTTTCTATTTCCTGGTGAGGTTTAGTCTTGCTGCCCTAAGGTTTTATGTTTATTCTTACTTTTAGTAGTAGTAGTAGTAGTAGTAGTAGTAGTAGTAGTAGTAGTAGTAGTAGTAGTAGT
>ERZ1024463.12-NODE-12-length-23089-cov-7.300643_pt1 | contig 23089 bp, 37 predicted proteins | sample MGYA00520805_ERZ1024463 | MGnify/ENA primary metagenome ERZ1024463 (study PRJEB33242, sample SAMEA3444304) | Homo sapiens | biome: Host associated; feature: Gastrointestinal tract; material: Stool | place: Uganda | collected 2011-01-01 ...
ATACTCATAGTAATATTTTGCTATATTTATACGATATGAATTTTTGAGCCTTTGAGCCCTGTCACGAGAGTACTTGTGTGCCCTCGCGACAGGGCTCTTTTTGTTTATCTTGCGGAATTTCCGCTTGAAATACCGACAGAGAAGTCACTAAAACACAAAAAGCAGAGAAGCTTAAAACGCAAAAAATGGAGGTAACAGCTATGGCAAACGAAACAAACATTAACAACACTCAGGAGCAGGGCAATCAGCCGCAGGGCGGCGTGGAAAACGCGGGCGCAGCGAAGCAGGAAAACGCTACAAAGCCGCCCGTTCCCGAAGAAAAGACCGTTTCAAAGAAGCTTTTTGACGAAAAAGTCAGCGAAATGGCGAGCAAAATCAAGGCTCTCGAAGCCGAAAAGAGAGCGAAAATGACCGATGATGAGCGTGCGGCGGCGGAAAAGCTCGAAATGGAAAACGAACTTAACACCGTTAAAAACGAGCTTATGTCATTCAAGACAGAGAACGCTCTCGTTTCCGCAGGAATTAAGCCTGAAACGGCGAGAACAATGTCATCTGCGATAGTCGGCGGAGATGTCTCGGCAATAGTCGAGGCGATAAAGGCAACAATCGCGGAAGTTGAAAAGGATACCATCGCAAAAACAAAAATGGAAATCCTTGAAAACGGCTCTCCGAAGGTTCCGCTCGCGGGGAAAACAGGCGGCGAGGTTGACCCGAACATTCAGCTTGTGAAAAATGCGATGAAAACGTCTGCCACAAAGCCGTTGTCTGAAAGCAAATGGTATTAAACCATAAATCAAAAAACAGGAGGATTATATGAAGTTTACAGAAAAATCAATTGCCGGAAGCAGAATTGAATTTCTCGCAAGTTCTACGTTCAAGGCAATCGCTCACACGTTCACGGCTGATACGAAGTCCGGCGCGCTTGTCGAAATCACGGACGGCGTGGGGAACAAGCTTAAAGGTATTTGTCTTTACGATGTGAATGTTGATGATAACCCCAACGGCTCCGTTGTCGTTTCGGGCGTAATTAACACCGCAAAGCTTCCGACAAAGCCCACATCTTCGGATACTATGTATCCTACGCTTATTTTTGTTTAAGAAAGAGAGGAAAACACAATGGCTTATACAGATTTGCTCAGTACAAAGTACATTGCAGCGGCTTGGACGGAAGTCGCAAACGCAAATCCCGATGAATACCTCGGTTCAAGGCTGTTCGGTACAAAAAAGCAGATGTCGCTTGAGTTAAAGTGGCTGAAAGGTTCGGGCGGCGTGCCTATTTCGCTTGCTCCGTCCGCTTTTGACGCGGAAATTGCTCTTCGCGGCCGCAGCGGCGCTTCAAAAATCGAAACCGAAATGCCGCTTTTCCGCGAGGGTATTCAGCTCACCGAAACCGATAGACGCGCTCTTGTAGAAGCTGTTGCGCTCGGCGAGAGTTACGTTCAGGATATTCTGTCGAAGATTTTCAACGACTCAATCACCCTTATTCGCGGTGCGAAAGTCGTTCCCGAAAGGATGATTTGGCAGCTTCTCGCCCCCGCTGACGGCAAGCCTAAAATCTCCATTGCGGGAGATGGCGTCAATTACGCATACGATTACGACCCGAATGGAACGTGGTTCGCAAATAACTTCACAGACGGTTCTTCAACGCCGTGGAGCGGTGCTTCAACCGCAACGCCCATTGACGATATCGCGACAATCGGCGAGCTTGCCAAAAGCAGGGGTACGGCTCTCCGCTACGTCATTATGTCGCAGAAAACAATGGCAAATCTCCGCAACAGCGCACAGGTTAAGAGCCTTATTCTGTCGCAGAACGCTACTCCTAACATTTACCTCAACGATGCTGCCGTTAAAACGGCGATTGAAACAGTGACAGGTATTCGTCCGATTGTTTACAATTCGGTGTTCAAGGACGAGAGCGGCACAACGAAGCATTTCTTCCCCGAAAAGGTTGTTACATTCGTTCCCGAGGGTACTCTCGGCGATATGGTTTACGCGACGACCTCGGAAGAATATGAGCTTTCGGGCGACGCGACAAAGAATGTTTCGGTAATCGACAACAGCATAGCTGTTTCTACGGTATGCACTAGCGCAATGCCGCCCAGAATTGCCACTTATGCTTCCGAAATCGTTCTTCCGTCTTACGAAAGAATGGACGAGGTGTTCGAGCTTAAGGTTGAAACTTGATAAGGAGTCTTTTATGAAGTTAAAAGCGCATTGTAACATCTTATACGGCGGTGCAATGTATTCGGCAGGCGAAGTCTTCGAAGCGAAAGAAGCCCTTGAAAACACCGAAAAGGTGATTGAGGATAGCGCCGTAGAGCCCGCCGAGGGCAAAGCCGAGAACGAAAAGTCAGAACCCGCAGTCGCGGAAAAATCAACGAAACGGAGGTAATGTCGTTTATGGACGAGCTGGTGCAGACCCTCAAAGAACGAATTGAGGATACAGATTTAGCTTACTACTCGGACAAGGAGAACAAACTCAAATATGCTCTCAAATATGCCATTTCTATGGTAAACAACAGGCGCGGATTTATTCCCACTGAAACGGAACCGTTTGAAAAGCGATTTGAGATGAATGTCCTCGACGGGGCGGTCTGGTACCTTGCTAAAATCGGCGCAGAGGGCTACGCCAGCACGTCCGAAAACGGCGTTTCCGTTAGTTGGAAGAACTTGCCCGAATGGCTTTCAACAATAAGCGGAGGGGTATGTATATGCTAGAGCGCGTAAAGCAGAGCTTTTTTTGGAAAAAATTCAAAAATTATACAAACAAGCGCGACAGCAACGGATATCTTCTCGGTACATTCGCCGAATACGGCGAAGCGCAGGCGGCGAGGGCGAATATTTCAGCCGCCAAAGGCACGGCAGAGCAGGAAATGTTCGGAAATCTGCTCGATTATGACCGCGTAATCACGTCCAAAGTCCCATTGGATATGGACGAAAACTCGCTCGTGTGGCTTGACGGCGAAACCCCTGACAAATCGCCGCACAATTATATCGTTACCCGCGTTTCCAAAAGCGGAAATTATACCGTCTATGCGCTGAAACGCGTAGAACTGAGCCGTGGCGGTTCGTTCTCGGAGGGTGATAGCGAAAATGACAATCAGGTGTAAGCTCAGTCCTCGCGGCATTCAAAGCGCAATAGACGCGCTCAACAAATACCGCAAGGACCTTCCGCGAAAAACAGAAACCTTGCTGTCAAGTATCGCGGATAAGGGCGCGGAAATAGCCCGCGGAGAATGTCCGATAAGAACAGGACAATTGTACAGCGGTATTGAGGGGCTGATTGACAGCAGCGGTAAAGCGCTCATTCGCGTGAATTGTCCGTATGCGGTTTATGTCGAAATGGGAACCGGTATCAAGGGAGCAAATTCTCCGCACCCCGATACCTCAATCCTGGGATTTAGCTTTCAATATGACCGCAATTCGCACGGCGAGAGCGGTTGGTGGTATCCAACGGACGAAAAAGACCCAAATCCCACAAAGATAACTGCAAAGAACGGAAAAATGTACGCTTGGACAGCGGGAATGCCGTCCAGACCGTTTATGTACAACACAGCACAGGCAATTAAAACCGAGATACGGAACATTTCTCCTCGGAGGTGATTATGAGTAATGCTTGATTATTCAAGACAGGTTTTTTCGCGGCTTACCGAGTCGCTCAGAGGTAAGTTTAAGGGAATTTACACCTCGCGAAACGACAGCACTTCTCCTCCGAAATTTCCTGCGGTAACCATCGTTCAGAAAAGCAATGTCAATTACAAACGGACAATGGATTGCGATAGCCGCGAGAACCACGTTAAAGTGATGTATCAGATTGACGTTTACTCCAACGATACGGACGAAGCGGACAGGATTGATACAGCCGAGAAAATAGCGGAAGCTGTTTCCGATTTTATGCTTGAACTCGGTTTTTCGCGGACGATGTGCGAGCCTATTCCGAACGTAAACGATATGTCAATTTTTCGCATTTCAACAAGGTTCGAGGGCGTTATAGGAAAAGATGCTCTTGTATACACAGACTGACAAGGAGGTACTATGGCAAATTACGAAACAACGCCGCGTGTAGATATATCCACGGCGGGTATCAAAGTCGCATATGGCTTTGAAGCAACAAAGGGCGTACGTCCCACGGAATGGACGCATATTCCCGGAATTAAGAGCATTCCGTCAATGAACTCGCAGCCCGAAACTATTGACACCACAACGCTTGATGAAACAGAGTCGCGCGTTGGCGTTGCGGGGCTTAAGGCGCTGCCCAGCTCTACAAACTTCACAGCTTCGTGGACGGAAGAGCTTATCAATCAGTGGTCTGACGATGTTATGGCAAAGTATAACACCGCAAAAGAAAGCGGTTTGCAGATGTGGATTACGGTTGTAATTCCGCAGTTTTCAAAGGCTTTTTACTTTACCGCTATTCCCTCGCCGCTTGATTTGGCGGCTGCGGGCGTAGGTTCTGCCGCTGAAATCGATATCTACATTACGCCCACATCAAGCAGAACGCTTGACACAAAGCCGACCGCCATTTCGGCTTACTCGGCTACATAAATCAAATTCATTGACAAAACAAACGGAGGTATCTCATTATGATTAAGTTTACTTGTGATGGCAAAGAATATGAACTCGGCTTTAACAGAAAGACCGCCGAGGCGGCTCAGAGAAGCGGTCTTGACACAGATGAACTCGCGACAAAGCCGCTTGTTCAGGTGCCGTTGCTTTTCTTCTGGGCGTTTCAGATGAAGCACCCCAACATCAAGAAGAGCAAGACGGAGGAAATCTACAGTCATATCGGCGATAAAACGGGTCTTATCCGCGCGCTTACCGTGGATTATATCTCAACGTACAAGGACCTGTTCGAGGACGCGGAAGAAGAGGACGGCGGCGAAAATTTCATTCAGTGGAGCAGCGACAATTAACGGAGGACGCTGTTCCACATTCGGAGCGGTTGCCGCTTTCCGAGATTTTCAGAAAAGCGTTCCCTGTGTATCTGTCAATGGGAATGACAAGCGCGGAGTTTTGGGAACAAGCCCCCGCGCTTGTTCTTGCTTATCGGGAAGCACATCGGCGCAAATTTGAGGAACAAAACAGGCTTGCTTGGCTGCAAGGGCGTTATATTTACGATGCGCTATGCGCCGCCTCGCCGCTGTTTCACGACCTTGCGAAACGCGGGACAACCGCAGCTCCGTACTATTCCGAACCTATCAAGTTTTATCAAAGCGAAAAGGAGAGAATTGAAGCTGAAAAGGAGAAAATCCGTCAGGACACAATCTCTTACTTTATGAATTTATTCGTTGGAGGTGAATAAATGGGCGAAGATGTTACCATTGAGAGCATTGCCATTGAGATAACCGCGGCTGCCGATGAAGGCGACAGGGGTATTTCAGAGCTTGTAAAGAAGCTTGAGGAATTAAAAGCGGTTTGCCAGAGTGGGCTTTCGGGGGCGAGTAAAGTCGCAGGAGGTATCAAGAAAATTGCCGAAGCAGCGCAGTCGTTTAACGGCATTGACGGCGAAAAAATCCGCAGTATAGCTTCCGCGTTGGAGTCGCTTCAGAACATAAGCGCTGCGCCCGATTTGTCGGGATATTCAAAAGGCATAGCTAAACTCGCGGACGCTGTTAATTCTGCTAATTCGGTTGATGTAGCCGCATTCGCGCAAAATATTCAGAGCGTTACTTCCGCACTCGAACCGCTGAAAAATATGCCCGATGTAAGCGGCTTATCTTCGGCAACAAGCGCACTCTCAAAGCTGCCGAAAATCGAGCAAGGATTGTCCAAAATGGACATAAGCTCATTTGCAAAGCAGATGAAAGACATTGCTTCGGCAATTCAGCCTTTTGCAACGCAGATGAATTCGCTTGCCGCGTCATTTGCAAATATGCCCGAACCCGTTCAGCGAGCGGTTTCTGCGCTTGCAAACTATACCCAGCAAACAGAACAGGCGGAAAACCGTTCTCAGAAGCTATCGCTCAAGCTCTTTAACGTAATGACTATCATTACAGGGCTGAAGAAAATCAAGAACACGTTGGACGCTTTTATCACAAGTTCAAATGATTATGTCGAGAACTTAAACCTCTTTGTCGTTTCTATGGGCGAAGCCGCAGACGAAGCGATGAGGTTTGCCGAAGAAGTCAACGATGTTATGGGTATTGATATTTCCGAATGGATACAGAACCAAGGCTACTTCAAGCAGCTTGTCAGCGGCTTTGGAATGATTGAAGAAAAGGCAAATCTTGTATCCCAGAATATGACGCAGCTCGGCTATGATATCTCCTCGTACTTCAACATCTCGGTCGAGGACTCAATGGCAAAGCTGCAATCGGGAATTTCCGGCGAACTGGAACCTTTGCGTCGCATTGGTTACGCTCTTGACGCGGCAACGCTTCAGCAAGTTGCGTACAATCACGGCATAGAGATGAACATTAACAATATGTCGCAGGCGCAGAAAGCGCAGATACGATATATTGCGATTATGGAGCAGTCAAAGAATGTAATGGGCGATATGGCGAGAACCATTGAGAGCCCCGCAAACCAACTCAGAATACTTGAAAGTCGCATTGAAACGCTTAAGAGGGCAATCGGCGACAGCCTTATGCCTGTAATAAGCGCGGTTCTGCCGTATGTCACGGCGTTTGTTCAGATACTCGGCGAAACATTCCGCGCAATAGCCGAATTTATGGGCTTTGAGCTGCCCGTTTTCGATTACAGCGACACCGTTTCCAAAAACAACGCCGATATTGCGGATAGCTTTGACGACGCGACAAAAGCTTCGGAGAAATTCAAAGGCTCGCTTGCTTCGATAGACCAGCTCAACATAATCGGCTCGAAAACAAGCAGCGGTGGTAAAGGCAATCAGTTTGGCGAGGACCTTGATTTGGAATTGCCGAGTTATGATTTCCTCGGCGATTTGAAAAAGGAAACGAGCGAAGCGTATAATGCGCTGAAGGCGTTCTTTGAGAACGCGCTTCCTTGGATTGAAACGTTCGGAATTGCGCTCGGCTCTGCGTTTGCCGTGAAGAAAGTGAGCGGCTTTATCACAGGGCTTTCAAACGTCAAAACCGCTTTGGCAGGTCTTGCGGGCGCTAACAGCGAGAAAGTCAAAAAGAACATTTCGGGAATTGCTGGCGGTCTTGCGGCGGGCGCTTCGTCAGGCGTGCTGTTCTACAACGGCATTAAAAATCTTGTGAAAGGCACAGGCAATCTTGCCAACAACTGGGTGCAGGTCGGCGCAGGAGTCGGCATTGCAAGCACGGCAATAGGTTTATTTGTCAAGATGAGCAACCCCATAGGCGCTGTTATAACAGCGGTCGGCGCTCTCACGGGCGTTATTGTGGGCTTGGTAAGCGCACAGAAAGAGCTTGACAACGAGCTTGCGAAAACAATTACGTTTGCGGACAACGGCGGTATATCCGTCAGCGCCCTTGCGGACGGTTTCAGCAGCTATTTTGATACGGTTTCAAGCGGGTACGACAAAATCCTCGATAACTCCGAAGCGATGAAACAGAACCGCGAGAAAATCGCCGAAGCGGCGGGAGAAGTCAAGAACATTACCGATAAATTCATTGCCCTTGACGGCGAAATATCCTCGGAAGATTTCCAGAAAATCAAGACAAGCATTAAGGACATCGGTGACGCGGTTAAGGAGAACCTTGGAGCAGGTATTCAAACCTTAGTAGACCAGCTCACAGGCAAATTCAGGACCTTTGCTGACACGATAGGCGGCGGTGCAGATGAGTTGACAACTAAGCTCTATGTTCTTCAAAATATGGGGAATACTGCACTCGCAAAGTATCAGCAGCGAATGGAAGAATATGTCGCTGTAATAACAAGCGAGGAAGCTTCAAAAGAAGAAAAGAAAGATGCTTTCGCGGGTTTAAATGAGGTATCACAGATATTGGCAAGCGCGACCTCGGAAACGCCAGAGTCTGTTTCTTTCAAGCGAGCTTTGGCGGACGTGATGAACGGCAAGATTAATCTTGAGGACGAGAACGCCGTTAAGAGCGCGATTGCAAACATTTCAGACAGCGCAAAGCAAGCGAGAGAAACCATTCAAACCGCTTGGGACGCGAGTATGGCAGATTTTGAGAACACCAAACAAATTCTTATTGCTTCAAAGGCCGATGTTGAGTTTGACGCCGAATATGGCGAAGGTAGCTTTAAGAAAATGGTGGACGAAATAGAAGCCACGCTTAACGCAGGATACAAATCAGAGCTTTCCAAAATCGATGTTGGCGAACAAGCGGGGCTGGGCGCTTTAAAAAATCAATACGATGAAATTGCCAAAGAGTGGGGGTTAGAAAAATCTCGTACAGACCCGTTTTTTATGAATGGTTTTTTTGCGGACAAAGGCAAGAATTATAAATCCACAGATGATTATTTCATAAAAAAATACTACGAAACGACAGACATAGGCAAAGATATTCAGGACATATTCGACAGCGCGTTTTTAGGTATAGACGTTTCAGGCGCACAAGAAACAGCAGAACTGCTTATGCAGGGAATGGTGAACGGAACTATCAAACGCCAAGAGGATTTGAACAACGCCATATCCACAATTGCAATCAGCGGAATTGATACTTTGAGAAAGGAATGGGACGAGCACTCGCCGTCAAAAAAAGCCGAAAGTATTTCCGAGTATTTTATGCTTGGGCTTATCAACGGCTTCACCGAAAATAAGCAGAAGCTGTATGAGGTGATTGACGAAATCGCAAGCACATCAAGCTCTAAAATGGAGAAACTGAAAGTGTTTTCCCCGCATTATTCCTCGGAAGATGTTTCAAGCAGCTTCTCAAATACAGGCGTTATGGGCTACGCAACAGGCGCTTATATGTCAAGCGTACAGCACGGCGGTGCGGATAGTCAGACTGTTTCGCAAGTCGGACAGGCTTGGAACGAGGGCGGCACGCCTATTGAAGTCAACGTCAATGCCAACCTAAGCTGCGAACTTGACGGCGATAAAATCGGAGAAACCTCATATCGCTACAATCAGCGCCAAATGGCATACACAAACGGCTATTAATATGTTTTCTTTCCCTCGGAGAAATCCCTCCGAGGGATTTTTTCTTCCTGCTATTGACAAAACAGGAAAAGTGTGCTATAATGAACCAAAATAATAGTGGGAGGAATTTTTATGAAAAAGATTGTTGGAATTGCAGCGGCAGCTCTGCTCTTGGCGGGGTGTTCTTCTAAAGAAATGGACGAACAATTGGCTTCACTTGTAACCGCAAATTCTTCTTTGAAACGGCAGAATGAGTCGTGCCGCAGAGAAAACACATCACTTGCTAGCGAAAATGCCGAACTGTGGAGTAAAAACATTAATTTGCAGGTGGAAAACGATAAGCTCAAATCAGAAATAAGCAGATATAATGATTTGCAGAACAGTAACAAAAGCAATGAAAAGGAAGAAAAAGCCGTGAAGATATATGAAGATGAATATATTACGGCTTATTTTGAGGGAATAGGCGAGTGTGCTGAATTTTCAAACCGTGAAAGCGTTGTTTTTGTTATGGAAAATAAAACAAATATTGCGCTTACTTTTTTTTCAGTATGTGTGGCGCTTGATGGTGTTGATGTGGGAGATTTGACGAATTATAGCAGCGTTTCTCCAAAGAGTACAGGGAAGGTTCATTTTATAAAATACGACAAAGAAAATTCAAATTTTGACAATAAAACGCCGTCTTTGGTGAGCGGCTGCATACTTGTGTGGGATATGAATGACACAGGGGAATTAGGTGGCGATACACAATACGAGTTTTCTTTTTCAAATATTGAATTGTAATAGAATTGGTATGTTAAGAACAGCAGGAGGAATTTTTATGAAAAGAGCGATTATTTCTTTGGCAATAGCGGCGGGTTTAGCGCTTTCGGGGTGTTCGGGAAATTCTTTGGCTGCCAATTCAACCCAACCGAGCACAAGCTCTAAATCTCAGAACGCTTTAACGACATCAAGCGGTGATGATAGTAGCGAGGATTATCAATCAGAAAGCTCTAATTACTCTGGTTACGATACATCTCAGAACAAAGAGCTTGAAAAGCTAATTGAAAACGGGAGTGTTATTTTATCTCCAACGTCGGGTACGGCTTATATGTACGACGAAGAAGAAAAAGTGTATGTCGCTGTTATAGACTTTAGCAATCATAGCCCAACTGGCGGTTATTTCTATAGTTTTAGCCCAGAAGAAGTGATAATGAATTGTTATCTTGATACAATTTTGATAGCGGCAAACGAAAAAGCGCTTGAAAGACCAGCATACAATATTTTCTGGGTGGGCTCCGAGTCGGGTTTAAAGCTTGGTTCTTGTATGGTATTTAATCTTGGACGCACCAATATTTCTGAAATACTTTTTAGGGGAAAATGGAGCGGATACGAGAAATTGAGCGAAAATGAAAAATATCTGAATATGACGAAAACATTCTCGTTTGCCAAAAAAACGGATACCGTGGAAAACGATGGATATGCGGTTAGATTTACAGGAAATAATAAGATTGTGGGAAATGAAGTTGTCGTTGAAATTGAGGTTGAAAATACATCTTCTATATTTATACCGTCAGACTCATATTATTTGTTTGCGTTCGACGCAATATCGCCCAATGGAGATGTTATTTTAAGATACCCAAGAGAAGATTTCAGCGCTTCAGATGAATTTCCACCTCTCAAAAAGGGCGAAATCACAAAGTCAAAAATAGTTATGCCTTACTCAGGGGACGGAAACTATCGCATTGAATTCTATGAGCCTCTTTCCATAGAAAACAAATATGCTTATTTTTTCGCCATAGACTCCTCTGACAATAATACAAGCGGTAGCGAACAAAGCGACGTTACAGACAATCACACGGATAATCTGAAATATGACAATCTTACAAAATCTCCGGATTTTGAGCGGTTTGTTGTAGATAAGTCGCGCCATATATGGTACTGCAGCGGCGGCGCGCTTTTTGTGTCTTATTTGGAAGAAAATAATTTTTCCGAATTAACAGATGATGAACTTGTTGTAATGATGTACTATGATATGGTTTACGGTGCAAGCAAATATCTGTCATATATGCCAATCTATGCATTTTATATATCCGACAAAAATGGCGATTATGTCGCGATAGGGTTTGTGACAGTAACTTCATCGGAAAACGATGTGTCGTTTGCGTTGACGTGGTACGGCGAATATGAACGGCTCAACACAAACGCAAAACAAATCGAAATATTCGGGGACTGAACATCGAGGTAATTCAACGATATATTCATAAGTGAAAAAGCAAAACAGCACCTTGCACAAAATCAAGGCGCTGTTTTTGTGTAATATTTTCTTGAAAAAGACTTGGCTTTTGGCTACCCATATGTTATAATATAGATACAGTAAGGGAACACCTTACGAGTATCGGGGCAAGACGGGAAAGGAGAAAAGATGGACGAAGAAATGACTGACAAGCAATACGCAGACGTCAAAGAAACCTTGATAAAGTACATTCTCGAAATTATCGAGAACAGCGCAGACAAAGCTGAAGCCAAGGCAAAAATAGAAGCCCTACTCCCTAAGGAATAAGGCTTCAAGCAAACAAAAGGAAGCGGGCGGACTTGCCGCCGCCCAAATCCTCGTTTATTATATCACGTTTTGCCCCGAATGTCAAGAGAGGACGTGATAGTTTGGCAGAAACAAACGGCAAGAAAATGGGCAGACCTTATGTAGGCGATGAACCAAAAGACAAGCGAGTGTCATTACGAGCAACCGAAACAACAGTTCGGAAGTTTGATAAGTGCTCTGAAGTTCTTCAAAAATCTAAAACAGATTTGCTTGAGGATATGGTTAACACGCTTTATAATGAGGTTATTGAAGCAAAAAAATAAGCTGATGCCCGCCTAGGAAACGCCGCAACAGCTTACAAGTCTGAAAGGGCAGGAAAGCCTTTTCTGAAATCTATTATACATCAGAAACGCTTTCCTGTCAAGTAGTTTGAAAGGAAGATTTTTTGAAAAGCGAAACAATCACAAACACGGACAAGCAATTCAGGCAGCACGAAATTACACAACATCTTGCTATACCAAAACAATATACAACTATATATGGCAATTGTAGCAGCAGTTGAGTACAGCGTTTGTTACCGATAGAGCGCATAGCGCCTTTTCGGAAGTTTTTGTTTTATTTGCACAAAAACAAAGTACTTTTTGTGTGCAAATATACAAAATTGTGCCAAAACTCTTGACTTTTGTATCCACTTGTGCTATGATATATGTGGACACAGAAAAGAGGTGAAGAGAATGTCCCCAAGAACAGGTAGACCGACTGACGACCCCAAAACATTAAGCACTAGGATACGGCTTTCAGAAGAAGATGTCAAGCGTTTAGAGTATTGTTCCGAAAAAACAGGCTTGACAAAATCTGAGATAGTTCGGCAGGGTATAAAGGAAGTCTACGAAAAACTAAAAAAATAAACCGCTGCTCTCCTACCACAGACCGCAACGGTTTATTAACAACGACAACCCGAAAGGATTGCTAAATCCATTATAGCATATCTTTTCGGGTTTGTCAAGATGAAAGGAAATGTTATTATGGAAACAAAGGTTGCAAATTTGACAAGCAAGAAGTTCGGTACAATCCGCAGAATTATCGAGGGCGAGAATGTCCTGTTCTGCGCTTCCGATGTGGCAAAGGCGCTGGGGTATAAAGATACCATAAACGCAACAAAGATACATTGTGTTGGGGTGGTGAAACGCCACCTAACAATATCTAGTGGTAGAAAAGTGGAGGTTAATCTTATTCCCGAAAGCGACGTGTACCGCCTGATTTGTCACAGCAAGCTGCCGTCAGCTATGGAGTTCGAGAAGTGGGTGTTCGAGGACATTGTTCCGAAAGCGGTCAGGAAAACCAAGGGCATAGAAGAACCGAAAATCCCCCAAGCCGAACAGCTTACCCTTGAAACCTCGGAATATCATTATTTCGATAAAAGCTTTAATGGGCTTCGCGTTATCACGATAGCGGACTTCTTGCATTTCACGAACGCAAGCTTATCAAGAGCATTCGTGACGCGGCTCATAAAAGAGAACTGCGTAATAGGGAAAGATTACTTTATATTGAGGGGAAAGGAAATCGCTCTGTTCAAAATTCGGCACCCACAATTCAACAAGAAAATCAACGTTGTTTTCTTAATCACGAAAACCGGAGTTGAAAAGATTATCGGGGACTTGAAAGAGAATGCGGAAATCGGAAAATTGTTTCTCAAAAGCGACACTCCTCAGCTTCCCGAAAAATCATCAAGTGTTGTTGAGGTTTCGCTCAAACAAGAGCCTGTCAAAAAGCAGCACGATAACTTGTTCGCAAAATATGAAAAGCTCGGCACATACACAAAAGAACGCATTGACAGACTTCTTGAAAAGCGCGGAGTTTATGTCCACGGAAGCAATTGTCTGCCGCTTTCCATTGCAAAGGATTTCTTTATCCCTCTGGCTGTCGATACGGCAATATTAGACGAAAACGGCGGGCAAACGTGCATTGACAAAATAACTACGGTAAACGACAGATGGTCTGCCGATGAAGATTATATATGCGAGTTAAAGGTTCTTAACCGCAAAGGGATTGAGCGCCTTGCTTCAATTCACAATTCCTTTCTCGCCGGAGAGATAATATTTTACAAGAAAGGCGAAACCCCTGTGAAATATTCGTAATAGTACATATAATACAATCACCGCTCCCATATTGTTGGGAGCGGTTTTCGGTTGGTTATTTTGCTTTAAGGCTATTGAATATTTCAAGCCCCGCCAAAACCTCATCTGTTCCAGCAGGGGGAGCGGGAGCAATGGTTTTCAGAATATCGTCAAAATCCAGATTAAGGCATTTCGGGGGCTTTATTCCTCCCGAAGCTTCGCTCTCGGTTAAGATATCAACCGCATAATCGCGGAGATACTCGGCGGCTTTAACAAAGCCGTTAGCCGCGAGTTCGCCCATAATGAAGCGGTAGAAATCAATCAAGGCTTCATAATCAACCTTATATTCCGAAAGCCAGTATTCAAGCGTTCGCCTCGAAATGTGGTATTTCTCCGCAACATCTTTCGCTTTCGCCTTGCCCGACATATATTCGTTGCAGATTTTAAGGCGCATAGTCGGAGAATAAGCGCGCCGGTACGTTTTTCTGCCGTTCATTTTTCCACAGCCTTTCATTGTTGGTTAGAAATCGCGCCGCTTTCGTCCGTTTTGTGGAATTGAAAGGAAGTCAATTCCTGCCGAAAGCCGTTCTTGAAGCTTCGCCAGCTCGTCAACGTATACAAACGGCTTGTTTTCAACGGTAACCTTTGTAAGCTCGTTCTCAGAAATGTGCATAAGGACTTGTTCGGGCGGGATTTCCAGTTTGCGAGCGGCTTCTTCAACGCTTAAAATCTTCTTTCCGAAATGTTCAACAAAGCGCCTTTTATATCGCCTGATTTCGCTTTTGGGTATAAATTTGACTCCATTATGCTTGACTACTGAAAGTCCGTTTTGGGAAATGGCGCTGTTCGTTTTTGACACCGTAAGCTTAAACATTTTCGCAAAATCGACAACGCGAATAGCCTTTTCGCCGTTGATAACGATTTCATTTGAGGTTCCGCTGCCGTTCTTGTCAAGGTAATCCTTTAAGCTGTCGAGGTCAATATACCAATCTTTCTTAATCTTGACGCCCTTAACCATTCCGCTGCGCATAATCTTACGCATTGTAATAGGGGCTATTCCGAGAATTTTAGCCGCGTTAATCGCGGATACGGAGTTGGGAGGGAGAGCCATTTTGTCACCGCCTTGTGTATATATCGTTAAAACGACCGCAAAATTGCGTCCGTGAGCGGCTTTTCGTTCTTAATAGTGTAACTTGCCTATTGAAAATTAAAGCCGCGCACAGAGCGAATAAACAGCCTTATTTCGCTTGTTAGATTTCAATTCCATACACCGTTTGCAGAGAATGGCGCATAATCTGATTTTCCGTGTTTTCTTTTCCCGCAAGCCGCCGATTATCGCCGTTCCTGTCAGCCCACGTTTTTACACATTCGGGGCAATAGAGCGCAGAACCTACGCTGTTCCAACCGAGTGCGACAAGGCTCTTGACATTTTCAAACTTTATGCCGAACCTCTGCCGCGCGCCACAATTACTGCACATTATTTCCATCGGGTGTTATCTCCCTTCCATCCAAAATCCGTTCGATTTTTGAGCAGTATTCACAACCGCAGTTTTTCCGAGCTTGCGACAGAACGCTCATTACTTCGTTCCAACGTTTCCCGTATTCGGTATATGCTCTTTCGCTCAATTGTTGAATACCAAACGCCTTAATTGCCGTGTTCTTCTCAACGCGCGCCTGTTGTTCGTCTATCAAACCATCGCGATAAGCCTTGCAGATGTTTCGCGAGATACCATACAGCAGTTGCTCGGAAAGAGGGCGGCTTTTGGGAAGCGGCTTGTTCTTTTTGGCAAGTTCAAAGATTTCATCACCTGTCAATTGTGATATTTTCCTTTCATTAAAATGTAACCGTAATGTTCAGCACGGCTGCCGCGAACCAATACAGCGCCTTCTTGTGCTCTTTTTGCACGCAACACACGATTGCCGCCGCGATGTCAATGACAATTAGCACTATCGGCAGTATCTGCTCCGGCTTAATTTTGCCGAAAAGCTGTATAATCTTCTGAAAAACGTCCGTTTTAATCACCTTCTTCCGCAAGCTCGTCCTCATCCACCTCTGAGCGCTCCATTAATTCGGGATTGTCGTGTATATTACCGATAATTTCCGAGGTATTGAGAAGAAAGCTCGCAAAAACGCAGTGTGAATTTGTTCCGGCAAATCTCGAATATTTTTCGATAAACCTGATTTCGTATATGTTATTGCCGAATTTAACGATATCGCCCTCAAAAATCTTCTTGCCGTTCTTGTCGGTCAAGCCAGTGTACTGCCCGACAGTTTCGGGTATAATCCTAAACATTTCTGCGCCGATGGTTTCTGTAATATCAATTCTCCCCGTAAGAATTATATTGCTTTTAGTAACATCAGCATAATATCCCTCAACCCACTCGCTGTTGTCCTTCCGCTTGCCGCGAAAAAGTATCTCTCGCATTATTTGTTCTCCTTAACATTTTTAAGTTGTGATAAATTCAAAATGCTCGGATAGTGTTTCAGGCATTATCTCAATCCAGTTTCCGTTGTCATCTTCAAGATGAATTGCTCCATCGGGCGCTACATACAAGTACGAAACTGTCTTAACTTTGTAAATATCACCAACAGCAACTTCAACCTTTTTTTCAGCTTCAAAAGCACCATCATCGTCACAAGAACTAGCCGAAAACGCTTTTATGCACTTGTATTTCGTGCCGTCTGCATATTTAGGGCATTTTTCGATTTCAGCTATAAATTTTCTTTTATATGGTGGAAATGCGCAACCACCAAATATCCAGTTGCTGGAGTTTGCGTGTACTCCGCCATAATATCTGCACTTCTTACATATTTCTACATCCATAAGTTCAGTCCTCCTTAATCGTTATTTTAAGCTGTCTGCCGAGCCACGCTAAGCCCTCGCGTGTTAATCGATACCAAAATCTTCCGTCAACCTCCTTTTCAACAATGTAATCGGGCATTTTTTCTAACAGTTCATTTCGGAAAGAAAAAGAAACATAATTCTTATCCGGCTTATAAAACTTTTTCCCGTGCCTGTGATAAGGCTTTTTGTAATCAAGCCCAACCATATGCTTGCATTCTTCAAGCACCAGTTTTAATTCATCTTCGGAAAAGGACATTTCAATTCCCATATCATTTCCCATTTCGCCGAGCATAGTGTCGTGTTCATTGCTCATTTTTTCAGCCCAGTTTCGCGGGTGCTTACAGCCGAGCATACCGTCGGCGTGTTCAATTCCATACTTGCCCTCGGTTTCAGGGCAGACATCATCATCTGCTGTAGGGCATAACGGGCAGTTGTCGCATCTCATTTGCTTTTCTCCTCTCAAACAATGGATACCATCCATACATCTCTTTGCGCACTGCAAGCGAACGGATATCTCCCTCACTAAAAGAAGCCATTCCGTATCTTTGAACAATTTCCCGTATAATGCGACAGTTGCTCGAGCGTTCCCAATCATTTGAAAATATCACTAACTCGCAATTTTCAAGGTCTGCGATATCCTGCCCGAGATACCATAATTGCTTTGTGTCCCTAGGAACATTCTGCCTTTCAATTGGATTAACAACGTTAATTTCGATTTTCTCCTGAATATCCAAACAATCTATCTTCGGAAACATCCAGCGCCACTTGTTGTTAATATCGGGATTGGTGTAACGTTCTGTTTGAAACCATTCATATATGCGCTTGATATAATATTCTATGCGAACTCGTTCTTCTTGAATTTCCTCAATATGTCTGTTCATCGGCTGCACGATAAAAATGTTAATCGTCATTAAAATTCCTCCTTAACCATTCGAATTATCCTTGATTGTTACAACAAAGACGTCAGAACTTAAGTAGCAAAGCGGGCGCGCACATACACGCGTCATACAGCAGCCCTCTAGGGTCGATATGATAGTCAGCAACGCGCTGATAGTACTTGCAGTCTTTGAGCCATCACCAATTCTCTCCCTTTCTCAGCGTTGATAAACTCGGTGTTTATCGGTTTCTTAAAAATAATCGTCTTTAACAATTCTATCCTCTACGGCGTCTAAGTCATCATAGTCACACAAACACGGGCGGCTTGACGGAATTATTTTAGTGGGCGTGTTTTCATAATTTGCTAAAATCCCACAATTGTTACACAATCCGTCACACACTCGGTGCCTATAGGGACATCGTCCGTTCGTGACCTCTTTTATAAGGGCTTCAACTAACACCATTTTGTAACAGAAAATCTGCTTTCCTGTCATTGTATTTTCATCCTTTCCAATTGAGACAGTGGGTTTTAATGTTTGAACAACGCATATTGTTCAAGGTGCAGTACGCATATGCGTGGGTTAAGCCGATTGCGTGATAACCGTTAGGCTTGTATGCTTTGCTCCACGTTCTGCGCTCGTAATGCTTGCATTTTTCGCAGAGACTTACTTTCACGCTTTCTCACCCCACTCCAGCTCCTGCCCGCAGCTGTGGCAGTAGCTGCGGCAATAAGCACTTTCACTTAAGATAATCCCGCAGGTAGGGCAGGTGTATAAAAAATTGCTTATATTGACGGGTTTTTTCGGTATCTGTTTTTCAACAGCCTTTTGCACAAGAGCAAGAGCCTTGTCCTGCTCCGCCGTGTACTTTTCGGTCTGCACTGCGTTTGTCACGATTTCAATTGCTTCTTCAATCTTTATCATCTGAAATCCTTTCTCCTTCCATCTTTGCGCCACAGTTGGGGCAGTAATTTGAAATCTTGTCCGGCATAACTTCAGCCCCACATTCCGAGCAATGCGGAATATCATATTCACCGTAAACCCACTCGCCGTGCTTTGCAGGCTCAACGGAAACCACTCCATCATCTACTATGTTATTGCAGATGACTTCTTTAATGGTTTCATGTAGATTATCAAAAATTTCCGCTAATTCTTTGTCCGTCTGGTCGGTGGAAACTTTGCCTTTTAGTCTAACAATAAATTCCTTGTCAATTTCTACTTTTCGGATATCAGCCATTGTCAGCCTCCTGTTCCAAGCGTTAATAGCGTCCTGTTTGGTTTCGCCATTTGCGTAAATCTGAGCGCCGCATTTCTTGCATTGTGCAAACACCTCGCCAAGCGCCCTTACGCTTCCAAGCGTGATGTAGATGTTTCCGCAAAACGGGCAGGGCTTTAATTTGTTTTTGCTCATTATTTAACGCTCCTTTCAGCTTGACCGCAATAATCATTTTCGCCCACGTCGCATTTTGTCAATGCGCAATAATAACAATCGCCATAATCGCTGTCAGCCTGTTCGCGATAAATGCAGTCCTTACACCTTACTACATCTTCATCTTTTCTCCTGTTCCAGGCTTCGCAAGCCCTGGTCGCTGTGTTGCTTCCCCCAAAGTTATTAACCTTTGCATTGCACCTCATGCACATTACCGTTTTGCAAGCCATACCTAACGCTGTAGTATTTATTAGCGTAGCCTCGCCCCCGCAAAACGGACAAGGTTTTAACATCATCTTCCCATTCCTTCCCATTCGTTATTTAAGCTTGTCCCTTATCCCTCGGCGCGCATTTTATCACGCTTCTCTAATTCGTCAACAAAGCGGTCAAGGTCGATTTCCGAACCGTCCTCTCGGAAAATAACAAGCTTTTCATCATCTCCGAGAATTTCGCGATGGTCTATGCCGTCCGCTCTCAGTTCGCGAATTACCCGAATGACGGCTTCATCAAGATTTGTCATCTTGCGCCCGCTTCTATTGTAGCTGTCGGTTATTGACGCACGGCTATCTATTTCTGCATACACTTCCGAAACGGTTTCAGCAAACTGCTTCAATCGCTTTTCTCCGAAGCCGAACTCGCGGTGAAGCGCGAGGATTGAAGCCATTTCCCATAGCCTTTTGACGGTATCCAAGGTTCGTGAAAGCCTGTCAACGTTTTCCTTACGCTGCCGCTCTTTGAAGTTGCATTTCATTTTTCTTGAACACTCCCTTTTTATGAATTGAGAATATCCGACAGCAATTCAGCTTTCAATTCTGCGGCTCTCATTCTTTGGGGGCTTGCATTTACGCGAAGCGGAACGCACATCTCAAATATTCTGCTGTAAATCCTCTTTTGCTCTATGCTGTGCGTTTGGCGCATTGCTTCCGGGTTAAGATTTGTCGTGATAATCGTCGGTTTGTTGCTCCTGTATCGCTCGTCCACAAATGTGAATAACTGTTCGAGCGCATACCCTGTGTTTCGTTCCGTCCCGAAATCATCAAGCACCAAAAACGGATACTCGACAATGTTTCTTATGTATTCATTTTTGTTTTCGGAAGCATATAAGCCGTTAATTATCTTCGGGATTGACGTGCATAGCACACGAAGCCCTTTGTCAATCAGCTTGTTTGCTATGCACCCCGCATAGAATGTTTTTCCCGTTCCGCAGTTCCCCCAGAGGAGCAAGCCTATGTTGTTATCAACAGCTTTCTCCCATTCAACGCAATACTTTCGGAGTTTGACGGAAATATCGCTGCCGGGATACTTGTCATTCTCAAACGTATAATCAAGAATTTTTCTATCGGCAATTCCAGATTTGCGGTTTCGGACAATATCCGCAAGATAATCATCTTTCTTTCGTTGTTTTTCCTCGCGCATTTGCTGTTCAAGACCGCATTTGCAAAGGCAATGAGGGCGAAAATCCGGCTTTTCGGGAACAGGAACGCATTGTTTCGGAGTGTGGCATTTGCCGCAATACAGCAAGCCGTTTTCTCCGATATAATCGCCCTCTTCTCGAGGGATTGACATTTCGGCTTGAGCTACGAGCGCCGAAATTAACTCGTTAATCGCTCCCTGCATAATTAAAAGGGATAGTCGTCGTCCGAAACGCCCGCGTAATCATTCGTTCCGCCCGCTGTCTGAGCAGCCGCAGGAGCCGCGTTATTACCGCTCTGTGCGCCGTCCCTTGCTTTCTCCCCGGTAAACGATACCTGCTCCGCGTTTATCTCGGTCACGGTGACGTTAACGCCGTCCTTGTTGGTGTATTGCCGCGTCTGAAGCTCGCCTTCAACAAGAATAAGGCTGCCTTTTCTAAAGTATTTGACAACAAATTCTCCCGTTGTGCGCCAAGCAACGATGTTGAAGAAATCGGTTTTCTTCTCCTCGCCCTTAGTCTGATATCTGCGGTCAACCGCAATGCTGAACGTGCATACGCTCACACCCGAAGGGGTTGTTTTAAGCTCCGGGTCGCGCGTAAGCCTGCCCATAAGTATGGTTTTGTTGTACATTTATATCACCTTTCCGCCGTGCTTGTACGGTCTTGTCTTGTTGTATTCGTGCTTTTCCTCAATCATCGCACCGATATCAATACCGTATCTGCCGCACATGTCAAGAATGCGAATAATGACATCTGCGAGTTCCGAGGGAATACCCTCGGGCTTTTCGCCGTTGTAGTAGGTTTCGTTCGGCTTGTGCCCTTTGCGATACTCTTCGAGCGCTTCCGAAAGCTCGGAATGACAGAGAGCAATCAGCTCTCCGAAACTGCGTTCCTCGTCCCACCAACCGTGATTTTTGGCGTTTTCGTGTACCTCTGTTGTAAGCTGTTTAATATCCATTGTTAAAATCCTCCTGTTTTTCAATCTGTGCCTTTGCAACACAAATCATGGCTGAACTATGCCTTTGCGAGACCTCGCTTTGTACTGCCCTTGCGTTTCATTTATCCGCTTTGCAACGCCTTCGCCAAACGTTACTGCGCGCAACCTCGCCGTAGCTCAACTTTTCACTGCTGTGCCATTGCATTACATTTCTCGGCCTCGCTTCTCCACGCATTTCCAAAGCAAGGCGAATCGGTTCGTTGCCTTACTACCATTGCGGCTCATATCTCCGCACATCTCAGCTAAGCCCTTGCGGTTCGCAGTGCTGCGCAGCCTCGCCCTCGCCTTGCGCTGCTTCTCATAGCCTGGCCAACGCCTTGCACTTCCTAGCTACACCGTAGCTATCAAAGCATTGCTTCACGCAGCAATTCCGTGGTCACCTATGCTTTTCTTTTCCGCGGCTTAGCTTATATCGCTTATTTCATAAGTAAAGCGCCCTTTCCCACTGTTCCGCCACTGTCCCATTCCTTTGTATTCGCCGTAATCAAGCCATTCAACAAGCATATCGGCGTCATCGTCAACCATACAGATTACGTCAAATTCACAAGACGTGCCTTCAGGGCAAACCTCGCTGTTTGCAAGCGCAATCCTTTCGCCCAAAGGCGTTGACGCTCTGAGAGGGCGCTGACAACTTCCCATCATCAGCCCGTGCAAATCAAGCAGAATTTCGCGCGGCTCAACAAAAACCGTGTTGTCTATTTTCTTTTTGTAAGCCTTAACCTTTGAGGATTTCGTTCCCGAAATCGCTCTCATCGCTCCGCATATTTCCTTGAAAAATCCGCGTATCTGGTAATCATAGAGGAACGGCGTTCCATCTGCCATTTTGGGGAAAACGGTCATTTCCTTTTCCTCAACGGCGTCAACTCCGAGCGCTTCAACCTCCTCTTCCATTTTTTTAGCGTCAGGCGCTTTGCTCGCGATAAACTCACGGTGAAGTTCGGGATTTCCCGAACACGTTCCGAGCAAATCGTCCGTGAATGTAATCTTAACTCTTTTCTTAACCATCTTATTTTCCTCCCATAATGTTTTCAATAAAGATTTCCGTGAAGCCGCCCTTGTCGTAAATCGCCGCCAACTGCAAATTAATGCAGGAAAAGCTGTCGTCGGCGAGAATGCCCGCGCGGACAAGCCCGTCAAGCAGCATTTTTCCGCTGTAATTATCGGGGTCGCGGCGGCGATTGTCGGCAAAATGATACACAATCCGCACAACCGCGCGTTTCAGCGGTTCGGACGGCTTCGGGCAGCAGCACATCGCGATAATCCGCGCCCATTCTTTCTTGATTTTCTGGTATTCCCAACGGTTCTCCCGCCCAATGAATTTGTTATTTGACGGCGGGATATCGGGGATTTTGTATTTCAGCACACAATCACCTCCGCGCCCGTGAGCCGCTGAATTCTCTCGCGAAAATCGGCGGCGTTGCTGTTGCTGTCGGATAAATGGCAAAGGTAAACCGCGCGAAGCCTTGACAAATCGCAGGCTTTAAGAAATTGCTCCAGATGTTCAATGCTCATATGCGACGATATCACGCGCTCTGCAAGGCATTTCGGAACATTTCCGCCGTTCACATTTTCATTTAGAATATCAATGTCGTAATTCGCCTCGCAAAGAATGTGAGTAACGCCCTTAAAGCGATATTTCAAGTAGTATGTATCGGTGAAATACAGCAGTTTTTCGCCCGTAACAACGCTTTTCAGCAGAAATCCGAGCGGTTCGGGCGCGTCGTGCTGAATATCGAACGGCAGCACTCTGAACGAACCTACCGTAAATTCCTCGAACGCTTTAACAGCGCAAGCGCAGGTAATCTCCGCCACTTCAATGCAGCCGCGGCTTGCGTAAACGCGAACGCCGTAAAGCTGAGAAAGCTTGTCTGCGGACTTAACGTGGTCGCCGTGCGAATGTG
>ERZ1024463.14-NODE-14-length-20603-cov-8.209120_pt1 | contig 20603 bp, 29 predicted proteins | sample MGYA00520805_ERZ1024463 | MGnify/ENA primary metagenome ERZ1024463 (study PRJEB33242, sample SAMEA3444304) | Homo sapiens | biome: Host associated; feature: Gastrointestinal tract; material: Stool | place: Uganda | collected 2011-01-01 ...
GTCTGCTGCGACAAACACAGGCAACTGGTCTGCTGCAACAAACACAGGCAACCAGTCTGCGGCAGAGGTAAGTGGCTGTGATAGTGTTGCGGTTGCAGTCGGCCGTGGCTCCAACGTGCGCGGCGCAATCGGGTGCGCAATCGTATGCGCTGAGCGCGGGGAATGGAACGGCGAGACATACCCGCTGCTTGCAATCTGCTCGGCTATCGTAGATGGGGAGAAAATCAAGGCAGATACGTGGTACACGGTAAAAAACGGTGAATTTGTGGAGGTAGACGAAAATGACACTTGACGAGATCACAACCACGCTGCGGGCTTTTGCCCGCAGCAGAAAAAGCGGGTGCAGGGCGTGCCCGGAGTACAACAGCTGCGGCAAGATCGGGTGCAGGATGGCAGAAGAGGCGGCGAATCTGATCGAGATGCAAGCGGAGGATGTAGCGACACTGAACGGAAGCTTTAACACCTTGCTTGACGAGAAGCTCCAAAATGTTGACGCGCCGGACGATGAAACGATCCTGCGAGCACTCTATAACCTCCACGACTGCGATGTAAATTGCCATGACAATCATGAGGATTGTAAAGGCGTTCCGTACTGCTCGATAGACTGGGTGGCGGACAACGGGCACAAAATCGCGGCGCGGTTTGCACAGCTGATGGAGGCGCAGCGCGCGGCGGGGAAGGTGGAAGCCGATGGATAAACTCCTGGCGAGCAGAATCTCCGGCGGGAACAGCGTAACAGGACGCCGGAAGTCGGATTTTTACCCAACACCGCCAGAAGCAACTATCGCGCTGCTTAAATACCTCCGGCTGCTAAGATGCACGCGCATCTGGGAACCAGCGGCCGACGAGGGAGACATGGCAGCGGCCATGCGTGAATGCGGTTACACGGTCTATGAATCTGACATCACAGCCGGAACGGATTTTCTTAAATCCGATCTCGCAGAAACCGGCGTTAAGTACGACTGGATCATCACAAACCCGCCGTTTTCTGAGGCGGAAGCCTTTATCCGAAGGGCATGGCGGATCGGGAAGCCGTTCGCGTTCCTGCTCAAAGCACAATTTTGGAACGCAGGGAAGCGCCGACGGCTTTTTGAAGAATGCACTCCAACGCTGGTTTTACCACTGACCTGGCGGCCGGATTTCTTCTTCAAGGAGCGCGCAGAGGGGGAGAAGGGGAGCTCGCTTATGGATGTACAGTGGTGCGTATGGTACCCAAAAAATTTACACAGGGCGGGCACGACGTATTGGCCGCTCTCCCGCCCAAATGGAGGGAAATAAAAATGGATAAATGGATTTCTACGGCGGATCGGCTGCCGGAGCCGGAGAAAGAAGTGCTGGCGCTCTGCCGCACGCGTAGCGGTGTGGATTATCTTTGCATCGCAATCTACGTCGCTCCGGGGACGCCGCGCGAGGATTCGACCATCATCTGGGACTACGAGGCGTGCGAGTATGACGAGGAGCAGGACGAGTACTTCGTGGTGCCGGGGTGGTACGAGACGATCAAAAACTGGGATGAGTACAGATGCGCCGGGACCGTGGACGACGTGACGCACTGGATGGAGCTGCCGGAGGCGTCGGAATGAGCAACGCCGTACTTATCAGCATCAGGCCGCAGTGGTGCGCAAAAATTGCGAGCGGCGAGAAAACGATAGAGATCCGCAAAAGCAGACCAGAGCTGAAAAAGCCGTTCAAATGCTATATCTACTGCACGAAAGCAGGTTACTGCACTTGGAATTTGCGGGCCTCCAACGTAACGATACCGTTTGTGGAGAAGTGCTGCGGCAAGGTTATTGGCGAGTTTATCTGCTCCGACTTCGTGCCGTTTAACGGCGGTAAGAAATGGCCGGATTTTAGAGAGAACCGGGCACAAGCGGAAGCCGCCACGCCGGAAGTCCTCAAAAAGGCTTGCTTGACGGTAAAGGAACTGTGGGACTACGAGCCAAAAGGAAACCCTATCGGCTGGTGCATCTCCGACCTGGTGATCTACGACACACCGCATGAGCTAAACAGTTTCCGCCGTGTGTGCCCGGAAGAACTGAACTGTGAAAGCTGCGCTATGCACAGCGAAAACACCGGGCGCTGCGGGAACGAGGCGCTATACCTGCGCCGTGCCCCGCAGAGCTGGTGCTATGTGGAGGAACTATGAAAGTGCTTGAATTGTGTCCAAAAATTTTGGATGGAGGAGGTGGAGTAAGAAATGGAAATCAAGGTTGAAGATTATCTCAGCGCTGAAGAAATCAAGGAAATTTGCGAGGACGCGCTGTATGAAAAAATTGAAGAGGGGATGCGTGGACTGAATGTCAATGACATCATTGCAAACATATCGAGCTCGGAAGTCGAGGCAATGGTCGACGCTTATGTTGACGAGGATGATTTCTGCAAGACGGAAATTCCGAAAAAAGTGAGGGCTGTAATCGAGGGACTTAGCACACACACAGTGTTTAGAAAAGCGGATGTGTGGGAGAAGAAAAACAGCGTAGCCTACGACATCTTGGAGGAGGAGTGCCGCGCGGCAAGACCGCTCATCAAGAAGCGTGTAGAGCAAATCATTGACGAATACGATTTCCCACAGTTGGAACGCAGCGAGATCATGTACACCATTGCGGATGTACTGACGGACAGGCTTTTGCCGGGAAAGGAGGTAGAGTGATGGAGCGACTGACGTTTGACGGGAGCTTTTGCGATATTTCCAAGTGTGCAGAAACCCCGGGAGGCAGTTTCTGCGAGAATGGAGCCTGTTCCCAGCGGAAAGTATGGGAGCAGCTGAAGGACTATGAGGACACAGGACTTACACCGGCAGAGGTGCGAAGTATGCACGGCGAGTGGCAAGCCATGATGTCGGTGCTCAACGGCATTGGCGGCTATGACCGCCTCCGCGAACTGGCCGAAGCTGATAAAGATGGTCGTGTAATTGAGCCTGACGAGTATTGCAGCAGATTTCAGGGAAAGGAGGAAACCGTATGAGCGGAGGGGATTTTGACTACAGTAAACAATTCCGCGATGCGGTGGAGCGCAGCGGAAAATCTGTGCCGCAGCTGGCAAAGGAATCCGGCGTGTCGACGTTCACGTGGTACGGCCTGACCCGTGGGCAGCGGGTGCCGCGACTGGACACGCTACTGCTGGCGATGGAGACGTTGGGATACACAAGCCTTGACAAGCTACTTGGGATCAACTAAAGACAGCGGCCAGCTCTCAAAAGGGCTGGCCGCTATTTCGAAGCATTGCATTTTTGACAAATTTGTTATTTAATTGTATCAGGATATGCGGGGCGCGCCGGAGACGGCGCGGGCGGGGACAGCTCCGCGGCTCCGCGCCAAGAAGCGGCTCTGAAATCCTGCCAAAAAGCATCTGGCTTTCTCGGCGTATCAGGCACCGGCGCACCCATTACGCGTGCAGGAGCCTCCAGGGCCGGGTGACGTGGGTCGGGGTGATAGCAACACCCGCAGGTGCGTCCTTAAATCGAGGCGAGGCATCCAATACAGCTGTTGTGATGCTCGCCTCAAAAAAACAGCCCAGCGCCCGACAGCTGCGGGACGCTGGGCTGGTGACTAAGCGGGATTACCAAGCGGGGTTTGCCTTGCTAAGCTCCCACTCTTCGCCAAACTTCTCGGCGTGGGCGGCCTCGTATGCCGAGAAAAACTCCTGATCGGAGCACGGGGCGAGCTCGGAATTAAGCTCTTCGCAGAGCTCGCCGTCCATGAGGGCGACGGCCGCGTCGAAGTCGATTTCGCAGCCGGAAACGTTTTTGACCATCATTGTGATTTCCTCCTGATTTTTTACTCGCCGAGCGAGGCGTTGATAAGCGCCTCGACGTATGCGGACAGGGTCGTCCCGTCCTGCGCGACCTTGCGCTTGGCGCGCTCGATGGTCGACGCCGGGATGTATAGGGTCAGCTTGGCGTTGGCGTCGTCCTCGGGGATTTCGCCAAACTCGGCGATGTACTCGTCGCCGCTGAGGTTGTCCCCCGCCCACTTTCTGGCGTCGTCGTAGGACAGGGGAAAGATCTTGGCGCTGCCGGTGGTGTTGTTCACGCCAGTGCGGACGGAGTATTTCGAGCCGGGGCCGCCCTCACCGAACAGGAAATACTCGCCGGTGCGCTTGACGTACAGGGTTTCCGACCATCCGAACAGCCGGTCTCCCGCGCCGCTGTCAAAGCATCCGACCTTGCGCGCGGTGTCGGTGTCGTAGACTTTGCCATTGATAACCTTTTTCATTTCAGTTGCTCCCTTCTGATTTCGCGGCCTGCGCCGCGCATTTGTCAAGGATTGTTTTCACGGCGCTCCAGACGCTGCGAAAACTGGTATGGTCGTGCAGGTCGACAAAGACTGTATCAGCAGATGCCAGCTTCTGACCGACCGTGTTGTGGTCGCTGATCTTGATCGTGACCCCGTTTTCCACGTCCTCGATATAAAAAGATAACGTGCTGACGATGCTGTGGCTGCGGGAAATCGTGACGCCACGGTCGGTGTACCCCAGTTTCTTCAACTTGTTCTCGATGCTGCTGTAAAGCGCATCGTTGCCGCTGCGCGTTTTCACCCGGCTAAAAAATCGCTGTTTCGCAAGGTATTCCGCCCGCCGGGCGGCCTCGGCGGCCATTGTATTTTTTGCCTGCTCGTCGGCTTCGGCGCGGCCTATGACCTCGTCGACCTCGACGCGCCCGGCCGTCTTGTCGACGCGGAAACGCACCGCGAGATCGGGGTAGTGTTCCTCCGCCCATGCCTTGACGCGAAGCCTGTTTTTGTTGTTGTCTTTGCTCGTCAGGGTAAGCCCGGCGCTATTGATTTCGCGCTCTAACCTTTCCGCTGTGGGATTGCACATGGCTGATCCTCCTTTTTGTTTTGCCGTTGTGATCTGCTTGTCCCCTTGATTTCTGGTTTCATTATAACATCGAGTTGCCGTAAAGTCAATACAAAATGCGAGTTTACGGCAACATAAAAGCAACAAAGAAACGGGTGCGTTTTTGGATATTTCGACGAAAGGACGTGATCGCGTGAGCAGACCTAGATACTGGTGGTACCGCAACGTCTGCGCGGCCATCGGGCAGTACCCTGCACTGCGGGATCGGATCGACGATCTGGGGCGGCAAAGCGTCACGGCGTCGGTCAGTGGGATGCCGCACGGCTCTGGCGTCGGCAGGCCGGTCGAAGGAGCTGCGATAAGGGCGGTGTGCGCGCGGGAGTACGATGATTATATCGCGGTGCAGCGGGCGATCGAGACGGCCAAGGGGTGGCCGGACGGGGATCTGGTGCTTGAGGTGGTCAGTATGTGGCATTGGACGAGAGTCAAAAATTTTGATTACATAGCGGACAGCCTGCACATGGGGCGGAATACCGCAAAGCGCAAAAATGCGCGGTTTGTGTATGAGGTTGCGCGAAATATGGGATACTACGATGTTGCGGCGTCATGAAAATTGGGCTAACAGGGCCATGTCAAGCGTCTATAATAATACCATGATAATTGGGCGTCGCCGGGAGACCGACGGCGCTCTCATTTTATACGTAAGGGGGCGAGTTCATGGCACATCCGGGAGGTAGGCCGCGAAAGTACAAAAGCGTCGCGGCGATGGGAAAGGCAATCGAAGAGTATTTCGAGAGCTGCAAGGGGGAGCCGCTGCTAGACGCAGATGGTCGCCCGTGCTTTGACAAATACAGTCAGCCCGTGCTTATCAATGCGCACCCGCCGACTGTGACGGGGCTTGCGCTTGCGCTCGGATTTACAGGCAGGCAGGCGCTGATTGACTATCAAGGCAGGCCAGAGTTTGCGGACACAATTATGCGCGCAAAGGCCAGATGCGAGGAGTACGCCGAGTCCCGCCTATACGACAAAGACGGTGCTGGCGGCGCGAAATTCAGCTTGTCGTGCAATTTTGGCTGGCGCGAGTCGAGCGAGACTAAGCTCACAGTCGACAATGTGCAGGTGGTCGTTGATGTCTAAGGTTTTGCTGTCGCAGATCATCGGCCCGGCCTTTTACAGCGTGGCGCGCGACGTCGTGCAGCACGATCACACCCACTACGACTTCAGCGGCGGGCGCGGCTCGCTGAAGTCCTCGACGGTGTCAATTCTCGTGCCGCTGCTGCTGATGCAAAAGGAGAACCGCAACTGCCATGCTTTGGTTTTGCGCAAAGTCGCAAATACCATCCGTGACAGTGTTTATGCACAGTACATCTGGGCAATCGGTGAGCTGGGCGTTGCGGAGTATTGGGAAGCAAAAGTTTCCCCGATGGAGCTGATCTACAAGCCGACCGGTCAAAAGATCATGTTCCGCGGGGCGGACGATCCCATGAAGATCAAGTCGATCAAGGTGCCGTTTGGCTACATCGCCGTGACGCACTTCGAGGAAAAAGACCAGTTCGCTGGCAGGTCGGAAATCCGCACGATTCTACAGTCCACGATGCGCGGCGGGGAAAAGTATTGGAATTTCGAGAGCTACAACCCGCCGATCTCGCGGGACAACTGGGCGAACAAAGACAGCCTGGAGGAGCGCGCTGACCGGCTTTGCCACAGCTCGACATATCTCGACGCGCCGCGCGAGTGGCTGGGCGAGCAGTTTATCACGGAGGCCGAGCACCTTAAGGCGACGGACGAGCGAGCGTACCAACACGAGTATCTCGGCATTCCGGTCGGCACGGGCGGAAATGTGTTTGAGAATTTGGAGCTGCGAGAGATCACGGACGAGGAGATCGGGAGGTTCGACCAGATATACCAAGGTGTTGACTGGGGTTGGTATCCAGATCCCTTTGCGTTTATCCGCCTGCATTACGATCGGGCACGTGAGACGATCTACTTTATCGACGAGATTTATAAAAACAAACTGACAAACGAGGAAAGCGGCGGGATTATCAAGCAGCGCGGATATAGCGATGCATATATCACGTGCGACAGCGCCGAGCCTAAGAGTGCTGCGGACTATCGGGCGCTGGGGCTTCCGGCCAAGGAGGCTATAAAAGGCCCCGGCTCCGTGGACTATGGCATGAAGTGGCTACAACGGCGCAAGGTCGTGATCGACCGCCGCCGGACGCCGAACGCGTATGAAGAGTTTGTAAATTACGAATACGAGCGCGACCGGGACGGCGAGATCATCAGCGGATACCCGGACGCTGACAATCACCTGATAGACGCGACGCGCTACGCTTTGGAGCGCATTTCGCGCCGGATGGGAGTTATCGCATGAGCAACGCTATTGTACAAAAGCTAACAGAGTTAGGGTATACCACGATTCCGGAGGCGTTTTACAGCAAAGTCGCTGAGTGGAAAAGCTGGTATCAGGGCAACGTGAAGGGATTCCACTCTTACCGTGTCCGCAACGGCGAGAGCGTCGTCAAGTGCAAGCGCTATTCCCTCGGCATGGGGAAAAAGCTGTGCGAGGACTGGGCAAACCTCTTGATGAACGAAAAGGTACAGATCACGCTGGAAGGTCAGCGAGAGCAGGAGTTTGTCGACCGAATCCGGGCAGAGAACAACTTTACCGTCCGGGCGAACGAGATGCAGGAGATGAAATCTGCCCTCGGAACAGTCGCTTACATCCCCCGCGTCATCGGGCAGGAGGTCAGCGAGAGCGGCGAGATCGTGCCCGGAAACGCGTCGGGAATCGCAATCGACTACGTCACGATCGAGAACATCTACCCGCTGGCGTGGAGCAACGGCTATATCGGCGAGTGTGCGTTTTCGTCCGTCGTGACGCGCGGCGGGAAGGACTACGCTTATCTCCAGATCCACAAAAAGGGCGAGGACGGGCTGTACATCATCGAGAACCGAATCTATCGGTATGACAACGATCTTTTAGCGGACGAGCAGCTCGCCAACGTCGCGGGTTTCGAGCGCATCCCGCCGGTCGTTCACACCGGAAGCGACCGACGGCAGTTTGTCATCGACAGGCCAAACATCGCTAACAATTACAATTACACGCTTCCAACTGGCATCTCGGTGTATGCAAACGCTATCGACGTGATGCAGGGCGTGGACATTGCCTATGACAGCTATGTCAACGAGTTTGTCCTTGGCAAAAAGCGCATCATGGTCAAGCCATCCGCAAGCAAATACCTCGACGGCGAACCGGTTTTTGACCCGTCCGACGTCGTGTTTTACGTCCTGCCGGAGGACGTCAGCGACAGCGCGGTGATTACGCCCATCGACATGGCGCTGCGCACGGCCGAGCACAACACGGGCATTCAGGATCAGCTCAATATCCTGTCCAGCAAGTGCGGGTTTGGCGAGACGTATTACCGCTTCGACGGCGGAAGCGTTGCGACGGCGACACAGGTTATCTCCGAAAACTCCACGCTTTTTCGGACGATTAAAAAGCATGAAATCATCCTCGAGCAAGTGCTCGACGAGCTTTGCCGGGTCATCCTCCGTCTTGGCAATGCAGCGATGGGGCTCGGCCTCGACGAGAACGTTGAAATTTCTATCGACTTCGATGATTCAATCATCGAGGACGACACGACCAATTTCTCGCGCGACATGCAGATGCTGTCTGCGGGAATCATGAACGACTGGGAGTTCCGCGCCAAATGGATGAACGAGGACGAGGAGACGGCAAAGGCCGCACTTCCGAAGGCCGAGGACATGACGGACGAAGAACAGCAGGAGGTGGAGTAATGGGCGGCAGAGGCGGGTCCGGTATGGGCAGCGCCCACGGCGGCGCAGGCTTTAAGATTCCGACGCTGACGGGCAGCGAAAAACAGGTATCATGGGCAACTGACATCTTGAAAAACCCATATGACACGATGGTTGCAAATGCGAAAATGCTCGAAAAGCAAGCAATCGACCTTGAGAAAACGAAAAAAGGGTACGGTGATGAGTTCAGGGAGCAAGCATCCGCATTCAAAGCAGCGCAACAGAGATATACTGCTGAAATTGCAAACTTGGTAAAAATGTTCCCCAACGGCATGAAAGCGAGCGAGATTATCGACAAGAAAAGCGGTATCAAAGCTATCGCGAATACTATCCTTGCGGCTGAGTACAAAAAGAGGCCGAGGCTAAAATCATTCATTCCTCTTAAATTCTGAAGGCCATGTTAAATTTTGAAAATCTAGACAAGCTGCACTTGCTCGGCGTTGGCAAGTACGATATACCGCAGATCGAGCCGGTCAAAGCTTATCCGCAGGGAGAATTTATCCCTGTAAATTACCATTACGCAGAGAAAGACCCGTCAAGCAAGATCGTCCACTTTTTTGTAGACGATTATCAATTTGTTCGGTACTGGAACACACCGGACAAGTACATTCTAAAACTGTCACAGTTTGCTGCGGTGTGCGCGCCGGACTTCTCCACCTACACGGATATGCCGCTGGCGATGCAGATATACAACCATTACCGTAAGCACTGGCTGGCGGCGTACTGGCAGCTCCACGGGATGACGGTTTACCCGACAATCTCGTGGAGCGACGAATCAAGCTACGACTGGTGCTTCGATGGGGAACCGGTTGGCGGAATCGTCGCCGTGTCTTCGGTCGGAACGCAGCAAAACAAGGAAAGCAAGCGGCTTTTTTTACGCGGGTACGAAGAAATGATGAAGCGGCTATCCCCCGAGTGGGTGATATTCTACGGGCGCGTCCCACAAGAATGCGACTGGAACGTGATACGGATAAAGCCGCACTATGACGATATTGTGAAACGGAGGAAAGGCAATGAAGTATCCGTTTCAACCGAAACTGCTTGACTCGCTCCCCGAAGAGCTCGCCGAGCTTTTCCGCAGCCTCGAGCTGACGCTCTTGTCCGGTATTTGCTCGCGCCTTAATCTGGCAGACCAGCTTAACGAGGTCACTGTGCAGCATATCCGCGCATTACGCGCACATGGGGTTGACCTTGACGAGATCAAAAAAGCCATCCAGCAGGAAACCGGCATCGGCGAGAAAAAGCTCGATGAGCTGATTTCGGACGTTGTAGCGAGGAATCAATCGTACTACACAGGCCTGATCGACTTTGCAGGACTCACGCAGCCAGAATTTCTCGTCGGCGAGGCGGAAATTGACGCGATCCGACGCCAGACCTTGGGAGAATATCGCAATCTCACGCGATCCATGGCGTTTGTGGTGGACGGCGGGCGCACGACGCTCGCCCCGGCGAAAGCGTACCAGTGGGCGCTGGACAACGCCGTGCTGCAAATCGAGAGCGGCACGACGGGGTACAATCAAGCGATTTCCTCCGCGGTTCGGCAGCTCGCCGACAGCGGGCTGCGCGTCGTCTCATACGAGAGCGGCAGGACGGAGCAGATCGACGTCGCTGTTAGACGAGCGGTTATGACGGGCTTGTCGCAGCTCTGCGACAAGTACACCGTGCAATCCGCCGAATATCTCGGCACGCACTATTTCGAGGTGTCCGCGCACTCCGGCGCGCGCGATAAACCGGGGCCATCTCCGTGGTCGTCCCACAAGGACTGGCAGGGCAAAGTGTACAGCGAGCGCACGGGGGACATATACCCAAGCATTTACGCGGTATGCGGCCTCGGCGAGGTCGACGGCCTTGAAGGAGTCAACTGCCGCCACCGGAGATTCCCGTTTATCCCCGGCGTCTCCGAGCGCACCTACACCGACGAGGAGCTATCCCACATCGACGACGGCCACGACGTGACGTATGACGGGAAACATTACACCGCATACGAGGCAACACAGATGCAGCGCCGGATGGAAAACAGCATCCGCAAGCAGAAGCGCCGCGCAGTCGCGTTTGAGAAGGCTGGGCTTAAAGGCGACGCACAGGCCGCGAGCATCAAAGCTCGGCGGCTGACGCAGAAGTACAAAGAGTTCAGCGAAGCCGCGAAGCTGCCGGAGCAGCGTGCGCGGATGGAAGTTTATAAAAAGGGCTGACCGCTTCGGCGGTTGGCCCTTTTGCTATATCGCCGAGAGGCGTTAAACCGCAGGGCGACGGCCCTGACAAAAAACGGAGGTAAAAAAATGAGCGAACCTATCAACAATCCAAACCCGGCCCCCGTGCCGGAGCCGTCCCCTGCGAAGACCTTCACGCAGGAGGAAGTGGATGCCATGATCGGCAAGCGCCTTGCAAAGGCGATGAAGGGAATGCCCAGTGAAGAAGAGCTGACAGCGTACAGAACGTGGAAAGACGGCCAGCAGACCGAGCAGGAGCGGCAGGCTAAGCGAGATAAAGAACTCTCGGAAAGTAAAACCGCACTGACGGCTGCGCAGGCAGAGCTTGAGCAGCTCAAGCGTGACAAATACGTGCTGTCCAAGGGCTTGACTGGCGAGGACGCGGAGTTTATCGCGTACAAAGCCGCAAAGCTGGTAGACGACAAGACCACCTTTGAGGCCGCCGTCGACCAGCTCACAGCAAGCCGAAAAAAGGTCACGTTTGACTGGGCAGCTCCTGCCGGAGACGGCGGTAAAACCGAAACCGTCAATGCCGCGATGAACAGCATCATTCGCGGCGCACTCAAATAAGAAAGGAAGTAACTAAATGGCTACTATTGACCGCAACGCACTCTCCGGGCTTATCCCGGAACCCGTAACCCGTGAAATCATGCAGGGCGCTATCGCCGAGTCGGCTGTCCTCCGTACGGGCCGCCGTCTGGCGAATATGTCGTCCAAGACGCAGACGATCAACGTCCTTGACGCCCTGCCGTCTGCGTACTTTGTCAACGGTGAGGCGACCGAAACCGGCGCTGGCGATGCTTGGAAGCAGACCACGAAAATGGCGTGGGACAAAAAGAAAATCTACGCCGAGGAAATCGCCGTCATCGTCCCCATCCCGGAGGCCGCGCTTGACGATGCCGACTATGACATTTGGGGCGAAGTCCGCCCGCGCCTGAACGAGGCTTTCGGCAAGGTCATCGACGCCGCGATCCTCTTTGGCACCAACAAGCCGAGCACGTGGCGCGACGGCGTCGTTCCGTCTGCGATTGCTGCTGGAAACGGCGTCCCGACCACTTCCGACGTCTACACTGACATTATGGGCGAGGGCGGCCTGATCTCCAAGGTCGAGCTTGACGGATTCAACCCGAACGGCGTTATGTCTGCGATCCAGATGCGCGGCAAGCTCCGCGGCCTGAAGGATACGACCGGTCAGCCGATTTTTAAGTCCGATATGCAGGGCGCGACCCGCTACGGCCTTGACGGCATGGACATGTATTTCCCGATGAACGGCGCGTTTGACCCGACGCAGGCGCAGATGATCGTCGGCGACTGGTCGCAGCTTGTCTATGCCATCCGGCAGGACATGACGTTCAAGATTTTCACCGAGGGCGTCATTCAGGACCCCAGCACCAAGGCAATCACCTACAACCTCATGCAGAACGACATGGTCGCGCTCCGTGCGGTCATGCGCCTTGGCTGGGAGATCGCAAACCCGATCAACGCTTACAACGCCGAAATCGAGAACCCGTTCCCGTTCTCCGTTTACGGCAAGGGCGGCACGGTCTCGACCGTCACCGTCAAACCGGCGACCGCGACCGTCGCAAAGGGCGCCAAGCAGGCGTTCACTGCCTCCGTCGCTGGTACGGGCATCGTCTCTGATGCGGTGACGTGGACGCAGAGCGGCGCGAAGTCGAGCATTTCCGAGGACGGCGTTCTAACCGTCGCGTCCAACGAGACCGGCTCGTCTATCACTGTCACGGCGACGTCGAAGCAGGATAGCTCCAAGACCGGCACAGCGACTGTCACGGTCGGCGCGTAACGGGCGGGGGCTGACCCGATGGTATATGTAACATACGACTACTATGTCGGGACATATTACGGGCAGACGCCGGAGTCTGATTTCAACCGCCTGTCCGTCCGGGCCAGCTCCTACCTTGACTACATCACCCTTGGCAAAGCAGTTAAAAACGCCGACCTCGACGCCGTGAAAATGGCGTGCTGCGCTCTGATCGACGCCTATTCCGGCGTCGAGAAGGCGCAGGAGGCGGCGTCAAAAAGCCTTGACGCGATGCAAGGCTCTGAACTGCAAAGCCAGACGGTGGGGAGCTGGTCAAGGACATACAGGAGCGGCGCGGACACTGCCTCCGGCGCGCTCTCGACGGCGGCGGAGATCGAAAAAGGGCTGTATCTGGTTGCAAGCCGGTATCTCCTGACGACTGGATTGCTTTACCGCGGGAGGGGGTGCGCGTGTGGAGACGATGTTTCCCCATGTTGTGACCGTCTATAACACCGAGACGGCAGAAAGCGCAGACACCGGCTTTGAACCGGTGCTGCGCAATTATATTACTGTCCTGCACGGCGTGTACCTCGATGCGGCTAAGGGCTCCAACGTCACAAAAAGCGGCTTGGAAGGCGCGGACGCGGTAAACCTGTATATCCCGATGGACGTACAGGCCACGGACGGCGTGACCGGAGAGTCCAAAAAGTACGTCGGCCCCGTCGAGTTCTGGCGCGCTGACGATAAAAGCGGCCTGTGGACGCTGACTGCAAACCGCAGCACCTTTTTTGTAAAGGGCGAGGCGGTGCATCCGGACTGGACAGCGCAGAAGATCGAGGCGTACTACGACGGCGTGTATGACGTGTCCAAGGTCGACGAGAAAGACGTCGGCGGCGACATGGCACACTGGGAAGTCGGTGGCGTGTGATGCTGACTTTCAAGGTGAAATTCGACGTTGACTATACGCGCGAGATCATCCGCAACCGCAAGGAGCTTGCGGAGCACGCCGTCGCGGAAACGGCGATGAAAGACACTGTTCCGTTTGTCCCGATGGACACCGGCTCGCAGGTCGCCCGAACGCGCGTCATCGGAAATCAGATCGTCTACGAGGGGCCGTATGCAAGGTATTTGTACTACGGGAAAGTCATGGTAGACGCGACGACCGGGAAAGGGCCGAGGCACTACGTCGATAAAAACGGGAACGAGGTTATCCGGTTCCCGTTTTGGTCAAAGCGCGTTCCGACAAACCGCGACCTAAATATCAGCACGGCGGCACACCCTCGAGCACAGTCACATTGGTTTGAGGCGTCAAAGGCCGAGAATCTGAAAAAGTGGCTAAGGGTGGCCGAGGAGGTTATGAACGATGGCGAATAACGAGCAGACAAGGCAGCTTGTTCCTCAGGCCGAAGTCGACGACATTGCCAGGAAGGTCTTGACGTGGGCGAATCAATTTCCGGAAAAGCCTGTCGCGGTTATCCTGTACGAGCACATTCTCATCGACCCGGCAACCGGAGACGAAACCGCAATGAAACTAATGACAATTCCGGGATCGTTTATCTCCAAGCGCTACATCCTCGGCGGGCACAAAGCCGAGTACAATTTCCAGATTGTCTACCGCATCAAGCCAGGGAACTCCAATGATAGGAGACTAAAGGCGGTTGCAATGCTCAATAGATTCGGAGATTGGGCGCTCGAAAACCGGCCATCTTTGGGGGATGGCGTAAACGCAATCAAAGTTGAGCCGACAACGCAGGCTGCGCTGTTGCAGCCGTACAATGACGGCTATGAAGATTATCTAATTACACTAAAACTGACATATGAGGTGATATAAAATGGCTGATCTTACCTTTAACACGACCGCTGGCCAGACCGTAGCGCGCGAGCTGCTTGTCGCGTACCTTAACACGGGCTCGTCTTCGGAGCCGGTGTGGTCGCCGATTGGCAAGCGTGTCGAGGACTCAAGCATTGAGTTCGATTGGCAGACCGAGACAAAGGTCGACATCTTCGGCGACACTTACACCACGGGTAAAAAGGCGACCCGCACGCAGACGTTTGACCCCTGCGAGCTGGATGCCGGTGACGCGGCACAGGTGAAAATCTGGAATCTTGCTATCAAAGACGACGACGTTCAGGCGCTCCTGAATCAGGACATGCTGATCGTCCACCTGTACGCCGGAACGGCCGACACGGCTGTTTTCGCGGAGCGATATTCCTCCTGCGCGATCCTGCCGTCCAGCCTTGGCGGCGAGGGCGGCGGCAACGCCGGTATGCCGATTGACGTTACCTATGGCGGCACGCGCACCACGGGCACGGCGTCCATCTCTGGCGGGACCGTTACGTTTACGGCGGACTAAAAAATAAGGGAGGGCTTTGCCCTCCCTTTACTTGTATAATGCGTCATAAAGATCGTCCCGAGCATCTTGAACGGAATTTTTAAGATCGACAATAGTTCCTGTCCCTATGCGAACTTTTAGGATTGTTACGTCGATGCTGTGTGCGTTAATGCTAATCGACAACGATGCTGAGCTTTCCGCGAGGTCGTCCGACCCGTCGATTCGTTTTGCGATGATCTCTAATTGATCGACGCACTCTTGCTCTGTGATCTCACCGTCAATACAGTAGTCCAACGTTTTTATTGCGTCTTCCATTGCCGAGACTGCCTTCTCACTTTTTGCGTAAAACCTGTTATATTCAGGTTTTTTTGAGCAAGCAGTCAAAAGCAGAGCAAGCACGGCTAAAAAAACAAACACCCTTTTCTTCATTTTGCATACCTCCCATAGCGAAATGCTACCATGAGGCACGCAAAAAAGCAATAACGGAGGTAAAAAATGCCGAGTATCAGTATCAAAACCGACCGAAAAGAGATTGAAATTATCCGAAATGGTGAAAAAGTCGGGTGTGTCTACTTTTCCCCGACCGACACGGCGATCTTCGCCCGCCTGAAAGACGTCCGGGAGCGGCTTGCCAAACTGGAAATTCATACGCCGGACGACGCGGACGCCGATGCGCTCATCGAGGAAATGCGGCGCATCGACAAGGAAATCCGCGATGCGATTGACTATGCGTTTGACTATCCCTGCTCCGCGGTCGTCTTTGGCTCCGGTTTTTCTTTTTCGTCCGCTGGCGGGGCGAGCGAGGCTGAGCAGTTCCTCGACGGCGCGATCAAGATCATCGAAAAAGAAATGAAAGCCGAGTCAAGTAAGGCAAAGGCGCGGCAGGATAAGTACCTGTCCCGCCACAAGCAGTGATTTACTCACTGCCGACGTCGCTGACGGTCGGCGGAACGGAACGGGAGATCAATTCCGACTGGCGGTATGCGCTTGACTGCATCGAGGCCTTACAGGACAACGAACTGACAGAGACAGACAAAGTCGTTATCCTGCTCGGACTGATTTACAAAGAGCCGGTCGCGCTCGACGACACGCAGGAGGCGGTTGAACAGGCTGTGTGGTTTTTATCCGGCGGGGAAAGCGACGGCGGAAAGAAAAGCCTAAAGCTGATGGACTGGGAGCAGGACTTCCCGTACATCATCACGCCCATCAACCGCATTGCGGGCAGGGAAATCCGAAGTGCCGAGTATCTGCACTGGTGGACATTTTTAGGCTTCTACGCCGAGGTCGGCGACTGCACCTTCGCGCAGATCGTCCGAATCCGGAATATGAAGCTCCGCGGGAAGAAGCTGGACAAAGCCGATCAGGAATGGTACAGGGAAAACCGTGACATCGTCGACATTAAAACCCGCTATACCGCGGAAGAAGAGGAAATCATGAAAATGCTCGGCATTTAGGAGGTGAGAAAATGGCAGACGGTCAGATTGTAATTGAGGCCGACATGAATATCAAAAAGGCCACGGCGCAGCTCGAAAAACTCAACCAAAAGGCCGAAACCCTCAAGCAAAAGCTCGCCACGGATACCGCGACGAAAACCTCTCTCGAACGCGAAATCGAGGCGATCAACAAGCGGTGGGAAGAGGCAACCATCAAAATGGATGTTTACAAGCATACGGCGGGAACGTCGACAGAGACGATCCGTAATCAGCTTGAACAAATCAAATATATTCAGCGCGAATGGACTGCCGCGGATAGTCAGCTTCGGAAAGTAAACACTTCGATTGCCGGGACGACCTCACAACTTGCAGAAACCGAAAAGCAAGCGGCGGACGCGCAGACACAGCTTGACGCGCTCGTAAAGCAGTCTCAAAAGCTGGACTTAAACCTGAGCGGAGCGGCCGAGGCGACAAGGCGGTTTAACCGCCGCGTCATGGGGCTTATGAAGCGCGTGTTTGTGTTTACCATTATCACAAAGGCGCTCCGCTCTGTACGTGAGTGGTTTTCCAAGATCACAGCGTCAAACGATGAGCTCTCCGGGAAGCTCGCACAGCTTAAAGGCTCCCTCCTGACAGCGGCGCAGCCTATCCTAAACGTCGTTATACCGGCGTTTTCTTCGCTTTTGTCTGTGCTGACAAAAGTCATAAGCGCGATTGCGTCCGTAGTTTCCATGCTTTTTGGCACGACTGTGAGCAGTTCGGCGGATCAGGCGAAAAACCTGTACGACGAAGCAAACGCGATTGAGTCGGTAGGCGGCGCGGCGCAAAAAGCCGAGAAGCAGCTCGCGTCGTTTGACACGATCAACAAACTTTCGGATTCTTCCGGCGGTGGCGGCGGCGGAAGTGCGTCAAGCGCGATCCTCCCGGATTTTAGCGCGATCAAGGACTATAAAATGCCGGAATGGCTTGAGAACTTCCTGACAAAGCTGAAATTTACGGTTGATGATGTAATTTTTGACTGGAAAGACCTGACCGGAGAGCAGATCGCTGAAAAGGCAATCGCCGGAATTACAGCTTTGTGCGGCGGCGTCGCTGGATTTATGATTGCTGGCGTGCCCGGCGCTCTCGTCGGCACGCTGCTTGGACTTGCTATCGGCCTTGTCATTGATGCGCTGACATTTGACCACGACGGGAAGTTAAGCAAAAAGGAAATCGTGAAGATGATTATTCTCGCGCTTGGCGGCATCGTCGGCGGCATTCTCGGATTTAAGGCCGGAAAGACAAAGGGGGCGCTTATCGGCGTCGTCGTCGGCATGAGCGTCGCAGCAGTGCTTAACTCACTGATGTTTACAAACGAAAAAACGTTTAGCTCGTCCGAGATCAAAAACATGATCTTCACGCTCATTGCTGGCGCGGTCGGCGCGGTGGCCGGAATTGCGATCGGCGGAGGCTTAACAGGCGCGCTTATCGGCTTTACAATCGGCGTCTCGCTCTCGATGCTTGTAATGGGAATAAAACTCAAGCAGCAGCAAGACTCGCTCGCGCGGTTTTACGACACAGAGCTTGGACAATGGACAAGCGAACTCGCGTCACGAATCGACGAGCACGCGCAGCTTGTGGTTGACCTTAAAGCAAGGATTGACAGCATCACCGGCGAGATCGACAGTGAGACGATGGCTGACTTTACGCTCGCGCAGCAGCTGATCGACCAGATTTTTGAACTGGACGAGGACGACAACAAAACTGCCGCGCAGATTGCCGTCATCAAGGAAAAAATCGAAGAGGTCAATGGCCTCGGCCTTGACGGCCTTGAACTCGCGTTTGACGACGCAACCGGCCATATCACGGCAACGAAAGAAGAAGTCCAGAATGTCATGGACTCTCTGCTCGAGCAATACCGCATCGAGGCGATGCGCGAGGCATACATTGAGGCGTATAAAGAGCAGTACAACGCTGTCAACGATATAAAAACGGCGGAAGACGATTTAACGGACGCCCTTGACGCGCAGAACACAGCCCGCGACGAGATTATTGACAAGCAGCAGGAGCTTTACGACCTAATGTCGAGTGGTGCCGGATTTGATGCGGTCATGGACGCGATCCGCGACTTGGAGGATTTGACAAACGGGTATGACGAGCTTAGCACGAACGTCGAAACAGCGCGCGACACCCTAAAAGGAGCGAAAGACGCATACGACGAAGTGACGCAGAAGGTCAATGACCTTGAAGCTGGCCTGTCCGACCTCGTAACAAACGGTTTAGACAAACAAAACGAGGCTGCTTCGGACGGCACGAACGTCATGACCGGATTCGCGCAGGGCATCACCGAGGGCGAAGCGCAGGCACGGCAGGCAATCGTCGATGCAGCTTCCGGGATGCTCGAAGCAGAAAAGGACTTCAACGGCGTGCACTCGCCCTCCACGCTGTACGAGCAGGAAGGCAGCTACCTTATGCAGGGCCTCGCAAACGGCATCACGAATAACGCATACCGCGTCACAGACGCGATCCGCGCAGTCGTGAACGAGCTTGCGGGGCTTGTCGAGCGCGGTATCAACAATATCATTGACAAGTACAATGGCGTGGCGGCGGCAATCAACCTCAATGCGACGGAGACGAGCGTTCGCGCGAACGCATTGAGCCGCGTGACAATACCGAGACTCGCGCAGGGCGCTGTAATTCCCGCAAACCGCGAGTTTTTGGCGGTTTTGGGCGACCAGAAAAGCGGTAAAAACGTGGAGGCTCCGGAATCGCTTATCCGAAGCATCATCCGGGACGAGCTTTCGAGGTCGAACGGCGGGAACGGGCAGACCGAAGCGCAGCTTGTCCTTGATGGGCAGGTGCTCGGCCGCATCGTGTACAAGCTCAACAAAGCCGAGACAAGCCGCATCGGCGTGAATCTGGTGGAGGGGTGACGGATGAATTACTGTAAAATCAACGGGCAGTCGTTCGACGTCACCGTCGCCATCTCGGACATCGAGGAGACCTTCAACGTCCTCGATGGCTCCAACGCCGGGCGCGTCATGTCCGGCCGGATGATCCGCGACGTGATCGGGACGTATATCGGCCACAAGATCACGTTTTTTAACGGGAAGAGCAACGCAGACTTTGATGCTCTGTGGGACTACCTCATCGCGCACAGCGTCGACGACTACGTCAACCTCGAAGCTGCGGACGGGCAAACGTCGCTGTCGTATCAGGCATATTACACAAGCGGCACGCGCTCGCTCCGCAGCGCGGCGGACGGCACAAATGTGTGGGACGAGATCGAGATCAATTTTGTCCCCATGGACGCGCAGGTGAAGCCATGAGCACATCAAAAATCGTCTACAAGGATATTGCGCCGGGAGCCGCGGGCAACGCGACCGTCGCCACCAGCTCGGAAAATGGGTTTTCCTCCCCCACCGAGCTGGTCGGCGACGGAACCACGGCGGCGCTTGCGACGCTGGAACTAAACCAGTGGGCTTTGGACGGCTCTCGGGACGTTCATAACGACCAGACGGTTTCCTTTTGGTCATCGGCCATATCCGGCGCAGACTGCACGTTTGAAAATGCGCCCGTCATCACGATCACTTTTTCACAGGCGTATTCCTCCGTCGGCGTGACGCTTATGTCCGATTTCCCCGGCCGGCCGTCGCTTGTGAATGTCGCGTGGTATCAGGGGACGACGCTTAAAACAAGCAAAGATTTTGCCGTGACGTCCGATATTCAGTTCTGCGAGCAGACGGTCGTCGCCTTTGACAAAATCGTCCTGACGATCAAAAAAACGTGGCTGCCGCGGCGGTATGCGAGGCTGACAGGCATTGTGTTCGGCGTCATCCGCGAATTTGGCATGGAAGAGCTGCGCAACGTCCAGATCGTGCAGGAGATGCACCCTGTGACCGTCGAGCTGCCGACCTCCACCATGACGTGGACGCTGGACAACCGGGCGAATGTCGCATACCTGTTTCAGGAAAAGCAGCCGGTCGAGGCGTGGGCGGACAACCACCTTATCGGGGTTTATTACATCAACCAGTCCGCGAGATCGTCGACAAGCGTTTATAAAATCGACTGCAAGGATTCGCTCGGCGTTCTGGACGACGCGGCTTTTGCGGGCGGTGTTTACGCCGACAAATCCGCAAAGTCGCTGTTTTCGGAGATCGTTGGCAGCGACTTTGAAATCGACTTCGGGACTGTCGCGGACGTCAACCTCTCCGGCATCATCCAAGCCACGACGAAGCGGGCAGCTTTGCAGCAGGTGCTTTTCGCGTGGGGC
>ERZ1024463.15-NODE-15-length-20494-cov-7.455600_pt1 | contig 20494 bp, 16 predicted proteins | sample MGYA00520805_ERZ1024463 | MGnify/ENA primary metagenome ERZ1024463 (study PRJEB33242, sample SAMEA3444304) | Homo sapiens | biome: Host associated; feature: Gastrointestinal tract; material: Stool | place: Uganda | collected 2011-01-01 ...
TATACAAAAACAGTCGGGCGACAATGATTTGCATTTTGCAAACTGTCTGCCCGACATTAATTTTCAATTATGCGTTTTTAATTTTCAATTAAACAAAAACAGCCGATATCTTTCAATCGGCTGTTTAATTAGATTATGTATTGATTACCATCTTGTGTTAAGCTCGTCCTTTGTGGCTCTCTTCTTCTTTCTTGCGACATATCTTGAATATCTTGAAAGCTTTCTGTCACGAAGGAAAAATACGAAAGCGATTGCGCCGAGGATAACTGCAACAAGCGCAAACCAAAGACCCACATTTGCCGATCTCTGAACTGCGGCAACAAGTGTCGGAGTAGTTGCGGCTTTTGATTTTGCAAGAGCCCTGTCAGCTGATTTTACAGACTGAACCGCAACGCTTGACGCTGTGTCTGAATAGCTCTGATTCTTTTCGTTTGAAAGAATGAACTGCGATGCACCTGTTGACGAGGGCATTTCAATCGGAGCGGCTGAAACTGCCGGTGAAACCTCACCGCTTACAACCTCTGTATCAGGATTTGCAACTGCTTTATCGCTGAAGAGTGCGTTGTATGTCTTCTCGTCAACGATACCTGTTGAATCGAGTGAGTTCTGATTCTGGAAGTTCGCAACAGTCTGTGCTGTATACTCGCCGTAATAGCCTGTTGCTTCCATTGCAAAGTAGCCGAGCTTGATGAGCTGCTGCTGAATTGCAGTTATTTTCTCACCTTCGTCACCGTTCTGATACTGAACTGCTTCTGTTGTAGGCTCTGTTGCAGGCTCTGTGGGAGCAGTTGTTTCTTCTTCGGGCTTGTCCTCCTCGACCTTTGCTGTTGTATCTGCCTTTGGGGCTTCCGGAGCATCCTCTGAATAAAGCGTATTTCTTGAGTCGCCTGCGATACCGTCAACCGTAAGACCCGCAGCCTTCTGGAATGCCTTGTAAGCCTCTTCTGTTGCATCGCCGAAGTTTCCGTCAATCGCACCGTTATAGTAACCGAGGTCAGCCAGTCTTTGCTGAATCTTCTTTACCTCTGCACCCGATGAACCATTCTTGTACACGCTCGGTGCGTTGCTTGAAGATGACTGATTGCCGGATGAATTAGAAACGCTTGATGAGCTTGAACCTGATGAATTATCCGAACCTGACGAACTGCTTGACGAATTGCCTGAAGAACTGCTTGATGAAGTATCGGAAGGAGTCTTGCTCGATCGACCCTGTGAATCAAAGTAATATGTAGTACCGTCAATTGTTCTTGAAGTATTTACAATGTACTCGCCGTTTTCATAATAGTAATAGCTGCCGTTAAAGCTTTCCCAACCGTTTGTTACATAGGAAACTGCGGCAAGCTTGAACCAGTATGTCCAATTGTTGTAACCGCCGATTGCCTCGTAGCAAACACCGTATTCATCGCCTCTTGCGTCAACCTCCATACCGTTGCCGACATAAACGCCCACATGACCGGGACGCCAAAGTCCAAGACCGTGAACATTTGGGATACCTGCGCTTACCGAACCTGTTTCGGTAGCTGTTTCAAGCTGAGGATTACCGCATCTTTCACCGCCGGCATATGAATAGATAAGACCTGAACAGTCTACCGCACCGGGGGTTGAACCGCCGTAAACATATGACCATCCGCTGTTATAGGCATTAAGCGCCCACTCTGCAAGACCGGCACCCGTGCCTTTTGCACCGGCAGAAAAAGAAGAACTGAACACGCATACACTTGAAAGTGTGAGAACACTCAGTATGATTGCAGTAATCTTTTTTATTCTCTGCATCGTTAATTACCTCCATCTTAATTGTTACCAAATCTGACTGTTAATTACAATTAAGGTTACACCTTGATAACAAATTTGTAACTATTATAGCATCATATTTTTAAAAAATCAACCCCAAAGCCTGTATTTTTTGCTAATTCGGAAATTTCGATGCAGTTTCACTCACAAAATCTTTATTTCACACACTCAAATAGAGCAAATATTACAAAATTTGTAATATTTTGTAATATTTAAGTTGCTTCGGTGTAACAAAAATTGGCTCTATATAAAAACGGAGTAACAAACACAGTGTACAAAAAAGCACTCCCACTCCAAGCGTATGGAGTGGGAGCGCTTTTATTCGGTTTTCGTAATACAATTATGAAAATATGAAAAAATAGAGGAGAGAAAATTTCAATATGAAATCTGGAAATCAATCAACGGTCAGTAATGTTAAAATACCTTTAAAAAGCGTCGCATTACTGATATTCACAAACACTTGCCCATTTTAGGAGAAATTCTCTTTCTTCGGGTTTGCCCTTAACAGACTGCGATGCGGCTACGATTGGGAGCCAACGGTCAACATACTGACGGGCTGTGTCCGTCTTTGTGCAATAAAGCTTCATATACTTTTCAGCAAGCTCTTCCTGATGATTCAAACGGAACAGCAGATATGTTCTCGCTGCATCGGCTGAACCGTTACCCTGTGTTGCGTGCGACCAGTCGATTACATACGGTGTACCCGACTCGTCAATAATAATATTGCTCGGGTTAAAGTCGCCGTGACAAACCTTTGTGTGGTTCGGCATACCGTTAAGGCGTGTTTCAAGCTCATATCTTGTTGTTGCATCAAGGTCTGTTTCGCTGATTTTGCGTTTCATCTTATCTTTCAGCTTGTTAAGCAACGGTGCTTTCTGACTGAGGATTTTAACCTGAATGTCAACAAAGAGATTAAGATATTCATCCTCCTTTTCAGGATGCTCTGCCATAAGCTCTGCAAGAGTCTTGCCTTCAATAAAGGTTGAAATAATAGCCCACTTGCCGTCAATCTTTGTAACTTCTTCGATTTTCGGAATATTAAGACCTGTTTCTTCAACTCTCGCCTGATTAAGAGCCTCGTTAAGAATATCTGATTTCGGATAGCACTCATCAAAAACTTTTGCTGCAAGCGCGCCGTCTTTATAAACTACCTTGTTCTCTCTTTTTGCAAGAACTGTATCTAATTTCATAATAAAGCCCCTTTCCCTTTAAAATATTTATTTTTTATTGAGCAATCTTTCATTGCTTCGGTTATATTATACAACAAATTAAGGGGTTAGTATAGTGTAAAAATAACAAAATAATCGGAATTTTCTTTGTGCATTTAGCAAATACAAATAAACAGTTTTTTACATTTTCTACAAAAAGAGCAAAATATTTTATATGAAGTGCATAATTTTTTGTTAAACTTTTAACTAAATAATTGTGAAATTTTTAACATTCTTTTGTGCATATTGCATAGCTGTATAAATTTTCAAAACAAATCAGCCGTTTTGCAACCGTTCACACAATTCTGTAGGGGCGGATATTATCCGCCCGCACGGCGAGCCGCCGTACCCAATTCGTGTAGATAGTTTGAGATGTCAAAAAAACATACTATGCCCGAGCATGACATTGCAACCGTTCACACAATTCTGTAGGGGCGGATATTATCCGCCCGCACGGCGAGCCGCCGTACCCAATTCGTGTAGATAGTTTGAGATGTCAAAAAACATACTATGCCCGAGCATGACATTGCAACATTATTTATATATGAATACAAAACCGCAAAAGGCACATAACCGTCATTGTTTTCGGTTATGTGCCTTCTTACAGCATAAAATGCTGTGTGTTAATCGGTTTTATTAAAATTTATTGCAATCAGCAGAAGAATACATCCATTTCTTCTGCGTTGCCGTCGGCAACAAAGTAAGCCTTGCTCTCCTCCGGCTTGAGATAAATTGAAATTTCCTTTGCTTCCTTGCCGTATGTAGCCTTAACATTTTTGATTACTTCTTCAACAGGAACCTGTGCGCCTGCATATTCTACGAAGAAATTAACCTTTGTTTCAACCGGAACGGGCTTCTTTGGAGCAACCTTCTTTGGAGCTGCTTTCTTAACAGGAACCTTTTTAACGGGCTCTGCTTTCTTAACAGTTTCAACCTTTACGGTTTCTGTCTTTGCGGGTTCAGCCTTCTTTGCAGCTGTAGCAACAGTCTTAGCAGGCTCAGCCTTTGCAACAGTCTTTTTTACAGGCTCTTCCTTAACGGGAGCAGTTTTTGCAGGGGCTGTTTTTGCAGTTGTTTTCTTTGTTGTTGTCATAATAAATCCTTCTTTCAAAGTAATAAAATATTGCAGAAATAAAAGTTTTATCTTTTGTAAACATTATACATTTCAGAGTAAAAAATGTCAATAAACTGTACAAAAATTCGGCGGTTAATACATATTTGCGAAAAAATAAAATTCCTGTTAGTTGAAATGCACAATGTTATTGCCTCATATTTGTGAACTATGTCGTTTTTTCTGTCAAAAAAAACGAAAAAAAGCACATCATCATTTGAAAACCCCTTGCAACTGTGCTAAAATAATAGCAATTAATGTAAGAGAGAAGAATGATTTATGGGAGAGAATTTCATTATTATTGCACAACAAGTGCTTGTACTGTTCATTTTGATTGCAGTTGGTTTTATTTGCGGTAAGAAGAAAATTATCACCGATTTTTCCGCCCGTCACATGACCGATATAGTATTGTATGTTGTGACGCCCTGCGTTATGATTTCTGCTTTTCAGCGGGAGTTCTCGTTTGAACTTTTAAGCGGACTTATCATCTGCGTAATCTGCTCCGCACTTATTTTCGTTGTGTCAATACTTATCTGTAACCTGATTTTTCATGATAAAGATGAAAGCCGTAAGGCTGTTATCCGCTTTGCAACAATCTATTCAAACTGTGCATTTATGTCCCTGCCGCTTCAAAAGGCAATTCTCGGCGATGACGGTTGGTTCTACGGCTCAATTTTTGTTGCCGTATTCAATATCTTTGTCTGGACGCACGGACTTGTTTCGATGAGCGGTGACAAAAAACAGCTTTCGTTCAAAAAACTCGTCCTTAACCCCGGACTTATCGGCGTTGTGCTTGCAATTATCCTGTTTATTACAGGTTTTAAGCTTCCGTACATAATCAGTCAGCCGGTTGAATATCTTGCAGTTCTGAACACTCCGCTCCCGATGCTTATTATCGGTTTTTACCTTTCACAGGCTGACTTTAAAAAGGCGTTTACTGACAAGGGCGTATATTTTTCATCGGCGGTTCGTTTGATTGTTTTGCCGATGCTTACAGCGGTTGTAATGTCATTGTGCCGTGTCACTCCGATTATTACCATGGCTTGCGTAATCGCTACATCAGCGCCTACTGCCGCAACAACAACTATGTTTGCAACAAAATTTAACAAGGATGTTGAATTGTCAGTCAGTATTGTTGCCGCAACAACAGTATTTTCGCTTGCAGCAATGCCCTTAGTTGTTATGCTTACCGGTATGATGAGCGGCTTTAGTAGTTAATGTAAAATGGAAAATTGAAAATGGAAAATTATGGTCGGCGGTGTGCCACCGCAGACCTTTCGAGAAGATAGTTGAGATAAATGAATTGCATTGATGCCCGAAACGGCATCAATGCAATTTTTATTTTATATGAATTTAACTGTTTAATTGTAGGGGCGCTCATTGGGCGCCCGCCTTAATGATAGAATTTGTTTAAACACATATTTTTTATGTGATGAAAAATGTGTATTCAAATTTGTACGCAATGCGTGCAATTGTGTGCGTTACACACGAGCGGGTGTCCGATGAACACCCCTACAATTTCCATTTTCAACTTTCAATTAAAAAATAACGCTCGGGCGATAATGTTTGAACTATCGCAAACTGTCTTCCCGAACAGGGCGCAGCGACACGCTGCCCGTTATTTAAGTGTTTTCATGCATTGCTTGAATGTTTCGATAACATACCATGCCTCATCATCGGTGAGGGTTGAGTTCATCGGGAGGGTGAGCTGGTTTTTGTGCATATTGTACGCATTCGGGTAATCGGTAATTTTGAAGCCACGCTTGCTGTATGCCGAAAGCAACGGCAATGGCTTGAAGTGGACATTGCACATTACTCCGTGGTCAGCCATCATATTATAGAACTTGTTACGGTATTCTGCGTCTTTGCCGATAAATCTTACAAAGTAAAGGTGACCGCTGCTGCGGTGGTTTTCATCGCAGTGATTAAGCACCTGAACGGGCAAATCCTTAAATTCTTCGTTGTAAAGCTTTATAAGCTGATGTCTGCGGTCGAGAATTTTATCGTAGCGTTCAAGCTGAGCCACACCGATTGCGGCAAGCACATCGGTCATATTACACTTATACTGAGTATCAACAACATCATATTCCCACGATGCAACCTTATTTTTCTGATATGCGTCCTTGGTCTGACCGTGAAGCGAGAGAAGCATATACTGCTTGTACATATCTTCCTCATCAATTCCGTCATGTGAACGGTGAACAGCCGCACCGCCCTCGGCGGTTGTCATATTCTTTACAGCGTGAAAGCTGAAGTTTGTGAAGTCGGCAATTTCACCGCACATCTTGCCGTGCCATTGCGCACCGAATGCGTGAGCGCCGTCAGCCATAACAATAACTCTGCCGAACTTTTCCTGAAGCTCGTTGCGCGGATTGAAAACGCTTTTCTTTCTTTCAACAGCCTCAAAAATACGGTCATAATCGCACACAACGCCTGCAAGGTCAACAGGAATGATAACCTTTGTGTTGTGGTTGATTGCCGCCTCCATTTTATCGTAGTCCATCTCAAAGCTGCCGCTTTTGCAGTCAATCATAACAGGCTTTGCGCCCACATGGTAGATGATTGATGCAGTTGCCGTGTAGGTGTACGCAGGAACTATGACCTCATCTCCGGGACCGATGCCGAGAATACGCAGAGTAAGCTCGGCACAAGAGGTCTGCGACGAAAGGCAGACAGCCTTTTCTGTGTGACATCTTTCTGCAATACGGCTTTCAAAAAGCTTTGTTTCGGGGCCTGTTGTAATCCAGCCCGATTTCAGAACCTTTATAACTTCGTCAATTTCTGCCTGAGAAAGGTCAGGCGGTGAAAACGGAATTTTTCTCATTTTTAATTTCTCCTCAGGTACAGCCGTGCATTAACCACTGCCGTACACAAACTATAGACAAATCTGAAAATATTTACACTCCATTATACAACGCAAGTCATAAAAAGTAAAGTTTCAAAATATCCAAAATATGCTTTAAAAAGGCGATTTCGTATGGTATATGAGCCGTATTGCAGTCGGGCTTCAGCCTTTTTCGCTTTCGGAGGCTTTCTTTTGCAGATATTTATTTTTTGTTGCAAGACCGCCTCTTATATGCCTTTCACTTTTGTTGGTGTCAAGAATTTTCCTCACCTGTCGGTAAAGCGCAGGGTTAAGCACCTTTAGCCGTTGGCTGACATCCTTATGCACGGTGCTTTTGCTCACACCGAATTTTTTCGCCGTACTTCTGACGGTTGCCTTGCTTTCGATTATGTATTCGCCGAGCATTGCCGCTCTTTCTTCTACGATACCTTTCACATACAGCCCTCCTGTCTGTCCTCCTTAGGGGGACATCTGTAATAGATTGTATGTGCAGACAGCGGATTGTATGACGGTATAGTTTAGTATGCTTTATTGCGTTTCATTGCCGTCTTATTGCGTTTTATCTGTAATTAAACTGAATTTTTGTATAAACAGACAAATAAATGCTTATAATTTCGGTATTTATGCGGATTGAATTATCACGGTTACCAATGGTATAATTTAATCATAACAGTCAGAGAAAATCAAAATTTTTTGTGCATTTTGCTTCTTTGGCTTGAGAGGAGAAATACATATGAAAAATATTAAAAAAACAGCGGGTAAATTATTTGCAATTATTCTCACGGTATCGGTTGCAGTATCCTGTGTGGTATCAACGGGCATTTTCACAGCCTCGGCATACACAGCGCCGAAAAAAGGCAAAATTGTTTACAACAAAACAATGTACGACAAATACGGTAAGGCTGAAAGTATGGTTCTTGACAGCCTTAAAAATTTTGACGAGGAAATTGATATCAGCAGTCTAAATGTTCCGAGAAGCGATGCTGCGGAATTTTTTAAGGTGCTGACCTTGACTCATCCTGAGCTTTACTATGTGAATCAGGGATTTTCGTACTCCTACTATCCGTCAGAGGACACGATTGCGTCAATCTATCCCGAGTACACAATCAGCAAGAGCGAGTATGCAACACAGAAAAAGTCGCTTGATAAAGAGGTTGAGAGAATTCTTTCACTTGTGAAAGAGGATATGACCGATTCCGAAAAGGCACTTGTAATTCACGATGAGCTTGCCATTATGAGCGAGTACAGCACATCAGATTACAACAAGGCTGATATTTACAATTCGCTTGTTGAAAAAACTTCCGTATGTCAGGGCTATGCACTTGCGTATTCCTACATGCTTTCACTTGTCGGAATAGACTCCGAACTTGTTGAGTCAAACTCAATGAACCATATGTGGAACAAGGTTCATATCGGCAACGCTTGGTATAATGTTGATGTTACATGGGATGATCCTATTAATGACCGACCGGGACACGCTCAGCATACATACTTTCTTTTAAGCGACAATGCCATTCAGAATCTTCCGTCAAAGCACTATGATTACACAATGAGCAACAGCGCAAATTCGACAAAATATGATAATTACGAAATCCATAATTTCGACACAAGGCTTTGTGAGATCAACGGCGAATTTTACGGCTTTGTCAACAACGATTCCTCAGCTAACAAGGGTGCATTGTTAAAATACAAGCTTGACAGCAATACATATGAGAAAAAGCTGACAGTAGACGAAAAATGGAGTGCCGGCGGTAATTCCTACTGGATAAATACATATATGAGCCTTGAAAAATACAACGGTATCCTGTATTTCAACACCTCCGACGCCGTGTATTCATACGATGTTAAAACAGGCAGACAGGCAGTTGTCGCATCCGATATCAGCGGTGTGTCCGCATCATCAGGCAAGCTTTGCTACGGTATGGTTCTCAAGGGTGACGCAATGTATGCCGCAGTGTCGGATTCTCCGAACAACAAAGCGACTTTGAAGTATATAAAAAGGGTTGACAAAGACAGTCTTGCAATCGGTATGACAAACTATATTATGATTTCAAGCACAAATTCAATTGAAAAAGCATATTACGGTGATGTAAACTGTGACGGCGAAATAAATATTGCCGATGCAACCGCAATTCAGAAGGCGATTGTGGGTATCGTCAATCAGAGCGAAATTGAGAGTATAAACTCCGATGTAAACTTTGATTCCGATATCACCGTCATTGACGCAACCACAATTCAGAGTTACATTGTAGGACTTATATAACGGCAAGCAGTCAGCAAATTGTCAGCAAATTGAAAATAGAAAATCACAGTCGGACAGCAGGTTTGCAAAATGCAAAATTTCTGTTGCCCGACTGTTTTTTATAATCGGTTCTGTTCAATTTTAGCATTTTTAGAGGACATAACCCCCCAGATAAACCCAAACCCGTAAAAATAAGCGTTCGGAATATAAAAAGAAAAACGGCAAAACCTTAGTGGTTAAGCCGTTTCTTAGTGGTTGCGGGAGCCGGATTTGAACCGACGACCTTCGGGTTATGAGCCCGACGAGCTACCTAGCTGCTCTATCCCGCGATATGGATGTTTGCTGTTTTTCACAGCTTTTTTATTATAGCACTGTGCAGGGATTATGTCAATAGTTTTTTAAAATTTTTTCTTTTTAGTTAATTCCCATAGTAAAGTCCGCCTCTTTCCTACTCCTGCTGTGGAACTTACTTTGGAGATTAACAAAATTTTCTTTTGTACTTTTGCGGTGCATTTGTTATGATTTTATTAAGGAATTTATTAAGAAAAATTTTTGGAAATGAATACAGACACCTGCGTGTCGGCTTATATCTGTCAACCTATTTTGTGTCAAAGTTAATCCTGCAACAAAAAATACGGATAAATACGAATATATAAAATTATGCGGTTTTATACAGGCACAATCAATAATAAAAATTTTCAATATGTTTATTATGACAAAATAATATGGCAAAAATTGTGCATAATTCAGCCGCAATACTGCCTGCCTGAACAATTTGCACTAAAAGCTAAATTTATATTTATACATTTCGCCGTAGCAATAATTGTTAATTTGTGTTACAATTATGATGTCATTTTTTAATGATATTATGTGATTAACGGAGAGCTTATGCCGATATACAGAATTGCAGACTTAAATGTTGAAATAAATCCAAAATATAAACTTGCAGGACAGCGTCTTGAGCCGTATATCATTCAGTCAGATAAATCGGATAAGGTTGATATAACTGTGTCTGTTACCGACGGTGAAATTACTCAGCGTTGTATGCTTGGCAGCAATATCGACAGGCAGGAAGCGGAGGATGTTCTGATACTCACAAAATTCTGCAATGCGGTGCTTGACGGGTTTGACGGTTTCTTTTTTCATTCATCGTGTTTAGAGCTTGACGGTGAGGGCTATGCTTTTTCGGCTGTCAGCGGAACAGGCAAGTCAACCCACACGGCACTTTGGCGGAAGCATTTTGGCGACAGGGTGACGATGATTAACGACGACAAGCCGATTATACGAAGGTGTGGCGGAAGGTTTTATGTTTACGGAACACCCTGGATGGGAAAGGCTAACATAGGAACAAACACAAAGGCTCCGCTTAAGGCTGTATATATACTTGAAAGAGCAAAGGAAAACAGGGCGGCAAGGGTTTTGCCGTCACAAGTTTTAAGGCAGTTGTTTGAAGCAGCTGTTATTGATGTTGAACGGAGCAGAATGGAAAGACTGCTTGAATTGTTCGACGGGTGTTTCAGTGTAACGCCATTGTTTCTGCTCGGCTGTAATATGGAAGACGGTGCCGTCATCACGGCTTATAATGCCGCAAACGGCAAGGATAAATAGAGTTATCGGATTTTTCGGAGAACGGAGATATATTATGGAATTTGCTCAGGTTGTTTCAGTTGAAAATATGAGAAAGAGCGACGCAAAAACAATTGCGGAGCATACCCCCTCGGCAGAGCTTATGTACAGAGCCGCAAAGGGGATTTTTGAATCGGCAAAATTTGTCGGTAAGGTTGCCGTGGTTTGCGGAAAGGGGAATAACGGCGGCGACGGTTATGCTCTCGCCTGCATTTTGTGCCAAAACGGCTTTACTCCGACAATTTTCAGAGTAGGCGACGGCTTTTCAAAGGACGGTCTTTACTACTATAAAAAAGCAATGTCACTTGGTGCGGAAGAATTACCGATGTCACAGGCGGCTGCCTTTACAGGCTTTGACATTGTCACAGACTGCTTGCTCGGAACAGGGTTTTCGGGTGAACTAAAGGGCGAAATGCTTGATGCCGTTGAGCAGATAAATATGACAAATGCCTATGTTATAAGCGCCGATATAAACAGCGGAATCAACGGCGATACCGGTGTGTGCGGTACGGCGGTAAATTCAGACCTTACCGTTTCAATCGGTTCATTTAAGACAGGAATGTTTTTGAATGACGCACCGTACTATATCGGGTCAATGACGAATTGCGACATAGGAATCAATCTTATTGAAGAAGAGTACAAGCTGATTGATTATTCTCTTCTGCATATGTTTGAGGGCTACGGCTCACTTGTTATGACGATCGAGGAGTTTTTTGAAAAATACGGCTGCGAGCCTTCAAAATGCAATGTTGCACGCTGTGTTGAGGAAATCAGCAAAAAAGAACGCAGAACAGTTGTTGTAAAAACAGACCATTCTGCGGTAATTGCAGATCTTAAATATATTTATTTTTGTGCAGACTATGTAATAAATAACTGACAGTGGGGGTGAAGTTATGAAATACAAAAAAGCGTTGTTACCGCCCGAACCGTATTACAGCGGACGGGTTACAAGATACCCCGACAGGAAGGTGCCTTTTGAGGCAGGTCTTCGCTGGCATGTGTCGTATGAAATTACCTATGTAAAAAAAGGAAAGGTAAGGCTTAATAAGCTCGACTGCGAAATAATTCTTAACGAGGGCGATGTTTATGTGCTGAACAGTCAGGAGGTTCATTCCTACGACGATATCGGTGACGATACTCAAGTTATTATGCTCAATATAATCCCCAAAGCCATTGCACCGTATGTTGATGACCCGCATATTGTACCGAAATTTAAACAGCCCCAAGGCGAAGCGTTGGAAGTTATCAGGAAAACAATGAACACATTATACGGTTATGAGGAATACAAAAGCAAACTCATCAGTATGAAGGTCAGAGCAGTAATGTACAGCGTTGCGTACTACCTTATCCGCGACTGCATTGATAATAACATTGAGTATGTTCACGGTTCTCAGGCTGATGATTTTGACTGTGCCAAAAGTGCTATCAGATATATGCACGATAATTACAAACACGAAATCACGCTCAATGAAATTGCCAATTATGTGGGAATGACGCCGGCACATTTTTCAAAATATTTCAAGGAAAAAACAGAGGAAACCTTTTCAAGGTATCTTCGCAGGGTTCGCCTTGAGCATGCAATTGATGATTTGAGAAATAAAAAAATCACCGTCAGACAGGCGGCAATTGAAAACGGTTTTCCGAATGTTAATTCTCTTATTTTATCCTGTAAGTCCGAATACGGCAGAACCCCTGCGGAGCTGAAGAATTACAGCGAAAAGAATTAACGGCAGTTTGCCGCTGCCGATTTTACACCGTCATAATCCGCACCGTCTTTTCATACATATTATCGGTGATTGATATGAAAAAATTGTTCTGTGCGTTCTTGTGCGTAATGCTTGCGGCATTGTCGGCAGTGGTATTTTTGGGCGGAAAAGAAACCCCGTCAGGCTACATAAAATATGTTGAATTTAATGTTACGAAGGACGCTCTGCAAAATGCCGTTGACCTCGACATACAAACTCACGATGACGACAGGCACACCGACTGCGTAACTGTGCTTGCGTATCTCGGCGCAAAATACGGCGGTGATTTTACAAAGTACAAATACAGCGATATGACCGCTTTTGCCGACAAAATCAAAAACGGCGAAACCGTTGAAAACCTGACAAAGGATATGAAATATTTCAGCTACTACTCTCAGGCATACGGTGCGGCACTTTCCGGAATTGTCGGCAATTACGAAAAAGAAACCTCAAAAGGTACTGAAAAAGGCTACGGCTTGTGCTGGTTTTCACCGATTGCCAAAACTTTTCCGTATTCCTGCTATGATGATTTCGGGGCTGTCAGAACCTATGGCTACACAAGACCGCACCTTGGTCACGACCTTATGGCGGCTGTCGGCACACCTGTCACTGCGGTTGAGTCGGGAACGGTTGAAATTATGGGCTGGAACAGATACGGCGGCTGGCGAATCGGAATCCGTTCTGCCGACAAAAAACGCTATTGGTACTATGCCCACCTAAGACAGAACCGTCCCTTTGCCGAAAATCTTAAAGAGGGCGACAGGGTTTGTGCAGGCGATGTAATCGGTTATGTCGGAAGAACAGGCTACAGCGATACCGAAAATACAAACGGCATTACCGAAAGTCATTTGCATCTGGGGCTTGAGCTTGTGTTTGATGAGAGCCAAAAAGAGAGCAATAACGAAATATGGATTGATGTGGGAGCGATAACAAGCGTTGTCGGGCAAAATCAGAGCGAAACAGTGCGCAATAACGAAACAAAGGAATTTACAAGAAAATTCAAATTTTCGGTTAATAATGATTTACAAAAAACTACAGCAAGATAAAATAAAACTGGCTCAAAAATTGAATATTTTGATAGTTGTTGACAATATAATGCGAATATAGTACAATGTGACCACTATGTTTTTTAAGGAGAGTAAAACAATGAAAAAAATTGCACTTATACTTGCTGCAGCACTTATCGCAGTAACATCAATCTTCTGCTTTGCAGGTTGCGGTGAAACACCTGAGCAGAAACTCGCAAACTACATTGCATCAGATACTTGCCAGAAAGATATTGATACATTGAAATCTTCTTTTGGCTCAACTTTGGATATTGATGTTAAGGCTGAGGGCGAAAATGTAGTTTTCACATTTGCTTACAAAACAGACCTTCCCGAGGAATCACTTGACACTGTAAAGTCAACTCTTGAAACAGGTTTTGATTCTATGTCATCAACATTTGAAGGCTTTGCTAATGATATTAAAGATGAAGCAGGTGTTGACAATCCATCGGTTGTTATTGAAATTAACACTAAGGACGGCAAGAACCTTTTCTCAAAGACTTACAACGCAACAAAATAATTTGATTGCTTGCAATCTGCGGACTGTCACACGGCAGTCCGTTTTTTTGTTTGTCTGTCGAAAAAAGTCACGAAATGTCAACTGAACCGTACAGAACGACCTCTTCCGTTAATAGCACAAAATCATTAACATTACTTTTATTCTGTTTGGGCAAAAAATCATATAATTTGTATGTTGACGGCAAATCTTCAATAAGTTAAAATATGTAGGATGGTATTTAAAAAATGATTTTGAAATTTTATGTTTGTGGGAGGTAAAAACGAGTGGTATTTTCAAGCCTTGTGTTTTTATTTGCGTATCTTCCGATAACCCTGCTTGCCTATTATCTTGTGCCAAGACAGGGACGCAATATTTTTCTTTTTATCGTAAACCTCATATTCTACGGCTGGGGTGAACCAAAGCTTGTTTTGCTTATGGTGTTCAACATTTTCTTTAACTACATAGGCGGTTGGCTTGTTGACAAATACAGAGCCGATGCCAAAAAGAAAAAGCTGTTTCTGATTCTGACCTGCGTGCTTGATATTGGTATTCTTGCGGTGTTTAAATATACGGGAATGATAACCGAAACGCTCAATATGCTGCCGTTTCTCAATATTCCCGAGCTTCAAATCAGCCTGCCGATCGGTATCAGCTTCTACACATTCCAGACAATGAGTTATGTTATTGATGTTTACCGTGATGATGCGCCCGTGTCGAAGAACTTCATAAACTTCGGTACTTATGTTGCACTTTTTCCGCAGCTTATTGCAGGTCCGATTGTCCGCTACCGTGATGTTGCCGAACAGCTTGTAAACCGCCGTGAAACTCTTGAAATGTTCACAAGGGGCGTGAAGCTCTTTATGGTCGGTCTTGCAAAAAAGGTAATTATCGCAAACACAATGGGAACGCTCACAACAAACATTTTTGCAACAACCGACGAAAACGGCGTTGTCGGAACATGGGTGGGTATGATAGCCTACACATTCCAGATTTACTTTGATTTTTCGGGCTACTCCGATATGGCTTGCGGTCTTGGCAATATGCTGGGATTCGAGTTCCTTAAAAACTTTAACTATCCCTACATTGCAAAGTCGATTACAGATTTTTGGAGAAGATGGCACATTTCCCTTTCAACATGGTTCAAAGAGTATGTTTATATCCCCCTCGGCGGCAACAGAAAGGGCGTTAAAAGGCAGATTCTCAACCTTCTCATCGTGTGGGGACTTACAGGTCTTTGGCACGGTGCGGCATACAACTTTGTACTTTGGGGACTTTACTACGGACTTCTTCTTATTCTTGAAAAATTCGTACTCAAAAAATTTCTCGACAGACTGCCGTCATTTGTTCAGCACATTTACACTCTGTTTATCGTAATCATCGGTTGGGGACTTTTCTACTTTTCCGATGTAGGACAGCTCGGTGAGTTTATGGTTGACCTCTTCAATTTCGGCAACGGAATTTGCGGCAATCAGGCATTTAACCTCATTATGAGCAACCTGCCGATGCTTATTATTGCGGCTGTTGCGTCAACTCCGCTTGCAGCAATGCTTTACAACCGCTTTGAACACACACGCTTTATGTGGATTCCCGAAACACTCTACTGTATGGGTGTCCTTGCCGTCAGCACGGCAAGCCTTGTTAATCAAAGCTACAACCCGTTCCTTTATTTCAGATTTTAAAACGGCTGTGAACAATTAGAAAAAAGTCAGGTGAATATATATGCGTTTTGCTGATAACAGAAATAAAATCGGAAAATACATTCCTGCGGTTGTATTTCTGATTTTCATATACGGAATGGCTTTGTGGTTCTTGTTTTCACCGAAAACCGACTACAGTTCTTCCGAAAAAAGATACTTGCAAAAGTTCCCCGATGCCAATGTTGAAAAGGTGCTTTCGGGAGAGTTTGGCAGTGAGTTTGAAACATTCTTTGCCGACCAGTTTCCGCAGAGAAACACATGGGTAGGTATTAACGCATACACCACCCTTGCGGAGGGCAACAACGGTGCAAGCGGTGTGTACAACTGCAAAAACGGCTACCTTATCAACAAGCCTGTTTCGACTGAGAACAATCTTGATAAGAATATCGGTGCGGTTGCGGATTTTGCAAAATCAATCGACGCTCCGACAACGGTTATGCTCGTTCCGTCAACAGGATATATTGCCGATGATGTGCTTCCGACATTCCACGATAAATACAACGATGATGAGGATATAAGCAGGATTTCTTCAACGCTTTCAAAGGATAAAATCGGCTTTGTCGATTTGCGTGAACGCTTTAAGAGCGAATACAAAAACGGCAGTCAGCTTTACTACAAAACAGACCACCATTGGACAACAAAGGGTGCTTACACGGGCTATCAGGAGCTTTGCAAGGCACTCGGCGTTACTCCGATTGATGATTCAACACTAAAAAAAGACAGCTACCCCGACTTTTACGGCACAACATATTCTTCAAGCGGTTTTTGGCTCACTCCGCCCGATAATATCGAAATTTGGAGCAATCCGAACAATTCCTCAAAAAATATCTCCGTAAAAATTACCGAGGGCGCAAACATCAAAACTTCGGGTTCAATGTACTTTACCGACCATCTCAAAGAGGATGACAAGTACCCCGTGTTTATTGACGGCAATCACGCTCTCACGGAGATTACAAACACCAATGCAAAGAACGGAACTGTTCTTCTCATAAAGGACAGCTTTTCGCACAGCCTTGCACCGTTCCTTGCGGAAAATTACAGCAAGGTAGTTTTGGTTGACCTGCGTTATTACAAGGAAAGCGTGTCAGACCTTGTGTCAGCCTACAACCCCGAACAGGTTGTTGTGCTTTACGGAATTGACAACCTTGCAACCGATACCGACATTGTATGGCTCAAGTAAGCTGACAATCTAAATAAACTATACGGCACTCCGATTCAGTCGGGGTGCTTTTCTTTTGGCAAGCTCTCATTTGCCTGATTGAATAAAAATTCACGATATGTTTTCAAATCGGCTCGCCTCATCGGCATTGTTCACTTAGTATTGTTCTCTTAGTATTTTTCTTTTAGTCTTCTTCTTTTAGTATTATTAGTCCGTAAATGGCGAGGGGGACGGGTATAAAATTTACAGGGGTCAGATACATATTTTTAGGGGGAAGGGTGAAGTATCTTTCGTAGGGGGGTGTAAAATATTACACGGATTGACCGGCAGGACAATAGTTTGCACAACATTAGTGACCGACAGAACACTACAACGATTAAAGTCAAAATTAAGCAAAGGACGCTATAAGATTTTCTCTGGCAAAGCCCTCGTCAAAAAAGTCGGGATTTACCGAATACACATACGGTGCAGACTGAATTTTGCCGAATTTTCCAATAGCAAAACCGCCCGCCTTTGAAATGATGTTTCTCTCGCACAGCTCATAGATGGTCTTTCTTGCCGTTGTTTCCGAGATGGAACAGGATTCTGCGATTTTACGCATTGACGGATAGCAGGTATTCGACTTGTCACAGCATCTCATAATGTAGCAAAGCACGGCAAATTGTGCAGGTTTGAGTTGGAGGTCAAAGACCTCGTTGGGAATCATAAAGAAATTTGTCATAAAAAATCGCCTCCACTAAAGAGCCTTAAAAAGAGAAAATTGCATATTTTAATACATTTATTTAAAAATATTTTCAAAAAATTTTTTCGGAATAAAGGGTTGTTTTGTCATAGTCTTGTCACGGCCGGTATGATATGATGTGTTTGCAGTCAAAGGTACTGTGCAAAAAAATAATCGGTATATATTTTGATTTGTTCAAAAAAAGACAAGGAGATTACCGTTTTCGGCAGTCCCCCTGTCAAGTGCAGAATATTTATTTTTTAGTTATCAGCCTTTTATCAAGTGATACTTTCTTGCGTTTTTAACGATGAATGCAACAGAAATTGCAACGGCACAAAGCTCGGCAGCGGGCAATGCCAGCCATACACCGTTTATGCCGATAAACATCGGCAAAATTAACATTGCGGCACACTCGAAAACAAGTGTTCTTGCAACCGAAATCACGGCTGAAATCTTGCCGTTGTTGAGTGCGGTAAAAAGTCCCGATGCAAAAATATTCGTTCCGCACAACAGATAATTGATTGCAAAAATTCTGAATCCGCCGAGTGCAATCTGCTGAAGCTCCTCATCACCCGCCGAGAAAATTCTGACAAGCGGTTCTGCAAAAATTTCAGATGCCGCAATCATTGCGAGTGAAATTATCAGCGTGATTTTTATACATAGCCTAAACAGCTTTTGCAGCTTTTCGTGATTTTGTGCGCCGTAGTTAAAGCTGATAATCGGTGAAACTCCCGAAGTGAATCCAAACGAAACCGCAATGAAAATAAAGTGAATGTACAAAATAGCACTTATAGCCGCAACACCCTTTGCACCTGCAAATTGCATCATCTGAATATTGAATAACGCTGTTGTCACGGCTGTTGAAAGGTTCGTCACCGCCTCGGAAGAGCCGTTCGCCATTGCAAAGAGAATTTCTTTTACTTTAAATTCAGGTTTGCCAAAGTGCAGAGCTTGCTTTTTGTTGAAAAAGAGCAAAAGCGGAATTGCACCCACAGCCATACCGATGATTGTGCCGAGTCCCGCACCGATTATTCCAATCCCCCACACAGCCATAAAAAGAATGTCCAGCACAATATTTGTACAACCCGACAGTATTGAGAAAATCAGCATAATGTGGGGCTTGTCCGCTGTTACAAGGTACGATTGATTAAGCATCTGCCAGCACATTACAAAGCCGTAGGGAATCATAACGCTGCCGTAATCAATGCAATATGGGAGAATCTTTTCGTTTGAGCCGAACATCATATACATAGGTTCGGCAAAAATTGTGAACAGCACAGCAATGATAACAGAAATGACCGTTGCCGTGATTGCAACACCGGACATAAGTCGGTTTGCCTCATCCTGTTTTCCCTCACCCATTTTCTTCGCTATTATTGCATTTGAGCCTGTTGAAAACATTAACCCCACAGCCATAAACACAAGCGTGAACGGATATACTATGTTGATTGCCGACAGTGCGTCGCTTCCTACACAGTTTGCAACGACTATTCCGTCAACAACCGTATAGAGTGACATAAAAGCCATCATAAGAATAGTCGGCAGAGTAAATTTAAGAATTGTCCCCGCCTTAATAGGCTTTGCATAAATTGATGTCGCCATAAAATCTCCTAACCCTCAATTATTGTTTTTTACAGACCATTCAGATGATTGTATCATAACTTTGTCGCAATTACAACCGATTTATCTTTTTTCGTAAATTATGCCTATCAATACCCAAGCATACGGAAATATGTTTATACTCATATGCTTTAGCATAATAAAATCCGTGCAAAAGGCACATAACCGTCATCGTTCTCGGTTATGTGCCTTCCTGTTTTTGTAAGGCTGTTTTTCACAGCCACTGTTTTGTTGAACGGGCTACCCTTTCGGATTGGTCGTTTTTTCTTTTTAGGCGGTCTTAATGCGACAGCACCTTTAAATATTTACAAATCGGCATAGTGAACTATACTATTTTCTTGTAATTGACCAACCCTTTGAGTTGAAACCGCTTACCGTTTTGCCTTTTCTGTCAATACAACGGACTGTGTAGGTTACCTTCTTACCCTTTTTAGCACCTGAATCTGTGAAAGAGGTTGAAGTTGTATCTTTTACCTTTGTCCAGCTTCCGCCGTCATATTTTCTGTAAAGACGGTAGCCATAAACTCCTGCAATCTTATTCCATGTTACGCTTACACCCTTTGATGTATTTGTAAGCTTTGTTATTTTCGGTGTTGCGGCTGTGTATTTCTTCGACCAACCCTTTGAATTGTAACCACTGACGGTGTTGCCGTTCTTGTCAATGCAACGGATTGTGTAGGTCTTTGTCTGATTTGCACTTACCGCAGAATCTGTATAGCTTGTTGCGGTTGTGTCCTTAATTCGTTTCCAACCTGTGGAAGTCTTTTGATAAAGTCGATAGCCGTAAACGCCTGCGATTTTGTTCCAAGTCAGTTTAATACCGCTTGATGTGTTTTCAAGTTTTGAAATTGTCGGTGCAACAGGAACATATTTAATTGACCAACCGTTTGAGTTAAAACCGCTGATTGTGTTGCCGTCTTTGTCAAGGCAACGGATTGTATATGTTTCGGTTTTATTCGGCACTACTCCCGAATCAGTAAATGATGTGGCGGTTGTGTCTTTAAAGCGTTTCCAACCACCCGACGCAGGCTTGTAATAAAGTCTGTAGCCGTAAACACCTGTGACTTTATTCCAGTTAAGCTTGATACCGCTTGATGTGTTTTCAAGCTTGCTGATTGTCGGAGCAACGGGAGTATATTTCTTTGACCAGCCCTTTGAATAAAAACCGCTGACGGTTTTGCCGT
>ERZ1024463.16-NODE-16-length-19466-cov-8.791819_pt1 | contig 19466 bp, 30 predicted proteins | sample MGYA00520805_ERZ1024463 | MGnify/ENA primary metagenome ERZ1024463 (study PRJEB33242, sample SAMEA3444304) | Homo sapiens | biome: Host associated; feature: Gastrointestinal tract; material: Stool | place: Uganda | collected 2011-01-01 ...
GGAAGAAAAAGAAAAAACGGGCGCGGAAATCTATGAAGACCTAATCGCAGGTCTGGAAGGGCGTAAACCCTATGAAACTATTTGATCTATTTGCTACGCTGACGCTCGACAGCGGGGGCTTTGACAAAGGGCTGAACCAGGCGCAAAAGGCTATGGAAAATGCGTCTAAAAAGATCAGCCAAGTTGTAAACACTGTTAAGGTTGCTGTGACAACCGGCGCAATTGCGACTATTGGTAAATATGTCGCTAAAACTGGTATCGCTTACACGGCGGAACTCGAGAATTACGAAGCACAGTTAGGCGTTTTGATGGGCGGTGCGGACAAGGCTGCCGAAAAGATGAAAGACTTGTCCAACATGGCCGCGAAAACGCCGTATGATTTGGCCGATGTTGCCCAGGCCACAAAAGATTTGCTAACTGCTGGCGAATCTTCCGATACCGTTACAGATACGGTTCGCCGCCTCGGTGATATTGCCCTTGGCAGCAAGGATAAACTGTCCAGGCTAACGGAAGCGTTTTCCAAAATGAAAACAATGGGCAAGGTTACAACCGAACAATTGCAGACGATGCAATTTGCCGGTTTTAATCCGCTTACGCTGATTGCGGAAAAGTACAAAATGACCCAGGAAAACGTTAATAAGGCGCTTTCAGACGGCAAAATTCCGATTAGCGAAATCGAATGGGCGATTAAAAAAGCAACGGATGAGGGCGGGCAGTTTTTCAATGGTTCTGCCGTTTTGGCGGAAACATTTAATGGTCGTTTGGCAACGCTAAAAGAAAACTGGCGTGCTTTCCTCGGTCAGCTCACAAAACCGGCATATGACGTATTAAAAGATACGGTATTGCCGTATGCCATTGATCTGGTGGATCGCCTGTCAAAAGCGATCGATGAAAACGGCATACAAGGCGTGTTATCGACGGCGCAGGCGGAAATCGAAAAATTCAGTGGAACGATTGTATCTAAGGTAACGGAATATTTCGACAGCGACCAGGCGAAAACCGATCTTCAAAACGCTACCGGCAAAATCGCGAAGCTGCTGACCGGCGGCAATATTGTGCTGTCGGATGTTATGTCGTTTATCACCAATATTCTATCCAAGATCAATGATACGTTTGCCGATGATACCGTAAAAGCCAATTTGGCCAGCACCGGCGAGAAGCTAATCAAAGGTATCTTGGCTTTTGAGGAAGGAAAGATCAAAACGATCATTTCCGGCCTGACTGTTGCTACTAACGTTGCAACCGGGCTTTTGCAAGGTGTATCTGATTATTTCTCAAGCGAAGAAGGAAAGGCCGGAATAACAAACATTATTTCGTCGCTTGGAAACGCGATTGTTAATTTGGGGCAAACCGCGATTAACGCTGTACCAGCACTTGTAAGCGCTGGCGCAGCAATTTATGAAGGAATCGTTACAGCAGCCGCTAATAACATTATCAACTTTTTTGATAAATTTAGCGTTGATGATTTTCTCGCATCTGCGTCTGCGTGGTGGGCGAAGGTAAAGCCAGGCCTTGAAAAAATATTGCAGGCCAATGTAACGATTACCTATAAAATTTACAAAAAAGTTGCTGGCGCTGTGCTTGGCGAAGATACTGTACAGGAAATCGAATCAACTAACGAAAGAATGCAGCAAGTTACAGATCAGTTGCAAGAAGATGGCGTTGATATCGTCTCTGGCGCTACTCCTACCGGCCAAGAAGTGCTGGATGCTGCAAAAAAAGTAAATCAAAAATATGGCTCTATCAATCCTCGCGGCTTCGCCACCGGCCTGTATAGCGTCCCATACGATAATTTCCCGGCTTTGCTGCATCGCAATGAAACCGTGCTCACCCGTGCCCAGGCCGACGAATACCGCAAGGGCGGGGTCGGAAGCGCCGAATCCAAACAGGATATTTACAACATCAATATCCAGTCCACCGCCGAATCACCCAGCGAAACGGCGGCGTATATCAAACAGGCCATGCGCACGCTGCGGTTTAATCAGGCGTAAGGGGGGCGCTGTTGTATGCTGCATAAAATCATCTATGTACAGGGCAATAAGCGCCTGCCCTTAACGCCGGAAAACGGCATCATATTAACCAATATCGACGGCCTGACCAGCCAGAACATCACCCTCGATACCACAAAAACCGTTAACGGCATCGGCGTGCAGGTAAACACTCAAACTGTCGAGCCGAAAAATATCTCCCTGACCGGCGTTCTTTTGGGCGATTCTTCCGCGCGCCGAAAAGACCTTTTGCGCACCATCATTCCCCGCGCCGTGTCGCGGCTGGAAATCGACGATCTGTATACCATCACCGTGTACCCCACCCAAACGCCCGAGATCGAGCGCTATAGCCGCGATGCGGGCTTTTCCGTCATGCTGCGCGCGCCGTTTCCGTATTTCGCCGTACAGGAGGAAAAAACGGAGGTGATGATGGGCGTGACCAAGCTGTTTAAGTTCCCGTGTAAGCTCAATTCGTTTATTCTTGGCCAGCGCATGCAGCTTGTATACAAGTTTGTCAACAATCCCGGCTCCGTCGCGTGCGGCTTTACCGCCGTGCTCACGGCGGATGGCGATGTGGTAAATCCCAAGATTGAGCACATGGACACCGGCGAGTATGTGATGATCAAAAAGACCATGCACGATGGTGATACGATCACGTATTCCTATCTTGATGGCCGCGCGTCCGTGTACTACGCGCAGGGCGATAACGCGCCGGAGAACGCATTTTCAGCCTTATCTATCGATTCCGTGCCGTTTGAGCTGGCTCCCGGCGATAACCCGATCAAGATCACCGCCGCCGACGGCTATAGCCTGCTGGATGCGTTTATTACCTTTCATCCTGTGTACGCGGGGGTGGAACAATAATGCTGCTGCATGTGTTTTCCGATACGGGCCAGTATCTTGGCCGTATCAATTCGTTTATTTCCGTCTCCTGGACGGAGGAATACATCGGCAAGGGCAAGCTGGCCATGTACTGCTACGATACCGACGAGACGGCCAAGCTGCTGCGCCATGGGTATCTGCTATACCGCGCCGATCGCGGCACGGCCATGGAGATTGTGCGCATCGACCGCGACGACCAGACGCGGCAAATCTACGTTGGCGGCTATACGACGCTCAATCTCCTGTCCCGCCGCGTCGTAACGGAGGCCTACGAGGCCAACGTCGGCGAATCGTCCATCTATGGCCTGCTGTCGGCCAACCTGCGCGGCCTGCCCGTCATAAACGCCACGGCCAAGGGCTATACAGAAGCCCTTGGCGAAACCGTGACGTATGAAAAAGCGCGGCTGTATGAATCCATCCAGGAGATCTGCCAGGGAACCGGCCTTGGCGTCCGCATGCTGTACGACCCGGATAACAACAAAAACACGCTCGAGGTGTACAAGGGAGCCGATCACACCGTGGACAGCGCGTCCCCGTACATCGCCAGCGCGGAGTTTGGCAACCTGCTGTCGCTCAAAACGTCCGAGGATAACGACTACTACCGCAATACCCTGGTTGTCACCGGCACGCTGATCGGCGGCCAGACGGTATGGGTGCGCGTGTATGCCGACGGCGTATGTAACAAGGAGGCCGAACAGCGCGAAACGCTGTGGGAATCCGGTTTGACGCAGCGAGAAGCCGTAACTGAAAAAATCAAAGGCAATAACTGGTCTAAACGTGACAATGGCGATAAATGGTGGCTGGACTACGGCGGTACTACCCCCACCACCACAGCGCCGGACACAGGAAAGGTTGCTACTAAAAGCATATCGATACAAGCTGATACAAGCAATGATGATGTGTATGCAAATTACTCCGGCGGATATAAAACCATTGAGCCGGAAGAAACCGGCGCGGAGTTTGCCGACCGCCTGGCCAAGGCTGGCGTGGATAAGCTGAAGGAATACGCCAAGGTACAGAATTTCGACGCGCAGATATCGCCGTCTGATTTCGGCACCCTGTATTCCCTGGGCGATCTCATCACCTGTAAATCGTCGCGCTATGGCATGCAGTTTGATGCGCGCGTATCCTCGTTCACCGAGCGCGAGGAGTTCGGCAAAACCACGCTGTCCGTCGTGCTCGGTTCCCCCGATCAAAACGCTATAAAGGGAGGGATTTTGCTCTATGGCTGAGCGCTGTTTCCCGCTTGATAACATCACCTATTCCGCCGAGGATATGCAGCTATACCTTTGCACCCGCTCGTCCGGCGTGTATACGTTGGATTCCTGCCTGCGCGTTACCGCTGGCACCGGATTGGCCGTCAACGTCGAGCCCGGCCTTGCGTGGCTCAAGATCGGCGATTTCGCCGGGCTGGCCTATTGTAACGATGCGAACAACACCCTGACGCATGATGCTGCGGATACCACCTACCCGCGCATTGACCGCGTGATCGTGCGCTATTCGGCGGCGTTTACCAACAAAATGCCCAAGCTCATGATCCTAAAAGGCACGCCCGCGTCCACGCCCGCCGCGCCCAATATCACGCGCACCAGCAATATCCACGATATCAGCCTGGCGCAGGTGCTGATCCCCGCTGGCGCTACGTCCGTCGGCACGATCACCGATGAGCGCGAAAACGCCGCCGTGTGTGGGTTGATGACCGACGGCACGCGAAAGATGGACGTTAGCCTTACCGGTACGGCCACGGGCATTCTCAAAGCCCTTGCGAGCGCCGAGGCGCAGACCAGCTTCCAGCTTCGCAATATCAGCTATGGCACCGCTGCGTTGACCCCCGGCGTATCCTCTCTCACCACAGGGGAGGTGTACCTCCAGTATGAGTAAAAACGCCTATGTGGGCGTGAGCGGCGTTGCCCGGCGTGTAGGCGGTATGTGCATTGGCGTTGCCAATGTCGCCAGAAAAGTTGTCACCGGGTATGTTGGCGTAAATGGCATCGCCCGGCAGTTTTACCCGCAGGCCACAACGCCCACGCCCGATCCTGAGCCGGATTACCCATCTAATACGGCCATTTCGATTACGGCAAGTAAATGCGTAAAAGATCGGTATTCATCCCTAAACCAGCGGAACATGGATATATGCACCGTAGGCCGCGCGGAATACAATTACGACGGCGAGGCCAACGATTCCCGCGCCGGATGCGCCCTCCAATTCAACGCGCCAGCCGCTGGATGGGATTATTATACGCGCGCTGTATTGCATTTTTACCGCAATGGCGGCACCGCCTCCGCCAACGTGCGCATCGGCAAGCTCAATTGCTCCTTCGATGCGCCCGGCGGCCTCGGTTGGCTCGATTTCTATTATGGCCGTCTGAACGAACAGGATTTCCAGAAATCATTCGGCAGCTACCCGCAGTGGTGCGAGGCGGATATTACTGCGTTCCTTCCGAACGCCGCGAATGAACTGTGCGTAACAATGATGAGCAAGTACAGCTATATCACGATAGACGGGAACCCATACAGTTCCACCGCGCCGTATATCCAGCTTTCCCGCTAAGGAGGTGATCGCATGAAGATTATTCAAAGAATCCGTAACAATCTTATCGTTACCTGCAACGATGTAAATTTCCTGTCCGCTACGTCGATTGAGTTTTACATCCGGCAGGATGACTTTTTTGCCACCTATACGCCTACGGTGCTTGACGCAACCACAATGGCCGTGTCAATCCCATTGGCCGACGCAAAAAAGCTAAACGCAAAGCATTTCGTAAAGGTACAATTCGCCTTAACCAATACAAACGGCGATCCCCTTGCAAGCAACGTTTTGGAGCTTTCCGTGCGCGAATTTTTAAAGGAGGCCGGTTATGGCACTTAATTTCAGCGTCAAAATTCAATCCGAGATCGACGAAAGCAAGAATTTCCGTGTTGAACAAGCAGAAATCAAATATATTTCCGCAGAAGATGGCCTGATGCTAAAAGGCGTATACGATACGAACGAAAACGGCATCGTCGATAACGCTGAAAAGCTGGGCGGCAAGGAACCGGCCTACTACGCCACCGCGGCAACGGTTTCCAACCTGTCCACGCGCGTCACCACCCTTGAAACCGACGTTGCAAACGCCCTCGCGGCCATTTAAGGAGGATCAAATGAGTATCGGCACTGAGATTTCCCGTATCGCGCAGGCGAAAAGCGATATCATTTCTGCTCTTACCGCCAAAGGCTTGACCATCCCAGACGGCACGAAAATTGACGGCCTGCCTCCGTTTATATCGTCGCTTATTACAAATCCGTTTTCTTCGGACGCAGGCATCTCCAACTATCTGATTGAAACGCTTGATTACAACGACGATCCCGCTGTGGATACCGAAAAGGTGATGCTTCGCACCGGGCTGGGTTGGGTTCCTCATGTTTCCCTGCATGTGCTGGTAAACAATACGGAAACCGGCAGCATCATCGTGCCCAATAACAATACCGTGTTCGCGGGCTTTATCGATTTTCGTCACTGGTGCCCAACGTACACGAAGATGATGTATTACAACATTTCCATGTATAACAATTGTTCCGATTACGCCTGGTGGATGCCGTCGGTTGATATGGTCAACCCGGCCAATTCCTGGTGGACGGAGCGGAATACGGAAAATTCCTGCGCTGTGGCGCGTTTCAAGGCGGAGCGCTATAACCTGAGCAATCATTCGCACTGGCTGCGCATCCTGCTGCGCTTTAACGAGCCCACCGTCACGCTGACCGCGCCCACGGGGCTGACCATCAGCGACGGCACAAATAGTGGCGACAGCCTTACCGGCTCCGGCTTCACCCTGGCCTGGAATCGCTCAACCATCACCGGCGGCGACGACTGCGTATATCTGATTTACCGCGACGGCGCGCTGATATCAACCCGCGTGAAGGACGCTGGCTTTACGGGCAATCAGGCCAATATCACGTGGTCAAACATCACCGAAGCCGATAGCGGCACGTATACCGTCCGCGCTTACAACAGCTATGCGGGCCTGAGCGAACCCAGCAATGCCGTAACGTTTACCTATCAGGCATAAGGAGAAAGAATATGAACGAAAAGGCGCTGAAAGTCATCGAAGCCGCCAAATCCCAGCTTGGCAACCCCTATGTATTCGGCATGTGGGGGCGGGAATGTACGCCGTCCGTGCGCCGTCAGTATGCGGGATATAACCCCAGCCACAAGCGCGCCATCTTTAAGGCGTGCCCCGTGCTGAGCGGCAAACAGCCCTCGTGCGACGGCTGTAAGTGGCAGGGAAAGCTGGCCTTTGACTGCCGGGGCTTTACCTACTGGTGCCTGTCGCAGGTGGGTATCACGATCAAGGGCGGCGGCGCAACGTCGCAGTACAACACGTCGGCCAACTGGGTACAGCGCGGCGAGATCGGCGACATGCCCGATGTGGTCTGCTGTGTGTTCCAGCGCCGGAACGGCAAGATGCAGCACACGGGCCTGCACATCGGCGGCGGCAAGGTGATTCATTGCTCCGCTGGCGTGCAATGGGGCGATACGTCCGATAAGGCGTGGACGCACTATGCTATCCCCGCTGGCTTGTACACGGCAGAAGAAATCGCGGCGGCAGGAAAGCCCGAACCAGAAAAGCCCGATACCAGTAAGCCAACGGAGAGCGTTGTATTTAATCTTCGCCGTGGAAGCCGTGGCAGCGATGTGACAAAACTCCAAACTGCCCTTAACGCCCTGGGCTACGATTGCGGCACTGCTGATGGCATCTTCGGCGCGAAGACCGAGGCCGCCGTGCGCAATTTCCAGCGCGACCACAGACTGACCGTGGACGGCATCGCCGGTAAGGCCACGCAGGCGGCGCTGTACGCGGCTGAGGATACGCCCAAGCCCACCTACACCGTCACCCTGCGCAACGTGCCGCAGGCAGACGCAATCGCGCTTACGGCCAAGTACGCGGGCGAAATGATACAGGAGGCGAACACATAATGGCAGATAACCGCATTACAATTCAGGCGGAGTTTGGCCAGAGCTACAAGGATTTAGGCTTTGTAGGCCGCGTGGGCGAGAACGATAGCCGGGAAATTGTGTTTGATTGCGCCGATGCTTTGACGCAGTTCCCCGGCGCATCCATCGTGTGCGTGATCAAGCGCGCGTGTGATACAAAGCCATATTCCGCGCCGCTGACGGAAAACGGAAACAGCCGCATCCTGCCCCTGTCCGCCGTTGAAAACGCGGTGGCCGGGCAGATCATGATCGAGCTGCGGGCGGTATCAAATGATACCATCCTCAAATCCGCCATGTTTTCTGGCCGCATTGCCGAATCCCTGCAGGGAGAGGGCGACAGGCCGGGCAATCCCGTGCGCGACGTGCTCGATCGCGTGGACAGCACGCTGCAATCCGCCACAGAAACGCAGCAAAAGCTATTATCCGCATTGGATGGCGTAGATACCGCAGTTGATGGCGCGAATACGGCGGCTGAAAACGCGCAGGACGTGGCCGACACCGTACAGGCCAAGCTGGATAACGGCGACTTTGTAGGGCCTGCCGGGAAAGACGGCGAGAAAGGCCCGAAGGGAGATACTGGCGCAACCGGCCCCCAGGGCGCGCCCGGCTCCGATGCCGCCGTAACCGCCGAAAACATCCAAGCAGCGCTGGGATACACGCCGGTCAAGGATGTGCAGATGGACGGCAATAGCCTGGTGCAGGATAGCGTGGCGACGATTCCGCTGGCGGGCTACAACCGGCTTGGAGCGGTGCAGTTAGACCCTGCGGGGTTTGCCGCTGCCTCAATCGAGGGTAAGCTGGAGCTGGTGCCGCCGACCGATGCCCAAATCAGCACCCACACCCATACCCAGCGCCCCATCACTCCAAGCTGCATGGACTACGCCGTGCATCGCCGGTAAGGCCACGCAGGCGGCGCTGTACGCGGCTGAGGATACGCCCAAGCCCACCTACACCGTCACCCTGCGCAACGTGCCGCAGGCAGACGCAATCGCGCTTACGGCCAAGTACGCGGGCGAAATGATACAGGAGGCGAACACATAATGGCAGATAACCGCATTACAATTCAGGCGGAGTTTGGCCAGAGCTACAAGGATTTAGGCTTTGTAGGCCGCGTGGGCGAGAACGATAGCCGGGAAATTGTGTTTGATTGCGCCGATGCTTTGACGCAGTTCCCCGGCGCATCCATCGTGTGCGTGATCAAGCGCGCGTGTGATACAAAGCCATATTCCGCGCCGCTGACGGAAAACGGAAACAGCCGCATCCTGCCCCTGTCCGCCGTTGAAAACGCGGTGGCCGGGCAGATCATGATCGAGCTGCGGGCGGTATCAAATGATACCATCCTCAAATCCGCCATGTTTTCTGGCCGCATTGCCGAATCCCTGCAGGGAGAGGGCGACAGGCCGGGCAATCCCGTGCGCGACGTGCTCGATCGCGTGGACAGCACGCTGCAATCCGCCACAGAAACGCAGCAAAAGCTATTATCCGCATTGGATGGCGTAGATACCGCAGTTGATGGCGCGAATACGGCGGCTGAAAACGCGCAGGACGTGGCCGACACCGTACAGGCCAAGCTGGATAACGGCGACTTTGTAGGGCCTGCCGGGAAAGACGGCGAGAAAGGCCCGAAGGGAGATACTGGCGCAACCGGCCCCCAGGGCGCGCCCGGCTCCGATGCCGCCGTAACCGCCGAAAACATCCAAGCAGCGCTGGGATACACGCCGGTCAAGGATGTGCAGATGGACGGCAATAGCCTGGTGCAGGATAGCGTGGCGACGATTCCGCTGGCGGGCTACAACCGGCTTGGAGCGGTGCAGTTAGACCCTGCGGGGTTTGCCGCTGCCTCAATCGAGGGTAAGCTGGAGCTGGTGCCGCCGACCGATGCCCAAATCAGCACCCACACCCATACCCAGCGCCCCATCACTCCAAGCTGCATGGACTACGCCGTCAAATCCGCCATGTGCGACGGCAAGGGCGCAGCGTGGACGGCAGCCGAGCAGAAGGCCGCGCGGGAGAGGATGGGGGTTGGCAAGGCGTATGAGCTGATTGAGGAGATTGTAATAAACGAATCTGTTACAAAAGTAATACGCGCTAATATGTCGCTGGCCGAAATGCGGATAGTCGTTGAAGTTCCAGTTAGTAATTCGATTTCTTCTGTCGCGATTGAAATTTATAGTGGGAGCATCATAATTGGGTACGGATACGTCGGAAATTTAATCAATAAAGAAAATATTAAAAATGTTAAATTCACGGTAAAACGAGATCACGGCGCTTATGTATTTAGCCATGTATCCGTTAACGCCAATTCAGCACCGCAAAAAGCCACAGCAGGCACGTTGAACGAAACAGCATCGTTGTTTCCGGCGGAAAACGCTATCACAAAGGTGTCGCTGTACTCAACGAGCAGTGCGATCCCGCTGCCTATCGGAACAAAAATCACAATTGAAGGCGAGACGATATGAAGAAGAACATCCTTATCAAAACCGGTGAGCGCACGGAAACCCGCATCCGCACCATCCCTGCCCAGTACAACGAGATGGGCGAGCTGATCTCGGACAGCTATGACGAGACTTACACCGTAACGGTGCCGGTGATGGAAGCCCGAAACGTCGAAATGACCCCGGAGGAAATCGCGGAGCTGGAAGCCATGCAGGCGGCCATGCCCGAGCCGCAGCCCACGCTTGAGGATTGCCAGGCAGTGGCCGATATGGCCTATGTAAATTCTGAGCTGGCCTTGGCCATGCTCAACGAAATGGAGGTGTGAGCGATGCTGTACAAGACTTTGCAGCGCATGGTAGCGCGCGGCATGACCGACGAGCTGCGCGACAAGATCGATACCCTGTATGCCCTGGGCCGACTGACGCAGGAGCAGTATATGGCGCTGGTGGGCTAATCTATCAGATCAAAAAAAATTGAAAGGTACATAATCATATGACCGAAGCCATCATCGTAGCCCTGATTACCGGCGGCATCTCGCTGATCGGCACCCTCGCGTCCACCCGCAGCAGCGCCAAATCCACACAGGCGCTCGTGGATTACAAGCTCAAGGAGCTAAAGGAAAGCGTGGACAGGCACAATAGCATCATCGAGCGCACGTACAGGCTCGAAGGCCGTATGGAAAATTGTGAACACGATATCCGCGACATCAAGCAGCGGATCAATTAAGAAGGGAGCATTATTATGAACAAGATCGACTGGAAGCGTAAGCTCACGTCTCGGAAGTTTTGGATGGCTATTTCAAGTTTTGTCGCCATGCTGGTTGTAGCCTTTGGCGGCTCCGAAAGTCAGGCTACGCAGATTACGGCCCTGATCATGGCCGGTGCTGCCGTGGTCGCCTACATCATCGGCGAGGGTCTGGCCGATGCGTCCGCCGCAGGCACTGCCGGTGCGGAACAGCCTGTTGAAAAACCGCCCGAACAGATGTAACAGGGGGTGATCCCCATGCGCTTTGACCGCATCCATCAATCGCGCATCGACGCGGCGGAGGCCGCCTACGGGCTGACAGACGACGAGCGCGAGGTGCTGAGTCTGTCCCGGCGCGGGAAATCCGTTGTCGCCATCGGCATGGCGCTGGGCATGAGCGATTCCACCGTCAAGCGCCGCCGCGCGTCGCTTCGCAGCAAAATCGGCATTTAACGCATAGCCCCCGAAAGGGGGCTTTTTTTATTTGACCGCCAAGAAGCTGGCCGAATGGGACGAAAACGGCACGGATTCCCGAAATTACATCTCCGAAGCGTTGTATCGCAAGAAAACCGGCGAGTTTTTTGTGTTCGGCGACGGCGGCGCAAACACCAAATACGCCAGGATCGGCCGCCTAAAGGACTTTGAGCCGGGCAGCGCCATCTTGCCGATGTCACTTGAGCAGGCCAAGGAATGGGCGCTTGATCGCCTGCCGAAAAACGAATATGATGATATCTTTGGCGATATGATCGACGATGACGGCAGCACCACCGTTACAAGCATCCGCCTGCCGTCCGCGCTGCTGGAAACCGTCCGCCGCCGCGCGCAGGAAAAGGACGAAACCACCGCCGAGTTTATCCGCGCCGCCATTGTCGAGGCGGTAAAATAAAACACGCGACGCCCGCCAGATGGCGGGCTTTTTTTGACCCCTTCGCGGCCTTTACCTGAGCCGTGAAGGGGCTTTTTTTGTGCGAAAATACAGGAGATGAAAGGGGGAGAGAGCGATGTACAGCGCCTACAATCCAAACCCCATGGGCGCGCGGGTGGGCGATTGCACCGTCCGCGCCATCAGCCGCGCCACGGGCGAAGGCTGGGATACGGTGTATTGCGGCCTGTGCGTCGAGGGCTTGCGCCTGTGCGATATGCCCACGGCCAATCACGTGTGGGGCGCGTACCTGCGCCGCCATGGCTTCCGCCGCCGCGCGCTGCCGGATGATTGCCCCGATTGCTATACCGTGGCCGATTTTTGCCGCGATCATCCGCATGGCACCTATGTGCTGGCGATCAGCGGCCACGTTGTGTGCGTAGCCGACGGCCGCTATTACGATACGTGGGACAGCGGCGCGGAATCCCCCGCCTATTATTGGTATAAGGAGGCCTAACAGATGTACGGATATCAGCCCGGATACTACATGCCCGGCCAGCCGATGGGGCAGCTTGAGCAGTTGCGCACAAACCAGCAGCCCATGATGCCGCAGCCCACCAGACCGCAGAACCAGATGATCTGGGTCCAGGGCGAATCGGGCGCGAAAAGCTATATGGTCGCCGCCGGGAACAGCGTGCCGCTGTGGGACAGCGAGCGGCAGACCATCTATATCAAATCGTGCGATGCGTCCGGCATGCCGTCCATGCGCGTTTTGGATTATGTCGAGCGCACAGCGCCGCAGCCCAAGCCCGTCGCCGCCGCAGCGCCAGCCGTGGATTATGTCACGCGCGAGGAATTTAACGCGCTTTCCGCCCGCATCGATGCGATGAACGCCAAGCCCGCCAAGGCCAGCAAAAAGGAGGTAGCGCCGGATGAACCCGCTGTTTAAGGCGCTCGGCGGCGGCGCGATGCCGTCCATGCCCGGCCCGCTGGGGAATTTCCAGCAGATGGTTCAGAAATTCCAGGAATTCAAGGCCAATTTCCAGGGCGACCCCGAGCAGGAGGTAAAACGCCTGCTGCAATCCGGCCAAATGTCGCAGGATCAGCTTAACCAGCTTCAGCAGGCGGCGCAGATGTTCCAATCGCTGCTTTAAGGCTTTTATCGTGGCCACGATTAAGCATATATTTTTTTATTTTTTGTCCGAAAGGAGCATTTTATGTCTATGAACTCCGAATACAGTTTGTCCGATATCGCTGCCGCGTCCGGCAATCGCCAGAACGATGGTATGTTTGGCGGCAATGGTGCCTGGTGGATTATCATTTTGTTCCTCTTTGTGTTTTGCGGCTGGGGCGGCAATTGGGGCGGCGGCAACCGCACCGGCGGCCAGGGTACGGTCATGGACGGCTACGTGCTGACCAGCGACTTTGCCAACATCGAGCGCAAGATCGACAACGTAAACAACGGCCTGTGCAATGGTTTCTATGCCCAGGCGCAGTTGATCAACGGAACCCAGATGCAGATGGCCAACGGCTTTGCCCAGGCCGAGCTGTCCCGCTCCAATCAGCAGGCCGCGCTGATGCAGATGCTCTACACCATGTCCGCCCAGCAGGCCGATTGCTGCTGTAAGACCCAGACCGCGATCCAGGGTGTTAATTACAACCTGGCCACGCAGGCGTGCGAGACCCGCAACACCATCCAGACCGGCATCCGCGACGTGATCGAGAACCAGAACGCCAACGCCCGCGCCGTGCTGGATGCGCTCACCGCCCAGCGGATTGAAGCGAAGGACGAAAAGATTGCGGCGCAGAACCAGCAGATATTCGGCCTGCAGCTTGCCGCGTCCCAGGCCGCGCAGAACAGCTACCTTGTTCAGACGCTTCGTCCCTGCCCCACTCCGGCCTACGTCGTCGCTAACCCGTATTGCTGCAATCAGCAGCTTTGCGGCGGCTAACAATCGCATACCCTAACAGCTTCCCGCCCTGTCGGGATGACCGGCCATTTTGCCGGTGCTGATATCACACGGCGGGGGAATATTCCCTCGCCGCTGTTTTTTGAAAGGAGCATTAAAATGAACAATGATTTTGAGATCGTAAAAGATCAGCTTGCGAAACACCTTTTACGAATCGACTTAGACAAACTAAGCATGCAAGAATTGTCCGTTTACAGCGAAATAGTAACAAAATTAAATCCGCTTTATGAGGAAAAACCGGACTATTTTGCGACGATGTCGAAATTAATGAATGCTGGAATTTGCGGGCAGAAACCTGCGCCCGCTCCCACCAAGGAGGTGTAAATCGTGGCTGAATACTCTTACGCCGCTTTACAAACTGTTGAAGCTGGCCAGAATGTTTTGTTTAACGAAACCCCCGTCGCCCCGTCCCGCTGCATCGTTCACCGCGACGGCTCGGGCATCGTCACCCTGCGCGGGCTGACTAATGGCCAGTGCCGGGCGCGCTTCCGCGTGTCCTATGGCGCTAATATCGCCATTCCTACCGGCGGCACCGTCGGCGCGATCTCCGTCGCCCTTGCCATCGCCGGGGAGCCCCTGCCCGCGTCCAAGGCCATCGTAACGCCCGCCGCCGTCGATAACTATTTTAACGTCTACATTGATACGTTTGTGGACGTGCCCTCCGGATGCTGCGTTACCGTCGCCGTCGAAAACACCAGCGATCAGGCAATCAGCGTCCAAAACGCCAACCTGATCGTCACCCGCGAAAGCTGAGAAAGGAGAAATATATATAATGAAAGCATTGTATGATCTGAAGGATAAGCTGTGCGCCGAGCTGGATGAAATCGCGGCCAAGCCCAATATGTCCACCGGCGACCTGGAAACCGTCCATAAGCTCACCGACACCATCAAAAACATCGATAAAATCATGAAGCTCGAAGACGAGAGCGGCTACAGCCGCGCCGGTGGCTGGGAAGCCCGCGGCACTTACGGCCAGCCCTATGATGAGCGCGGCAGCTCCTATATGCGACGCGGCGAGCACTATGTGCGCGGTCACTATAGCCGCGACGATGCGCGCCAGCACATGATTACCGAGCTGCAGGATATGCTCCGCACCGCCGACGGTCAGTACCGCGAGGTGATCCAGCGCGCGCTGGATGAAATCCGCCACGACTGACCGAAAGGAGGCGGCGAGACATGCTATCGCTAAAATGGGTGGAGTATGAGATCGATAAGGCCGTGCGCGAGGGCGATAACCCGCAGAACGTGCGCGATCTGGCGGCGCTGCTTATCGTCCGCGATTTCCTCGCCGCCTCCGATTCCGCCCAGTCCTCCCCGCAGCCCGTAGCGACGCAGGCCATGCCCGCCCAGCCGGTCGAAAATTCGTCGCTTTCGTCGATTGATGACATCGAGGCCGCGCTAAAAAAATGTATGGCACGCAGCCCCGAAGAAGCCCAACGCCTGCGCGATACTCAAACCATGATCGATATCATGAAGGGCTGACGAATATTTGACGAATATCTAAACGATGCGAAACCGTGCGAAACCCGCTAAAACTCAACTTCTCCCCCGAAAAGCATTCCCGCTCAAAAGCCGAAAAACCCTTGTAAATCAACGAAAAAACCGCCTTTCGGCGGTTCTTTCGTTTGGTACGCCCGGTGCGATTCGAACGCATGGCCTTCAGAGTCGGAGGCAGACGGCTTAAATGCATAATATTCCGAATAATGCAAAATATTCGTTAATATCGGCCATAATATGCATGATTTAGCGAATAAATATTATGCCTATTTATACTTGACGAATATTTGACGAATAATTCAAATTTTTGCCCATATACCCGTCCAAAAATCCGACCAGATTTGCCCTCTCGATTTGCTCACGTTCGTGCGAAAGATGCGTGTACAAGTCAAGGGTAATTTTAATGTCCGAATGCCCAAGATAGTACTGCGCCGCTTTTGCGTCAACCCCCGCGTCATATAGCATCGTTGCGAATGTATGCCGGAGATCGTGCATGCGACAGTTAAATACGATTCGTCCAGGCGCATCCTTGTTGCTTCCACGCGCTGGGTGCACACGCTCGCCATTAAGCTGACGTGTTAGCCGTTGGCAAAATGTGCTCCAATTTCTACGCGCGGCACTCTCCGTAATGGGTGCATTTTTTGTTGTTCGGAAAACAAAGCCTGAGCGTTGATCTACTGGCGTTTCGGATAGCATATCATAAAGCTGGCCGCATATCGGGAGAAGGCGCATGCCAGCTCTGGACTTTGTTTTATCTTGTATAACCGGTTGGTTTTTTCGGATGTTTGCGGATGTGTGTACGAGCAGCGTGCGATTATCCATATTGATATCTGCCCATTGTAGGGCTATCATTTCACTGCGACGTAGCCCGCACAATAGCATTGCCATTGCCCAGCGCCCGGCGGGATAGATGCGCCAATATTCCATGATTGCATTGATTTCCCATTTTTCAAGCGCTCTGTGCGTTCCCTTTGTGCCTTTGGGCGCAATCAGATTTTCGGCTGGATCAAATACAATAAGACGGTTGGTTCTGGCGCGTAGAAATATGCGCTTTATGATTTGCATATATTTACTAATGTGGGATGTGCTCATGCCTGCGATTGTGTTTAGCTCACGCTGCAAATCCATTTCCGTGATCGATTGCAATTTTCGTGTGCCAAGGTTACGCGATAGGCGATTAATCAGGTAATCCATATCTTTAGGTTTGTACACGTCGCAAAATCGGGAAATCCATTCATTAAGGGTGATATCTCCGCTATTATTTATGCCCTCATTTAGCTTTTGCTTGTATTCATCCCGCTTTCTTCGCGCTTCGGTAATTGTTTTACCGTAAAAGTGCTTGATGATCTGTTTCCCGTTTTCGTCGTACCCGACAGATAGCCCGGCCTCTTTTCGCCCATCTTTCCGCATGATTCGACAAATTCCCCCATGTCCCGTTTGTGATGCGTGTATTTTTAGCGTATCTTGTGTGATATAATCCCCAATATATGCTTATACCAGGTGCCACCGCTGGGACTGATGCCCGACCTGGCACGGTGGATAAAGCCATATTGGGGATCCATCAAATCCCAGGCCAATAGCACGCCGAAGAAAAACAAAAATACACCTATAATCGCATGGCAGATGGTGTTGTGCCGTCGGCATTGCCTGTTCGCTGCCTGCAGGATTTCGACCTGTTTTTTTAGATAAGTGATGCTGCGCTCGCCTTTGTTGATCACTTCCTGCGATTCGATGCTGTTAACGTACTTTTCCTGTATTTCCACCTGCGGCGCGATGCCGCACAGCTCGTCCAGCGATCCCTCCGCCGCGATTACGATTGCCGCAACCGTCCGAAACTGCGGCGATTCCACCTGCGCCTTTAGCAGCCGGGATATTGTTTGCTTCGGCACGCCCGATGCCGTTTCCCATTGCGCTACGGTCCATTGCTTTTTGTCCTTCAGGCTTTGTAGATATGCTGTTATCTGCGCCTTATCCCCGATTAATTCGCACATGCTGTTGATCCTTTCATCCGTGACGCGCGTTGTCCCGCCGGTGGGACGCGTTTTCCCCAGCTGGGCATTGCGTGACGCGGCGTTGTGTGGTTAGCTTAGGCCATCAAATACAGGAGGTAATCAGCCATGCCCCGCCGTAACCACACCGCGCACCGCCGCCGTAAGCATACTACCTTTTATATCCCCCCTCTTGAGATCGATCTGTCCGTATGCTGCCCGGACGACCAGGATCGTTCTAACGCACAATCTAACGCATCACCTAACGCACACCGTGTGCGTTAAATATCGTATTCCCCATTTTCGTCATATTCTGTAAATAAAACGATATTATTTGCGGAAATGGCGAAAAACCGCCGATTTGCGGAAAAATATTGTTGGAATTCGGGAATATTTTTCTCGCTTGACAATCGGAACGAATGTTCGTATCATAAAGCCAAACAACGGCTTTATGCAGGAGGTATGAGAATGCGCAGGCTATTTGAAAAGATTAAGGAGCATCTTCTTCACCGTTTTCGCCGCAATCCAGAATCGATCACTAAACAGCAGCAGAAACACCCAACCTATAACGGTTATGAGGATTCCCCGCTTCGTGTCCTCGATTCGATTCATTTCATGTTCCGCTACATCGCGCTTCTTTGCGGCGTAATTGTGGGCATGCTGTACTTGATTGTATTCAAACTCGCGTAACGCCTCAAAGCCCTCAAACGTTATCACATACTGCTTTAGTTCCAGATGATCTTGCACTGTAACAAAAGCAGCGTATTGCGCATACCCTTTTTCAAGCAGGTACGGCATAGCATCGTCCTGCCATGCCGTTAGCTCGTCTTTTCCGATAGGCCCGCTCCGCAGTGCTGCAAGCGTCCTTGCTTCGTCCCTAGTCATCGTTTTATTTGAGGAACGAAACCCAATCGGTTTCAAAGCTCGGCAGCGTTACCTGCTTATCCTGCACCGATGTATAGGTGATGCTGCCGGTACACACCGAATAAGCGTCGATCAGATCATCCACGTAAATGTTACAAATCCATCCGGCAGGAACGCGAACATAGGCCACATCGTTGTAATTTGCATGGATGGCCACGCGCAGTTCATACCCTTCATCGCGGTTTCCATCGGCGCTTAACACAATGCCGCTTACCAACAGCTTTTTCCCTTTGTGGCTCTCGGCGTTATTGGCCACGTATCTGTAGCTAACGTCCTGGCTGATCTCCCGATAATCGGACGATTTTACAGGCTTTTTAGGGTACCGCACCGCGTCATCGCTATACAGCCGCTGCTGCGTCTCGTTATCGGCAATCCCCGTTATCCGCATATCGCTGTAGCGCTGGAAACGGCGCACGGCATGCTGCGTTTTATCGTTATATTTATCATCCGGATTACTGCCCTCGAAATTGTACCCCAGGTCATACAGGCGCAATTTCAGGCTCAGCACGCGCGCGCCACGGTCGCCATAATAAAGGGCTTCATAGTATTCTTGTTTGTTTTCATCCGCTTCGATCTTTTTATCTTGCCACCATTCGGCATTTGCGCAGGAGAACACGCACAAAACCGCCAGAATGATGGATACAATCCCGATAATCCGTTTCATTTTATGTTCATTCTCCTTTCGGGATATTACTGCTGCGACATGACGTAAAGCAAATAATCCGGGTAATCTACATGTTCTACATCCAAAAACCAGCCGGGGCCGTTTGGCATGGGCGTGAGCTTATAAATGATATCGCCATCCTGGCGCGTAATCTCTTCCTTGGTATTTAGGTTCTTTTCCACCCATTCCGCCGCGCTGTTATCCTTTTTGCCCTCGTATGGCATAGTCGCGGCGAAATATAAAAATCCGTTGCTTTTGCCGATCATCGAGAACGACATGTAGCATATCTCAAACTTTTTATTGGTAACGATATAGCCGGAACAAAGCGTGCCGCCATCATAAAAGGATGGAATATCCCAATGATAGCGATCCTTTTCCGATTGCCGATCGTTAACCGTTACCCCCATGTTTTTTAGGGATAATGTGATATCATAGGCCGACGAGCCCTTAATGCCTGGGCATTCTGTAAACGTCTTGATTATCTCCTTGAGATCGGAAGAGCACACGTCTGAACTCCAGTCACACTTGAATCTCGTAT
>ERZ1024463.17-NODE-17-length-18755-cov-1249.219617_pt1 | contig 18755 bp, 25 predicted proteins | sample MGYA00520805_ERZ1024463 | MGnify/ENA primary metagenome ERZ1024463 (study PRJEB33242, sample SAMEA3444304) | Homo sapiens | biome: Host associated; feature: Gastrointestinal tract; material: Stool | place: Uganda | collected 2011-01-01 ...
AGGAAATAAAATGAATATTCAAGATATGACTCTCAAGGAGAGAAACGAACTGCTGTCCCAGCTATGGAATGACGCTTCTGTAACGCTCCTAGGTTTTCAAATCGCTATCGTGAGCAGTATTGATCGTGGTCAAGCTGTTAGCGATTATGGTGTGGCTCAGTATGATTCGTATCAGTTCCTTTTGCCTTATGAAACTGAAGATGATGAGTTCGTGTTTTCTGCTGAGGATATTGAGGCTTTCGCTCGCACGTGGTAATAATAAAGCCCCTAGGTTCAACGCCTAGGGGCTTTCTTTATGCCGTCATATCATGCGAATACGAGATACCATGTAGACCTGTCTGCAGGTGCGAGTGCAATATATCGTGTTGCGCCTGACGCGCCTACGTAGTGTGCCCAAATGTAGCCGTCCGCGACTGTACCACCTTCCGCTAGGTTGACGGTCTGTCCGTAATGGTACTGGGCTACGACTTGTGCTGAAGTGGATGGTGCCGAGCGTACGTTGAGCGTGTCAACGTTGACTTTGTAGGTTCGTGGAATAATGGTCACGGTATTGTTTGCCGGCGCTGGTGCCGGTGCGCTTGCGGAACGTGGGTGGAAGTATCCGATGATTCCGTTCTTGGGAATGGTGACATATCCGGCCTTGTTTGGATTCTGCGACATGGTGTTGAGAGTGTTGTTGCCGTTGTCTTTGACTACGATTGCGACATGGTTCATGCCGTTTCCGTTCCAAAATGCTACGTCCCCGTAAACCGGCGTATAGTTGGCACCCTCTCGGCTGAACGTGTCCTGTAGAGCGCGGGAGCGATCATATCGTGCGGAATAGACGCTTGCGGCGTATCCGTCCACGGTGTTGGTGTCGGCGGCTGGAATGCCGTACACGTTGCGTGCGTAGCTACTCCATAGGTCCCAGCATTGCCCACCATAGGCGCCGTCCATATCGATAACCTGTCCGTTAACGTTGTTCATCCATTCTTGGATATTCATGTTAGTCTTCCTTCTTGTGTCGGGGGGTATTGTTGTTTGCGAACACACTCATAAATGGAGCGTCCGCAAGTTCGGGATTGATGGCGGTAATGTTTTCCAAAATGGAGGTAAGCTCGATGAGACTGATTCCGCCGACCGTGCATACGAACACGCTGACTGGTAATCCGAGATCTACGTGTAGATTGATCATATCCACGAAATAGGCTACGAGTGTTAGCATGAGGTAGGAGAACTTGTGCCACAATCCCTGTCGCATTTTTTGGGAGCTGAGCGTGTCGTTTAAGATTGCTTTGGCAAGTCCGGTCACATAGTCTACGATGATGAAAAAGACTACCGCGAACACGCACCATACGTCCGTTGTTGTCATTGTCATTGATTATCCTTTCTATTTCCCTAATAATTCGCCGATGATCAGGCCGAAATCTGCCTTGACTTGTGAATCGTCGAATCTTATTTTACCTAGTCGATAGCCGGTGGTGAGTCTTCGTATGATGTCATCTGATTTTTTGACGTACCATGTTTTTTCGTCGACATGGTTAGGGTCTAGTGTGTAGGTGGGGCGAGTGTTGTCTTTGGGTATGCGTCGTGAAACGTATTGTGAAACGTGCCCGTCACGTTCGGATACGGAAGCCCATATGCCGAAGCGCGCGTAGTCGGAGGTGTCCAAAACGTAGGACAGTTCGCTGTCTGTAGGGATGGATGCAAGTAAGGTGTCCGATTCGTCTCGGAATTTGTTTCTGATTGCATAGTCGGCATAATCTTCATCGTAACGCTCCAAGAACCGTCCGAATTTTGATTGTGCGACTTTTGCCGAGAATCCCCCGTAGTCGGCCAATTCGAGGCATACGAAACCGCCACAATAGAGCTTGTATTGTTGCCGGTTCGCCTGCTGTGCGCCAATGTCCAGCCGATATTTCGCAAAATACGGGTTAGCTTTTTGTACGGCGTTGGATAAAAACAGTACTTTGGTGCGATCTTGCCAACGGTCGACGGTGTTGTAAAATTCCGAAAAACTGTTGACTTCGTTGCTGAGAAACCGTAAATTGTCGGGGAAGATTTCGTCGAAAATAATCAAGTGAACTTTCGGATAGGCGACTGACTTCAACCCGCCAGCTTGTGAGAGGGCGACAAAATAGCAGCATGTCCGCCAATCCTTTTCGTCCCATGAAGTCTTATGAATTTGCCCTTTTTCACCGTTCACTCGGAACTCGTACTGCGGGAAAAATTCTTGGATATCTTTGAAGAATGTTTCCTTGCGATGTTGTTCCACGTCGGTTCGACGAAGGTAAATGAACTCGTGGCCGTTTTTGATATATTCTTTGATTCCGTATCGTTTTGCAGCGAAGGTTTTGCCTAGACCTCGTGCGCCGATTACGAAGTTCCATGGCGCGTTACGGGTGAGCAGATTGTGCAGGTCATAATAATCATCTTCGGCCAATGTCTGTAATGCCACGTGTGCCCACCTCCTACAATAATGGGGAGCGTAACGTCATGACCACCGTTACGCCCCCCTATTGGTTATGGTCGGCTCAAGGGAAAGTATCATATGCCGACATTGCTTATTATATCACATGTTAGAATGCAGGTGGATTCGACTTTCCGTCCCATACGGACAGCAGCGAATATGCCTGATTGTATCGGCTCACGTATGGCTGGAATGGGTACGTGGCGAGGATATTGTTTTTCAGCTGTGCGAGGTTGGATGCTTTCGGTATTTTTAGGGCGTTGGCGGGTGATTGGTGATAGGCTGTGACCCACAAGATTTGCATTTTATCATCCACATACTCCTGCGGATATCCCGCATAGTCTTCCGCAAACTGCTTGCGCTGCCCTTCATGGGATTCACTACGTGCCGCCCAGGTTCGGAATGCCACCGCTTCCGTAGAGGTAAGGTTCCTTGCGAACGTTCCGCCTGATTCCATGAGTGCGGCGATCTCAGGTGCCGCGTTCTTGAACGTATTGTAGCCGGTCGGGTCGACAGCTTTCATCGCATTCAACACTTGCAAACGTCTACCAAAACTCCATTGCGCTATGCCGATTCCTTGTAGATTGGCCGCTTCTACTGCATCCCATCGTAAGCTAGATTCCACGGTGCCGACCACATAGAGCGCATAGGAGTTTTCCGGTGATACTGAGGTTGACGGGTGCGCCTGTCCGTTATCGTCGGACGGTTGCCCTTGTGACGCTTTTTCGGAAAAATTGTTCGCGGTAGTTTTGTAGAAAATTCGGGTTTTCGCCCCGCTATTATCCGTCTCATGCAAATAGAGATTGTCGCCCTGCCAGTGTATCCACGCGCCCCCGCGTCCGGTATCAGGGCGTCCTTGATTATTGTCTCCGGTTGGATTGTCCACGTCCGGCTTCGGCATGGTACGGGGGTGTAAATAGCCTAACAGTCCGGTAGTGGGAAACCATTTCAAGGCGCTAGCGTCCGGATTTTGCGTGATCACGTAGATTCTGCCGTCTTTTACACCATCTCCCGCTACTATCGCCACATGAGTGTAAGGGGTATATGTGCCGTATCCCCATATTGCCACGTCCCCCGCTACCGGCGAGTATCCATTGGCGGGTATCCGCTCGTAGATTTGTTCGCACCGTGCCGATACTGGATATGAGGTGTATAAGCCGCCCGCGTATCCGGTAGGCGTAATACAGTCTTGAATACTCATGCCGTACATGTCCATGCTGTATTTAGCCCACAAGTCCCAGCATTGCGCCCCATAAGCGCCGTCCATGTCCCAATACCGGTTTTTCGTCTGGTCAATCCATTGGGTAAAAGTAATAGCCATACCACTATAATAGTGGTATGGCCGTCATTTAATGGATAATCTCACCTGATAATAGGGATTTGAAACGGCACCGTGTTGACACGTACTTGATCGTTAGCTTTGAGCGCTGACGAAGAGTTTTGGGTAAACTGGAGCTCCGACTTACCTGTGGACCCGCGGGTTAGGATAGTGTATCCATTTGATTGCAACGAATACACCCATGCATTGCCGTTGGTCAATACTGAGATAGGCCGATATGTGGGTGATGGTATTTTCATCCAGCCGGGGAGTGCCACGCTAAATTTTATCGTCTTATTTTCGTTGCTTAGGTTTGCTGCGGTGAGTGTATAGTCAAATTCCAGATGCACCGTCAAGTGGTTGCTGTTATCTGACTCTACATAGCACCCTGTTCTAGCCCCGGCAAAATTAATAAGGTCAGTATGACGTACTGGGGTAATGTATGGTGTGGTATTACCTTGCATAACCTCTAGTACAGCCCGTGCGATACTCTTATGGCCCTCGGCATTGGGGTGCAGTCCGTCACTGTTGTAAAGGGTTTTATCCCAGCTTAGCCAATTTGCGCAAGAAAAGACTCTCACCCTGCTTGATGCGGTATTAATGCCGCCTTTGACGATCGCATTATGCGCCTTAACCTTGTTGTCATCAAGGATTGTATACGTCTCGCTAAGCTGCCCTCCCAAGTGTGCACCGAGATAGATCACAGCATTAGGGAATGACGTCAGCAATTTAGTGCAAGTGTCTGTTACATTGGATTGTATGCGACTTGCATCACTGTCTGATGTGGGGAAATCATTGACCCCGCCAATCAGGAAAATTGAAGACACAAGATTGTGATTGTATGACGTGTCGCTGATCGCATTGTCGGCCTGTGTCGGGAATGACGGCGTTTTTGCCGCAATCCATCCAGTACCACCCGTCCAGTAGTCGTGTGCGGTAAAGTTGAAAGCGTTGTTGATAATGGTACGATAGGGGTTGCTGCCAGCAAGATACCCCTCGGTTATGCTGTCACCTAGCCATACTGCATGCGTGCCGTAGATGGAGTGCTCTTTTTCGCTGATCGCGGTTTTTAAAGCACTTGCCTTTTCCGGTGTTTCGGCACCCAGTGCTACGAGAGCATCATAGTTGGCACCGGCCTTCCCTTCCGCTGCCGTGGCGTCAACGCTTGCTTTGTCCCACTTGACCTTATTGGCGGTTGCATGGCCTACGGTGTCCGCACCCAATGCGGTCAGGATTGCCGTATTGGAGTCGGCTTTTGTGGTGGCGGCATTGGCTTTTTGGGTTGCGCTTGCGGCGTCCGCCATTGCCTCAACAGCGTCTGTACTGGCTTTATCCCACTTGGTTTTCGCGGCGGTCGCGTTATCCACCGTATTGTCCACAAGCAGTGCCTTCATCACTGCTTCGTCATGGGTTTCTCGCGCTTCCACGCCTTCGATACGGTTCAAGTGTTTTCCGAGCGTATCGTCAATGGTGCGCATGGAGCCGTTATAACCGTCTCTCAGGTCGGCAGGGTCGTTATCACCATATAGATTAAGGCCGTAATTATCGGTTTTTGTATATACCGTAGCCATTTACGTTAGTCCTTTTCTCGAATTTGAGTTTGTAGCTGGGTGAGAATCTGGTCGATCATGCGCATAGCATGATTATAGCCGTCTCTCATATCCATTGGAGTTGCATCATTGTAGAGGGGCAACCCCCAATGACGGGTCACATCATATGCGGCCACGTCAACGGGGGTTGCTTGCGGGTTATCTGCCATAATACGTCAGTCCCCCGAAGCCGTGGTGGAAACGAACGGCAGCCCTTCAGCAGTAACCTTCGTATCGGTAAGATTCTTGACAGTATACTGTCCGCCGCCGGTTGCGGGAACGCGGTTGAGGAAGTGATTAAGTGCGGCACCGAGCGCACCGGCGTTCGCAGAACTCAATCCGAGAGCGGTAGTGAACGCCTTCAATCCCTCCGGCAGGGCTTCCGGTGTCGGGATTGCGTCGATCTTATCCGACTGCGTTTTCAACGCCGTATCAAGGATATCCATTGAGCGATTGTACTGGCCTTGAAGATTCGGCGAATCCGTTGCATCATATTTTTCGAGATTGTAATGAGCGGTTTTTTGGGTCATTTTTCCTCCTATTTATTGTTATTTATTCATGAGTTTTCATGAAATTATTTTTCACAATGCCGTTGGCCAAATTTTCGACCGTAAGTGCCGTAACCGGCTCCCCATCGTCAACGTGCACGTCACGAGGGGTGATACGCGGCTCGTCGTTGTGAAAGATGGTTTTGTTGCCGAGCACGGCCATTTCCAAACAAGTGTGAGCTGACGCCATCGGCACGGAAAGCTGCGCCATCTGGTTAACCCGCGCCCCAAACACTGCCAACTCGCGGTACATGTCGCGATTTGTGTTTTTCGAGTCCTCGTACTTTCCTCTGGTCGGGTTATAAGTAAGGGCTGAATCTTCGTACTGTCCAACCTGTTTTTCGAGATCGTCCAATGTTTTGTTAATGCGCTCGAACTGCTCACTGAATCCGGCCACCAATTGCCTGATCGCTTCGATGTCGGCGGTCTCGTCCTTGGCGAGATTGTCCACCTGCTCTCTGAGCTGGTCTAAGTGTTCGGCAACCTCTTGTACGTATCCGAGTACGGTGAGCGTGTCACGGTACGAAAACGGCTGAACCGTCGTGAAATAGCGTTGCCGTGGGTCGATATCCAAGGGCGCGGCGCACATGTTGATTCCGTCCATTAATCCTCCAATCTGTCTCACATTAAGTATACTCTAATGGCCGAGATTATAAGCCAGTGAGGTGCTGTAGAGTTGGGGTACGTTGGTCATATTGTCGCCGCTACCCCACATACCCAAAAAGAGATCTTCGATCGAATTGATGACCATAAGGTCGATATTGAGCATGGTATTGCGCCAGTCAAGCAAAAGCTGGGATTGTGAGCCGTTGGTGCCGAGCGTATGTGACGTGCTATTGCCTTTATCGAAGGAATGCGCGTAATCCGCATTACTGGTACTGGTTGCGGTGGCACTACTATCCTGCTGGGTGGTTGTATGCGTGTTGCCGGTTGAGTCCGTCTGTGAAGCGCTGGTGGCGTACTGTCTAAAATCGTCAATACGGGTCTGCGGAAACTCGCTATTAAACGTCATGCTGGAATTGTCAGCCTTTGTGTCGGACGTGCTGTTTGCCGTGGATTCGTTGGATTGCGTACCGCTCGATCTGCCGCTCGACTCGTTGGTGCTGGTCGAATCCATCTCCTGCCGAATGTCGGACGTAATGAAAGGGTCGAACTTGCGTTGCGCAGATAAATATAATTGGTTGAAATAGTCCATCTGTTCTCGCATGGTGCGCCCCAAATAAAAGACGAACATTTGCGGCGTTTCTGAACCGATTTCGCGTAGTGCGTAGTGTGCTACGATTTTCTCGTTCAATCTCGCGCGGTAGTTTTCGTCGAAAATCGGATAATATTGCGAACTTAAATGTAGTTTTTCGTCCGTATCGAATCCTCGGTCAATAAGATTGCCCAAGGTCAACGTGTAGTCCGCCATACCGTCTTTGATGGCGTACATGCTTAAATCCTGTGTCATTATTCCTCTTCCTTGTTGCCTTCCACGTCCAGCAACCCCCCGGACGTGGTGTCGTTCCACTCGATGCCGATAGGATACCCCGAGTCGGCCATTTGCGGCCACAGTCGGTTGATCGTATCGCATGCCTGTTGACGTGATTTAAGATAGCTCAGGCGAAAAACGTTGGTACGGGAGTTTCCCGCCGTCACCTCTGACTCAAGTAGACGCTCCTTTTTTTCGGTGGTGCTGTTATCGATACCAAGATAATTTACAAGCTCGTTCCAAATCTGTGTTTTCGTGGTGATGATTTTATCCGCAAGAAAGGGGGTGACGTTCGGGAATGTTTGGAACATTCCGGTAATGTCTGCAGAATCGTAGGTGTAAATGTAGGGGTCTCCGTCTTCTCTTGCTTTCATTAGGTTTTGGGCGGTCAGTTTGTTGGTTTCGGACGTGGCGATGATAAGTGGAACGCTGATGTTGTCTAAGTTCACGTCCAAGGCACGATCTGCGATAGCCAATCGTGTCGCATAATTCCACATCACATCGATCATGGTGCAACGCAACTGATTATCCCAAATGGGAACGCACTCTTTCGAACCTATCTGCGGGTGTGAATAATTCGTGGCCACCGGCTGGAAAAGCGTAGGATTATTATAATTATTGACCCCCCCGATATTACCCGATGTGACCATAAACCGGTTCACCCCCTTACGCTTATCGGGGAAAAAGAGGGCTAAGCCGTTTTCAAAAAGGGTCAGTTCTAAATATCTTTCGTCAATATACGGGGGGAGGTTAACCCACTTGAATCGGCTTACGGCCAGCATTTCAATCAGCTTCATGTATTGATTGATTCTGAGCGACTGCCGCATTTCAGGTAGATTCAAATTGCCCCACATACTGCCGAGCACCGACTGATTATCCCAGTGCGCGGCCTTGCGCGCATTATTGCGTCTACCCATGATCACCGTCCTTAATTAGTAATGGAGAGAGTTTCTTACGCTCTCTCCATTATATCTAGTATGCGATACCACTCAATGGCGTATTGTCCGCATAATCGGTGACACCGATTTTATCGGGGTCAGTCCACACGGTCACGCCGGACTCAAAAATACCCTTGACAGTCAATCGATACTCTTCCGGGCATGTGGAAGACCTTACGTACAGTTCGTGCAGTTTCCAATATGTGAAATTGGACATTGCCATGAGATTTGCCGGTAGTTGCATGAATCGTTGTACATAGTATCCGTAGCGTAACCATACTTCTCCAATGGCTTGCATGGCGGCGGGCGGTATCTGCCGGAACCGCACCATCACGCCAATCAAGCCGTTGGCCAAGTTGAAAGCGTCACCGCCTAGAGCGCCGGACGTGGTAGGTGGCACGGTTTGAGTTTGCTGGACTTGTGCGTTGATTCCTGCGATCGTGTTTTCATAATCGCCCTGCGCCGTGGCCTGCGCCAATTGTTTGTTCACGTCGGCCAGCTGCATGGTCTGCCGGTTGCCGAGGTCTGTTTGGGCGAGACTGTAGGCGTTAGCTTGTGAGGTGGTTGCTGCATTCGTAGCAAACGTGTTCGACAACGCCTGTGAGTTACTTGACACGGAATTGTCATAGCTTTGCTGGTTAGCCCATGCGCCAATGGCGGTGCCCGCGATAGCGCCGGCGACACCGCCCACGTTCCCGGAGACCGCCGAACCCACAGCATTCGCGGCACCCGCCCCGATAGTGTTGATCTGATTCATACGATAGTCAAAACCGAGGTTCTTGAGTGTCAGGTCGGACGCCATTTGCGCGGAGCGGTTGTTAATCGCCATCATAGCATTACGGTTTGCGGTACCGAGCTTGTTTTGCTCATTCGCATACTGCGTGCCCAATTGCGCCTGCGCGTAGGCGTTGTTGATACCCATTTGAGTTTTCTGATACCCCCAGTCAGCTGACTGTTGCGCGTATTGGCGGGTATAGGCGCTGTTCGCAAGAGCCAAAGCGCTACCATTATTGACCGCCATAAAGGTGGGAAAATTGGTGATACCGAAACTTGCGTTGAGCATGTCGCCCGTATCGATAGGCAATCCCAGTCCGTTCGGCAATGGTTGACGCTCGCCTAAATTCCCCGCATGATAGCCCCTCGCATAGAAATTCAACCGAGGGGAGGGAGGCGCGTAATTCCACGACTCCCGAATAATCAAGTCTGTAGACGGAATCTGTTCGGGCTCATAGGTTATCACCGTTCCATTGAGACACGAGCATTCGATAAAGGCATAAGGGGCAATCAAGAATTTTTTAAGATACTTGTAGCGTTCTGGCAGATTAAAAATGTTGCGAAAGTTTTTAATGTTAATGATATCATCGTACCTGCTGGAAGAGTTTGCGACATTCCCAGTCAACAGCCAGCACGAACCCGACCATTGCACGTCCGCACCGAACAGTTTCGGATTTTTGGCGGCGTGTCCTTCAAGCATTTTCGAGGGGATGGAAGGCACCATGTATATGCCGCAAATGCCTTGAGTTGCCCACGGTTTTGTCGACCCTGCTCCAAAGAATTTGAAAATATCGGACGTATTGTCGAGATAATACAGTTCCGTGCCGTTCATCTGGTTTTCAAAAGTGCTACCGGTGGCGCTCTGTACAGTAGGATTATCCTTGTTCCCCGCGTCGGCTTCCAGTTTTACCGTGGTAGCAATGATGATACCGTAGGAATATTCCGAGTTCGACTTGGCACCCATGAGTGGGTGCCACGATTCGTTGGTGAGCACGGTGCATTTGCCCGTGTCGAGTCCTTCGGGCAAGTCCAAGTAGGTTTTGCCCCAGTCTTTCCACGCATTCTCGTTGGCTACGCCTACATGCCCCCTTTCCACGTAGGCGTTGCCGAGCTGTATGTCGTGTTGGAAGGACTGCCACACGTCCAATTGAATGTTAAGCTGCGTGGTGTGAGCGTTGACGTAATCGCAGGCTTGGATGAAATAATACCACGAACGGGGGGTATCAAAATCGTAGTCGTTCGTAGCGATCAGATAATTATATTGACTTGCCTGTGCAAAAGGCACCGGCAGTCTCACCGGCAGACCATATTTTGCCATGGTACAGTCGGTAAATTCGATACCGTCCAAACGGTCGAAATACGCTTTTTGAGATTGTTTATCCCATTTAACGATATCACGGTACCCCATATCCCAAGGTACGTTACAGAGCTTGAATCGTGTGTTCGGCGTCCATTTCGCATAACTGAAATTGATAGGCAAATCGTTCGCGCTCATAAAGTCCTCCCAAAAATAATAGGTGTGGATAAAAGTCTATCCACACCTATTTTAGCGGTTGTCCGTCATATTACGAGATGATGTGCACTGTCCTGTACGTCTTTACCCCAGCGAACGTTGCACTGATAACGGCGTCTCCAATCACTGTGCCGACAATTTTGCCGGTTTTATCGACTGTGGCGTTTTTATCGACGTCCCACGTCGCAAGGCTGCTTACGTCAACAGTGGAGCCGTCTGTCATAATCGCCTGAGCAGTAAGTTTGGTATTTTCTCCGACTTTAATACTCGGGGGGTTAGGTGGGAGAATTGTCATCTCCTTGAGCGCACCAATCTTGATGCCACCAACCCAAGTGCCCTTAACCGGCACATCAAGCGCGGCGGAAACCGTCTGATCAATCTCAGGATGTGCGGGGTTAATATAGGTGGCCTGAGCCGTGACCTTGAGGCTTTCGGCGGTTTCGTCCAGACCGCAGCGCAAGATACCGTCGTTATCAATGCTGGTAAACTGCGACGTCGCACCCTCAATCTCATAGGTGATACCGATTGGCCGGAAGCTTGCCTTAGCCTTGTTGGCGCTTTCGATAGTGGACACGACTTGCACGAGATCGCCGCGCTCCACATTCTGCGGGGTGATGGCAGGCTGACCGTACTTCCGCACCTTCAACTCGAATACCGGCTTAGAGGTGGTGAGCGTATCCGGCAGAGTCACGGACTCGGCGGACCCCTCGCCCGTCCAGAACAGCACGGCGTTGGCGAACGGGTTAGGGGTAATGCTGCCACGATGCTTAAGGAAGATGTTGCGAGTTCCGTCAATCGGATTCACGGGGGAATTTGTCGTTTCCAACATTTCATCCCAACAGAAGAAGAAGTCTTCCGTGGTGAGCACGGCCTGTACCTTACCACCGGCACCGCCAATGCCGAACATGTCTTCCGGAATGGGGATAATACGGTATGGCACATTAACCTTGTCAATGTTAAAGGCTGCGGCGAGAGCTTCGACGTTGAGCGCTGCGATCACCTGCGGGGTTGCGAACAAAATGGCTTCCGAATCGCGCCACGGTGTTACCCAGCTCATAGCATTATATCGTGGCATGGCCGACATTGGGCTAGCCTTGAGCTCGTTTGCCACCTGCTGAATGAGGCGTAACAACCCCTTTGCGTCCGCTTCGGTCGAGTCAGCCTTGCCGACGTCGGGGGTATGGACTCGATAGAAACCGCCCTTTCGAGCATACTCGGCAAAGGTTTGAGTCTTCATCAAATACATATCGTTCCTATCCGAGAGGATAGGCGCGTTCATGATTTCGCTAATGTAATCCGACATGCCGGACTCGCCGTCAAAAGCGGTGAGCAGTGCGTCTTCCGGAATAGTGACCGGATAATAATGGTCAAAAGTAAGGGGGTGGAATACGGACGCGGTTGGCAGACTGTAGCGGCCATACACATCGTCGCCCAAGTACTCCTGATTGAAATTGCGGGTGCGTGCCTTGATCAAGCCGACTGCTGCCTGTTCGTAGGTAGAGCCGTAGCGCTTGAGGGTGCGCGGGGAGCCGATGAGCTTCAGTGGGTCATCCCAGTCCGCATGTTGGATATACAAGCCGATAAGTCGCTGAATCAATACCCCTGTAAACTCGTCACGTAGGTAGGGGAAATTACGCATGGTGTCCACGGCATTGCGAATATTGCCCTGAGTTGCGCTTGGAATACGAGTCTGGAACTGCGGGGATGTAGCGTTTCGGACGGCGTTGAAAATCTCAACGTCCCCCTTGCCGGCCAATGGTCGAATATTGGACATTATCTATACCTTTCTTGTTTAGTCGAACAAATCTTCGATGGATTTACCGTCATTGTCGCCGTCGTTATCATTGTCGGACGGGGTGAGGTCATTGTAGCCTAGTGTGTCCATCATGGCTTTCAATGCGGCCAATTCCTTTTCGATGCTGTCAAGTCGTGCGGAAACGTCCGGCTCCTGCTTCGGTTCCGGTTCCGGTTCTTTCGGCTTGACCTCATCGTCCACGGTTTCCGTCTGCTGTTCTTCTTCGGTTGGCGGTGGGGTGGTGTTTTCCTCGCCGTCATTGTTTGAGTCTGCCATGCAAAGCTCCTTACGTTGGTAGTGTTTTCACCAAAATTATATCATGCGGCGGGAAAATAAAATGACCCTCCAATCACGGAGGGTCTAAATCGTCCTATCGGAGCGCAAAGCGATAATCGTAGAGCATTGTCACCACAACAACAAATCATGGTCGGCAGCATTCTCAGCTGTGGCAGTCCGACTCATGCCTATCTCAGCCGATAGTCAACGCTCACAGGACATGACAATTATAACATAACAACAGTTCCGTAATCATCCATGACTTGCGCACCATGACGGAACTGCTCGTAAGGGATAGGCTGCGAGACCATGTTTCCGGCCATACAGACGTCCACTTCTCCGTCATCTCTCCATCCTTGATAGCGGTTCATTCCAAGGATAGTTAGTTTTTCGTATCGTGCGGCGATCTTCCATTTGCCGAGAGCGGTGGGGTGAATCTCGCATGACTTCACCGGTTCCCAGTCGCTCAGAATACAGCCGTCCGTATTTGCATACAAGAGTCGGTCGGAATTGGCATGGCATACGTCCATGAGTTTGCGACGTGCGTAAGCATTGACCCATGCGGGCACGGGGAGATAATCGGTTTTCAAATTCGATTCCCCGCGTTGCGCCACATCCCAATCGAGGGTGATACCGTCTTTGGAGGTGGGGAGCATGACAGCACCTTTTGGTAGACTCGCCATTTTGCCTACGAGAGCGTTCATGATGAGTTTCGCCATTTGTCGTTTCTCACCCGTCGCCTTCTGTTTCAATTCCCCCCATTCATCCACGAACGAGCGGAAAAATCCTTTGCTTTGTCGGAACTTCCACCCCCTAATGTGCTTGTAGATGCTCACGTCGTAATTCTCTTGCAAAAGTTGCTGGTCAATGTCAGTGAGCACCCTTGTAATATATCCTCTTGTGCTGGTGAGTCGGTTCAAGCCGTACACGCTACGATTATCCAATAAAAAAGGGTATCCGTCCGGCTTCAATTCCGCGCGGAACGTGAGTTCGTCACAATGCAACGGCATGTCATTATCTTGTATGTATTGCCCTTCGTACGGTTCCGGCAATCCCCATGGCAACCATTCGTCCCGCAGGATGCTGGGGTACATGCTATTGCAGTCAACGTCGATAGCGCGATCATACATCCCCTCTTTGGCGATCATAAATCCGCCAACATAGGCGTCATGCAATGATTTTTTCGTGTCCGAGTCGAGTTGTGGGAATTTGTCATAATACCACTTCCACTCGCCGGACGCGAACGCCTCCATACTCGCCCCACCGGCCGTAATCTTGCATAGTCCGCGCTGATCGTACTCTCTCAAAATATTAAGCAGTTGAGTATCAGACATGGTGAGTCGGCAATTTTCGCGTAAAAGATTCGATACGTCGAAAAAGCGGGCGGAATTGTTACGATCGATACGCACCGTGAAGCTGAAAAACTTGCCTTTTTTCGACACTATCGCATCCCAGCTCAGGTTAGCATTATACTCGTTATGTGGGAGGAAGTGTACGACGTGCGCGATAAACGGGTCTAAAATGTCGGGGTCAGTCATGTAGACAGTGAGTTTGCCGCCTGACATGATGGACGCCAAAAGGCGATTGGGCGCGGTAACGTCACGTAATGCGGTGCCGTCCGTACATCGTATGACGTTATCCATGCACCATAATCCAACTCTATTGTCATGCACTGTCATAGTATAACTTCCCTTGATTGTCGACCGCTACTTTTCCAGTGCGCCCGCTTCCGACATCCACCGGTCAAACTGTCTGCGGGAACGTTGATACCCCTCGCTGTTATTTCGGAACACCGAAACAAAACCGTGCCGAACGGGGTCATACACCGTCCAATCGAACACAATACGGGGGGCGTCCGTCTGTTCGATAAACGCGCGTTTTTGTGCGGCGGATAGGCTGCGGAATCGTTTCAATCGTTTCGAGCCAAGAGTAGTGGCCAATATTTTCTCGAACACTTCGTAACGTCCGCGACTTATATAGGACGGCCAATTATGATCATCATACAAGTCTTTGCCCTGTTTACCTGTTCCCCGATTTTTGGACGGTTTGCGTTTCTGCTCAGTTCGCAAGCCCAAGATTTCGGCGGCATCATGCAATTGCTCCCGTAATTCGTTGCGGTGCCCGCTCTCCAATTGGCTGCGCACGAATGCCTCATCGCTCAATACGTTGGTCATCTGCAGAAAATCGGTGAGTTTCGACGGGATGATCTGATTACGTCCGAAACCCTCGCCCGTAGTGCCTTCAAGTTCTGCCATGCGCTGATCGTACACGCTGCGTTTTGGCATTGCCTGTTCGCGGTTCCATTCGTTGATTTTTCGGCGTGCCGCATTGATTTTACGCTGCTGTTGACGTAAGAGTTTACGTCGTTTCGCTATCGGTTCAGCCTGAATTTGCGCGTCCGTGATGGGCGTGCGCTGGGCAAACATGGAGTCTTTTTTCGTCGGCTTTTCCACGGCGGTGGCATGATATGGGGTTGCTTTCGCTTCCGCTATGGCCTGTTTCTTCTGCCGCTCCCATTCTTTGCCCAAGGTTTTGGCAATGTTGACTAATTGCCGATCTGCGGTTTTTGCGAGATTCGTGTGAGAGTATGAGCCGAGCTTGCTAATGTTGCGGGCGGCACGCGCTTCTGCGGCTTGACGTGCCTTGACGTGCTTGCGTGTCTTGCTGTCCGCCTTGACGGCTACCGTGCCGATACCGTTATTGTTGACGTGGGGGTTATAATGCTGGCTTACGACTGCTCGGGATGATTTTCTCTTCCTACGTGACATGATATGCAGTCCTTAAGATAGCGAGAGCACCCAATTTGGGTGCTCTCAATGAACGAACATTACTTAACGATTATAGCAAGTTCACTTGGTTTCCTGATCGTCCACCGGCTCGATGCTGAAAAACTTGAAGCCACGGCGAGAGCGGCGTTCCACCACCTTGATGGCCAACGGGGCTTCCCACGTGTTCGGAGTGCCGAAAATCCCGAACATGGTGTTCAATCCTGCAGCCAAAGTGGGGGAGGTGGCAGCGTATGCCTTGTTATCGTCGGTCACGATGATGACACGCACGGTATTGGAGATTTCGCCCGTCTGATCGTCCGTCACCTGTACGGCCTGAGCCACGGCATTCACCATGTTCAAGGTTTCATTGAGGTGTTCGTCAAGCTTTTCGGCATTCTGCAATGCCGAGTAAAGCTTGATCTTGCCTTCCCGAGTGGAAGTGTCGATAAAGTGCTGGACGGTGCCAAGTTCCGTGGACTCGGTGTTGAATGCGACAAGTGCGGTGTTAGTGTTTTCCATGATATTTTACCTTCCCTTATGGTTATTGTTTTTGTTTTCAGGCTTATGCCTAAAATCTTTTATATCACATGTCGTCATTATTTTCAATGTCGGCGTGTCGGTTTTTTGTATGTTCTTCGGGATTCCATTTCTGCGGTTCTTCAAAAGTGGCGTATTTATAAAAAGTCTCCTCATTCATAGTCACTTTTTGTGAAAAAATGTCAATGGAGCGTGGAATGAAATTAGGAAACAGTTTTTTCGCACGAATCGAATACGCACGGGTATCCTTAAGCCGCCCGTCGATGACATGCTCGGCTTCCATGAAATCACCGTCCACCAATTCCATGCCCTTGAGTACGGCATAAACCCGTGTACGGAAAATATCGGTTTTGGTTCTAGCCAATTTCCTACCTCCCTTGTATTAAGATTTTTTGCAATTCAGCATCATTATATCGTGTCGTGTCCAATCTGTCAAAATTTTTAAACACTGCGATAATCAGATTTTGAGCTTGAGGATTATCAAAAACCGTGCAGCAATCGTACGACGTGCCCCCTTTGACGGCACAAACGGCACACCACGCAATCAAATTAGGCGGATTCACAGTGCCGTCAAGATATTCCACGCCATACGTGCGACTCAATGCGGCGGCGAGTCCATCCCATATGGTCAGGCTTCCGCAAATCTGCGAAACAATGATTACCGCTTGTGTAAACCACGGGCTAGGTGCGCCCTCGCGCCACAATTCGCACAGCATATTGACCGCCCTGCAGCACGACTCGTAATCGCCATAGCCCATGTCATAACGCTTCAAGTTCAGCTCACGCTTCCGACCTCTCGTAGCATTGACAATACGGGGTGATTCCATGATCGCGTCATCAAACCGGCGCATGCGATAAATCGGCGTGCGGTCATTACCACGGTTAAACATAATATCGCTTTTTCACCCTAAAATATGCAATGTTTCGCACATGCGAAGGCACCGCCGCCCACTTACGTACCAGCTCAGCCGCCTTATCGTACGAGGTGGCATAGCCGACTTCAATAGGGGGCTTATCATTGTGTCTCAAATACGCTAATGCGACAAAAGTTTCATACATGACTAAAACTCCAATTCCTCATTACCAGACTCGGCGCCATGCCACCACATATCAAACCATAAATCCGTACTTGGGCACCGTTTCGGCGGCGTAAAAGCATCACCCTTACGCTTCACCCCCGCCCAAAACGCACGTAAACGCCAATACGTATCAGCATAAGGACAGTTTCCACAGGCCCACGAATGGAGCCAACCACGAAAATACATGACTAATCCCTATCCAAAAGCGGCGTACGGGCAATATCAATAGCATCCAGCATCAGATCAACAACCTGACTGCCATCACCCGCGTCATATGCGCACAAGGCCGACGCACCGCATACGCCGCCACATGGCGTGCGAAACTGGATAGCATACCTCAATTCATATCGTTGGCCGTGAGGGCAGTACCATAGTTTCACATTACCCCCTACAAACGGGGATGAAAACGTAGCAATCATCATGTCATCATAAGCCATTTCAAAAACCTTTCACGACAAAAACCAAAACCATAGTCACACTTACTGCAAGCATGACCAAAAAACAAAACGTATCGCGCCAATTACGCGGCAGTTCGCAAAACACCGCAGCAGCCATCGTGAGAAACAGCACAGAAAGAATGCAGACAGCAATAATCATGCCAACCATTATACCAACACCACCTTAACCATGCCGACCATAGTATCGTCCATGTCGAACGTAGCATTATCAATATCAACCGTCACATTCATACTCCCATAAGCGCTACGGATATGAGATAGTACGCCGTCCAATGACGCTTTCAACGACGTTGTATGAAACATGCCACTAGGCTTCACGCAATCAGGTAGGAACTCGAACACCTGAAACCCATCATTAGTGATGATAAAATACCACATTTGCTTACCTCCAATCAGCTCTCAACACGATTAGAGCGAAAATAGTCAATAGCATTAGTTGACCTTTCAAGCTTCATACGAGAAAGATCAATGCCATACCGATTAGACATCACACGACGAACACGAGCCCTTGCCCCCCTCAAGGTAGAGACCTTACCAAGGCCGAACGTGTAGCCCATATCCTCAACATCAGTAAAAGAAACCGTAATATTATTACGTACCCAGTTGATAACAATTATAGTATTCATTTTGTTTACCTCCATTGTGGTTGATATTTTTATTATAACACAAACAAAACGACAACATGCCGTAAAAACAAACGACATACAACGCCTCTAGATGATAAACCTAGGGGCTTTATTCATCACTTGAACACTCCATTAACACCACACACCACGCACGCCGCCCTCCAAAATTTCAACAAGCACATCCCTATCAACCTCTTCAAACCTAACCAAACGATTCTCTTTCATATAGTCCAACAAATCATGGGCCGCACCATATACACCACAATCTAGCGGATTCCAGCCTCTACTAATCAGGTAATCACTAATATAATCCTCAGCGGTAGCCACGTTAATATTCATTTTATTTCCTTCCCTTGCGGTTAATAGCCCTTCGGCTTACAGCCGAAGGGCTTCATCTCTACCAATCACGCTTGTTCGAACGCTTCAATAAAATCATCAGACGGAAACGAATCACAATCACCATAATCCTCAATAGTCATATTATTAACCACCGCCACATGATGCAGATTCTCAACAATCGCGTCGATATCAAAATCATTGAGGTCCTGTCCACTGTTCAGAATGTAATCTTCGGCGTAATCCTTAATGATGCTGTTGTTAATCATTTTATTTTTCC
>ERZ1024463.18-NODE-18-length-18734-cov-1002.146903_pt1 | contig 18734 bp, 24 predicted proteins | sample MGYA00520805_ERZ1024463 | MGnify/ENA primary metagenome ERZ1024463 (study PRJEB33242, sample SAMEA3444304) | Homo sapiens | biome: Host associated; feature: Gastrointestinal tract; material: Stool | place: Uganda | collected 2011-01-01 ...
GTGTGTTGTTTTTTGTGGTGTGGTATGATGTAGTTATTCGCCGATAGGGAAAGGACTACAATGATTAACGATAGCATTATCAAGGATTATGTTGAAGATTTCATCGTGAACAGTGACCAGCAACTTGACGGTTTCGACACTGACGCGATTGTTGACGAATTGCATCATGTGGCGTTGGTCAACAATATGACCATCGAAGAATATGGTGATTGCGATTCGTTTCCGTCTGATGATTTTATGGAAGCGTTCGAGGAAGCGTAATCTATGAAAGTAAAGCCCCTAGGCCAACAGTCTAGGGGCTTTTCTTATGTCGTGCTACTGTTCGTCTGTCACGGTGATTTTCAGACTGTCCAGCTTTGCTTTTACCGCGTCCTGCACGGTCTTAGCAATGGTGTCGGGATTGGCGCCTATCGACTCGGATAATGCTTTGACTGCTGCCGTGAGCGCCGTTACTTGTGCGGTTAATGCTGGTAGCATGGTGTCGTGGATACGGATTACGTCGCTTGTCGCATCGCTTACAATATCGCGGGCGTATCTTCCGTTGGGGAGTTTGTGCATCCATTGTCCGCCGACAAGTCCGGTATCGTGCATTCTAATGACGTCGCTAGTTGCATCGCTGATAATGTCGCGTGCTGCGCGTCCGTTTGGAAGTTTGTGTGTCCAGAATCTCATGATATCTTCGTCGGTCAATGCCATTTCGTCGTCTCCTTCTAGAATCTGATTTGCTTTGTTGATGACATAATTTATGTCGAGTCCGTTTGGTGCTAGGTCGGGACAGCCGTAATGGTCGGTGCCCGGTATTTCGCGGTGCAGCCATATGTTTCCGTTTAGTCCATCGTGCCATAGGTGCGTCCAACCATGTCGGCGTGCTATGTCGGCACAGAGTCGAGCGGAAGCGTTCATGCATGCTTGCGTGCAAGGTATCCCGTTCATACCTCCTTCGTGTTCTACGCTGATTGTCGAATTGTTCGACGTGAAATTGGCGTCGCTGTAGCTGCCGTCGTTTTCGCTCACGTATTGATGGATTGCACCGTCCGCGCCGATACCATAGTGCGCACTTGCCTGCGAGTCGGCGCTTAAAAATACGCTATCCGTTCCGGCGAGATGGCCGACCATGATATGCAGCGTTATGTGTGTCACGGCGTATCCATTGCGTCCATTGTAATGGTTTGGCGAGCCTATCCATGTTATGCCGTCCATCATTCCGCCTTATGCTTGTCATTTGTGGATTGGGCGAAAATCTGCATGAATGGCGCGTTTTTTAATTCGGGATTGATTTCGGTGACGTTTTCGAGGATTGACGTGAGTTCGATTAGACATACTCCGCCGACCGTGCAGACAAACACGGACATTGGTAGTCCTAAATCGATATGCCGGTTCACTTCGTCGATGAACCATGCTACCAGCACAAGCATAAGATAGGCGAACTTGTGCCCTAGTCCCTCCCGCATCTTTCGCGAACTCAGATTGTCCCGCATGATTGCTTTTGCTACGCCAGTAACGTAGTCGATGCTAATAAAAAATATGACTGCAATGGTGCACCATATGTCTGCTTGCGTCATTATTGCCCTCACTTTCTTATACCTGATTGTTGCAACAAGCCGCCAAGAATCATACTAAACTCCGCCTTAATTTGCGGAGTCTCGAACCGCAATCTACCGACGCGATAGGCGTTCAGTATTTTCTGGGTCATGTCGTCCGAACGTTTGAGCATTATGCAATCGTTATCGACTAGTCGATAGTCAAACGTAAAATCCCTTGTGATTTTCGGTTGTTTTTTCGTGATGATATACAAAACTTCGTCGGTGTCGCTTAATTGCTGATAGACGTTGAAAATACCGTATTCAGTGGTTCTTAACGTGAATGCATAACCGGCGTTGTTAAAATCACTAATGAGGGCATTGGCGTTATCCCTAAAATCGTTATTGATTGCATAATTCGCATAATTTTCGTCGTATCTGCGTAAAAACTGTCCGAATTTGGATGTGGCAACCTTGGCACTGAATCCGCCGTAATCAGCTAATTCCACCATGATAAACCCGTCACAATATCGCTGATATTGCACGCGATTATCCAACTGCGGTTTCAGGTTGATATTGAATGCTGAAAAATACGGATTAGCTAAGGTTACCGCATTGCTGCACATGATAACCCTAACCCTATCGTTCCACCTATCGACGGTATTATAGAATTCCTCAAGCGCCGTCACCTCGCCACCAAGGTAGCGCATGTTGTCCGGGAATATTTCGTCAAAGATTATCGTCCGTACCTTGGGGTAGGCAACTGACTTCACTTGTCCCGCCTGACTAAGGGCGATAAAATACCCCATAATATGCCATGTTGGGCGTGTTTTGCCGTGCTTGTCTTTGGTGGCGTCCCTATCGTCTAACCAATGGCATTCGGCCTGATTGCCGGATACTCTAAATTCTAGTTCCGGGTATTGTTCTGCGATGTCTGCAAACCAAGTTCCCTTATTTTTCTGTTCTTCTGCCGTCCGGCGTAGATAGATGAATTGCCAGCGTTTTTTAATCCAGTCGCCTATGACCAGTTTTTTAGCACCATAGGTCTTGCCGAGACCGCGCGCGCCGATAACGAACATCCAAGGCGCGTGATAGGACAGCACGCGCCCATAATCATAGTAATCGCCCTCGCTTAACAGCCTCTCCATACTATTTATGATACCATAAGGTATAGATGAACCGGTAGATATCTACCGGTTTACCGTTGTACTAATCGGTGACGTACCGGCGTATCTCCCACCTGCTCGCCATATTCATCTCACCCGACGCGGTGAACGGATTCGGCCCGTTTCCCGGCCCACCGTGAGATAATGTCTCATCCTTGCCGTCCGCCGTAAACATTTCCACATGGTCCCATGCCTGCGTATAGGCGCCCCAGTCCAGCAACAGCAAGTCGGCGGCGTGAGCCTTGGCGATAGCATCCGACACCGATGTGTCGGAGCTGCCGCAGACGCGGGCGCCCTTGCTTGCCATCTGGCCTGTCCATGTGCCCACGTCGATGCCTAGCACGTCCTGATAGGCACGCCAGCACACGCTGGAGCAATCGCCGTACCCGCTAGAATCGGGGTCTAATCGCCCCGCGCCCTGCGAGTATGCGTATTCGCCGATACGTGACCGCAGCCATTCCACGACACGTGCCGCGTCCTCGCTGCTGCTGCCGGAACTGGAACCGCCGCCAGTCTGGCCGCCGCCCGGCTTGGTTGATTCGGAAGTCTTGTATACCCATGTCTGTGCGACGCTTTTTACGAAAATGGCGGTACTGTCCCCGCTGTGGTAGATAAGGTTATCGCCCTGCAATTGTATCCACGCGGTACTCGCGGGTTTCCCGTCGATGCCGGGTTGGTCGCCTCCCGGCGTGTCGGACGGTTCGGAGGTCTGGCCGAAATCAGGCGGCGCGGACGTGCCATCCCACGATTTCAGTAGATTGTACGCGGTCGTATACCGATTACGGTACTGGCCTAGCACGCCGTCCGCCAAAATCGTGGTGTAAATCAATTCCAGTGTGGCGGTTGCCGAGCATGATGCAAGCACACGCTGCGCCTGCGCGGGTGATTGATGATAGGCGCACGCCCACATGATACGCTCTTTCACATTCCTATCAGGAAAACCGAAATTGGTCATAGTGGACTGATATCCGTCCCAATCCGCCTCCCATTGCGCCTCCTGAAATGCATGGTTTTCGTCCCGCTGCGCCCACGTTTTCCACGCATTACCCTCGGTGGTGGATAGGTAGCGTGCCGTCCAGTTGATGCCATTCGCCTGCACCTGCTGCGCCAGTGTGGGGGCCGCCGAGGCGAACGTGTTCCACCCGTCCGGGTCGGCGGTGCGCCCTCGTTCCAAGAGATTGCGGGCGCGACTGCCGTACCATTGCATCATGCCCACAGTGATGGCGTCAACGTAGTTGCACGCGCTCCAATCGCAATTGCTTTCAACCGTGCCGATAATATACATCGCGTATAGTGCTGTATTATCCATGATAATAGTATACCCCACGGCGCGGAACCGTGGGGTACATGTTATGGGCTATGTCTCATAAAAGTAATAGCCATGCCACCATTATAGCAGCATGGCTATCGATTGAAATAGTCCGTCAGCTCTCGTAGAGATAACCGTCAGAGGGGCGTACCCTGATTTTCCAAACGCTCTTAAAATTGCGGGCAAGGCGGACAAACAAACGGTATTTATCGGAATCCGGCAACGTGACGCCCTTATTATTTCCTGTGGTCACATCACCTGATTGTCCATTGGAGTATGCCCAAATGATTCGGGCATGGTCACGGTCAAGCACGAAACTTGCATGAACTCCTACCGCCTTGTCATTTGGTACAGAAGGGGTTACGACGGGAGTATTGTCGAAAGCCACCGTTTCCACATTATCCTGATAGAAGCCGCCGAACGTCGCGCCATTACGTCGAACACCTGCAATGATACCAGTCTGCCCAGCTGTTTTCACGTCGTTGAATTGGCCGATAGGAGTGGATTCTTTGACGGCAATTACCGCAATGTTCTTCGTGTCGCCGTTTTCGCCAATCTGCACTTTGGACTCGAATCCCTCAAGGTCGATACTGACCGGTAGGGATACCGTACCGCATTCAACCATTTCCACAAGCATCTGACTGTCAGCATCACCCAACTGGAAAAGTCCGTCCGGTGCAAGATACGAACTTTTCGCCCTAACCTCTTCCGGTATTTCCTGTGATACCGTGCCGCCTCGTGGAGCATAGTTCGGGCGTATGAAAACATCCTGGCCGGTGCTGAATGGCGTGAAGTTGCGCTCCAACTGCCCACTAGCGTAATCCGGCCAATTGGAGGTAATGCCATCAACTCCAAGCGCGGTGACACGCTCATATGCCACGGGGTCATTAATAAGCCATGGATTGATTTTGACGCCCGCCGCATGCGCGGCGCTGACCATTGCCGACGTGAGTTTGTCTTCACGCGGATTGCCGCAGAAGATGCCGTTGTTTTTCATGTCAGCCCAAGAATGCGGCATCGCGTCCACATCCCATGTCCAGGATACGTATTTCACTCCGCCCTCGACGGCGCGAACGCACTGTTCCCAGCTGAATGACGTCAATTCGTGTATTGCTGTGACGTTATACTTCCGCAACAGCTCCAGCATGGCGTCCGTGGTGGCGTTGTTCAGCGACTTGATTTCAAAGTCTACCGGACTGTCGCCTACTGCTTGGAGCACCTGTTCCATGCTCACCGGCTTGCCGGTGTTGCCACCATGCACTTTCGCCTTAATTTCGCGGCTCATGAAGTCCTTGTAGGTGATGGAGGATACGTTTGCGGCAGTGCCTGTCATGGTGCGGGCGGTCGAGGTGTCGTGCAGGATTACCGGCACACCGTCCGACGTAAGCTGCACATCGATTTCCGGAACATACCCGTGACGCACCGCCCACATGATACCTTCCATTGTATTTTCGGGGAAACGGTAGGAGCCACGGTGTGCGTGGACGATGAAGTGCGAGGATAGTTTGCTGTCCACACGAGCGTCCGTAAGCTCGTTGACTTTGGCGGCGGTGTTGTCCAGTTTGGTTTTTTGCGCCGTGGCGTCAGCGGTTGAGCCTGCCCCCAGTGCGGTGAGAATTGTCTTATTGTTGTCGGCCTTTCCTATGGCTGTCGCTGCGTCCGCTCCCGCTTTATCCCATTTGGTTTTATTGGCGGCGGCGTTCGCCGTGTTGTCGGCTCCCAACGCGGCGAGAATCGCCGTGTTGTTGTCGGCTTTCCCTGCGGCGGCGGCGGCGTCCGACTCCGCCCTATCCCATTTGGTCTTCGAGGCGGTGGCGCTATCAACGGTATTATCGCCAATCAGCGCCTTCACCACTTCTTCGTCATGCGTCTCACGCGACTCAACACCTTCGATTCGGTTAAGGTGCTTTTCGAGCGTATTATCAATGGTGTGCATGGAGCCGTTGTAGCCATCCCTTAGGTCGGCTGGGTCATTGTCGCCATACAGGTTAAGCCCGTAATTGTCGGTTTTTGTGTATACGGTAGCCATTGTTCAGTCCTTTTTCTCTCGAATTTGAATATTGAGCTGGTTTAGAATCTGGTCTATCATGCGCATGGCTCTGTTGAACCCGTCGCGCATGTCCATCGGTGTCGCGTCATTGTAAAGCGGTAGTCCAAAATGTCCCGTCACACCGTACGCGGCGGAGTCCACCGGCGTGGTCTGCTGTCTGTCTGCCATGCTCATCACTCTCCCGAAGCGGTGGTGGACACGAACGGCAGACCCTCCGCCGTGACCTTGGTATTGGTGAGGGCTTTAACGGTGTACTGTCCGCCGTCTGCGGCCGGTGTGCGGTTGAGAAAATGGTTGAGCGCGGTGCCGAGCGCTTCTGCGTTGGAATTGGTCAAGCTCAAGGCGGCGCAGAATGCTTTCAGGCCGTCCGGTAGGTTTTCCGGCGTTGGAATGGCGTCAATTTTGTCCGACTGGGCTTTCAGTGTCGTGTCGATAATATCCATGCTGCGGTTGTACTCGCCTTGCAGGTTCGGCGGGTCAGTCGCGTCGTACTTTTCGAGGTTATAATTTTGGGTTTTGTTAGTCATTTCCAGCAATCCTTCCTATTTATTTTGCGGTTTTCATGAAATTATTGTCCACAATGCCGTTGGCGAGGTTTTCAACGGTCAACGGATTGACGGGTTCGCCGTCCTCCACGTGCGCGTCGCGTGGCGTGATACGCGGCTCATCGTTATGGAAAATGGTTTTGTTGCCGAGTACGGCAAACTCAAGGCATGAATGCGCTGCGGCCATCGGCACAGACAATTGCGCCATTTGGTTGACACGTGCGCCGAATACAGCCAGTTCACGATACATATTACGCATTGCGCCAACGCTATCAACGAACCGCCCTTGCGTTACGTCATAAATATCATTGGTGATTTCGAGCTTGCCGAGCTTGCTTATAATATCCTCAAGCTGCACGTCAACCGACGCAAGGTGTTCGTTGACTTCGGAGATTTCCACATCTGTCTTGTCGTATTCAGACTTCACCCATTCTTTCACCTTATCTACATATGTCTGCAAAGCATCAAGATTATGGCGCAAGCATTCAATCAACTGCAAAGTTGTCAGCCCGTCCCGATAAGTGAACGGAACAGATGTCGGCACCCCGTCGAACAAGCGTTGCCGTGGAGCCAGTGCATTAATGGTACTCATGATTACTCCCATTCTTCATAGTTATGGCAGTTGCCGAATATTGTATCATACGAACCCCATACCTGCATGAAACACGGTTCAAGGCTCCGTACAATTTCCATATCCACGTTGATGATGGCGTTCCGGTATTCCTGAATCAAACTCATGGCGCTCTGGCTGCGCCCGGTCACATGACTCTTGCCCCTGGCATTGCTTGAATCATGTTGGTAGTCGGTTGCGCTTTGCGCCGTGGTGTGGCTGGTTGAGTCCTGCGAACTGGACGCGGTGCCGGAGCTGTCCGCCTGTGATTCATTCGCATGGGAGGCGTAGCGGGCAAAGTCGCCTACAACACCGGTTTGCGGCACGTCGCTATCGAAGCTTTTGGACGTGGTGGTGCTGGAATTGTCTGACTTGGACGTGCTAGAGCTGGTGGAATCCTGTGCGCTTGATGCCTTGCCGGACGACTGGGATTCGCTGCCGCTCTCGCTGTCCGTCGTCATGTCCATAGAATCCAACGGGTTGTATTCCATGTCCAGCGTCCGGTAGCGTTCGTTGAAATAGGGCATGATTTCCGCCATAGTCATTCCCAGATAGAAAATGAACTGCTGGGCGGTTTCCTGTCCGATTTCCCGAAGCGCGTAATGGCGGATAATCTTTTCGTTCAACTCCGCGCGGTGAGATTCGTTGTAAATCGGGTAATGGTCGGCGCTAAGATGCAGCTTGTCATCGGTATCATAGCCGAACGCAATAAGATTACCGAGGGTTTCGGTGTATTCTCCCGGCGTCGCCATCGCATAGGCGCTAAAATCCTGTGTCACAATACACCTCCGATACCCGCGTCATATGACGCGGGCATATCAATATCCGTCGTACCGCTTGCGCTCGAATCAAGCGCGTTCGGCACGCCGGAGCTTTGCGCGTCCGCATACTCAACCCACACGTTCAATTGCGGCCACAATCGGTTAATCTCAGTCGCCGCAGTCTGCCGCGCCTTGAGGAAGCTCAGGCGGAACACGTCTACTTTCTCGTTGGCTTGCGCCACTTCGTCCGATATAAGCCGTTCCTTTTTCTCTGTGCCGGACGATTGGATGCCGAGATATCCCAGCACCTCGTTAGTCACCTGTGCTTTTTGCTGGACGAACTTGTCCAACAGATAAGGTGTCGTGTTGGGCCACGGTTGGAACATGCTACCGGGGTCAAGCGAGTCGTATCCGATGATATAATCCTGACCGTCCTGACGCTGCTGAAGCATGTTCTGCACTGTAAGTTTTGTGCGGGGGTCGGCTGTGATGATGGTCGGCAGCTTCAGGCTCTCCAAATTAACGTCATACGCCTTGTCGATATCGGCAAGTCGTCGCGCGTACTGCCATAATGTCGGCTTGAATCCGACGCGCATTCGATTGTCCCATATTGGGATGCATTCCGAACCTGCTTTAAGCTGCCTGTAGTGGTAGTTGACACCTACCGGCTCGAAGCATGTCGGATTGTTATACACGTTCAGCCGACCTTGGTAGCCCGCCTGAGTCACAAGAAACCTGCCGATACGCTTATCCTCGAAAAACAACGCGCAACCGTATTCGCACAGACATATTTCCAGCCAACGCTCGTCCACAGTGGGCGGCAGTCCGCGCCAGCTGAAACGGTTCAATGCGAGTTCCATCAACAAATGAAGATACATGTCATCAAGTGTGGCAGCGCGTGTTTTCGCGTAATTGCCGCGTGGATGCAACGCGCCGCCAACTCGACTCTTTTTTTTAGACCTACTCATATTGCCATTATATCACTCGTAGCCAATGCCCGGCAGTGGCTCGTTGTCCGCCCAATCGGTCACACCGATATCCTCCGGTCTGCTCCACACGGTAACACCCCGTTCAAACATGCCCTTAATGGTTAGCCGCGCCTGTTCGGGCAGTGTACCTTTAATATAACATTCCTGCATCTGCCAGTACGTGAATTTCTCCATGCATTGCAAACTTGCGGGCGGAGTGACGAAACGCTGGACAAAATACCCGAAACGCAGCATGAACTCGCCCACCGAACGCAACGCGCTGGGGGCGCACGTGCGGAAACGAATCAACACGCCCATAATACCGTTAGCGAGGTTGAACGAGTCGCCGCCCGCCGAACCGCTCGTAGTCGGCGGGGTCATCTGCATTTGCTGGACTTGGGCGTTAATCCCAGCTATCGAGTTCTCGTAATCCCCTTCAGCAAAGCGCGTTGCCAACCGATAGTTTTGTCCGGCCATCAGGGCGCTGGACGCGCCCTGAATCTGCTGTGCGCGTTGCGCGTAAGTGTTCGCCTGTGAGGTTTGCGCCGCGTTGGTTGCCACACTGTTGGCGGTGTTTGCAGCTGCCGTATCGTTGGCGATGTCACGACTGGCGTACAGTCCTTTGTTGGTGATGTCGTTCTGCACGATGCCGCCGACGGCGCCGACGGCGCCGCCAATCAGTCCGGCCACGCTCCCTGACGCCAATGCGCTCCCCGCATTGGAAATCAGCCCCCACGCGGTTCGCGCGTTGTTTTGTGATACGTTCAGGTCGGTCATGGCGTTGGTGTTCGCCTGTCCAATAGCCAACGACTGGTTAAGTGAGTTGGCCGCGATGGCGTTCAGCGCGTTACGGTTGGTAATACCCAGTTGAGTCATCTCTTGCTGAGTGCGAATAGCCGTACCGGCCTGAGATAATGCGTTGGCCGCGCTCATGGTCGCTTTTTGCTGCGCCCAACCGGTAGACTGCTCCGCGTAAGCGCGAGAGTACGCGCTGTTTGCCATAGCAAGCGTGGCCCCGTTGTTCACCACCATAAACTGCGGAAAGTTTGTGATACCGAAACTGACGTTAAGCATTTCTCCGCCGTCAATCGGCAGCCCGGTACCGTTCCCGGACGGGGAGGAAACGGCGAACGCGCCTCCCGTATTGTAGTTCACCGGGTAAAAGTTCAGGCGCGGAGACGGCGGCGCGTAATTCCACGTTTCGCGGATAACCAAGTCATCAGACTGGATATCTTCGGGTCGATAGACGATATTCGAGCCATTCAGGCACGAACATTCCACGACGCTATACGGATAGCACTGTAGTTTTTTCAGATTATGGTACCGTTTGGGGATATTAAAGTTATTGCGAAAATTCTTGATAGAGACAATATCGTCATACCTGTTATCGCTTTTAGCCTCCCATATAAACGTATACACATGCCCTTTAACCACGCCGGCCACGTCGTTGCCAAAAAATTCCGTTACCTCTCTGCCGGCGTCGGCTATATAGTCGGCGCTGATTTTGGGGATGGCGTAAATCGCCGTAATGCCCTGAGTGACCCACGGGTACGAACTTCCTGCATGCATAACGCGCGTAAAATCGTCGGCGGTGTCAAAATAATAAATCCCTGCGCCATTGGATTGATTTTCGAATTGTGAGCCTTGCGCGGTTTTCAACGACGGTTTTTCAGGACTACCGCCCGACGCCACAAGGTCGGTTGTAGCCACGACAATGACGCCATAATCCAAGGTTGGTGAGTTAAACCCGGGCTGCGCGGGCTTGCTGGACATAAGCGCCGTATATGACTGTGAGGTAATGACGGTTTCCGCGCCGGTGTCCAGTCCCTCCGGCAGTGCAAGCGTGGTACGCCCGTAATCGTCCCATTGGTGTCCATTGGCGATGCCGATATGGCCGCGCGTCACATAGCAACTGCCAAAACTCACGTCAAACTGGAAACTTTGCCATACGTCCAGCATAAGCGTGAGCTGTGTGACGTGCGCGTTAATGTATTCCACGGATTCGATGAAATAATACCAAGCGCGTGGCGATTCCAGTTCGGGGTAATCGTTGACGGCGACGAGGTAATTATAGTTTGATGCTTGGTTGAATGGCATGTCGATACGAACGGGGGCGCCGAAAATATGCATGGTGGCCGGACGGCATTCCACGCCGTCCAGTTTGTCGAACCATTCCTGCTGCGTTTCACGTGAAACAAACCGCACGACGTCACGGTATGAGGCGTCCCACGGCACGCGGCAGAGTTTCAGTGTCGTGTTCGGCGTCCACTCCGCCCAAGAAAAATTAGATTCCACATAAGGATTCGCGTCGTCAATCATTGTTGTCCTCCGGTATGACAAGGCCCGGAGCGCTCACGTGGATTGCGCTCCGGGCCTTGTCCTGCATCACACCGTGAGAGAGAGTAGCCAACCGGCTACCCTCCCATTATATCACGCGGTCACGGTCACGCTCTTCTTACCGGACACGCCGAACAGCGTGGCGGTGATGTCAGAGGCACCCGCCTTGACGCCAGTCACCACGCCCGACTCGGACACGGTGGCGTTCGCCGGAGTGCCGGACGTCCAAGCGGCCTGTGCGGTCACGTCGGCGGTACGTCCGTCAATCATAGTCGCCACTGCGGTCGCCTGCGCCGTATGTTCCACGGTCACACTCGGAACGGTCACGGCAATGGACGCAATGATGGAGGGGTAGAATCCGATAACACCGTCACCGACTACTGGCACGTCCAAGGCTGCGGACACGGTGCCCGGTACTTCCGGCGTCGCCGGATTAGTATACAAGGCGGTTGCGGTAATCGGGATGGTGGTGTTCGGTTCGTCAAGACCGACCACCAGCACGCCAGTGGGCGAAATATACGTATAATCGCTCTTCGGCTTGGCGGTGTCACCAATACGATACTCGACCGCGTTCGACCGGAACGTGGCGGCACCGTCGTTGCTGATAGTCGTGTCGGCAGTGACTTGCACCGCGCCACCGCGCGCCACATCGCTCGGGGTTTCCGTGCCACCGCCATACATGGCGAGCTTGAGCTGGAATGTCGGAGTTTCGGCCTGCGTTCCGGTAGGTGCCACCACGTTGGCAGTGGAACCTACCCCAGTCCAGAACATCACGGCGGGGGCAAAGCCGGACACTGAGATGATGTGCTGCACATGAAGATAATGGTTGACCGAATTGATGTTTACCGGATTGGTCTGCTGGGTCATCTCGTTAATGACCGGAATGTCAATCAGAAACTTGTCGGTCGTGAGGATGGCCTGTACGCCGTCCATGCCGAACCTGTCCTGCGGAATGACGATAATCCGGTCAATGGTCGGCTCGGCATCCGTACGCTGGAATACCGTAGCGAGGCCTTGCACGTCAAGCGCCGACTTGACTTCGGGGGAGCAGAACAGTACGAGCTCGTCCGGACGTGCAAAGGTCGGCATATGGCGGGCGTTGTACTTGGTCGAAACGAATTTAAGCGTGTCCGCCCACGCGCGAATCTGGCGCAGCATGTCGCGGGCGTCGGTTTCCGAACTGCCCATGTTGTTCAGGTCGTTGTCCATGTGGACACGCCAATATCCGCCAAGCTTTGCGTATTCCACGAACTGATGGCACAAGGCTTCGAACAAGTCCACTTCCGCCGCGTTATAGCAGGATGTGAGAATCTGAGAAGTGAGCGAGGCCAAACCGTTTTCGGAAGTGAAAGCACGCTGCAATGTCTTGTCGTCCGTAGTCGCGGGATACCAGTGGGCAAAGTCCAGACGGTGATAGAGCGAATCCACGTCGATTTTCCACTTGCGGAAATTATCCGCGCCGAGATACTCCGCATCAGGATCATAGACCTGCGCGAGCGGCATACCAACGGCGATTTCCTGCCACGTGTCGCCATACGCCTGCGATGCGCGTTGGAAAACGCTGAGCGGATTGTTCCAACGCCACGTGTTCACGTAGGTGCCGCCGATGCGGTTCACCAACGCCGAATAAAACTCATTCTTGAGCTGGGTGGACGACATGAGCGTAGCCATCTGGCGGTCCATGTTCATCTGAGTGGCCGAGGGCATTCGCCGCTGATACTCCGGCGACGCCTCGTTGCGAATCATGTTGAGAATCTGGGCGTTGTTAAATTCGGTGAGCGGACGCAGCTGCTGCTTCGGCGTCACCACGGGAGTAGTTGCCATGATATTTTATCCTTCCTAATTGTCAGTCTTCATACAAGTCGTCAAAAGTGCTGTAGGTGCCGTTATAGTCGTCGTCGGTCATTTCATCCGATTCCGGCGCCGCATCGTCGTCGGGGCCATCGTTCAACACGTGGTCGGCGGCGGCGTCGCGCATCGCTTCGATGGTTTTGGACAATTCCGCCACGGTCGCCTCCAATGCGCTCAGCCGGTCGGCCATGTCGGCGTCCTTGTCGTCGCCTGCGTCTTCAGGCTCGCTATCATCCTGTGTTTCAGGCTCCGGGTTCGGTGTATTTCCGTCGACGGTCGCGTCCGGTTCGGCGTCGGGCGTAATGTCCGGCTTGTCATCGTTTTCGGTGTCGTCCATAATCACCTCTCAAGGGTAATGGCACGGCAGCAATCACGCTGCCGTGCCGAATTGCTAGGCTGTGCGGGTTCCCTCGCCGTCAATGGGCGTTGGCTACGCACGTCTACATCCGACCGAATCGCCTTACCGATTGCCTACCGGTCGGGCCATTGAATCGACTTGGGACGCACACCCCGCTACCGGCCATTATAGCACAAAAAAACAGCCGTCATCGTTGACATGGCGTGACCTCGGTAGGAAGTCGTCATACGGTATGGGGGCTGCTCGATGCACGCCACTCAACCGCATCACCGTACCGCCGTCCGTTTCCACACCGCAGTATTTACGATTGCCGAGGATACGGAGTTTTTCATAGGCGTGGTCGTTTTTCCACGCGCCCAGCTTCTTGTCGTCCGTTTCGATACCTGCGGGCGCCTCTAGTCCTTCCAATATCATGCCGTCCGTATCGGCATAAAGCACACGTTCGGCGTTCGCATTCATCGCACGTGATAATATTTGCCGCCCGTAGGCGTTGACATAAGCGGCGGTTGGTAGCCATGCGAGTGAGTTGGTTGACTCAGGTTTGTCCACAGTAAAGTCCACGCCGCCGTCGCCAGAAGGTTTTGGATGCAGCATAGGCCGATAAAGCGAGGCCCCGAATTTCCCTACCAGAGAGTTTAGCAATAGTTTCGCCATTTGCCGACGCTCTCCGGTTGCGGTTTGTTTCACGTGAAACCATTTATCAACATAGTCGTAATAAAGTCCATGCGATTTACGGAATTTCCAACCACCCACATACTCCCACACATGGACGTCATAGTTTTCCGTCAAGGTTTGCCAATCAACGTCAGTCACGGGCATGGTGACGACGCCCAACGTACTATCCAGACGTTCACCCTCATACCCCCATACTGGCAGGATATTAGTGAGCGTCGCCGTTTTTCCCGGTTTCAGTCGCGCATCGAACGCGATAACGTCGATGTGCAGCGGATAGTCTGCGTCACAATGATATGCTCCCTCATACCATAGAGGGGAGCCTATCGGCATGGCAAAGTCTCGCATGATGCTCGGATAAAGACTATTCACGTCCCAGCTGTTGCAGTCCCGATATTCGCCCGGCCTGCTGTACACTATCGCTCCATAGTATGCGGGGCGCATCTTGTGATAATCCGCTTTGTCCAATGGCGGGAAATGGCGTTTGAATCCGGCGTAATCTCCGCCGATATAATCGGCCATCGCCATTGACGCTATTGTAGTTCCCTTAAGGTTCAGGGCGTCGCATTCCTGTGCGATGTTCCACGTGGTTTCCAAGTCATCCACGCCGCCAAACGTTTCGCGTGAGACATTCAATCCGTCGTCGCGTGTGATGTTGCGCACGTCCAGAAAATCCACGGTGATGCCACCCATTCGCACGCGAAAACTGTAGAAATGGCCGCGAATGTTGAACGTGCCCCAAACTCCATCCTTGGCCGGATTCGATTGCAATGGCAGTCGTTTCAATAGTTGAGCCGCTATGTGCTTGATATCCTGCCATCCGTGAGCGCACCATACGCGCGTATGATGGTCAAGCATGGTCAGTCGAACGACGGCATTCGCCGTCAATGGCGTTATACCGTCATCCGTCAATAGTGTTGCGCCGTCTGTTGCCGCCGTTCGACGCTCTCGCATGATTCCATCCTTTTTTTCAGTGTCTTGCTGCGCTGGTCATCCATTCGTCGATTCGCGTTTCCACATCCCCCGCGTCCGATTTAGTTTCCCATTTGTGCGCCTTATCATTATACCATGTTGCCTCACGTACTACGGCACTGAAATTCGTGTTGTTGATTAGCCATCGTTTTTGTCGGTTCGACAAAGTAGCGAATCTTTGAGCGACACCAAAGTCGAATGCTTCGAGCTGCTGTGCGACTTTATCAAAATTCAAAACACCCTCGCTCTCGGGAACCTTCCTAGTTCCCGCACGCAATGGCGCACGTCCTATGAGTCCGGCGTATTCAAGCATTTCTCGCTCAAGCCTCCTACGGCCTCCCTCTCGCATCATTGCGCGCACATGGCTTATGCCACGCTCTGTGCCAAAAACATTCGCACGACTTCGTGTAAGTTCATCACGCGCAGAACCACCGACTGTATGAGCGCCAAGCACGTCAAACGGAGATTCCGCCGCGCGTTCCATTCTACGCATTTCATCTACAGTATAGCGGGCCATGCTCAGCGCCTCGAATTGTTGAGCACGCTTGATTTTCTGCCGTGCCTCGACTCGGCGGCGCTGCTGCTGCCGCAATGTTTTCCGACGTTTCGACGGTGCGGCGGCGATTTCCGCGTCGGTTATCAGCGGACGCGCGGCCATCTCACGGTCAAGTTTCGTGACGTGAACGTCTGGAACAACCTGATACGGTTCATTATCTCGCGCCCTTAAGGCTTGCTGTTGCTCTCCAAATTCCTGCCCGATACGCCGTGCGACCTGCTCAAGCTGCCGAACGCTAAGATTTCCTAAAAACGTTTCGGTAATTTGCTTGGGGAGTCGTCCGGTACTGTAATCTCTGACTGCTCGCTCTCGGCGTACCTGTGCCGACCTGATTGCGGCGTTGCGTTTCAGATTGTCGGCGCGTCGGCTGTTTTTGCGTTTTGCCACGGTCTCCCCCTGTGAGTATGAAACACCCCTCGCCGCAAGGATGGAAACGGCGGGGGGTGAGTTTGGCGGCAACATCCCTATAGGGACATTGCCATGATATCATACGGTGCGGACAATAGTGTTACTTGCGCTTGTTTTCCGACACCAGTTCAAGGTCGAAGAACTTGTAGCCACGGCGACTCTTCTTTTCCACCACCTTGAGGGCAAGTGGTTGGCTCCACGTGTCCGGCGTGCCGAAAATGGCGAACAGATTGCCGAATGCGTGCGCCAGCGTGGGGGAGGCTGCGGCAAAGTCGCCTTCCTCCGCGTGAATGACGACGCGGGTAGATGCATTGATTTCACCAGTCTCTTGATTGGCGACTTCGATAGCCTGCGCCAGCACGTTGGTGACATGCAACGGTTCATTAAGATGTTCATCTACCTTGTCGGCAGTCTGCATGGCGTTATACAGCGCCATCTTGCCGTCCATCGAGGAAGTGTCAAAGAAGTGAGATACGGCGTTAGTGCCGTTCGCAGAAAAGTTGTTGCCGTTCGTCACGGTCAGTTCGTTGTCAGCCATTAGTGTTGCCTTTCCTTATAGGGATTGTTAATTATTTTCCTCGGTGATGATATCATCTTCAACCACGTTGCCGTTAACCGGCCCCGGATAGTCGATAATGGTATCGTCTCCAAATTCGCAATTAGCCCAATAGATTGCCTCATCCATGCGCGTTGCCTGCGCATGATATTCGGCGGACATTGGTAGCATGTCCTTGTTGATTTTGCGGGCTTTCTTCATAGCCATGTCAGCGCTACGGCACGCGCCATTCACGACTACCTCAGTGTCAACGAGTTCGCCGTTCTCACCGCGCGTGATACCGCGCACAATACTGTAATGCTTGGCTCTCTTAATGTATGCCATAATCATACCGCCTTATCTTATTGTTGCTGCTGTTGCGACATTCTTGCAATGTCTTCATCAGTATACCGCACGTCCGTGAGATTGTCAAAACATCGACACGCGATTTTGACAACGGTCTGAGCAAATTCGTTACCATCCCAGACTTTGCACATTTCATAGCATGTCGCACCCTTGACATGACAGACGGCGCACCACGCCACCATAGCCGGAGCATAAATGACGCCGCCCAGCATTTCAATATCCTGGGTTCGTCCCAACGCGCCGATGCAAGATGTGTGGGGGGACAGTGATAGGCAAACGTTTGCCGCATGTTCGATACCGTCAGCAAACGCCACCTGCGCCCCTTGAGGCTTGTAAAAGTTCTTGAGCAGTGCTATACTACGACACAACGTTTCCCAATCGCCCTCTCCTCGATTATATTCGCGCAAGTGCAACCTACGCCGACGACCACGAATGACACGGCGCACACGGTCGTCATCCAGCACGCCATCGTCAAACCAGTTCGTACGTTTGTCGCTTTTATCAAAATTCAAATTCTTCAATTTCATAATTAAAACTCCAATCCCTCATTACCGGACTCTGCACCATACCGCCACATATCAAACCACAAGTCGGCACTCGGGCACCGTCTCGGCGGCGTGAAAGAATCACCCTTGCCCTTCACGCCCGCCCAAAACGCACGCAGACGCCAATACACGTCAGCGTCAGGACAGTCGCCACAAGTCAATGAATGAATCCAACCACGAAAATACACGGCTAATTCCTTTCCAAAAGCGGAGTGAGCGCCAAGTCAGTAGCGTCAACGATGATGTCAACCACCTCATCGTAGTCGTATGCGTCATATGGCGTTAATGCAACCGCGTCGGTCAATCCGTCCATCGAATAAAATCGGACATCATACCGAAGCTCGTACACATTGCGGTGAGCGCAATACCATAATCCAACGTCACCGCCCTTAAACGGAGAGTGGAACGTAGCAATCTTCCTATCGATATCAACCATTTCAATTATCCTTTCTACATCAAAGAAACGAAAACCAACACAGTAGACACGCTCACAGCAAGCATGACCAAAAAACAAAAAACGTCACGCGCATTGCGCGGCAGTTCGCAAAACACCGTAGCCGCCATCGTGAGAAACAGCACGGAGAGAATGCAGACGGCAACAATCATGCCAACCATTATAACATCACCACCTATCAGACAGTGACCTGTACCACGCTCAAGCACACAAACAAGGCAGCGCACAAACACAACACAATTACAAAAAGGACAAGAAGCAAAATCTCCCAAATACCACACGGCCAAAGCTCCTTAGCCGTGAACACCATAAGGACGATAGCAGCCAAACAACCGACGAACCCCACCAAGCAAAGAAGAAACTGTATTACACCAAACATGAGAACTCCTATATCACGCCAAAAACGACGACAATACCAATAATGCACGCGCAAATAACAAGCACCGAAGTGAACATATTTATTCTCCCTTCCTATTTGCATGATAGTAGTCAACGGAACCGTCCGTTCGCCAATACTTCAGATTGGTCAATTCCACGCCAGTCTCCTTACGAAGTTCACAACGCATGTGCTCCTTCACACCCTTGACGGTTGAGGCATTGCCCATTGAGAAGTAATGCGCGGCGTTGTAATCAGTGAACGCAACCGTGATAGTGTTACGCCACCAATCAAACGAAACAACGGTGTTCATTTTATTTTCCTTTCCCTATCGGCGAATAACTACATCATACCACACCACAAAAAACAACACAC
>ERZ1024463.19-NODE-19-length-18398-cov-11.508314_pt1 | contig 18398 bp, 25 predicted proteins | sample MGYA00520805_ERZ1024463 | MGnify/ENA primary metagenome ERZ1024463 (study PRJEB33242, sample SAMEA3444304) | Homo sapiens | biome: Host associated; feature: Gastrointestinal tract; material: Stool | place: Uganda | collected 2011-01-01 ...
AGATTCAAGTGTGACTGGAGTTCAGACGTGTGCTCTTCCGATCTGGAAATGAACGCGGACGACAAGGCAACGTATGACAAGCTTGAAAAAGAATTTGACAAGCTTAACGCAAGCATAACCCGCGAACAGAAGCAGCTTGAGCGCGAGCGGGCAGCCGGAGAAATCATCGAAAAGCAGCAGGATAATGCAAAGAACAAAATGGGTGAAATGTTTGGCCGCGCCTTGAGGGGCGATCAGGGCGACATAGCCGCGTATCGCAACACCACGCAGACCCTTGGCACAAATGCCAACGCGGGTTATCTGACTGCCCCCGTTGAGTTTGTGAACAGGCTGATAGCCGGACTGAAAGACGATATGTTTATGCGCCAGATCTGTGATGTTGTCGGCCCTATCGGCAATGCGCAGAGCCTTGGTTACCCGACGCTTACCGCTGACGCGTCCGACATCGAATGGACAACCGAAATTGCGGCAGCGCCCGAAGAAGCAACTATTTCGTTTGGCCGCAGGGAGTTTAAGCCCCAGCGCCTTGCGAAACTGATAAAGATATCCCGAACCCTTATGCGGCACGCGCCCTCACCCGACCAGACGGTGCTTGACAGGATACTCTATAAGGTCGAAGCCGCGCAGGAGAACGCCTATATGAACGGCGCGGGTACTAACGGCCCGCTCGGCGTTTTTGTTGCAAGCGCGAACGGAGTCCCCGAAGCTCGCGACATTACAAGCGCCGCGGCTGCAATAACCGCAGACGATATGATCGAAACCAAGTACGCGGTTAAGGGGCAGTATACGCGCAATGCGTCCTGGGTGATGCACCGCGACCTGTGCAAGACGCTGGCCAAGCTCAAGGGCAGCGACGGCCAGTATATATGGCAGCCGTCCGTACAGATGGGACAGCCCGACAGGCTGCTCGGAGCGCCGGTGTACATGAGCGAATATGCGCCCAATACCTACACGGCGGGCAAGTACGCCGCAGTATACGGTGACTTTAGGACGGGCTATATGATTTGCGACGGCGACGGCCTGTACATACAGGTGCTCAACGAGCTGTATGCGCCGAACAACTCAATCGGCTATCTGGTCGAGTACTTCGGTGACGGTGCGCCCGTAGTAGGCGAAGCGTTCGCCCGCCTTAAAATCAAGGGCTCATAAGAGAAACACGCGGGGCTTTCCCCCGCGTAAGAACGGAGGTTAGATATGGCGGCACAAATTTTGACGCAAACAATAATAAACGAGGCTGTAACGCTCGACGCGGCAAAGATGCATCTACGCATTAACCCCGACGATAACAGCGAGGATATGCTGATAATTTTGCCGCTTATCGCTGCGGCGCGGGAATACTGCGAAAACTATACGGGCCGCGCGTTTGCGCCGCAGAAAATAACCGTATTGACGGACGCGGCAGGAACAACCGAACTGCCGCGTTGCCCGGTAAAAAGTATTGACAGCGTGACGGTAGACGGCAAGGCCGCGGAGTATACGGCGGACTTGCGGCGCGGAACGGTGACGGTCAACGAACCCAATGCTACTATCACATACACGGCGGGCGGGTATGTGCCGTTTATGGTACGGCAGGCAATGCTGCTGCTGATTGGGCATTGGTACGCTAATCGCGAGGCCGTCACAACCGCCAATACAAGCGAGGTTGACACGGCGGCACAAGCCATGCTGCGGCAATACAAAGGCTGGTGGTTTTGATGGCGGCACGCGCAAACGCGGGCGAGATGCGAACAAAAATCACCATAAAAAACCCCGTATATACCATAATGGACGGCTTTAGCCGCGAAGAATTTGTGAACGCATTTTCGCGGCCTGTGTGGTGCAAGTGGGTTAACGCGCATGGCGCGGAGATATATCAGGCCGCCGAACTGCATTTACGCGAACCCGCAACGATAACCATGCGCTATTCGCCCCGCGTCACGGTCAAAAGCCGCATATGGCGGGAGAGAGACACGGATCCGTATGAGGTGATAAGCATCAACAACGTCAACGACCGCTGCGAATTTTTGGAAATCAAAGTACAAAGGGTGGTGACGGCATGACAATTGCGGAAATACTGCAAAACAAATACATCGTATGCCACCCGCCCTACATGGGCGACGCAGCCGAGTACGTGACCTATCAGCTTATCACCCAATCGACAACGTTGTACGCCGAAGGAACCGAGGCTGAAACGTCCGTACTGTACGCGGTAGACTACTATACCAAAACCGCGCCGTTTGAGGCGAAGCTGCTTGAAATCAAACGACTTTTGCAGGCGGCGGGATGGACTTGCACCGTAAATGCCGAGGACTACGAGCCGGATACGGGGCTATATCACATCCCCATGACGGCGTCACATATAGGCGGTATATATGGCTAAGATGTATGTGGACGGCATAGACGACATACAAAACGCCTTGCACGCGACCGAGGACGGCATAGCGGACTTTGTGGACGATTTACTCGCGGCCGGCGGGGAAATTGCAAAAGAAAAAGTAGAACAAAGTATACTGCGCCATGGGCACATCCGCCCAGGGTCGGGCATCTTACTGCGGTCGATAAGCATTATAAGGAAAACAGACAAAGAGGGCCAGAAGTACGTGGACGTTACCGCGGTGGGTAAACGCGAAAACGGCGAACGCAACGGCGAGGTTGCCTTTGTCCTGAATTATGGGCGGTCAAACTACACCGGCACACACTTTTGGACAGAAGCCGAGGAGCAAGCCCGCAAAGAATACGAAGAACTTGTAAATCAAAAAACCAACCTTTTTTTGAAGGAGAAAGGACTAAATTAAATGCCTACTTTTGACTTGCGCGGCCTGAAAGTGGCCGAGTACAACAACGCAAGCGGCACGGTGACATATGACACCCCCGTAAGCATGGGCGACGCTATGACCGTGCAGCTTAATCTTACGTCCGCCGAGGGCAGACTATACGCAGAAGGCAAACTCGCCGAATACATGAAGCAAGTGACTGGCGGCACAATATCCGCGGGCGTGAAGTACATACCCGACGACGCACAGAAGCTGATGTTCGGCGTAACCGAAAAATCCCGCACCATATCTACTGCGGCAACCAAAAGCCTTTTGACCACGGCGAAGGACACGCCCAAGTATGTCGGCCTTGGCTTTTATGCGCCTGATATGCGGGACGGCTCGAACAAGGTAACGGCTTGTTTTGTGCATAAGGTGCTTTTTGGCCAGCCTGCGATGAATTTGCAGACTAAAGGCGAAAACATACAATTCCAGACCCCGACAACAACGGGCGAGTTTTTGCCGAGCGACGCGGAAACGCAGGATATCATGGAGGTGGCCGTGCTTGATGATGCTGCCGGGGCTATAGCATGGATAAATGCTTGCTTTGGCGCGAGCGCATAAGGTGACTGCATGGACGACATCAGACTTAAAACCGCGCCGTTTGAATGGCGTGGAGAAAAAATAAAACTGTGTTGCAATATGAATGTTCTGGCGGACGTGCAGGAAGCCTACGGCGGCGACATATCCCGCGCGTTTAAGGGCAGCACCGTACGGGCGACGCTGACATTTTTGACGGCGATGATAAATGACGCTACGGACGGCGACTTGACCGTCCGCGAGGTAGGCCGCGAAATCCCCATAAGCGACCTGGGCTATGTAAGCGGCGTGGTTCTGCCCCTTGTGACCGATGCGCTGAAAAGCGCGGGCGGCGAGGACACAGAAAAAAAAACGGAGACAGCGGAGAACCGCTGAATTTTGCATGGTACCTTGCCGTGTGGGTGATGGCGTTACGGCTGCCCGAACGTGATTTCTGGGCAACTGCAACGCCATACCGCGTGGCAAAAATCCTAACAGCATATCAAGAAATAAGCAAGGCGAAAAAGGACGAAAAGCCCGTAAGCCTGGCAAACTATTTAGGAGTATAAAGCGATGCCGAATATCAGAACACGATTTGTCGCGGAAGGCGAAAAAGAGTATAGGCAAGCGCTTAAAGACATAAATAGCGGCTTGGGCGTACTTAATGCCGAAAGCAAGAAGTTACAAGAGCAATTTAAGGGCAATGAGAATAGCCTTGAGGCCCTGACCGCAACTAACGAAAATCTTGACCAGATAGTCTTATCTCTTAGCGATAAACTGGACTTGCAAAAAAAACGGCTGTCGGAACTGGCGCAAGCTTACGGCGAAAGCGACGACCGCACACAGCGTATGCGCAAGGCAGTGGTAGAGACGGAGACTGCACTACTAAAGCAGCAGCACGCGCTTGACGAAAATACAAAGGCGCTGGACGACTTCGGCGAGGCCGAAGAAGATGCTACGGGGCAAGCGAAAGGTCTTGGGGACGCGCTCAACGACATCGGCGGGAAGTTTGGCATAAGCCTGCCAAAGGAAATGACAAGCACCCTTAACGGAATGCTCAAACTTGATGCGAAGACACTTGCGCTTGCGCTGAGCTTTGCCGCAGTGGCCGCGGCGGTTGTAGAAGCCGAAAAAGCGCTTGTGGACTTGACCCTTGAGCAAAGCAAGCACGCCACCGAAGTCACAAATCTGTCCCGCACAATGGGCATGACCACAGAAGCTTACCAAGAGTGGGATTATGTGCTAAAGACCGTGGGCAGCAGCGCGGAAGCAGCGCAGGGCGACATATCCAAACTGGCCGAAAAGGCGCAGGATGCGGCAACCGGAAGCGGCGAGGCCGCTGAACTCTTTGCCCAACTGCACATAAAGGTCAAGGATAGCCACAGCGCTTTTAAGTCTCAATCCGAATTGTTTGACGAAGTTATAACGAAGTTAAGCCGGATGAAAGACGAGACGGAGCGCAACGCCATAGCAAGCAAGCTACTGGGCAGCACGGGCGAAAAGATAATCCCCCTGCTGGACAAGGGCGCGGCGGGGCTGGAAGAAGCCAGGAAAATGGCGCATGAATTTGGCGTGGTAATGGACGAAGAAACGCTCGCCGCGCTGAATGATGTGACCTTAGCCGTCAATAACTTCGACGCGGCGGGCGAAGGACTAAAAAATACCATCGCCAAGGGTATGGCGCCATCGGTCGAGAATCTGACGCAAAAGGGGACTGACTTTTTCGTGCGGCTGCAAGAAGCCGCCGAGGGGTCGGGCATTTTGGAGGTTTTCGGCGCGCTGCTTGACGTGGTATCCGCGCTCGAGCCGCTTTTTGATGTGCTTTTCGGCACGGCGGAGGATGGTGTGCCTGCGCTGCAAGCGCTTGCGCTTGCGCTGGGCGTGGTGGCCGACGCGCTGACCATAGTAGTCAACACCATCGCCATAGTCATAGAACTGTTTAAGCAGCTATTTAACCTTATCAGCGGCAAAGGCTTTGACGACAGCAACCTCGTGCGATACGGCGAGAATGTGGCTCAAGTTTTCAGCGACAAAGGCGCCACGGCTAGGGCATGGAACAGTATATTTGGAGCGAATAGTATTGGTAAAAATGCGGACGGCACGGACTACTGGCCCGGCGGGCTGACTTGGGTAGGCGAACGCGGGCCGGAACTGGTATCCCTGCCGCAGGGCAGCAGGGTATACAGCGCGGAGGACAGCCGCAGCATGGGCGGCACAAACAATTACTATTTGACCGTGCAATCGCGTGACATGGAAACCGTGGCGGCAATGACGGCAACATTTAAGCGCGCAAGGCAGGCAGAAAGGGCAAAATAATGGCAAAAACGACCATAAAAACCTATTTTACAACCGTGATGGACGAGTTCGGGTATAACGAAATAATCCGGGTGGATGGATCCGCCGAGCAGTGCCAAGGATATACAAGGGGTATAGCGACGCTAAAGTACAGCGGCCTGTCTATCCCAGCCGGCAAGAAGGTAATAAAACACACAATAAAACTGCATTTGAGCTCGCCGTCGAGAGAATACTGCCCCTACAGCAGCAGCGACGCGGCACCGGATGGATATACAATACAAGAGGTAACCTCCACAAATTTAGAGGTGAATCCGACCCCTGCTATCCCGGTGCGCGGTTTTGCATATATGCAGTATACTGCCGGATATGCCAATATAATAAAAGAATATGATATGCCGAGCAAAATAGCAAGCGGCGATTGGGTGGCACTTGAGGTGCCGCAGGAGCAAAATTTGCCGAGCGATGGCGCCATATACATTGCCCAGATGGCAGCATACACCCCATCGACCAACCCACCCGAAAATAGGTTGCCCGGCAAGGTGGCGTATAAAAGTAGCGTGGGTAGTGTGACCGCTCGATATTACTACGATTTCTATAATTTTTTTAAGGTGAACTATACCGACTATGAGTTGTCAAACCGCAGCTATATAGAAACGGTAATTGCCGACTTCCCGCAAATCCCGACCGTAAAAAGCCCAATACTGGGCGAGACGGTCGCGCCGAGCGGCGGCGTGGTGCGCTTCAGCTGGAAACATAACCCAAGCGAGCAAAGTAATTTGCCGCAAAAGGGCTACAATCTGCAAATATCGGGCGACAGCCAAACATGGGAAACCATCACCGCGACAAGCACCAACCAATATGCTGATGTACCGATTGCCAAAATCCCCAGCGGTAATTTTTACTGGCGCGTACAGACCATAGACACAGACGACGCGCCCAGCGATTACAGCGACCAAGCATATGCATACTACGGTACGGCACCGACCGCGCCAAGTATAGTGACGAGCGTTTTCACATCGGCAAAACCGCGCTTGATATGGACGACGACATTTGCGCAAAGTGCGTACAAAGTGCAAATCCTAAAGGGCGCGACCTACATAGTGGACATCACAGCGGAGAGCAGCGACCAATTTTATGACGTCCCTGTCGCGCTTGAAAACGGTCAACAGTATACAGTGCGCGTGTCGGCGCGGGACGAGGCGGCGCACTACAGCGCGTGGGCGGAGGATGCCATAACGGCAAATTACACAATCCCGACCACGCCAAGCTTCATGCTCTCAAAAAAAAAAGATAGCATCGACATAGTGATAAGCCATAATCAGACGGGGATACTGCGGTACGATATATACCGCGCTGCCCCTGGCGACACGGATTTTATCCGCATCGGCAGCACTTCGACAAAAAAATATGTGGACTGGTCTGTGATGGATGGCGAGAATCGCTACAAGGTGATAGCGGTAAACGCGAGCGGCGAAAGCGAGGGAACGCAGCAGAGCACGACGTTTGAACTGACAACGGGATGGCTTACGCCCGTGGACGACCCCGCGCACCCGTTCGAGGTGCGCTACAACGTGCAGGACAGGTATTATACCGACTATGACGTTAGCATGATGGAGTACGCGGGCCGCGAAAAGCCTGTGGCGGAGTTTGGACAGATAGCGCAAAGGAGCATAAGCGTATCCTTCGCCACGAATGACAAGGACGCATACAAGGCGCTCGAACGGGTGATACAGCTGCGGAAAACGGTGCTGTATCGAAATGCGCGCATGAAAATGTACGGCGTGTGCATAAGCCCCTCCGACCAGCCCGCAGACTACTACGGCATGATATACAATCTGTCTTTCATCATAAACGAGGTCGAGCATAGCGAGGTGGTATGATGCAGTTTGCACGGGCAGGATATACGGATGCAGAGATACAGGCGGCACTTGTAGCGCCTACGCGGCAAATCCGCGTGCGCTATGAGTTGCTGGGGCGCGACTTACAATATAAGCGCGACATAACGACCGTATCCAGCGGAACTATAACTTTTGACAGCGGCAGTGCGATAATGCGTACTGCCGCTTTTGAGATGCACGACGAGGGAATAGACTATCTCAGCGCGCGTGTTCGCCCCGTCTTTGGGCTGCGCATGGGTGATACGTGGGCAGAATGGCCGCTGGGGGTATTTGTGCTGTCGTCGCCGGAGCGAATAGCGAAAGGCAAGACGGTATCGCGCACGGTGGAAGCATACGACCTGAACCAACTGCTAAAGACGGACGGCATATCCGCGCGGATATATTATCCGGCAGGGACGCGCTATACGGACATAGTGTTTAACTTGCTGTATGGCGCGGGCATAACCCGCGCAAACATCGAAGGCGCAGAGGACACTATTGCCGAGGCGGTCGAATACACGCCCGGAGCATATAGGCTGGATATAATCAACGAGCTTTTGGCGGCGATAAATTACACACCAATACACCCCGACGCAAACGGAATTTTTACTGCACGTAAGCAGAGAGATATTGAACTGGGCGACATTGCATACAAGTACAGCACTAAGCAAGATAGCGTGATAATGGGCGAGGCTAAGGAGGCCGTAGACTACTTTGACACGCCTAACAGATTTGTTGCCTATGTATCGTCCCCCGAAGTAGCGCCCATGCGGGCGGTGTATGAAAACACCGACCCGCAATCACCACTAAGCACCAAAAACAGGCAAGTGGTAACAGAAGTAATAGAATTGCGTGACATAAGCACACAGGCGGAGCTTGACGCATATGTGCGCCGCCGTGCAATCGAAGCCGAGGCAGACTTGCACGGCATAGACTTTGCCACGGGGCTTATGCCGATGCACGGGTATAAGGACGTGTATCAGGTGGAGCATGATGTGCTGGGGATAAATGAGATCTATCAAGAAACTGCATGGAGTATGGAACTGCGTGCGGGCGGTAAGATGAAGCACAAAGCAAGGAGGATTACGGGATGAATTTTGCGACCATAAAAGCCGTGCATGATGATGGTGTAACGCTGTCATTTGACGACGGCAGCGAATCACAAAAGCATTATAAGGTTAACAGCGGCGTTGTTTTTAATGCGGGAGATCGCGTAAGAATTTTAGATGATAACGGAACATACGTCGTTGAGTATGTGGTAGGCCGACCAATAAAGGCGATCAATGCAGGGACGGCAAGCACCGCAGGCAGCGCGAGTAAGCTTAGTATTGCCCGACAAATCCGACTGACGGGCGATGTGGAAGGTACGGCGTACTTTGACGGAAGCACTAACATATCTATTAGTGTAAAGTCTTTGCGCACGGCGGCGCTTAAAAATGCATACGCGCCGAATGCCAAATACATGGATATATCGTTATATGCCCAGTATAATAATGCGCTTTATTTTCGCGTGGGCTCAAATTCGCTTGTAAAGCTACAAAATGGCTAAAATGGCTAAGGAGGACACATGACCTACAACATCACCCTAACCGCCAACCACCAAGCTTTGACCGCCGAATACCTTCCCCTTGCCGCTGAATCCGTGCAGTATCTTACCGCGAAGGTGGTATGCGAAACGGAGGACTGGACGGGGCGCGAGATTAAGGCCATGTTTGAGCAGGGCTGCACGGTATATGAAGTGCCCGTGACAGGCGGTGAGATAACCGCTAAGCAGCAGCTTAACCTTACAGCGGGCGACTGGCGCGTATGGCTTGTGGGCAACTCCGCACGGGACGGTGATGTAATCCCGCGCATTACCACAAACGTGGCGCATATCAGTGTAGCCCCGACAGGCGGCACGGAGGGTAGTCCCTTCCCTGCAATCCCGCCCACGGTGGAGGAGCGGCTCCGCGCAGACATGGGCAATCTTGCCGACCTGACCACGGAGGACAAGAGCAGCCTTGTGGCGGCGATAAATGAAGTTAGGCAAACGGGCGGCGGCGGTACGGCATACACCATAGGACACGGACTGAAACTCGATGCTAAGACAAATACCCTGTCCGTTGATACGGCGGATAAAATGGAGCAGGATAACACGCTGCCTATAACCTCGGCGGCGGTATATGTGGAAGTAGGCAACATAAATGCGCTATTGAAGACTATATAAGGGAGGCATAAATGAGCACACAACTTGAACTCACAAGATTGCAGACGGCGCGAAACAAAATACGCACATGGCTGGTTGCAGTAGGTCTTGCGACCAGCACTGACAAATTAGATGTACTGGCTACGGCTATAGACGGCATAACCAATCAGGGTGCGGTTGACGCGAACGTGCGGGAGGGAGAAACGTACACCGTACCGAAAGGGTACCATAACGGATCCGGCACGGTAAAGGGCGTTAAGGGCGGCGGCAACTATAATCTTCAGAGCAAAACCGTAACGCCGACCAAATCGCAGCAGAATGTTGCTCCCGACCAGGGCTACTATGGATTATCATCGGCTACGGTAAACGCTATTCCCGAAGCGTATCAGGATACCTCCAGTGTAACGGCAGGGGCGGGTGACGTAAGAGCCAATAAAATAATAGTTACAGCCGAGGGCGAGCAGGTAGCCGGTACGCTGCCCGACAATGGCAGCGTGAATAAAACGCTTGACGCCGCCACAGGCAATCAGGAATACACCGTCCCCTCCGGCATACACAGCGGCAGCGGCAAGGTAAAGATTGTACTGGAGGAAAAGGCGGCTACTCCTGCGGCGGAAGCGCAGGATATAACGCCGTCCACCGGCAAGGTGCTTGGCAAGGTGGCTGTGGCGGCTATTCCGGAGAAGTATGCCGACACCTCTGACAGCACCGGCACGGCGGCAGACATACTTGACGGCAAGATAGTATATGGTTATGACAGCGCCGGCAAAAAGGCTAAAAAGCTTGCCGGCACGATGGCAAATAACGGCGCAATAACAGCGACAATCGATGGGATCACCGTCACGTCATACGAAGTGCCGGCGGGCTATACATCAGGCGGTACGGTATCGCTGACCGATGATATAGAAGCGGCGCTGGCCGCTATATGAGCCTATGGGTGTACAAACGGAACTTACCCGCATAAGCGGGGCTAAAACAGACCTTAAGGCCGCCATACAGGGCAAAGGCGTTGCCGTGGCCGAATCAGCGAGGATTGACGCATATCCCGCGCTTGTACAGGCTATAACGCAGGGCGTTGTTGACGTTGCTACTGCCGATGAGCTCAGCGCAAAGGCTGTGGAGGCCAACCTTGGCCGGTGCTATCGTTTTACCGGCGTTACGGACGGAACATATACTACAAACAACATATATGTGGTGGAGAGTCGGGCATGAGCATACAGTTAATTCCGTACAAGCCCGCTGGCACGATAGGCAGCGGGCCTTATGTTTTGCGCGAGTATAAGCCTGATACGGGCATTGACGTCTCCTCCCTCTCCATCACCTACACCGGCGCCCACACTGATTACGGCATGGTAACGATGTCGGACGGCGCACGATACCGCCTTTTGGCGTTTACAACCAGCGGCACATTAAGCATAGAGCAGCCTGTCAACTGTGAGGTGTGCGTTGTTGGTGGTGGTGCGAATGGCGCTAAGGCAACAAGAAGCGGAGGCGGTGATGGCGGCGCGGGCGCGTATCTGAAAAACCAATCTGTTTCTGCATATAACGGCGGCCCTGTGGTTGTTGGTGCAAGACAAGGCGTATCTTCTATTGCTGATGTGTCTGTCAATGCTGTGTCCGGCAAAAATGGCGGCACCGGAGCAGGCGGCGAGACCGCTGGTACAGGCGATGGCATATCTAAATATCCGTTTGAAGATACGAGCTATTCACTATGGGCTGGCAAGCCGCATTGCGCAGGTGGCGGGCAGGGAGTTTATGAATACAAGACTGGTACGCATAGTACACAAGGATTCAGTGGCGGTAATGGCGGTACTAATGGCAGCAACGGCTACCCACGCGGAAGTAATCAAGTACCAGATCCCTCTGGCGGCGTAGGCGGCAGTTACGGTGGCGGCGCTGGGAACGGTGGGAAGGCAACATATTATGGTTCGGGTGCCGGCGGTGGCAGATATTATGAAAATGCCGACGGTGATGTCACGCTCTCCAACGGCAGCAGCGGCTATCAAGGCATAGTTTACATGCGCATACCCGAAGAGCAGGCGGCATAAGGAGGAGAAAATGAAATACGCAGTAGTTAAGAGCGACATGGTAGAAAACGTGCTTGTCGCAAGCCCGGAGCAAAAGGAAGAGCTTGCGCAGACGTTGGGCGCGGAGCTTGTGGACGCTACGCCATACGGCTTGCAAATAGGCGATATGCGCGTAGGTGCTAACTGGACGCGCAATCAGGACGGCGAACAGATAACGCTTGACGAAAACGCGACATATGATGAGCTTGTGGCAAAAATAGCGGAATTGGAGGCGCTTTTGAATGATAACGCGGAGTGAGCTTGAAACACGATATAAAGCCTTAAAAGCTAAGGTGGAAGCGCAGAAGGCCGAAAAGGATAAGTTCCAAAATGCTTTAAGCCAAATCAAGTCTGCAATAGACGGCATGAGCGAAATTCCTACATTATCTCAGCTTGCCGCCTTTTTAAGCACTGTAAAGGAGATTGTAAAGGAGAGCGTATGAAAAAACCTTATTTAGGTTGCATCCCGTCCCTCGCTGACCCGAGGGACTATTCATTATCTGTAGTTGCGGACGTGGAATACCCTGCAAAGTTTAATGTAGCCGACGTGCCTATATACGACCAGGGCAATATAGGGCGGTGCGTAATGGAGGCGCTTAGGAGCGCCCCCCACGCCGCAACGGGCGTAGAACCGGGCGCAACGTTTGGATATGGCTACTGGCGCAGCCATTCCAGAACGGGCATGATTATAGACGAGGCGTGTAACGGCTTTGTCCGTGACGGTATACCGCCCCGCAGCGTTGACAGCGCAGACCTTGAAATGCCTGAAGCTAAGTACTATGCCGAAAATCATAAAGAGCGCCTGCTTAAAGCCGCAGAGCCGTATAAAGGCTGGCAGTGGGCGCGTGCCAACAGCATAAACGAAATCAAGGCCGTGCTGTGGAACAGCCGGAACAATCCCGGCTCTCGCTGTATCGTTGGCCTGCCGTATGTCAGGATACATAACGGCAGATGGAGGGTGGACGGCCCAGCCGACGGCCATCATGCTATGGCCATTGTTGGCTGGGACGATGAAATGAGAAGCATGGACGGTGCAAAGGGCGGCTTTATTCTGCGCAACTCTTGGGGTACTAAGGGAGGCTTTGGCATACCCGAGGGCGGCTATCTCTGGTGCGCATATGACGATATCCTATGCGAGCGCTCTGTCTATGCCTTGATTCCTCCGGCTAAAGCAGAGCCAAAGCCCGAGCCTGCTCCCACTCCCGAACCTGCGCCTGCACCAAAGGATGACGATGTGGTAGTTGTGCGCACGCTTCGCCTTACAAGCCCGTACATGCGCGGAGATGATGTTAAGCACGCGCAGGAAAGGCTTATTGCACACGGATACAGTATCGCCGCTGACGGCGTTTTCGGCCCTGCCACATATAAGGCCGTGCGCGAGTTTCAGGCGGCGAAGAAGCTGACGATTGACGGTATAGTGGGTAAAAACACCTTGGCCGAATTGGACAGGGAGCCCACTGTCATTCCTCCCGCACCTGATGTGGATAAGGAACTGCAAGCCGACTTTATAGCGTACCTGTATGCACAGCTTGGCAGCATCTACTGCTGGGGCGGCAACGGAGAAGGCGCAAGCGACTCCCTGATAGACATTATGGAGAACAGCAGCGGCAATAAGCGCAGGGCCAAGGCATTTCTCGCTAAGCAGAAGAAGGCTGGCGTACAGAACATCAAAATGTACGACTGCTCCGGCTTAATATCCCGTTGGCTTCAGGACCATGGTATGGCTAAGTCCAAGCGTAACTGTGACCATCTTTGGGCGATGTGCAAGGCAATAGGCAAGTCTGCGCTTCAGCCCTGCGACCTGCTGTTCCGTGGTACAGGCGACAAAAAAACGCATGTAGGCGTATATATGGGCAACGGGATGGTCATCGAGGCAAGAGGCAGAGATTACGGCGTGGTGATACGACCTATTGATGCTACTGCCGGTTATTGGAAGTATTTTGGGCGGCTAAAAATGAACTAAAGAAAGGTGTTTGTATGGAATGGTGGGGATGGTGTGCGTCAATACTGGGGGCGATTGTCCTTATCGCGCAGGGCATAAAGGCGGTAAGGGAAATAATAGCCCCTGCATTATCTATGCGGGAGAAGCTTGACAAAGTGCTTGAGCATGATTCAAACGATTTTAAGCGATTTGAAGAAATCAATGTAAAATTCGAGCGGCAGGAAGCCACAAATCAGGCCATGATAACCGGCCTTGTGGCACTGATAAACCACGAGATTGACGGAAACGGAATTGACGGGCTGAAAAACGCCCGCGCAGAACTTTTGCAACACATAATTGAAAGGAGATAAAAATGACGAACGAATTTTTTACTTGGGCGGTGCTTTTGACCTATGCGGGGGCGACCCTTGCCACCAGCCTTATCACACAGCTTATAAAGGGGTTGGGCTTTATCGACAAGATACCCACACGCATAACAAGCTACGCAATCGCGCTTGTGGTGCTTGTGGCCGCGACCTTTTTCACGGGCGGCCTGACCCTTGAAGCGGGGGCGCTGTGCGTGATAAATGCCGTGGTGGTATCCCTTGCCGCGAATGGCGCGTATGACGCGATAGCCAAAAAGTGATTTAGCCGTCGCCCCTCTGCGACACTAAAAAGGCCGGAGGTGATAGGCCAATGAGAAGCTGGCCTGTGTGTGGACAAAAAGACCTTGCAGACTCTTTCCCGCGCGGAGTGGGAGGGGATTATCTATCAGCGGATTTTTAGTGAGCGTGACCGCTGGCTTGTGGCGCGTCACCTGCTGGATGGTGTGCCGTATGACAGGCTTACAGCGGAGTATCAGGCGCGATACACAGATGCGCCGCTGGAGTATGACCAAATCCGCCGCCGATATAGGGCAGCGGAAAAGACAATAATAAAATATGCCCCCTGATGGGGGCTTTTTTGCTTTTTTGGGGATGCCTTGTAAATGCCCTGCAAATGCCCGCCCTGCGCACTCAAAGCAGGGCTTTTTTTATGCGAAAATCAGGGTATAAGGAGGCGAAAAAAATGTGGAATCAGAACCCTTTTTATGGCGGGTATCAGCCCCCATATGGACAGCAGCCCGCCCGCACTGATATAGCAAGAGTGAATGGCGAAGGCGGCGCCAAGGCGTACCCCCTCGCGCCGAGCAGCGGAGTTTTACTGCTTGATGAGACTGCGCCCATAGTGTGGCTAAAGCGCACAGATAGCGCGGGATATCCTACCCTTACCCCGTATAGCATCACCCCATACCAGCCAACTCCGCCCGTGGATATAAATGACCTTGCGGCGCGAATTTCACGATTGGAGGAAAGATTAAATGAAAAATCCGATTTTACAAGCCCTGACGGGTGGAAGCCCGCAGATATCTCCGCAGCTTATAGCGCAAGCCAAAAGCATGATGGGGATGCCCGTGCAGATGCAAAAGGTAATGCAACTGCTGGGCGGGCGTGACCCCAAGCAGATGTTTTATGCGCTATGCCAGCAGAAGGGCATAGACCCCGAAAGCATCTTGTCACAAATCCGATAAATCACGCGCGATTTATAAATAAAAAAATGAAGGAGAAATCACATGGAAAATTCACCCTCTTTGGCTGATATTGCAGCCGTGACGGATAGAAATGACGGCTTCGGCGATGGCCTCGGCGGCGGCTTTTGGATTTTTGCCCTTATCATACTCTTTGCTATGATGGGCAATGGCTTTGGCGGCTGGGGTAATCGCGGCAACGGTGACTACGGCCAGTACGCGACCGCAGCGACGCAGCAGGAAATCCTTTTCGGCCAGCATTTTGGCCAGCTTAATGACCGCTTGACCAACATTGGCAACGGTATATGCAGCCTTGGCTACGATATGCAGGGCAGCATGGGCCAGCTCGGCAAGGAAATGGCGCTTGCCCAGAACAGCACGAACATGACGATAATGCAAAGCGCAAACGGCCTGCAGAGCCAGATGGCGGAGTACTGCTGCGCCGTACAGCGTGGCATGGATGCCATTAACGCCAATATCGACGCAAAATTCGCGGCGCTCGAAAAGGCGCAGCTTGAGGAGCGTATAGCCCAGCTTGAGCAGGCCAATAACCAGATGTTTGTCCGCGAGCAGCTGACGGGCGTGGTACGCTACCCCAACGGCTACACCTACAACGCCGGAAACAGCCCGTTTTGCGGCTCCGGCTGCGGCAATAGCTGCTGCTAAGACATGACACACCATCCGGCATTGCCGTGACTATCGGGGCGGCTTGACCGCCCCTTGATTATGAAAGGAGAAAATTATGGCTTGTAAAAATATATGCCAGCTTTGCCCCCGCCTGATTATATCCCAGTCCGTGACATTTGTGGCGGGTACTGGGCTTATCATCAATCTGCCCACAGGAGTGTACGCCAACGGTGGGAAGTATTGCATCGTCGTGGCGCAGAGCATACCCGATACCACCACCATATCCGCGCCCGTATATATCACCATCGGCACAGGCACGGCGCAGTATCCCTTGATAAACCGCTGCTGCGCACAGGTGACCGCGTGCAGCATGCGCAAGCGCACTAAGTACAGCACCGTGGTAGCCACCACGCCCACGGGCGGGACTTTTAAGCTGCTCGGCAACCCGCCTTGTGCGCCGAATAACGACTTGACGGGTCTGACTGGCGGAGCCGTCGCCACCGTGGCGGAGGCGGCAAAGAAATGAAGCTGATTAACGACCTGTCCGACCAGATTTGTGAAGAAATCGCGGACGCAGAAAAGTATGCTAAGTGGGCGCTTGCAGTCAAGGACGATATGCCGACCGTGGCGCAGATCCTATACACCATATCGGGACAGGAGCTAACCCACGCATCCATGCTGCACGACCTTGTAGCCCGCGCCATATCGGACTACAAGGCCAAGCATGGCGAGCCGCCCGCAGATATGCTGGCGCTGTATAACTATTTGCACGGCAAACAGATAGACAAGACGGAACGTGTAAGAAGGTATCAGGAAATGTATAAGGCGTAATCGGGCGTTTCACTTAAAATTTAACTTTTACGCTAAAAAACTTAGAGAATTAGCCACATTGTAAGGAGTTCGACTCTCCTCGGCTCCACCACAGAAAAAGCCCAGATATTCTGGGTTTTTTGCTTGTTTTGGGCTTATTGTTACCGAAAAATGTTGCACCAAAAAAGCAAGATATTTCGGCATTTTTGAAAGAAGCCGCAAACCCATTTCACTTTTTATTTCACTTTTTTGGGGTAAAATTTTTTGTAACATCGTCAAAATAGCTGTCTATAAGCGCATCAACGTTTTTGCGCTCCCGGCTGAATGTTTCCTGATACACGCGCTTCATCGTGGTATCTGTTTTCCACCCGCCCCGCTCCATGGCATACTTATCGGGGATGTTAAGCTGAAGCATTACAGAGGCGTTTACATGGCGCAAGTCGTGGAAAGTGATATCAATATCAGCTTTTGCACAGAGCCGCTTGAAACGCTTATATATGGCCTGTCCTGAGCGTGGCACAATATATCCGTCTCCATCCTTCCACGCGGGCGTATCCTCTATGAGGCGCATTATATACGGCGGCACAGCAAGGGCGCGGTTGCGGTCATATTCCTTTCCCGCTGCTTTTGCTATCGGAATGCCGTCTACATCGACAATTACTTGATTTATAGTCACGACACCGTTTTTTATATCGCAGACCCTAAGGCCGCGGACTTCTGACATGGTAAAGGATAACCACATGGCAAGCATACACGGCAGTTCAATATCCGTCCCGCGTATGATGCTGTAAATCTCCTGCGGTTCGGGCAGCACCCGTATGCGCTTACGCTTTGCGGGCACGGTTGGCGTAAACCTTAGGCCGTACATTGCCATTACGGAGGAGAAAAAACCGCGCACATCAGCCATTGTTTTTGGAGAAGGTGTAGTGCCGCGCCGTGTGATGCGCTTTGCCTCGGCGTTAAATGCGCCCTGGACGATGATATCATTAAGGCTCGACAGCGGCACATCCATAAGCGATTGTAAGTAATTGCGCCTTATTTTCTCATATCCCTCGATTGATGTTGGGGATAGAACGCCGTCCTTCGATGCTATGTAAGCATCCATGGCCTTACCGACCGTCACGCGGCCTACCTCGCGCTTGTGCTGCATTTGCATTTCAAGTGCCGCGTACTCCGCTTCGCGCTTGGTATCGCGTGTTATGCTATGCGTTTTGCCGTCATAGTAGACCTGCACACGCCATTTGCCCGATGCCGTTTTTTTTGCAGTTGCCATTCGTTGCCCCCTTTGTGATTTTATGCTATAATAGGGGCGAGAACTCCTCATTTCTCGCTCCATTTCCTTTGTTCCGCACGGCGGCAACCGTGCGGAATTTTTATGGCCGCCTAAGCCACCCCACGGCGGGGTTGAGCGCATCGTATAAAAAACCCCCTATCAATATGCCGGTTACGCTTACGCTGTATATCACCGCCCGCCGGAGCCATTTGCCAAGCTGCTGTATGCGCCCGTCCTTTTCGGCAAGCAGCAGCCTGACGGCGGCGGTGTATCGCTGTGTAAGCGCTTCGGCCTCCTGCGGCACGGCTCCGTAAATCTCGTCCACAAATTCATGCATTGTCGCGCCTAATCCCTTAGTAACGAGAATTTCATATGTGGACATTGGTGTACCCGTTTCGCCCTGCAAAGTGCGTTTGAGAGATCGGAAGAGCACACGTCTGAACTCCAGTCACACTTGAATCTCGTA
>ERZ1024463.20-NODE-20-length-17655-cov-12.266136_pt1 | contig 17655 bp, 26 predicted proteins | sample MGYA00520805_ERZ1024463 | MGnify/ENA primary metagenome ERZ1024463 (study PRJEB33242, sample SAMEA3444304) | Homo sapiens | biome: Host associated; feature: Gastrointestinal tract; material: Stool | place: Uganda | collected 2011-01-01 ...
GGCAAGTGGGAGCAAAATAATGAGGATCACGCTCAAAATCAAGACGGTGAGCGGGAAGCGCTTTAAATCTGCCTGTAAAGCGGCGGAGATCGTTGTTGCAACGCAAGCGCTGAAAGACACGATTCCCTTTGTCCCTGCGCTAACCGGCGTGTTTTCCAACATGGCGCGGACAGACGGAAACGAGATCGTCTATACCGGAGATCAAGCCCGCTATTTGTACGAAGGTAAAGTCATGGTTGACGCCGCCACTGGGAAAGGCCCAATGAACATTCCGGATGTAGGGTTGCGCTGGCACAAGGGCGCAACGCTCACCCCGACGGCGAAAGACCTTGTTTTTACGACCGACATGCACCCGCAAGCGCAATCCCATTGGATGGACGCATCCTACAAGAAAAACGGCGACAAGTGGGCGCGGGACGCAGAAAAGGCGGTGATTTCGTCCCTTGGATGAACAGAAACCTAAAACCTTAGTGTCTGCGGAGGAAAACGCAGACGTGAGCCGCGCCGTGCGGCAATGGTTGAATACGTACCCGGACAAACCGCTTTCCAAGCTCGACTTTGAATGGTTGGGCGAGAAAAGCGGTTTATGCATTTCCACCATTCAGGCGGCGTACAAAACCAAGCAGTTTATCGACGGCTCGTATCAGGCGCAGTATCAGTTCAAACTTATTTATCGCGTCCCGGCGAAGAACGCCGACGAAAGAATGAACGCGGATGAAGTGCTGGATGCATACGGCGCGTGGGCGGAGGCAAATGTGGATAGTCTGACGATTGCGGACGGTATCCGCGTGCGCAAAGTCAAACGCGACACGGCGGCGGCTCTCTTTGCCCGATATGAGGGCGATGTGGAGGATCATCAGATCCTCTTAACTTTAATTTACGAGGTGATTTAACTTTGGCAGAGTATACGTTTACCACGACTGCGGGGCAGACCGTAGCGCGTGAACTGCTTCTCGCTTATCTGAACACCGGCACGAGCTCCGCTCCTGTTTGGTCGGTCATCGGCAAGCGCGTGGAGGACAGCTCCGAGGAATACGACTGGTCTGCCGAGAGCAAGAAAGACATTCTCGGCGACACCTACGGCACGATGAAAAAGCCTGTCATTACGCAGTCTTTCGAGCCGTGCGAGCTGGACAGCGGCGACGCGGCACAGCAGAAAATCTGGAATCTTGCCGTTGTGCAGCAGGACGCTATGGCGCTTGCGGCTATGGATATGCTCATCGTCCACACTTACGCGGGATTTGCGGAACGCTACGAGGCGTGCATGGTCGAGGCCACTGGTCTCGGCGGCGAGGGCGGCGGCAGTGTCGGTATGCCCATCAACGTAACTTACGGCGGCACGCGCACCATCGGCACGGCTACGAAGGGAACCGGCGGCGCGATCGAGTTTACCCCGGCGTCTGACTAAAAAACGGGAGGTTAAGCAATGCTTGAACTTAGACATGATACAGGGGTACAGGACATCTCCATCAACGGAAAGGTGACGGTGTTGCTCAACCTCACCGACATTGACTTTATCGAGCGCGTTTTTAATGCGTTCGACGCGATGGACAAGCAGCAGGACAAATATCAGGCTATGCTCGCCGGGGAGAACGACGCGAAGAAAATCTTTGCCGCCGCCCGTGCGATGGACGGGGAGATGCGAGAGCTTATCAACGGTCTTTTCGGCTTTGATGTCTGCACGCCCCTGTATGGCACGATGAACACCTACGCGATGGCGGACGGTCTGCCCGTGTGGTGTAATCTGATGCTTTGTCTCATCGACAACATGAACGATACCTTTACGGCGGAGAAGAAAAAGACGAATCCGAAGCTGCAAAAGTATCTCGCAAAATTCAAAAAATGATCTATTCCCTGCCGTTGTCGCTTGCCGTCGGCGGCGTAGACCACGCGATACGCTCGGATTACAGGGTTATTCTCGATCTCATAGAGGTCTTGAATGACCCTGATTTTTCCGACGAGGACAAGGCGGAGGCGACAATACAGACGATTTTCCCCGATTGGGAAACACTGACGGACTATTCGGAGGCGTTGGAGAAGTGCTTCTGGTTTATCGACCTCGGACAGCCGCACGGGAAGAAATCCGCCCGTCTTGTGGACTGGGAAAAGGACTTCCCGTATATCGTCGCGCCGGTTAACCGTGCGCTCGGTTACGAATGCCGCTCGGTCGAATATCTACACTGGTGGACATTCATGGGCGCGTATATGGAGATCGGCGGGGACTGCGCGTTCTCACAGATCGTGTCGCTGCGCTCGAAGCTCGCCAAAGGCAAAAAGCTCGAAAAATACGAGCGGGAATGGCTGCGGCAGAATCGAGACTTGGTAACGCTCCCGACGAAGTACACGGCGGAGGATGAAGAAATGTTGAAGAAATGGACGTGATGCGATGGCGACAGAACTTAGATTCCCGGTAGAGATCGACGCCGGGCAAGCCGCCAAAGAATTGGACAAGCTCCAACGCGACATTGACAGGCTCAAAAAGAACATGGAGAGCGGCGAGGCGAAACGCGCACCCATCGTTGAACAGCTCAAACAGGCGCAGGACGAGGCGGCGCAGGCTTACGATAAGGTTGAAAAGCTAAAATCCTCCCTTGCCGAGAGCGAAACACGGTCAAAAATGGCTCCTTTTGCAAAAGAGGTGCTTTCGGCAGAGCGTCAGGCGGCTGCAATCGCTAATACGATGGAAACATCCGAAAAGCGTATGAGCGAATTAGAAAAGCGGTATCTTGAATTAGAAAACAGCGACGATTCGGCCGCAGCCAAAGGCGCTTTGGATGCGTTCTCAAAAGAATCTGCCAACTACGCCGTTTTAGCCGAAAAGTTTTCCAAATCAGCCGAGCTCGTAAAATCATTGCGTGCGGGATTGTCGCAGCAGGAGAGCGCACTCGGGCTGCCGTCTGAAAAAGACGTTGGTACATATCTCCTTGAAGCTCAACGTCAAGAAGAGATAAAGACACAACTTGCCGAGCAGCAGAAAATTCTTGAGGACAAAGAAAAAGCTGCGCAGGAAATTGCGGCGAAAGATGCCGCGATTCTTGCAACGCTGCAAAAGCAAACGGCGGAATTGGGCAAGCAGGAAAAAAGAGCCGGAGAGCTGACGCAGAAAATCACCGACGCGTCCAAAGGCGCGGATATTAAGGCGGCAATGGCGGCGGCGCAGGAATCCATCAAGGGCGGAATCAAAAATCTGCTCAAATACGGCATCGGCATTCGTTCGCTGTTCGTTCTGTTCCGGCAGCTCAAGCAATATACCATCGAGGCAGTCAAGGCTTACGCCGAGAACGACCCGGAGACGCAGAAAAGCATCAATGAGCTGAAAGCTTCCTTGCAGGGGCTGAAAGGCTCATGGGGCGCGGCGTTCGCTCCAATTCTTACTGCGGTTATCCCGGTATTGCAGACGCTCATTGGCTGGATCACAAAGGCTGTGGACGCTATAGCGGCTTTCTTCGCGGCTCTCAGCGGAAAAGGCACATTCAAACGCGCCATAACCGACACTGGAAAACTGAGCGACAATCTTTCCTCCGGTGCCGGGGCTGCAAAAGAGATGAAAAAGCAGCTAATGGGGATTGATACGCTGACAATCGCGCAGGATTCATCCTCTGGCGGCGGTGGAGGCGGAGGCTCTGGAAGCGGGCTCGAATACGAGGATGTACAGATTAGCGACAAGCTCAAAAACAACTTGGAGCTTATCAAGGACATCGTCATTGCTATTGGTGCCGGAATTGCAGGCTGGGGTCTCGGAAAAGTTCTCTCTAATCTCGGATTGATTAAGGGAGGTTTCAAGCAGCTGCTCGGAATCGCCATGCTTGTAAGCGGTGCTATTGTTGCCATTAAAGGCGGGATTGACGCATGGAAAAATGGCGTCGACTGGCAAAATCTCATTGAAATGATCGGCGGTGTTGCACTTGCGGCTGGTGGCGCGGCTCTCGCGTTTGGCGCGATTGGCGCAGCAATAACGCTTTTGATCGGTGGAATCGGTATGCTTGTCATCGGAATCCGCGAATGGATAGAGACCGGAGAGCTTTCGCACGAAACCGGACTTCTTATTGCCGCCGGGCTTTTGGCTATTGGCGTTGCAATCTCTCTTCTTACAAAGTCATGGATTCCGCTGCTTATTGCCGCGATTTTTGCTATAGCTCTCACGATTTATAACTACTGGGGCGAAATCTCCGGCTGGTTCAAAGAACACGTCGCAGAGCCATTAAAAAAGACGATTGCAGACGTTAAAGAATGGTTCGGAGATAAGATCGATGCAATTCGGGAAAAGTTTGATGCGCTTAAAACGAAAGCGGCTGATGCAAAAGAATCTGTCGTTGAGGCGTTTGAGAGCTTGAAAGAGAAACTCCATACGATCATAGAGAACATCAAGAGTTTCTTTCATTTCGATTGGCAGCTTCCGCAGCTTAAACTCCCACATCTTGAAGTTCAGTGGCAGGCGGCGGGTGATCTTGGAAAGTTTTTCGGTATTAGCGCTATTCCCCATTTGTATGTTAACTGGTACGCCAAAGGCGGCATTGTAGACGGCGCAACGCTCATCGGAGCCGGAGAAGCCGGGAAAGAGGCCATTGTCCCCCTTGAGAGGAACACCCAATGGGTTACGATGGTGGCAAATGAGCTTGCCGATATAATGTTTGACCGCATGACAGACAAATTCGCCGGTCTGAACATGAGAATGCCCGCCGTTGCTATGGGCGGCGTTGTGCCACCTAATGCGTTTTCTTCCGGGTATGGGTATGGTATTTCCCCGGAGTTGGAAAGCAAGCTGGACGCGCTTCTCGACCGTTTAACGTCGCATGGAAACGAACAAATCAAACCGAGCGACGTTTACCTTGATAAGCGCAAGGTCGGCGAGATCATGTACACCTACACCGAGGAACGGAACAGGGGGCGCGGAAAATGAAACTGATTGTCAACGGCGTTGATATGCTTCCGTATCTTGACGGCGGCGGGTACACCGTGACCAGAGAGGACGGCGACAGCTCGGACGCGGGGCGCACGATGGATTACACCATGCACCGGGCGCGGATCGCAACGAAATTTCGCATTGATGCAACGTTTAAGCCCTTGTACACCAAAGACGCCGAGATCGTTCTGCCAGCGCTTATGCCGGAGTACGTCGAAGTAACATACACCAACCCGTGGTTAAAGGGGACGCAAGTCACGACGATGTACAACAGCACCGGCAAGGCTACGGTCGATACATCTTTCGGCGATGGGAAAGAACGCTGGAATATTGATGCGCTCGCCCTTGTGGAGAGATAGCCATGCAGAACACAAGCGCAACATACAAGGAGATCGTCGCCGGTACGCATTGGTTTGAAACCAAGCTTGTCATCGGCGACGAGTTTTATTTGATCGACGAGCACGCTGACTATATCACGTTTGGCGGAACGAGGATTTACTATGATTCCGATTCCGGCGGATATGGCGAAAATATGTTCAAGGAGATCAAGACAACGCAGCACCTTTTTACAGACGATAAACCGATGGTCGGGTGCTGTGTATCGGCAGAGATCGACGTGACGATGGTAAAGCCCACGGCGACGATTGCCCGTATGTCCTCCATTAAGCCGTTTATCCGCGCTGTGAATGACACGAAATCCAGCGAGTGGATACCGAAAGGCGTGTTCTATATCGACACGCGCTCTGATGGCGAGAGTACGGACGAGATCGTTTTCCACGGGTATGACGCGATGTTAAAGGCGGAGAACGATTTTCCTGTGGACGGGGACATCGGCGAGTGGCCCAAAACGGACATTGAGGTTGCAAACCTTATCGCCGGGTATATGGGAGTTGAGGTAGATCCCCGAACGACGGACATCATGCAGCGCGGCTATCTGGTGCAGTATCCGGGCGGGTACGCCATGCGGGAAATTCTCGGTTATATCGCCGGTATGTACGTCGGAAACTTCATCATGTCGGATGATGGAAAGCTACGCCTTGTACGGCTGAATGAGATAGGAATCGAAACGCACTTCCTCGTTGATACCGTAGGCTATGCAATCAAGTTTGGAGGTGATCGTATCCTTGTCTGATTCGGTTTTTATCGGTCGGAGCGCATCCGGATATACGAGCACGCCGGAGCTGCCGAAATATACCAAAGTCCGCATCAATGTGGACGATGAATCTTTTTATGAGGCCGGTATCGGGGATAACGTCTTAGAGCTTGAATGCCCGTGGGGCTCACAGCAGATGGCAAACGACATCTTAGAGAGCATCGGCGAGTTTGTATATCGCCCGTATGATACAGACTGGGCAAAGCTTGACCCGGCGGCGGAGCTTGGCGACGGTGTTACCATCAACGGCGTTTTCTCCGGCATCTACGTCAATGAAACGAATTTCTCCACGCTTATGGCGGCGCGTATCTCCGCGCCGCAGGAGAACGCTGTTGACCATGAGTACCCGTACAAATCCCCGACTGACCGCAAGACCACGCGGCAGTTTGCCGAGACGCGGGCAAGCCTCCGGGTGAACGCCTCAAACATTCAAGCGGAGGTTACGGCGAGAGAAGCGAGCGAAACTGAAATGCGTGCCGCTTTGGAACTGCACGCGCAGGAGATCGCCGCGAGAGTAACGCAGACTGGCGGGGATTCTTCCTCTTTCGGATGGTCGCTTACGGCGGACGGGTTCCGGCTGGAAAGCTCCGGGCAAACGGTGTTCGAGGCGACGAAAGACGGCGTTAACGTGACAGGGCAGATCAAGGCGACGTCCGGTTATATAGGAAGCGCTGACAACGGCTTTACCATTACCGAGAGCGCCATTTATAACCAGCTATCCGAACTGCACGGAACGGTTAACGGCGTTTACATCGGCAAGGACGGTATTGCTCTCGGCGGTGGGAAATTCTGCGTAGATAGTAACGGGCAGTTGTACGCAACGGACGGAACGTTTACGGGGAATGTCTATGCCAATAAGATACAAACGGGCGGCGACGCTGGATTCGTTCAAGGAGATCAAATTGGCGCTGGAACAATTACAACGGCAAACACTAACGGGTACTTGAATGGCGGCATTGCAAATGGGTATTTCGCCGGGGATGTTTTCGGCGGTGCGGCTACTGCAAGTGCCATAAATGCAAGCAGCGGATCCATCACGAATAGCAAGCAATTCAAATTGTACGGCTATACGGTTGTTCCCGGATATTTACAAGATTCTGCCGGAAAGTTTTTCCCGGTTCTATCTTATGTATAAGGAGAAAGCAATGGACAAAATTATTTTCCTCGATGGAAGCGAATACCCCTGCGCGTTCTGCGGTCTTGCCACGGTTGGGCTGCTGTATGTTACACTGACAGGTCTTTCATTCGTGGAAGCGGCGGCAATCTTCGGAGACGAGAAGAAAACGGCGAAAATCCGCTATGTAGCCGCAAATGGAGAAGAGACGGCATTCGAGCACTATACCAAGTTTGAATATCTTGTTAATGAAACCGGCGGACAGCGGGCAGCGCTGCGGCAGAAGTACGCGAGCGAGGTTTAACATGGAAGAACTGAACAAAATCAATGAGCTTCTTGGAACTCTCCGCGTCGATGGATGGGAGAATTTCGAGAAGCTTGTTTACATTAAGCTGCTTATCGAAAAACTGATGAAGCCGGAGACGGCGAAAGATAAGGAGGAATGACTTATCGCGGATAAGACAGTCGGCGAGCTGCCGAGAGCATCAACCGTAACCACGACAGACCTGTTCGTGATGGAACAGGCGGGGCAGGCAAAGTCCCTGACCGGACAGGTTCTTATCAACGACCTTGCAACGGCGCTTGACGGACACGGCGGAATTAAGAGCATCACCCTGAACGACGATTATACCCTTACGTTCACCATGGCAGACGATACGGAGGTAACAACTACCTCGGTACGCGGCGCTACCGGCGCAAAGGGCGACAAGGGAACGGATGGTCGGGCAATCACAAGCGTTGCGAAAATCAGCACGTCCGGTCTTGTGGACACTTACAAAATCTCCTTCTCGGACAATACAAGCACCAACTTCACCATCACAAACGGCGCGTCGATTCAGAGCATTGCCAAAACCGGGACATCTGGATTGACGGATACCTATACCGTAACGCTCACGGACGGCACGACCTCCACGTTCACCGTGAAGAACGGAAACGGCATCGCGTCTATCACGCTGCAAAGCGGCACGCACTCTCCCGGTACAACCGATACGTATAAAATCACATTCGACAACGGGGAGTATACCACGTTCTCCGTTTATAACGGCATGAATGGCTCCGGTTCTGTTGTGACGGTAAACGGCGCGACGCCGGATACATCCGGGAATGTGGCTCTTACTGGTTCGGTTATCCCGGTAAGCTCCACGGACAGCACGTTGATTCCCGCGGCAATTGAGAAGCGGCAGATCGCAACGAACGATTTGACGGCGGAGGCAACGCTCGCGGATGGGGATTATTTCCCGTTCTACGACGTTTCGGCTACCGAAAACAGGAAAACACCGTGGTCGAATATCGTATCGAAAATTACATCTCGGGTACGATCTGCATTCTCGCAAACCCCTCTTTCCGTGGATTCTGGCGGTACGGGCGCTACCGACGCGGCTACGGCGCGAACCAATCTCGGCGCACTTTCTTCAGCTGCTGGGGCTGTGGGCGCAAGCAATCTCGCCGCCGACGCGGTGAAGCTGACGTTCACGAACGTTGCTGTACAGGCATCGCAATGGGCAGCCGACGAGACGTATTCGGACTTCCCGTTCCGTGCGCTTGTTGGGCTATCCGATGCGGTAACGGCGGCGATGGTTCCCGAGGTGATCTTCGATCTAGCCGATGCCACGAGCGGCATCTTTGCGCCCGTTGCGCATAGTACCGGCGGCGGGATCATGCTGTATGCAAGCGAGCAGCCCAGCACCGCCATTACCATCCCGACGATTCTTCTTTGGAGGTGAGAGCATGATCGGAAGAACAAACTGCGGCGCCGGAGGCGGAAGTCTTAACTTCTCCATTGTCGGCGGTACGACGCAGCCGACGAATCCGAAAACAAATACGGTTTGGATTAAAACAAGCGCGGCAATCACCGGCTATGCATTCTCCGCAGAAGCTCCGGCAAGCCCCGCCGAGGGCAATGTGTGGATCGCCGTCAGCACGCTTAGTCTCATCAAGTTCAGCATCACGAAGAAGAATCCGATCATGGTTTATCCCGCCGTGGCGAAGCAGTTCACGAGCGGCGCATGGACGCAGTGTGATCTGGCGGTGTTCTACGATTCAACGTGGCACTCTGGGCTTGTGACGATGTTCCCGAACAGTGCAGTGGAATGGGCGTCGGCGGTATATTCCACCATCAGCACCCAGGGCGAGGTGACGATTGCCGCTGATTACATTGAGATGCACAACTCGTGGACGAACACGCAGAACTATCAAATGGCGTACACAACTACAGGAATCGACGTCACGCCGTTCTCGCAGCTCTGTGTTACAATTCGCCCTGATAGCGACGAAGGGCTGACCAAGACGTTCGGGCTGACAACCGCGCCATCGGGAAGCGCAAGCGTCAGTTCGTTCGAGGTCAGCGCAAGTACAACGGCCATATCGGGAACCATCGTTGTGGATATTTCCGCCATCTCCGGTGTTCGGTACATCAAGCTGCACCAGACGAGAGGCAGCGCGGATGAGAACCGGCGCACCTACATCACTAATGTTTATTTGCAGTAAGGAGAACAATTAAATGAACGGCATTGATATTTCCGGGCATCAGCAGGGTATTCCCGTTGGGGAAATCTCCGCAGATTTTGTGATCTGCAAAGCGACACAGGCAACCGGCTACATCAGCCCCGACTTTAAGCGGCAGATGGAGGAAGCCATCGCATCCGGTAAGCGCGTAGGTGCATATCACTACGCCGGAGGTGGAAACCCGGAGCGCGAAGCGCAGCACTTTCTGAACGTGGTGAAGCCTTATATCGGCAAGGCAATCCTTTGTCTCGACTGGGAGAGAACCACGAATGCATCTTTCGGCAGCGGGAATGACGGCGCGTGGACGAGGCGCTTTCTCGATTACGTCAAAGCTGCAACAGGCGTAACCGGATTCCTCTACATCTCCGCCGGTTACAGGGGGTGGCACACGGAAACACTTCGCCGATACCGCTTCTGGGCGGCACAGTACCCGGATGACAAATATACTCCTATCCGCGATTACCTGAGCAACCCGTGGAAGGATGATGACTACACTTGCGACATCCACCAGTACGCGGCATCGCTCTACCTCCCCGGCTGGGATCATCGGCTCGATGCCGATAAAGCCTACATCACGCCGGAGGAGTGGGACGCTCTCGCCGCGGGGACTGCGCCGGACGAGGACGCGCCGACGGTGGACGAGCTGGCGCAGGAAGTGCTTAACGGCAAGTGGGGCAACGGGCAGGCGCGGAAGGACGCCCTCGAAGCCGCAGGGTACGACTACGCCGCCGTGCAGGAGCGCGTTAATGCGCTGCTTGTTGATGAGGAGATCACCGCGCTTGCGCAGGCGGTAATTCGCGGCGAGTACGGCAACGGCGAAGAGCGGAAGCGTAGGCTCGGCGCAAAGTATGAGACTGTGCAGAAGCGCGTGAATAAGATCCTCGGATTCTAAAAAACGGGAGAGATAGAATGGAGATTCTTAAAACAATCATTACCGCGTGCGGCGGTGCGGCGGTAGCTGGCATCTTCTCGCTCATCCTTGCCAATCGTCGGAACAAGAGCGAGATCGTGAAGCGGCTGGACGCCCTCGACGGCAAGCTCGTTAAGCACATTGAGGACGACGCCGCGTGCCGTGCGGACGAGGCGCGAAGCCGCATCTTGCGTTTCGGCGACGAGGTGCGGCAGGGCGTCTTGCACACCGCCGAGCATTGGGCGGATGTTCTACGGGATGTTGACCGATACGAGGACTACTGCTCCTGTCACCCGCAATATGAGAATAACCGCGCCGCGAATACGATTCAGTACCTCAACGGCATTTATGCGAGCCATCTTGCAAAGAACGATTTTCTGAAATGATTTAGGAGGTAAAAACATGGAAAACATCTTCGGGCTGACTACTTGCGTGGCGATTGTTGTGATCGCCTATCTCATCGGCATCATCATCAAGAACACCGATGCTATCAACGATAAGTGGATTCCCGCGATCTGCGGCATTGTTGGTGCGCCGCTTGGTGTCCTGGCACTGCATATTGTGCCGGACTTCCCTGCCACGGACTACCTGACTGCTGTTGCCGTCGGTATTGTCTCTGGACTTGCCGCGACCGGCATCAATCAGGTATTTAAGCAGCTCCACAAAGACGAATAAGAGACGGAGCAGTTTTAAGTAAAGAAAACGGCAAATTTTTTTACTTATTGCTTTCCGATTCCACAATAAGCAAAATGCTTTTTCCTTAAATCCTTGTAAACCGACATTACGGAGAAAAAACAGATGAAAGAATCCGTAAAAACATTCTGCCGCATCAATGGCGTCGAGGCGTCTGAACGCCTCGCAGAGACACTTTTTGAAGCGTATATGGAGAGTGTAGCCAATGACGACAGAGAGCATCCTACGGAGTTTAACAACGCCGGGGACAAAGAATAAGCTGCAATTCCCGCGAGAGCTGCGAGAACAGTTTGAACAGGACTGCGGCTTTACCGATGAAGAGCTAAAAATTTTCCGCCTGCGGGCAAAGGGGATGAGCGTTTTGCAAATTTCCTTTGCCATGCAGACGGACACGGAACTGTACGGCACAGAGAAAGTAGAGCGCCGTATACGGGCGATCAAGGACAAGATCGCCGCTGCAATCGAATGATGGGTTTTTGAGGGATTTTTGAGGGCTAACCGATGGGTTAGCCCTCTTTTTTTATGCGACAATGTAGGCAGAAAGGACGTGAAGCAATGGATAATCCCTACTATCAGCCCCAGCAGCAGCCGTTTTACGGCGGGTATCCGCGACCTCAGCCGATCCAGCAGCCCATCCAGCAGCCGCAGCAGATCGCGCCGGGATACGTTTGCAAGCCGGTCACGAGCCGCGAAGAGGCTATCGCCACGAGTACGGACTACTTTTCTCTCGGCATCGTTATGCCGGACATTGGGCACGGCATGATCTACCTGAAACGCTTTAATCAGCAGACGGGGGCTTCCGACTTCTTTGATTTCAAGCTCTTCACTCCGGAACAGACCCCAACTGTAGAGTATGCAACGAAAGCCGACCTTGACGCTCTGCGTGCGGAACTGACGGCGAAAAAGCGCCGGAGAGTGGAGGAAGACGATGAATAACCCGATTCTGAATTTGATAAACCTCGCCCGCACTGGCGGAAACCCGATGATGCTAATGCAGCAGATGGCGGGACGCGACCCGCGAGCGCAACAGGCGCTGAAAATGGTACAGGGAAAAACGTCCGACCAGCTTCGCCAGATGGCGGAGAACATGGCGAAAGAACGCGGAACGACAGTTGACGAGATCGCCCGCGGCTTAGGGCTTAAATAAATACTCTCCTATCAGTTTACGGCATCTTGACAAAAAGCCGCTTCTCGAATGCAGCCGAGAGCGTACGGCTCGGATGTAAATAAACTGATAGGAGTTTTATCTATGGCAGACGATTTTATGAGCGGATTCCTCGCTGGGCAGGGCGACGGCAATTCCAACCGCGGCGGAATGTTCGGCGGTGACGGATGGTGGGCGATCATCATCTTTGCGCTGATCTTCGGCTGGGGCAACGGCGGCTATGGCTTCGGCGGCGGTAATTCCGGCGGCGTAGTTGATGGCTATGTTCTCACCTCTGACTTTGCGAACATTGAGCGCAAGATCGACGCGGTGAACAACGGCGTCTGTGACGGCTTCTACGCGATGAACACCGGAATGCTTAACGGCTTTGCTGGTGTGACGCAGGCTGTGACGAGCGGCTTCTCTGCGGCGGAGCTTGCCCGATGCAATCAGCAGGCGGCGCTCATGCAGCAGCTCAACGCCATGCAGATGCAGAACCAGAACTGTTGCTGCGAGAACCGGCAGGCTATCGCACAGGTGCGCTATGACATGGCGACGCAGGCGTGCGATACCCGAAACACCATCCAAAACGTTGCCCGCGACATCACGGACAACCAGAACGCCGGAACCCGTGCTATCCTCGACTTCCTCACGCAGAGCAAGATTCAGACCCTTGAGGCGGACAATCAGGCGCTGCGGCTTGCCGCGTCGCAGAGCGCACAGAACGCTACGCTCATCAATGCGCTTCGCCCGTCGCCGATCCCCTCTTACAGTGTTGCGAACCCGTATTGCTGCAACACGAACACTTGCAGCGGCTGCGGCTACTGACCAACGTTAATCGGGGCGGGAAATCCCGCCCCTGAAAGGAGTTTAAAATGGCTTGCAAACCAGTATGTCAGCTTTGCAAAAGGCTGATTATCAGTCAGGCGATCACGTTTACCGGCGGGAATCTCGTTGTCAACCTCCCGGATGGCAACTATTCCAACGGTGAAAAATATTGCATCGTTCTGGCGCAGAGCATCCCAACGACGGCGACGATCAACGCGCCAGTCGTGTTCACCATTGGCGCGGGGACGGCGCAGTTCCCGTTGACGAATCGCTGCTGCGCTCCCGTAACTGCGTGTGGTGTGCGGACTCGGACGAAGTACAGCACGAATGTAGTCACCAGCGCCACGGGCGGCACGTTCCGCATGATCGGGAAACCGTGCTGCTCGCCGAGCAATGATCTTACCGCCATTAACGCGGAGACAGGAGGTGTGACCGCATGAGAGCGGACAGAATCAGAAGAATCCGCGACTACCAGCCGCAGGACAAGTACCGCGATAGTCGAGGACGAGAGCATTACAACAACGGGCGCTATGCCCCGCGTAATGACTACCGCGACGAGTACACGGACTACTACGACGACCGCCGACGTATAGGATTCTCTTACGAGCCGCGCATGGGCGAGAGCTACGGCGGCGAGTATGAGCGCGGATACGCCGGAGGGTACGACCGGATGACCCGTGAAATGGCAGACGAATGGATGCGCGGTCTTGAAAATGAGGACGGCAGCAGAGGCGCACATTGGAGCTACGATCAGACCTCGAATCTTCTCAACCAGAAGAAGATAGACTGCGATCCGATGGAGTTCTATGTTGCCATGAATATGCTCTACTCGGACTATTTCAAGGTGGCAAAGAAGTTCAACGTCAACAACACGGAGTTCTACGCCGACCTCGCCGAAGCGTTCCTTTGCGACAAGGACGCGGATGAAGATAAACTCGTCAGATATTACGAGTGTATCGTAGAGTGAACAAAGCAGAAAGGAGGGCTTTTCAGCCCTCCTTTTTTACTTTCCAAACTTGGAATCATAATATTCCTGTTCGGCTTCTTCCAGCATATCGCAGGCATCTTGAAGCTCTTGCTTGGAGTATGCCGCCGCGAGCTTTTCCGCCGGGCGGAGACCGTCCCACGCGGGTGAGTTGACCAGCATCTGTGCCATCTCAAGTTTTGTCATTTTTTCGCTCTCCTTAATAACAAGTGATTCAATAAAGTTCGTAAGTGTGCGGTGTTCCTTGTCCGCCGCTCGTTGGAGCTGTTCTTTCATCTCCGGCGTAAGCCGGAGATTCACGCGTTCGGTTTTCATTTTAGATTGCCTCCGCGCTATCAAATCCGCCGTCAGCGATTCCTGCTGCGGAGTAAGCCTTCCAGTCAATGGGCAGGTCCTCGTTCGCCCTGCTCGGATCGAGATCATCGCGATCAACGCGGAACACCCAGATGTGGCGGTTCTTGCGCTCGCGCACCGTGAGATGCCGCCACTGATCACGGGCGCTGGAGTTCGCCTCCTCCAGAGTGCGGAACGCATTCTCCCAGATGTCACCGTCGCCGCTGATCGGCTCGTCTTGAGCGATAAAAACGTAATCGAGGCTTGTCCATTCGTGGGCATTCTCGGCGGTAAATTCATTTGTAAATTTCATTTTTATTCTCCTTTCGGGGTGCTTCCCCTTTGTCCTTGTGAGTACATTGTACACCAATGTACGTACAATGTCAACACTTTTTTGAGAATTTTTCAAAAAATTATTAAAAAAGCGCCGGAAATCACTCCGACGCCGGAACGCTATGTGACCTACCGTGTGACCTACGCAGAATAAAAGAGCCAAATTTAAACGCATTGAAAAGTAAAATACAAGTTTGCTGATGATTTTTTAGTTCCCTGAAATTGAACGAAAGCAGGCATAAAATATGCCGGAAACCGCTATTTCTAACGATTTCCGGCATATTTCAAAATGTTTTGGCGGAGAAGCCGGGATTTGAACCCGGGCTCGGCTCATCACCGACTACTCCCTTAGCAGGGGTAGAAGAACCATTGATTTTCCTATGTTTTTTCGGTGTTGTAACCTATTTTGTGACCTACGGAACGGTAATAAAGCACACGGAAAATAACAGATTTTATCCAGTTTTAGGGAATCACGATTGCCGCAACACGTTTACCGCTTCGTGCGCGTCTGTCATGTCGGGGTGAATGTAACGTTGCGTCGTGGAGAATTTCGTGTGCCGCATAATTTCCTGAATCAGAGACGGAGCGGTTTTTGCCATTGCAAGCGCTGTCGCGGTTGTGTGGCGGCAGGAATACGGCGGCAAATCACGCACCCCGGCGCGCTTTAAGGCCGCGTGGTATTCGTCATAAAAGTTATCCCGGTTCATTCCGACGATATAGCCTTTCTGGCTGGTGACGTTCGCGGCCATGTCCGCAACCATCGGGGCGATCCAGTCCGGGAAGACGAGCGGCGTACTCTTGCGCTTTTTCGTTTTCATGCCGCACCCGGTGATCTCGCATTTCTCCACGTCGATCATATCGGCGGTGCAGCGCATCAGCTCTCCGGGCATCATGCCGCTGTATATCATCAACAGAGGGTACGCGAGGAAACGGTCTCCATCATCGTAAGCTTTCCATAGCTTTTTTATTTCTTCTTCGGTGAACGGCTGCTGCTCTTTTTCATCCAGAGGCGGCAGTTCGATAAACTGCGCAAGATTCGCCCGCGCGTATCCTTCGGCGTATGCCCGCTGGTACAGATGGGATATAACGGTTTTCATATCCCGCGCCGGGTAATACGTCTCCGTCTGGTCATCAACACACGCCTGAAGCTGGTTGATGGTCAGCGAAAAGATCGGCTCGTTTTGCAAAGCTTCCCATCGCTTCCACGCGATCTTAAACGCGCATTGCTTAGACTTGCTAAGCTTCGGTAGCGCTGTTTCTTCCCATGTATCGTAATATGTTTTCAGCGTCGGCGTATACCTCGGCTTTTCCTTCCGCTCTGTAGGGTTTGCGGCGTAGGCCAACGCCGCGGTTTGTGTGGGAAATCCGCCTAACGTCTTTCGGATTTGCTTTATTTCTCCATTGATGTTCTGCGTCTCGACCGTCCAGCGTGCTGTCCACGTTTTCCCGCGTTTGATCGCATTCCCCTGCCGGTTCCCGCGCTTTCGGCGCTTCCGCTCTGTGACCTGTTGTTTTGCCCCGCAGAACAGGCAGAACGCGCTATTCTCCGGTATTTCCTTTGTGCATTTACGGCAATTCATCCCATCACCTTATTACAACGCCCCCGGTACAGACCGAGGGCGGATTTTATTTTTTCACGCTTTTGTGGATCGTATGCACGGCGTACCCGATGGAGCCGACGGCAGCGAGAACGACAAGACCAAGAAACCCAGCGAGCGTGCTTGTTTTTGCCGATTGGAAAAGACCGGCGGTTGTGAGCTGGATGTCAAAGATGACGTATCCAATGACGGAGACGAGCAGCAGGGCGCAAACGCCGAGCAGCATAAAAATGATCGTGCGATACCGTGCGGCTTGCGCGGTCAACATGGCGTTCAACTCTTCCAAACGTTTTATATTCCCCTCTTGCCGGACATTGCTGATTTCCAATTCGTGATTCTGCTCGTGCAATTCCGCCTTGCTGTCGGACGCTTTCAGACCGAAAAGCTCGTCCATCGAGACATCAAGCACTGTGCACAACGCTACGCAGTTTAACAATGCATCTTGGTTGTTTGTTGCCATCTTCGTTATGGCAGAATACGGAACGCCGGACATGTCGGAAAGCTGCTTCTGTGTCAAGCCCTTGTCCATACGGGCTTTTTTCATTTTGTATGGATATTCGTCGAATAACGGTTGCAATTCCTGAATCGTAGGCAAAACTATCACTTCCGTAAAAGATTTTCCCGGAGGGAAAGCGCTTAAACATGGTGATTGGCGGAAACGGAAAGTGTTTTCCCGTACGGGCGCTTGAGTTTCGGTGAATATCTGCTACCATAAAATTGCAGCAGATGAAGTCGGTTTACAAGGTGGTTATCTGTTGCAGCCCCGGCAGAGGTTGCCGCCAATGCCGGGGTAGCTTATTTAAGCCCTACCTGTGATTTCGCAACTACCGTACCGCCTTGAAATGTAACGTTCGCGTTTGAGCCTATTGAACCGTTCCCGCGCCAGACGTACATTTCGGTTTTCAGTTCGCTTCCGAACATATCGACGGAGGTAGAGAGTTCGCCGTCTGTCCCCACGATCTCAACAACCTCGTCGTATGTCATTCCGGTTTCGATACGCTCAAATTCAGACATTGAAATTGTAGTGTCCGGCTTCGCCGTTGCGTTCGGAGACGATGCCGTATAATCGCCGAACGATCCAGCCAACGTCCCAATGCCAGAAATCAAAATAATAATACCGAGAACAATCTGCCACCACTTACGACCGCGCCGCGCT
>ERZ1024463.21-NODE-21-length-17109-cov-8.066671_pt1 | contig 17109 bp, 30 predicted proteins | sample MGYA00520805_ERZ1024463 | MGnify/ENA primary metagenome ERZ1024463 (study PRJEB33242, sample SAMEA3444304) | Homo sapiens | biome: Host associated; feature: Gastrointestinal tract; material: Stool | place: Uganda | collected 2011-01-01 ...
GATGGCTTCGGCGATCCGCTGGAAAAGCTCCCTCATCAGCCGGTTCTGGTCGTTGCTGCGCGGCTTTTTCTCCTTCTCGACGCTCAGCATATACCGCACGTCTGGCTTCAGCTTCGCCGCCATTTTTCTGGCCGCGAAAATGTCCACGACCGGGAATCTCAGGCACGTCCGGCCGTCCTCGTCCTTTACGACGGACGGCCGGAGCACGGAGGCGTTCACGACTCAGGCGCGGCGTCGGCTTCGAGAGCTGCCGCCTTTTTGTGCTTCGCTGCGCACGCCCAGCACAGGCGGACGCCGTAGGTTTTCTCGGTCGATTCGGCAATCTGCTCGGCCTTCCAGTTGCCCACGTCGGCGATCACATGCCCGCAGTCGGTGCATTTGCCGACGGCCTTTCGTCTGGCTGCCTCGCTCCGGAAGCCTCGTTCCTCGCTGCCCTGCTGATCAGGATCGTCGCCGGTAATGATCTTGTACGCCTTAAGCAGGGCGTACTTGTCGGAGTACGTCATGGCCTTTCCAGGCGCTTTATCGCCGTTGTCGATGCCGTCTCCGTAGGTCGTCACATCAACGTACTCGTCCGGCTTTTCGATGTTCACAAAGCGGTAAACCGTTTCGAGGCGCATGAAGAACTGCGATTTCTCGCTCGTGTTGCCGTTGTAGCTCGACGTCGTTGTGATGACGTCCTTGTCGATGATCTCCCGCTTGACGGGATAGCTGTAGATCCCGTACTTCTGCTCAAGCGGCTTCACCGCCGCGAGCACGTCCGCCTCGCCGACAGCCTTGTACGACCCCTTGCCGACGTTGACGTTCAGGTTCTTCGCCACGGCGGACAGTTCTGCCGTCACGCCCGCGAGTTTTTCATAGATGTTCATTCGTTATCCTCCTTGATCGCCCAGACCGCCGTGTTGACGCCGGTCGTCTCGCTCACACGCTTGCCCACCGGCTCGATCATCCCGAGCTTCCGCAGCTCCGTGAGGCGGGGTTTGACATAGTTTTTGTCTCGCACGGGGATCAGCCCCGCGCAGTACATCGAGTCCGTCAGCTCCTCGGCCGTCAGGCCGTCCGGGAAGTATCTCAGATACTCAAGTATCACCTTCCGCCGCGTCTGCGTCTCCGGGGCGACCTTCTCCAGCCCCTCGCGCCGTGTCTCGGCGGTAATCATCTCGCCACCTCGCGGGAGATGCCTATGATCTCAAGCAGCAGATCGGCCGCGTCGTTGGTGACGAGATAGTGCTCGTTTATGTACCACTGGATGCACGACAGCTCGTCGTGGACGAGTCCTTCGTCGACTTTAAGTGCGATCTCGCCGGGGTAAATCTCCTCGCCGCACATTGCGCAGTACGCGACTGGCGCGACGTCCTGTTTGTCCTCAAACACTTGCATACCCTCCTTTTATCTGGTAAAATAGAGGTGGTCAAAGCCTAGACAGCAAGACCACGCACGTCGGCACGAGCACGATGAGTGCCAGCCACTGCAGCCACAAGAGGCGTTCCACCACCTGAAGCTGCTTGCGTGCCACCCGGAGCGACAGTTGCAGCTGCTGCTCCACCTCAGTCCTCTGCGTCCCCACGACGCAGGGGATTCTTTTTTTCTCCATTTCTGTTTCCCTCCTGTTAAAACGCCGAAATATCAGCAATTCTATTATTTTTCTTGTATAATCCTTGATTCCCGCCAAAAACGTACTATACTGGAAGCAGCAAACAACGAAAGGCGATGATGCGAATTGTCAGAATTTTTGAGTTTGCAACGCTCCAGCAGAATGGGGACTTCACGCCGCCGATGATTGCGCAATCCTCCCGGTGATCGTGTCCCCCAAACCTGCAAGCTGACGACCGCGGGCGGTTTACTCAAAACCGTTTTTGCCCGCACCGCGGATTCCGCACTCCGATTGTGCGCGAGTTGTAGGGTGCCCCAAGACTGACGGACGCCAATCTGTCATCGGCTCCGGCCGGAGCCGACGCGAGGCATTGCTGGTGAAAATTTTCGGCTTGGCTGAGTCTGCATTGGCGTGCAGGCTCAGCTTTGTTTTACGGCATCAAATGGGTCAATCCCGCAAAGGGAGCAGATCGTCATAAACACGTCTGCGGTCATCCGCTGTCTGCCGCTCAGCATATAGCTAAGGCAGCACGCGCTTATCCCCGCCCGTTCTGCAATCCAGCACTGTTTGATACCGGACGCCTTGATCCCTGCTTTAAGGCAGTCGAGGTCGACTTTCAATTTCTAATCCCTCCATTCACGATTGCTCGGGCAACGTCGCCCGAAAAATACTTAGCCGGACTTCCCAGCCGTTCTACGCCGTTTGCTTTTGCCCACCTGCTGGCCGTCTCCCGGCGGCAGCCGAGCACCCGCGCCAGCGCGACGCCGTCCAGCAAGATTCCTTCCTGCGCGATGATGGCTTTTTCGATCTCCTTCGCGCGTGCCATGGTTCACCCCTCACTTTCTCATGTCCGCCTCCGTGACGCCGAAATACGCGGCCAGCGCGGTAACGTGTCGCGGGTGCGGTGTTACGCCCTTCTGCTTCCAGTTCTTGATGGACGTCTGCGTTACGCCGATCTCTTTTGCGATTCTGTAGTTCGTCACCCCGCGGCTTTTCTGGTATTTCGCGAGGTTTTCGGCAACACTCATTTGCTTACCCTCCTTTACTTGAAGTTTGACTATGGCGGGCCCTCCGTGTACAATGGTCGATGTAGGCTTTTGCCTCCGGAAGGAGGTGATTTTATCAGAGCTTACTGCCAGTCCTGGAGTGATGCTTGTGCGCTCATGGGAAACGGCTACAAAGTCGTCTCTGTCGCGTACTTCACTTCTGTTCCGGAGGTGGTTTCGATCATCTTAGAAAAGAAGTAGAGTTCACTTCGGGCCATCCCGCCCCGCAATCCAACCTCGCGGGGCGGGATTTTTACGCCATAATCGATTTTTCCCGCGTGGGATATTGACAACAGTTTGCCCGTGTGGTAGTCTAAAATTGCTACAAGATAGAGTATCCACAACGCCACATCGCGGGAATCGCCGCTAAGTGGTGGGCTTTGCTGTTGCCGTTTACGCGTACTATAATACTCTATTTTCGGGTATTGGTCAATGGATAATAGGGTATAATCATGTACGAAAATCGAGGTGTGTTTTTATGGGATTCGCCCAAAATTTAGCGTACTGCATGGAGCAGCGAGGGTACTCAGCGTACCGCCTAGCGCAAATACTTGATGTAAATAATCAGAGCGTACTAAATTGGGTGGCCGGTGAAAGTATGCCACATACCAAAAACCGCAAAAAAATCGCAGAGCATTTCGGCATTACCCTCGAAGCCCTCGACGGTGACGATCTCCCGGAGCTGCCTCCAAAGGGCGCAAAAAAAGAGCAGCCCGTCGACAGGACGGAACTGCTCAGTGCGATAGATCGTGCGCTGTTTGAGCTGACCGAAGAGCAAAAGCTCGAGGCGCTAAGGTATATATGGAGCTTGCAGGGGAAAAACGATGAAACTAAATCCTGATTGTATTCGAGATATTATGTTGTTCTGCGAAGAGCATACCTACATCCGGGCGGAAGATTGCGGCGGGATGATAACCGCATCATACCACGCGCTCTATATCGACTCGATGCGGCTGAACCCACAGTTAAGCGGGTACAGCGCAGGGGAGATAATATATCACGTTATCCAGTTATCGGATAGCGGATATATTGCGACGGATTTTCACTTTGACCCAGAGATAAATTTTCGCCGTGCGGAGCTTCCAGTGATATATTACGTTACTCCAAAAGGCCATGATTTTATCGCAAGCATCACGGCCAAAGGCAGTTGGGCGAAAACATCCGAGATTTTGAAGTCGTTGAAATCAGTATCCATGTCCGCGATCGAAACAATCGCAAAGGGCGTTACATCGGCCATAATTGATCGATATATCGCAGGCAGTCCGGGGTGATGTCATACCCGCCATCCCCGTCTGGCTCTGCGTCGATCTGGACGGCCTGAAACGGCTCGCCCGCGAGTGTCATATAATTGCTGCATTTGATCGCGTCAGCAAGGCACTCCGGCACGAGCGCGGCACGATCAGCGGATATGCCGGACGCAGCCAGCGCTTTCACGCAGGCGTTTACCGCCTCTCGTAGATCGGTTTGGGTAAGCCAATGCGATGTGTAAAAGCGTTCACTTTTCATGTTGCCCTCCTTCTTTGTCCGTGCGTGCTATGTACTCGAGCAGGCGCGCCAGATCACCCGGCGGGAGCAGCTTCGCCTCTTCTATGATTCGTTCGTGCAGTTCTGTTCGTTCCATTCTTGCTGCTCCTTCTTTCTGGTTTAATTGTTAGATTTTTTATTTATATCTGGTTTACCACTTTTTAACTATTCTGTCAATACTGTTCGCGAATAAATCTATTATATCATGTAAACTGTCCAATAAAAAGGACCATCGCAAACAAATGTTCGCATTTAGGAGGCGTCGGAATATGGCGGAGAAAAAGTACCAGTATGTGCGAAAGACGTTTACCTTTGACGGCAGGCGCTACGAGGTCTATGGGAAAACCGAGGAAGAGGCCATCGAGAAGAAGATCGAGATGCGGAAAAAACTCGAAGAAGGCGCTGCCGCAGAGAGCAAAAACGCCACGGTCGACCAATGGTATGCCCGCTGGAAGGCATTGTACAAGGACGAGCAGGGCATCACCGAGAAGAGCCTGAAAATGTACGACGAGAAGTACACCAACTACATCAAGCCCACCATCGGCCGAAAGAAAATCGCAAGCGTCACCGAGATGCATTTGCAAGCCATCATGAACGAGACGGCTGGCATGTCAAAGTCAACCGCGCTGAAAGTGCGGATGGTGCTAAAGCAAATGTTCCACAAGGCATACAGGACGCATTTGATCCCGTTCGATCCGTCGGAGGATTTGACGGTCGCAAAGTCCGCGACGGCCGGTAAAAGGAGGTCGCTGACAAATCGGGAGCGTGCGCTTTTCTTGATGGTCGCGCCCAAAATCCCGAACAGTGAAATCCTACTAGCGATGTACTATACAGGGATGCGGCCGGGCGAGCTGCGCGCTCTAACGTGGGACGACGTCGACCTTGACGAAGGAGAAATCTCCGTCAACAAAGCAATCGAGAGCGGGACGAAAGCCACCGTAAAAACGACCAAAACCGCCGCGGGCGTTCGCTTTGTCCCGATCCGGCCAAAGCTCGACGCGATCCTGCGTAAGATGGAACGGTCGCCGGACGACAACCTCGTATTCCACAAGGCGCACGGCGGGCAGCACACAACGGCGTCTTTTAATCGCCTTTGGAAGCGGACGCTTCGGGAGATGGACATTGCAAACGGTGCGAAGGTTTACCGCAACCAGATCGTCGAGTCAACGCTTGCAGACGACCTCGTCCCGTACTGCCTCCGGCACACGTTCTGCACCGACCTCGAAGCCGCCGACGTGCCGATCAACGTCGCAAAGTCGCTGATGGGGCATTCCAGCATCCAAGTCACGGCAAACACCTACACGCATTCTTCAAAAGAGACGCTTCGCAAAAATATCGGATTACTGGAAGCAGATTCCGCCGATTCTGAGGGCGAGTGTGGTAAATGACGTGGGAAATTTATTTTCCAGCTCCAAAATCCTTAGTGTTTATGCGGGTTTTGCACGCGTGAAATCCCGGTCTCTGACTCCGTTTGCGGGGGTTCGAATCCCTCATCCCCTGCCAAGAAAAAACCCGTCGAAAAGGCCAAAAAACCTAGTGTTTTAGGGCATTTCGGCGGGTTTTTTCTTGCAATCTGCAAAAAATAATTTCCAGTCATAAGCACAAAATGTGACATATCGTGACTATCAGGTGTGGGAAAAAGTGTGGGAAATTTGACGCGGCTTGCGGGGCATGATATAATACAAGTGTTCCAAACCTCCAACCATTGGGTTTCTACATCTCCATTTGTTGCCCCCTCTTTCATCCTTTCATTCGCAAAGTAAGCGCGCCGCCCATGCCATAGGGGCGGCGCGCTTGCGTTATATCGCGGCAATTTTACGCATCACGCTGGCGTACACTCTGGGGTTGGCGACACTCAGGGTGTCCATCAGCTCGTCCATGACGATCAAGAGCTTGTCATAGTCCTTGCCGGAGGCGGCAGTCATAAAGTCGCTTCCGCTTGAGACGGGGCCAGCGTCATACGAGTACGCTTCCGTGCGGCGCGGGGTCTCGCCGATTCTGTCGCGGATAATATACAGGTCAGCGAGCTTTGCGCAGCTCGAAAAGGTCGTTTCCTTGCTTTCCAGCTCGTCGATCGCGCGGTCGATCTCTTTTCGGTCGATCATGGGGCAATGCCCCCTTTCAGCCGTTTTCGATCTGCTCGCGGCAGCGGCGGATTGCGTCGCGCTCTTTATCGGAGCTTGCATCGCGCTCCATACGGTCGAGGTGGTCAAGCATTTGCTCCCTACCATCGCCGCGGCTGTACATCACGCGGCCGTCCCGATAGCGGTTGTCCCGGCTGTAGTGGCCGCGCACATAGTGCGTGCCGCGCCGTCCGGCGTAGCTGCTGCCACGATCATACCCGTCATCGCTGTACCCGCCGTCGAGCATCTCGATTTTGTCGATGTTTTTGACCGTGTCGGTCAGCTTATGCACGGTGTCAAGATCACCGGCGCTCATTTCGCCCTTGCGCGCGATTTCGTCAAGCTCCTCGCAGAGCATATCCCGCAGGGTATACATAGCTTCCATGCTCATTTTTCTTTCCTCCTTACGCTTCGCGCTCTGCGATCATGTTCGCGTTGGACACCGTGATCGCCTGCGTGCTTGTGTTTCTCGCCGCCACGGTTACGCAGCAGCCGCGCGGCACTTCGACGAAGGCCGCGACGTAGACGTTAAACAGATTTTCCACCGCAGCGGGCGTGACGACGGCCGTCGCGCTCGTCAGCGGCTCGCCGTTGATCGCCAGCGCGATGGAGATCGCCTCCACCGTGCCGCCGGTCGGGATTGCGATATTCCCGCCGAAAGAGACTTTGTAGCGCGCCTTGCACTGCTGGGTAAGTCCGCGGAGCGTGACAATGCCCGCGCCTTCTCTGTGCACGATGCACGCTTTCCCCGCGACGGCCGTTTCGGTCAGCGGGACGTTCTGCCCTTCTAAGATCGTCACGGCATTGGAGTTCGTAAATTCTGCCAATTTAATCATCCTTTCATCAAAAAGCGGCGAGGCTATGCCCCGCCGCTTGTGTTAGTTTCGGCTCGGGGCCGACCATTTTGCCGGTGTCGGCAAAAAGCTATCTTTATGGATTTGTCAGGCCGTGCAGCAGCCGTAAGCCGCCGTACCCGCCCACGGGTTGCACGACTGGTAAGCCGGAATCGGCGTCGGGCGAAGCGTGCTCACAAGGTACGTGTTCTGCGCTGCCTGAGACGCCGCCAGCTGTGCCGCGAAGAGCTGCTGGTTCTGCTCGGCGATCTTCGCGTCCTTCGCCTCGATGCGCTGCGCGGTCAGGGCGTCGAGGATGGCGCGCGTGTTGCTGTTCTGGTTTTCGATCAGATCGCGCGTGCCGGTCTGCATGAGATTACGCGTCTCGCAGCTCTGAGTAGCCAGGTTGTAATTCACGCCCTGAATGGCCTCGCGCGTCTCGCAGCAGCAGTTCTGCGACTGCATCTGCATCGCGGTCAGCTGCTGCATGAGCGCCGCCTGCTGGTTGCTGCGGGACAGCTCGGCCTGTGCAAAGCCGTTTGCCATTGCCATGTTGGCGCCGTTGACAAGCTGCGCCTGCTGGTAAAATCCGTCGCAAAGGCCTTGATTTACACTGTCGATCTTGCGCTCGACATTGGCAAAATCAGAGGTCAGCACGTAGCCGTCTACGACGCCGCCGGAGTTGCCGTTGCCGAAGCCGTTTCCGCCCCAGTTTCCGCCCCAGCCGCAGAACACGAAGAGGAAAAGAATAATAATCCACCACGCGCCACCGTCTCCGCCAAAGCCAAAGCCTCCGTTGTTGTTCGTGACCGCCGCAATGTCAGCGGGGGTCATCTCGCTGGTTGTAAGACTCATTGTTTTGTTGCTCCTCTCATTTATTATCAAAATGCGGCCGCATCCTGATTACTTCATCAAACGCTGAAAAGCCGTCGCTGCCTGTTGCAGCTGGTTCAACTGCTGCTGCGAGATTTTCCCGCTCTGTACGAGCTTTTCGACCTCCGCTTTTGGGTCGCCCTGAAAGCTCTGCCGGAATTGCTGAAACTGCTGCATCATCTGCTGGAAATTGCCCATGGGGCCGGGAAGCTTTCCGCCTCCAAGAGCCTGAAAAAGCGGGTTAGCCATCCTGCTCCGCCTCCTTCGCGTTCTTCTTTGCCGGTTTCGCCGTCATGGCCTCAAATTTCGCCGCCAGCGCGTCAAACTCCTGCCGTGTCACGTACTCGGTGGCAGAAGCTGCTGCGGGCGCTGGGGACGGCTTTTGCGTGCGCTCTGTGTAGTCGATGATTCGCATCGACGGCATTCCGGAGTTGTCGCACGACTTGATGTAGATCGTCGGGTTTTCGCTGTCCCACAGCGCAACAGTGTTGCCAGGAGCGACCATATAGCTCTTGGCTCCGGTCTCGCCTTGGATCCAGATCATGCCGGTCTGCGGTGCCTGCGTCGGCTGCTGCCGAAGCTGCGCAAGGTTGTCCGGCATCGGAGCCGGAAAATACGGGTTCTGGTAACCTCCATAGTACGGGTACGCCATTTAGCTCATCCTTTCCCAGTAATAAATTGCTGTTTCGTTCCCACTGTCCCATGTGTCGTAGTAGTTCCCATTCTCAGCCGCCACTACATGGGATTGCAGCGCGATTACATACGGCCCGCCCTGATGGTCCCGCACAAAGTCAGAGACGGTGTAGTACTCCGGGCAGGAGTCAGGCAAAGCACGCCGCCGGAAGCCCTTGCGCTTTAGGTACGCGCCCCACACAGCGTTTGCACTCGGCATGTCGCAAAACTCCATGCCTACCACACACAGGCCGACATACGTCTCGTCCCACGTCTGGCCGAGCGCCTTAGAGATTGCCCGGACAGTGCAGTCGCCTACTCTCGCCGCCGTGGGGTTTGCGTTGTACGCGCAGAACATCACGCGACCTCGGCGCAGGACTCGCAGATCATCACAATGTGGTCTAAAAGTTCCGGGCTTGCGCCAAAAAGTGATATGATCGCCGCCGCGTCGTCTGGCGGTATGTTCGCCGCGACAAGCCGGTCGAAGTAATTCATTTCCTTCATCCCCTTTTATTTACATTTACAGTGTAACAAAAAAAGGCCCGCCGCATGTCCAAAGCAAGGCCAAACGACAGGCAAAAAGCAAAAGCGCCGCCTGGTTATTCAGACGGCGCTTTGCTCCGGATGGAGTGCAATATGTTTTTGACGGTTCCGCGACTGACGTACATTTCGGCGGCGATGTCCTCGATCTGCCAGCCTCTTTTGTAGTACAGTCTAAAAACCTTCCTTTCGCGGTCGGAGAGATACGGGCACGATTCCATGCGCCGCAGCTCCGACACAGTGTACCGGTATTTCATTCGATGCCCTCCGAGGGCGGTCAGCGTTCCAAACCTCCCGCCCGGTTATTTTTTTAGATACTTCGCGCTCGCGTACCCCGTCTTTCCGCTCTTGGTCTGGACGTAGTACCACACCGCGCCGCTCTCAACCTCTTTACAGTAGTACCCGTACCACGTCACAGTCTGACCTTTTGCCACGGTCTCCTGCACCGCGCCGTCGATGGGGAGTCTCCGCACGTTCAGCCCGGTTTTTGCGGTAACGGTCAGCTTCACGCCCGTCCCACATCCGGATTCCCGCTGCATCGGCTCAACACGGGATTTCGCGGCCTTTTTCGTCAGGTAGTTGCCCGTTCCGTCCTTGACCCAGATGCCGAGCTTGCCGCGCACTTTCCGTCCCTGCTCGTACAGTTTGGTGGGCGTTACGACCGCCGTCGAGCCGCCACCGTCAAAGTTGACGGCGGTTTTATACCCCAGCGCGATAATGCCGGAGGCAAACTGCTCGAGCGTCACGCCGCTTTTCGACGTCGCCCAGACGATGGCGCAGCGTTTGTCGTTCCATGCAAACGCGGTTCGCGCTCTCGATCCGGTCAGCCCGGCCGGAACAGTGTCGAACGCCTTCTTTCCATCTCGCACGAGCATCGGGTATGTCCCGAGCCAGTCTGCCGCGCCGACGTTGTTCATGTAGCTTAAGATGGGCGTTGTGCCCATCTTAAAAGCCACGCCGAGCGTCTGCGGAACGTACTGTGCCTTGCCGTTATGTACGACGCCGGAGGCAGGCGCGAATGTTTTCATGTTGAACAGCTCCGCGTTGCAGATCGCGTCCGGCGTCCTGCCGTTCCATGTCTTTCTCTGCGCCGCCGCCGTGACCGTCTCGCCCTTTCCCACCATGGGAATATAGCCGATGTGGTCGATGTTCTTCAGCGGCACGCTGTACTCTTCGATTTTCACAGCATCCTCCTCCCCGACGATGGCGTCAGCGATGGCGCGGCAGATACCATTGACATTGACACGCCACAGCTCCATGTCGTCCGCGTCGTCCAAAAAGCAGATTTCCAAGAGATTCGCCTTGACGCCCGCCCGCGCCGCCGTGTTGATGACGGCCAGATTCCCCGACTTTACCGACCGGCGCGTAAGCCCGCACTTAGAAACGGCGTCGAGGATTTTGTCCTCAAACCCCGATTTTTCGCCCGCAGACGGGTAAAAAATCTCGACACCGGTCGTTTCACCGTCGCCGCTTAAATCGTTCGCGCCCGCGTTAAAATGGAGTTCGAGAACGTAGTCGTAGCTGTCAAAGCTCGCCCGTTTTTTGAGCTGTCCGTTCTGGTAGTCGTAGTACGCGTTTCGAGTGGGGTCGTACTGGTCGGCGGTCGCGTACATATTCAGTGCGTCGCAGACATAGTCCGACGCGATCCGCGTCTGCTCCGCCTCTTTGTACTGCACCCCACCGATCTTTGCCACGGCACCCGGATCGCCCGCGCCGTGTCCGGCGATGATGAGGATTTTCATTCCTTCACCGCCTGAGTCCCAAAATAGAACGCGATGACCGTCGTGAAGATCGTCATGAACTGCGTCTCAGAAAGTCTCCCCATCGCCGCCAGCGCCGCGAAAACGCCGGTCAGCGTGAGTGTCACGAGGCTCTTGACGGTCAGCAGCTTTACGAGCCGGTCGATGAGCTTATTCATGGGCAAAATACCGCGCGACGGCGTTGTTCGTATACCGCGCGACGGCGTTGTCCGTCTCGCCGGGCTGCACGCTGTCCTGCAATCTGCGGACAAAGTCGGTAAACTCCTGATACTCTTCCAGCTCCGCGCCGCCCTCGCCGACGTCCCAGCCCATGCGGTTGGCGTACTCGTAGGACGCGTCGCCAATGTCCATGTTCATCTCGTCGCCGATCTTCGCAATCTCGAAGCGGCCTTTGTGGAATCTGTTCTCCGCGTAGTTTCTTTTTTCCATGATATATCCTCCTTAGTTCACCCGTCTCAGGGGCAGTTTGTTTACTTCCTGCATCACAACGTCCGCGTCGCCGTTCCCGCCGAGGCCGTTGTGGTAGCTGTCGTGCATGGCGTTCAGGATTCGCCTGTCGTCAAAGTCGATCTCTCCCGCCTCAATGTACTTCTGGCCGAGATAGCGGATGCGGTCAAGCATCACGATTTTTTGAGATTCGCACAAGGCTAAAATTTTCGCGTCCCGCGTTTTCTCCGCCTCGGCGCGGCTGTTCTCGTGCTTCTCGCGCCGTTTGAGCGCGGCGGCGGCAAAGGCGCACACGATAGATGCCGTCGCCGTGATCGCCGCGCAGATAATGTCTCCCATGGTCGGCTCCTTACAAGTGGATTGTTCCAAACCCCCTTGCTTTTACTTCACAGCTCTGCTATATTTTAGCCAGATTGTGAAGTTTGACGCGGCGTCCCTTTTTTTGGGGCGTCGCGTCGCTTTTTTACACCAATGTGCCGCCGTACTCGCTCGGCACGAGGTCGGGCAGGCCGCAGTCGTTGATCAGCACGTCCGCGACCTGCGCTTTCAGTTTCTCCGGCACGTCGTCAAACGTCCACGCGCCGCCGGTTTTGGGGTTCTTCGCACCCATACAAATCTTGCTGGCATAGAGCATCGCCATCATTACATAGTCTCCCTTCAAAAAAATATATACACTTAACGCCAATTCGGCGAGAGTGTCACGCATAGACCACATCGGCCATTTCGAGGATGCAGTCCTCAAGGAAGGTCTGGTGCTCGGATTGAAGTTTGAGCTGGGCTTTGAGTTTGGTGTTTTCCGCGGCGAGGGCTTCGGCGTCGGCCGTCTCCTGCGTCGGGACGTAGTAGCGGGTGCCGTCGGAAGCTTCGCGCTCAACGTAGCCTTTGCGAGGGGGCAGGGTGGGTTTCGTAATCATGTGGTTACCTCCTTTGTTTTGATGTAGGCATAGGCACCGTCAAAGGTGATGGTTGGGAGAGATTTGGAAATAATCAGCCGTAGAATCCCCGTATTATAAGGGTCGCCACTACCTCCAATCGAGATGTAATAATCTCCCTCGTGGAATGCGCTCCCGATGAATGTTGAAGGCACCGCAGACGCCGGTGCAGACTTCCCGGTTGCAACAACTGTCTCCATCGCAAGCTGTGTAATCTGGTACACGGGATATTGTGAGTTTGATGCTACCCCATAAGCAAGCACTTTCTCGCCCCATTGAATAACAGGTGTTTTTGCCTTGATGTCTTTTGAGTTTCTAGCCATATCCGCAGAACTCCCTTTTTCATAAGTCAAAGAGAATAGCAAACTGGTGCCAAGAGTATAGCAATACACATAATTTCCAGAGCAAATGAACCACGGGGCAGATAGGGTTTGCGAGGTCTGGAGATAACCGGTTTTAATCAGTTCTCCGTTTTTTATTACCATCAACCGAAAAGTTTGGTTCCACCCGGCTAAGTAGAGATAATTGTCTGAATCGACAAACAGTGTAGTCGAATTAAGGGTTCCTGTTGTAATAGCGGTGGTGGTTCCACCTAAACTATCGCTAACCAAGAACGGAGCTGCAAATCCGCTGCTGTCATCGTTATAGCAGTACACTAAGAAATAGTATTTCCCGTCAACAATCCTGAAGATTCCATCTCTGCCCATACCACTAACGCTATACGTGTTCAAGGGAGTGTAGGAAGAAGGAATAGGGATTTCGACTGTATTCCAAATGGTTGGGAACGCATCACCGGCAAACTCCCCATAAACTACGATTGGGAGAGCGCTTACTTTTGATTCCGCAGGCATCCCGAATAAGTATATCTTACTATTATCAACAAAAACTGATGAGGCATAGGAATTAGATTCATTCCCGGTTGATGCAAAAGATGGAATAGAAATAATCTCCAGCTTCCGCAACACACCACCGCTTGGCGAAATCTGGAACACGCACTGGCGTATTTGATTGCTCTCATTGTACTGACTTGCAAGCACGTATATTTTACCATCTGCGGAATTGAATACATCATATACGCTGTCGTAATTGCGCAAATTTAACACATCAAAAGTCGAGAAAGGATACTCATTCTGTGGCAGCAACGCGCTTAATTCGGCAGCATCACCTGGAACCCCTGCACCATTGCACAGTGCCCACTCGTCCCCTAAATCCGTTCGAGCGGTTACCTTGATGTCGCCAACCTTGTACTCGCTCTTTTTCGCAAGCCTCGCAAACGCCTCATCCACCGTCGGGTCTCCCGTCAGCCCGAGTGCGGCTGCGGTGGTGTCTTTAAGCAGCGTGTCTTTGTTCAGCGGGGTTCCTTCCTGCGTCGGACTGTCGGCGCGCACCATGTCGTATGTGTTGGCCTGCCCGGAGACGGGCGTCAGCGTGACGCGCCCCGGATATGTGGGCGTTCTATCCTGCATATGCTAACCTCCTAAACTTCCCCGGAGTAAATTTCTCCGGCATAGTACCATGCCGCCATCATGTTGGTGATAAGCGCGTCGACGTCGAGCAGGATTCGCTCGATGTCGTTCGCCTCGGCATAGGTGAGTTTTTCCATGTCTGCCGGTGTTTCCGGCGTGTTTGCGTACACCGCGAGGGCTGCGCGGATTGCCGCAACATCGGAGAGATACGCGGTAAGCTGTGCGGGCGCGGGGATGTCTGTAAACGTCCAGTCAATCTTTGGGCTGACGGCCACGGCGTAGCCCTGTGCGTTCAGCCGCCCCGCGACGTAGTTCACCGCAGAGCCGACGCGGTTTAAGTCCGTGGCGTTGTAAGCGCCTTTCAGCCCCGCGTTCCACTCCGTTTTTTCGTCGTCGGTCATGCCCGCATAGCCTTTTTGGGCGAGCGCCGCGGCGCGGTCAACGTCTGCTTGCGTCCTGTCGGTAATTAGTTTCAGCAGGCCGTAGTACATCGTAAACTCGTAGCTTGTACTCGTTCCGGCGCTGTTGATGGCGGTCAGGGCGACGAGGTACGTGTCGTCGCTTGCCCTGTCCGCGATTGCCTGCCATGCCGCACCTACCAGCGTCCATGTGTACGCCTTGCCGTTTACCGTACCAGCGACGTACACAATATCGGACGGGAGAGATACGGTGATCTCCTGCGTGCTCATTCGATCGTGACCGAAATGACCATTGTCTTACCCGCGTCAACCGGGTTCGGCGTGATCGTCGCCGATTTGATAACGGGCACGGAGGTATCAAGCGTGACCGTGCGCGTGACCGTGGACACCTTGCCCGCCGCGTCCGTCGCGGTGACAACGATAGTGTTCGAGCCTTCGGTGAGCGTGACGGCCTTGGTAAACGCGCCGCCCGTGCCGACCGTGACTGTGCCCTGATCGACGCCGTTGAGTTTGACCTTGATCGTGACCGGCGACGATGTCGCGTCGTTTGTCGTACCAGCGACGGTGAGCGACGAGTTGTTTGTGATAAGGTTGTCCACCGGAGCCGTGATGTTGAGCGTCGGCGGCACGGTGTCGACCGTGTACGTCGTGGATTTCTGATTTGCGCTGTTGCCGTCGTGGTCTTTGCAGTCGACCGTGACGGTGTGAGAGCCGTCGCTAAGGGCGGAAGCGGGCGTATACGTCACGCTGTAGCCGTTTGTGATGGCCGTGTTGGTCAGCGTCGCCGCTGCGACCGCCGCGCCGTCAAGCTTGACCACAAGCGACGTCAGATCAACGCCGGAGCCTTCGGCCTCGTCCGTGATTGTAAACACGACCGGCTGCTTGTTGTTGGACACATACGCGCCGGAAGACGGCGACACGATGGTGATGACCGGAGCGACGCGCTCCTTGACGTAGAGCTTTAAGCCGGATACCGTCGACGCATCTGCCGACGCTGTCGTGCCTGCCGTGTTGGTGGCTTCGACCTTGACGTTGTAGTAACCGCCGCTCTGGTTGTACGACGTTTTGCCGGGCGCTGTGATCGACGCCTCATATTTACCTGTGGATGAGTTGAGCGTCAGGGTATGCCACGTGCCATTTACTTGTGCGCGGACTGTTTTGATTGCCATATTTACACCTCGCCAGCGTAGAGATCGCCGGAGTAGTAATAGTACGGTTCAAGGATTTTGACCGTCTCCGTGACCTCTACGGATAATTTAGTTGTGCTGTTGATGTTGACCGGATTCGGGGTAAACACCGCCGATGTGATCTCAAAAATCTTAACGGCGAAGCCCTCGCTTGTTTTGGCCGAGAGCGTCGTCGGGTCGCTGTCGCCCTCGGAGTTATAGGCGACGAGCTTGTAGGTGTACGTGTTGTTTGGTTCGACGTTTGAATCCGTGTACGTCGTGCCGGTCTGTGTGGAGATGAGCGTCCCGTCCCTGTACAGCTTGTAGCCCGTACACTCGACCGCGCCCCACGCGAGGGAAAGGCTAAAATAGTCCTTTGCCGTCTGCCGGAAGTTGGCCGGTGTGTCGGGCACTTGCTTGTACAGTTCGAGGCAAGTGATTCGCGCGTAGCCGTCGCCGGAGTGGCCGGTCTCGGGCGATCCGCCGGGCGAGGTAAACGACGTGTTGCCCGCCTTTGTGCTTGCGTTGGTCAGATAATACGCAGAACCAAGCAGATAGCCGCTCGGGGCGTTTTGGCCTGTCCAGACAAAGCCCGAGCCACCACCGCCGCCGCGGTCGTCGTCGCCGGAGCCGTCCGGGTAAGAGCCGCCACCGCCGTACCATCCGCCGCCACCTGCGCCAGCGAAGCCGTTGCTCGCCGCCTTGCCCTCGCCGCCTTGGCCGAATGTGCCGGAGTTGCTGTTGCCGCCTGTGCCGCCAGCAGTCTGCGTTCCACCGCCACCACCGGAGCCGTAGTTCTGCGTCGCGGTGCCGCCCGTCTCGCCGCCGCCGTACATACCGTTTCTGTTCGTCGCGCCGTCCGAGCCGCCGCCGCCTGCCACGATGACACGGGCATACAAGCTGTCCGTGCCGACGCGTATATCCGTCGCGCCGCCGCCGCCGTTGTACGTCGAGCGTTTGCCGCCGCCGTTAAAGCCGCCGTTTGTTTTGCCCGTATTGCCGGAGCCGCCGACGTAGACATACAGAGTGGTTTGCTTTTCAAGCGAGATTTCGCCGACACTGTACCCGCCGAGGCCGCCGTAGGAAGAACTGCTGCGGTAGCCGCCCTGCGCGCCCCAGCATTCCAGTTTGTAGCGGCCGGGTTTGAGGGTAACGGTTTGCTTTGCTCCCGTGTAGGCGTAGTTTGTTACAGTGCTCATTCGTTACGCACCTGCCAGCGTCAGGCTTGCAGCGACTGTGTTTGACAGCGTGATTTCCATCTTGGCGATGTTGCCTGTCACAGTCGTGCCCCACGGGGTGGGGACGGTGACGCAGTCGCCTAAAATCTCGCCGTCAAGCACGATCTTCGCGCTGGCCTGATCTCGTTTTGCGTAGTAATCGTATAGGCGCTGCGCGACGGTCTGCCCGATGGCCGGGGAGACAAGCGTCGCATCCGTCACCTTTTTCTCGTTCGACTTTGTGTTCGCCGTAACGCTTGGGTTTGTCACGGTATAGACCGTCTGTGTGTCGGCGTACTTTTTACCGCCGATCTCTACGCCGCCGTTTGCGTCCTCGGCGTATGAGTGGGCGGTAACAGATACCGATGTGACGAGCGCGTCCGTCGTGACCGTCGCGCCTTGGTAGGTTCTGCCCTCGCCGATGACCTCGGCCGTGCCGTCGAGGGTAAAGACGCGGATTTTGTACCCGCCGTCCGTCGCCGCGCACACGCCCCACG
>ERZ1024463.22-NODE-22-length-16839-cov-26.718661_pt1 | contig 16839 bp, 22 predicted proteins | sample MGYA00520805_ERZ1024463 | MGnify/ENA primary metagenome ERZ1024463 (study PRJEB33242, sample SAMEA3444304) | Homo sapiens | biome: Host associated; feature: Gastrointestinal tract; material: Stool | place: Uganda | collected 2011-01-01 ...
AGTTTCTTTTGTTGTTACAAATGAAATTGTATCTTCTGGGAACATTCTCTTTTCTCATATCTAATGAAAAATTAAATTGCAACCAGCCAATCCATTTAGTTGGGTCGCTTTCATCTTCTTTTATTCCACCATATACATCATATTGTTTCTCATTAACTCCAATATTATTCCCTATATAAGTATCATTATTACAGCAAATTAATTCATTTGATTTATATAAAATATCATCAGGTGATTCTTCTAATGAATATTCTTGAATTTCAATTCCATCATATTTATTTTTCAAAATTAATTCCGTTTCTGGATTTGAAATCATTTGATATTTATTTATCTTTAAAGCGTTTTTTAAATCCTTATTTTCTCCATCACTTATTAAATTTTCTAAAGGATATGATATTGGTCGTGCGTTTACAAAAACTGGAATAAATATATATTCAGCTGATAAATTACTCCTAACTTTTTTGGTATAAACATTTAATTGTGCTAATTGGCAAAATTTATTTATAGTATTCCTATATGTATCTTTTTTAAGATAAGGTTTTGCAATTGTTATATTACTTAGTATAAGTGTTGCATCTTTACTAATCATATCATCAATATCAAATTCACTATATCCAAAATCAATTAAAACTTCACGTAATAAATTATTTGCATCAATTTCATTCCTACTAAGAGTTTTTCCATTATAAATCAATGTATCCCAATTTGATAAAGAATCTGTTAGGGCTAATTGTAATTTTTGATTAACTTTTGAATATGTATTATCACTAGTAACAAATTTTTGTAAGTAATTATCATTTATATATATTTGTATTGGAAGACTTGAATCATCAATTTCTCCAGTTTTAATATAATGTTCTAATTCACCATCTAAATCTCTTAAATCAATGGAACCAGAAGATGCCAACATTTCATAATTAATATCACTTGGATTGCTTGAACTTTGTGATAAAACTGTAAGGTCATCAATCCATTCCTTACCAAGTTCCAAATCTTCTCCATTATTTTTTTTTATTTTTATACTTATATCAGTCATAAATCACCTAAATACAAAAATTAAATGCAATTCCTGAATCATCATTCGCATCATAATTTGTTATTTCACCAGCGAATGAAACCGTTAAAAAACTTGTAGAATTAGATGTATCTGCAGACCTAAACCACCAAGAATGAAATTTATCTCTACCATCATTTGTTGTTCCATCTCTTATAGTTTTCCAATATTCATATTGCATTCCTTCATCTTTATATATATCTTCAGTGGTACCAGTTACTTCAACTTTACTAAAAAGCCACAATTTATCATTAGTAGAAATTATATTTGCAGATTGATTGCCTTCAGAAGTTTTTTTAATTACTGGTTTTATTCTTGCCTTTAAATCAGATGGTAATAAATCAAAAAATTCCTGCATTGTTTCAATTCTCATTATAGACTGATTCCATCCACCAGAATTTGTATCAGCATTATTCATTTCTCTTGCATATTGAAATTGAAAAGTAACGTTTCTTCCTTTAACTCCAATAGACATTTTAGCTTTGCCACCACTCACTAAGTCATCATGTTCAAATCCCAATATTACAAATGTCAAGGTTCCAAAGTTTTCAATATAAATTGTTTTTTCATCGCCTACTTTGTATAATGTACTTGCCTTTCCAGCTTGCGCATTTTCAGCTATTTTTGTCCATGAATCTTCACCAAAACCAGTAGGTTTCCACATTGTTCCAAATAAAAAATTTTTAAAAACAGTTATTTCTTGATTTGGTAAATATTTAGCACGATATATAGTATCGGCGGTATAAAAATAATCAATAACATAATTTTGTTTATGTTTAAATGGTGTATTTGGAGCCTTCTTTGAAATCGTATCATAATTTATATTTTCAGACCATTTTATTGTAGTATCCAATATATTGCCAGAAACATCATCGTCTTCTATGTATGCCCCATCAATTGAACTATTATTGAATTTATTATATTTTATGGTGTATTCACTTTTAATTTTATCCCTATTTGTAGCGACGAGTTTTATTTTTACATCTTGCGTTCCAATATAATCCACTCCAAATGCATAAAGTTTACCAAGTTCATTGCCAGTAAATGCCATTTCTTGTCTTTCTATCCAAGTTCCAGTTTCTCTATTAAAATATGTCGCATAACACACTCTTTGTTTTGATATATCCATAAGTACTTTGTACTGTTGAACATTCATATATTTATATGAAATTTCAAGACGTGCAACTAAACCATAATCTACGCTTAAAATATTTGTAAGTACAAAATCTGTGCTTCGAGTTAAATCACCGCCCCAAACAGCTTCTTCCCAACCTAAAGCGCTATCTCGACTTATACCTTTAAATGGATAATCAATATAGCCTGCTCCAGTCAAATAAATAACATCAATCCCTTCATTTGGATTTATAGGATTGATTTTACTTGTATCAATTTTTTTTGCATAATCAATTTTTACAGACATATTTTTCTCCTTTTACTTTATTTCCAGTTAAGTCCAGCATTTCTTCGGTTTGCTTCATTACGAAAACCAACATTGCTGGCTACTAATTGTCCAACTTTGTTACCATCTAATACTATTGTTGTGCCATTGCTCGTGTCTCTCGCAGCACCATATCGAACAAGTGCAGAAACCATTGCATCCGCAAATTGGTCTACATTTAGAACGCCTGTTCCAGCCGAACCTTGTGCCACGACTTCGGCTCCGCTCTCACCAGCCAATGCATACATTGTGCCAGCACCATCAAACATACCACCATTTGCATAAGTTTTTGCATTACTTTTTATATCATTAAAATGTGCTGTTATTCCAGTAATTCCAACCGCAACCGCCGCCATTGCAGCCCCCATTGCAACAGGATTAGTTACTCCTTTATATGCCATAATTGCAGCAGTTAGAGCCCCAATTGCTCCAACAATCATAAAAATCCCAGATACAATTTGTTTTGATTGTCCTTCCAATTGTCCCAAAATTGTTTCTCCAAGCTTAAATCCAAGTGTAAATCCTAAAGTGCTTGCTGCAATGGTTAAACCATTTATACCTTTTTTATAAATTGTTAATTCCTCTTCTGTAAGTTTCATTTGCATTCTTTGCATTTTTAAAACATCAATAACTTGTTTAATTGAAGATATAAAACCATTTAATTTTAAGCCTATAATACTTACTCCTATTCCAATAATTACCCCTTCTAACAAGCCTGCTTCATCTAATGTTCTTACAATAGAAGAAATTAAATCTACAAAGAAATTTAAAATTTTACTATTTGCAATCGCAGCAATTATATTTAAAGTAGTATCTAAAACACTATTAATCGGGGCTTCCAAATCTTTAAATACATTTGCTATTTTTTGTATTATAGTAAATATTTTATTTAATCTTGTTTCAATATCAGAAAAGTTATTTTTATTAAGGGCATCATTTGCCTCTTTAAACATTTCGCTTGGATTATAATCTTGCTTCAAAGATAAAGTATTAAAGGTATCAAATGACAATAAAGTTCCTTGAACTGCAGCTTGATAATCTTTCCAATATTCAGTATTTATTTTTAAATATCTGGATTCACCCCTCATATTTGCTATAACTTTTGAAATGCCATTTGCCAAATTAGCAATTCCTATAGCAATTTTTGTAATTACTGGCTCTAATACAATTAATGCTTGATATAAGGCTACACCTATACTGGCTTTTGCAATATTAATACTACTTTGCAAATTCCCCATAGTTGTACGAAATTCAGTATCGTATTGTGCAATAGCATTTGCAGACCCTATAAATGCTTGAGTGATTTCTTGTATTGTTCTTCTTACAGCCCTATACAAAGCAATTCTTGCGAATGATTTTAATAATTTATCTAAATGTGTATTGGCTTTTTTTACTGATGTTGTAAGATTTTTGAAATATTCTTGAGCCTCTTTCGACATCTGCATATTTACAGCGGGCATTTTTTCAATATTTCTACTTAATTCTCGTCTAAATTGCCCTTTATATGAAGTGTTTAATTTTAAATTTGCATTTGTAAGTTTAAGTGTTGCTGTCGTAGTTTTATCAATTGCTTTGTTTAATTCTTGCATTGCAATTGATTTGTTAGATATTACATTGCTTAAACTATTAATAACTTGACTACAAGAATTTATTGACGTTAAAAATGGTTGTATAGCACTTGTAATTTGTCCAAAATTCATTTCCAACTGTTTAACATCAACATTTGATACAACTTTATTTAAACGAGAAATAGCAGAGGCAAGACTTCTGACTTTTTTGCTAGAACTCTCGCCACTGGTTTTATCTTCCACCGTTATGTCTAATCGAAGTTCATCAATCTGTGTATCTGCCACTGCTATACTTCTCCTTAATATTATTTCTTGTTTCGCCCAAGAATTGCCTTAAAATGCTCAAAAACTTTAAGTCGTTGTGCTTGTAGCCACTCTTCATCTTTTGCCAACTCTTGCTCATCTTCTTCCTTAAAAGGCATTTCTGGATAAGGCGGTGGCTTTTGTTTGCTAAATTGCAATGTGCTTGCAATCGCACAAGCCATATACTTACCTTGCAACCAAATGTCTTGGATTGCAACCTTTCGCCTTTCTCGGTATGCCTTAAAATAAACTTGAATTGTCTTTGGAGTTAAATGCCAAAAGACACTATCGTCTATCCCTACAACCAAAGCATAATAATGCCACTCGTTTTCAATCCAGTCACGAATTGTCGGGTAGTCAGTTATGCTTTTGCCTTTTTTTGTAGGCTCGTCTGTTTGCTCTGTTATTGTTGGGATAGGTTGCGAAAAAAATCTGATTTGCTCACCATTTCAAACAATGGGGTAAAGTCACTGATTTTACCTTTATTTGTCAAGTGTGCTTCAACTTCTTTGCCAGCCTTTTCCAAGTCGCATTTTTCGACAAAAGCAACTAAGGCACGAATGCTCTTGAATGTTTTATCTTTAATATCAATAATTGACATTCCCAAATCTTCAAGTTCGCAAACAGCATTGAAGTCGATTTTTCTTAATTCAAATTCTTTTCCGTTAATTGTTATCTTTTCCATATTATACTCCTTAGGTATCTTCTAAAATTTATTTTGCTCTTAGGCAATTATTCCCCATCACCTGTATAGGTTGGGTCTGCTGCAAATTCTGGTTCACCAGTAGGTGAAATATATGCTGTCATATCAATACCGCTGTTTGCTTCCATTGATGGAATGCCAAGTGCGATTGGTTTGCCTGTAAAGTAAATTGATTTGTTTAAGCCTTCAATATCAATACAGAACCAAGTTTCCAAAGCACCAGCAACAGTTTTGATACCAGCTTCGTATGCTGAAATAAGTGTTTCCCATTCGGTAACAAATGTTTGTCCAAGTCTTACACCAAATTCAAGGTTGTCTGGAATTTCTTTTAATAATGAAATTTTAGTTGTATATTCTTTATTATCAAAAGAAGTAGCATCGGCAGTACTTGGAGCAGCATTGAAATCTGGTGTAGAATAAAGACCGTGAATACGAGTATATCCAGTTGTAGGTCTTGTTCCAGCAGCAGTTTCAACAGCATAAGATATTTTAACACCAATAGTGCTTAATGGTATATTCTTTGCCATATTAAATCTCCTTTAATGTTATATTGTAGCGAATTACGGAATAGTAAGCCTTAGAACCATCACCATAAGGCAATGCTGGCGTGCTTGCCGTTCTTCGCATTGTTGTTATTCGTTTGCTCGAATATTTGTATTCTTCCATAAACTTTTTGCATTGTTCAGCCAAATAAAATGAAACACTTTGTGCGTTTTCCAATTTACCTTTGACTTTCATTTTAACTCCATAAAGATTAAGTTGAAGTGGCGAGTTGTAAGCAACTTCGCTATTAAAGTCTTCGGTCGCCGTTGAATCATCCATTAATTGCACAGTATAAAATGGTGTTGTCGCAGTTGGCTCAAGACCTTTTTCATAAGCATAATGACCTTTAGGCTTACTCGTGATATTAGTATCAGCATCAAACTTGCTGTCTAAATATTTAATTATTTCATCAACAAATTCTTGCATAACTAATCTCCTTTTCTAATATCTTTTGCTAATTCGGTATTGATATATTCTCGCAATTCTTTTGCTGTGTTAAACATTGGCATTTTGGGTGTTTGACCTTTATATGGCTTACCTTGTTGAGTTTGATTGTATCTATAATGATATTCCCAACCCTGTGTAGTCCATTGCAATCCACTTTTGTCAGTAAATGTAATATTTTGAATAGGCAATTCACCTTCATATTTTCCTTCACCTTGAATACCAGTACCAAATTCGGTATATGCAATACTCGGCTTAATTTTATTATTATCAATTGCCACAATAGACTTTTGTAATTTATTACCACGTTTAACAACGCTGGCTTGATTCCCCCAATTGTTTTGAGCAATCTCAACACCTTTGTTGGCAACTTTCTCAGCAATTTTTTCAGCCAAATCGCCTTTTACTTTATAAGTATTTAATTTATCAGCAAAACTTTGCAAGTCATTCTTAACCACGAATGTCATCGTTTTCCACCCTATCTAATGTAAGTTTTATTCGCATATTACCGAAATCAACATCGCTAACACGATAATTTGCCAATTGTCCATAATATTCTTCATTATCGCTTGGCTTAGCACCATTGCAATAAAATAAATCATTATTATGGAACACATCTTTCCAAAAATCATAGGGTTGCGCAATCGCTGTTAAACTGGAACTGCTTGTATCACCCAAGTTCTCAATTTCGCTAAACCCTTTCTTTCCCATTACTGTGAAATACATAAGTTTAGTTTTAATCTCGACTGGTTGTGCAAATTCATTTCCGTCATCATCTGGCTCATTTAGTCTTTTACAAAACCATACGCTATCCCCAACTCTCATCTCGGAACACCTGCCTTTGGCATAATCTGCTTAACAAGTTCATCATCAATGGTTGAAGTTGCATATTCAAATGTCAAATTGTTTTCGCTATAGCGTTTCACGCCTTTCGGTACGCCTGCTCTTCCACAAATATCAAGCATTCTTGCATAAAGCCAAGTAGTAACGGCAAATGTGTATTCCAAATCTTCTGGCTCTGGTCGATTGTTGTCTGACGGATATTTAAGTCTTAAATAATCGCCAACGGCACTATTAAAACACTTATCTCTCTCATAATCATTCAAAGTCGGATAATCAATTAACAGATTTGTTTTTAGTCTGTCGATTGCTTCTTGAGTGCTTGTTTTCATTTGCCACCATCTCCTTTTCTTTATATTCTTGCTTAAGTTCAATAATTGGTTCAGATATTTGTGGCTGTGTCTTGACTTCTTCTTTCAATTCTTGGCAACTAATAATCGAAATAAATTCCCTATAATCATTGAGTTCGCTTTCTCTCATATTTACCTTAAATCTTTGATTTGGTCTTAATGCTAACCCACGATACATTAAACATATACTTGGGACACCTTCAACCGCAAATATCCTTTCCATAATTATCTCCTAAAATTAAGCCTTAACTTTACATACATAAAGTTGCTTAATGTTTTTAAATACTGGTAAACCAATAGCAGAAGCCTTAGTCCATACACCAGCAGGGTCAGTTGTTTTCCATTGTGTAATAGAAACAAAACCGTTTGTTCTTTCAGCAATACCATAATCTTCTTCTGGAGAAGAGGTTACAAATGTATTACCAAGAGTTTCTTTTGTTGTTACAAATGAAATTGTATCTTCTGGGAACATTCTCTTTTCTTTATCTTTGCCATCTTGCGCTGAAAGTTTGTAAGTTTCTTCGTTTGTAATAAATTCAATGCCAAAGAAATCCATAATGTATCTCTTAGCAAAATCTTCAGTTACATAAACGCCTTGTTTAGCAGCAATATCGCCAAGTTTTGAGTTTCCGATAATATAACCCATAACTTTATCAGAAGTAATTGCTCTAACAATTTTGTTTTTTGAATTTTTTCTAATAGCAACCAAATCTGCAAGAATATCGTGAGAAGCATTGCTCCAACCACTTACAACAAGTTTATGGTCTTCTGGAAGTTTATAATCTACTTCAACTTTTGCATTGTTTTCATTTACGGTCATTTTAGCAGTTGCAAGTGCTTCACAAGCGGCAACTTCAAAACGAGTAAGAACTCTTGAAATCAAGTTTGCAGCATCGTTAAATACAGCATTCATGATAGTCTTTTCTTCGTTAGACATACCCAAATCTTTCAATTTCTTACGAAGTGCTTCGCCTTGATTTAATTTTTCTTTAACAAGTAAAAGTTCATACTCGATTTCTTGGAAATCAGGTCTGTCACCAATTCTTGCTTCAGTATCAAGAGCGTGTACCAGTGCCATTACTGGAACGTCTGCACCTTCTACAAGGTCAGCAACTGCAAGTTTCATATTTTCAGTCCTAACCATTGGAAACAATTTAAGACCCATAAAATCTCTAGTTGCACGAACATAGTCAAAATCTTCGCTAATGGCAATCCATTGTTTACCTTCAAGTAATCCTAAATAATTCATATTCTATATTCCTCCTTAACCATTAGATACTGTAATACCTGCTGACAATGCACTGTCTGCATATCTTACATTATCTCCTAATGCTTGTACATAATAAGTTCCAGCAGTTGAAACTGTATATTCTGCTTCAGTTGTTGTTGCAATAACATTTTTTGCTGAATCATAGAATTTATAGCCAACCACTCCTGCTGGAGTTCCGCTTTCGCCAGTAAATGAAACTGTAATTTTCTTACCTGCTGCAGTACCTGTAGGTGTTGCAATTTTTGTAAGACCAACTGTTCCAAAATCTGGTCTTATTGTTGTTCCTTCAACGATTGGGAACAAGCCGTGTGCTGCAAATTGTGTTACATAACTTGCTGCTGTTTTTGGAAGTTTTGCATCAACATAATAACCGCCAAACATAAGTGAACCAATGTTGTCGCCATCAGTAACGTCAACATCATTGTATAACAATCCAGTATATGGAGTTGTTATAATTGTACCAGCCTTAACAACTTTTCTGTTATTTTCCATAACTGCTTCAGAGTTGGTTGCTAATACTGTAATTGTTTTTGGAACAAATCCAACTTCGCTACCAAGAAAACTTGGTTTGTTATCAAAGTATTTTTCCATAATCTAAATTTTCTCTCCTAAATTAAAATTCAACTATTCCAGAAGTATCGGCTTTTGCTTTCGCTTCTTGGAACTTAGCAAAATCACTTTTTGCTTTCGCTGGGTCGCTAGTTGTTCCGTTGCCCAATGGTGCATCAGGTGTAGTATTCTTAATAAGACTTGCCTGAACAGATTTTGTATTTTCTTCTAATCTTGCTTTTAAGATTTCAGCAAATACACTAACTGCCATTTCGCCTTTCATAAGTTTTTCACACTCTTCAGCAGTAAAGCCATTAGCAAGAATTTCTTTTTCTCTCTTGAAATTCGCATTTTCGGCTTCAAGTCTTTTTACTGATTCCATAAGTTCTTTTTGTGCTTCGGCTTGTTTTTGTGCCTCAGACATATTATCTCTTTGTTGTCTTTTGAAATCAGCAACTTCACTAGAAACTTTGTCAAAAGCATCGGACTTTTTCATATAATTATCATTTAGAGAATTATATTTGTCTTGTAATGCCTTAAACTCTTTTTCATAGTCAATTGTTTGAGTTCCAGTTTGAACTCCGTTTTGTTCGTTATTCTCCATAACTCATCTCCTTGCGAAATTTGTTACACGCATTCTCTTGCGTGGGGTCTTGCCCTTGCGATTTATGTTTTCTCTAACAAAGCATTTATTGTGTGCTTACACTTTATAATCACTCTTGCGAGTTATTACCAGTTTCATCTACCACTGCATTTTCAGTGTTTGGGCTATTTGTCTTGCCAATATTCCCATTAACGGCATCAGCCTCATTTCTCACCCTTGCTTCTTCAACTTCGGCTTTCCATTTCATTGCAACAGTATTTGTATCGCTAAACAATCCGCTAGCCTTAATGATTTCTTCTTTAGGGAAGTTTACACCAGCAAGTTGTGCAATACCTTGTGCCTTAACAAGGAAATTATCGTTTTGATTGATACGATATTTAATATCAATTTGGCTTGCCGATAATTCATTTACAGGGTTGTTTGGAACTTGTTTGCAAATCATAAGCATTTGTTTCAATACTAGATAATCGCCTTTAAGCAACGTTGTAATATCATTATTTGCCATTGTATAAGCATTATTCCAACCACCACCAAGCAATCTCGCCTGTCCAGTATCGCCACCACTTGTAACTTGCCCACTTGCCAAAGCAACACCAGCAATATCATACATTTGTGATATTCTTTGCTCATAATAAGTGTTCAAGCCTTCATAGTTAATTTCAATCTTAATTGTATCAAGGTCTGCAGTTGCTCCATTGTTTGCATCACTAATTATGATTGCACCTGCTTGCTTCATCGCAAGCACATCATTGCTATCAATATCAGTATTTTTAAATACCAAAATTACATTGGCATTATCAACAATCATATCAGCAACACTTGAAATTAAAGTATTTACCGAATTAAACAAATCATAGTTTAATTCTACAATTCCAAGTCTTGAACGATTTGTTGCGTGTTCAACCATTGGAATATATCGCAAAAACTTTTCGCTTACTTTTCTAATATCTTGGATGTCGCCATATCCAATATCGCTAGTAGTCTTAAAGTTGGCATATCTTGTTTCAATATATAACTCTTTTCGATTGTCAATAGTGTCTTTATCGCCAACATCTATTTCAACAATAGAAACACAGAATAATGGCTCTTTATTCCTACCACTTGAATAAACAACAAAATTGTCTTTTGGGTCTAATATTGATAATTCAAATGGTGCTTCGGTATTAATATTATAACTTTTTGAATAGCCAAATGTTTGATTTCCAGTAACTGAATCAATACCCATTGGCTCAATAATATCTGTTCTCGGTGCCACAAATGATACACCAATGCCAGTTGCATATATCCATTCTTTCAGTTCTTTATCTTTTGCAAAAAAATCGACATCTGTAAAATAATAATCCAAATATTTTAAGTCATCACCTTTACTTCCAACTTTGTAGGTATAATCTCTCTTTTCGCCAGTAATCATACCAACTTTAAAATTAACTTGCCTAAATGCGTGATTTTCAACAATTTGGTTGTTATTTTCGCAATCTTTTTGATAAAGTCTCTGTTTTTGGTGAATATCTTGTTCGCCTAAATAATATTCATATAATTGCTTTTCTTTTTCGGCATTGCTTTGGTGCGTGCCGAGTATTTGTGGCAAATATTTTTTTATCGTGTCAATACCATAACGATTTTCTGGCATAAAATCAGCATCGGTTTTTGGTATTTCTATTCGCTTAATGCCTTGAAAGTCATACTTAACTTTGCTCATTAACACACACTCCTTCAAAAAATAAAAGTGCAAAAACATCATTGTGTCCTTTGCACTCATATAATTAAAACCACGACTTTGCGTTGGCTATTTAGTTTGTTTTTCAACCGAATATGCAATTCTTCTTTTGCAATTATAACAAAAAGCATTTTCGTTTGCTTTGCTCAAGTCCAAATTGACTTGAAATCCATCCTTACAGTAAATTTTTATTGCTTTATTGCATTTCGGACAGCGAATTTCTTGCATATCCTACCTCTATTTTTTTTCTATATCACAAAATTTTATAAATGTCAAACAATTTTTGGCTAATTATTGAATTTTTTATATTAAACTCTCAAAATTTTTGCTTTTGCATTTCTATTTTTGCCATCTAAGAATGTTTCACAGAACATTGTAGTGGCGTCAATGCTATCATCGTGTTCATTTTTGGACATATTCCAGCCAAAACTTACAATGTCGTACATAAATCTACCAATCTCACTAGATTTTGCATATAAATGTTCCGCTGGGAATACCAATCTTGACCTAATATTGCCAAGTTGATTAGTAATTCTTATTTCTTTTTTCTCGCTAGTATATTTTTCAATAATCTCACAATAATAGATACCTTCAGTATGCAACATTTCTTCGAGTAATTTCTTTAGTGAAGTATCGGTGTTTCGTTCAATAATTAGTTGAGTAATATGATGCTGTTTAATCTTGGAAATAACCAATGGGTATAGTTTTTGTTGTTCAATATTCTGATAAATAGCATCTTTCATATAAAACAATTCGCTTATTGGTGTAAATATTGGCATTGCAAAGTTATCTCCACCAATACGCACTGGGTCAATACTTGCCCAACAAGGCGTTGAATATGCTTCTTCTGGAAATACATCATAAGTTCGCAAGTTATCCCAATAAAATGGTGTTGTATCTGGTGGCATTGGTTGTTGTTGCTCCATAGCCATAAAGTCTCGCAAATTCCTATCACGCATTGCTCGCTTCTCTGCAGTTGGAAATTTTTGTGGATATGTGCTTTCGTCAGTGTCTGGGTCAAGTGCTGGCACAGCAATAAATACACATTTATCATCTAGGCTCAAAGTTGTGTATTTATTTACTGGACTTCTTTTCACTTTCCCTTTGCTATAATATCGTTTCAATGTGCTGATAATATCGTAAATAGAATAAGCAGTTCCACCAACAATAATATAAAAATCTTCAGTGTTATAATTTCTCTTCCACCACGAGTTCCAGTAATTTGCAATATCAATCTCGTGTTGTTTATTGTTCCCAGCATCTTTTGAACGACAGACATCATCTAGGAATAAATATCTCACTCTTATTCCATCAACAGGTGTGTCTTTAGAAATAACCTTAACATTCATAGCCTTATTGCTGTGGGCAACTGTTAATTCTCCATCTTTTTGCCTACAAACACTAAAAATCCTATTCCTAACAACACTTTCATCTGCATCTTCGTGATATTGTTGAAATTCTGGAAATATTTTTGCATATCTATCAGTCGCCATCATATCTACAATATTTTTTGTGTTTGTAAGAACGAGTGCTGGATTACCTAAGACAACTAGACAATCGTTATCAGCATCAATTCCAAGCAACCACGATATTGCATATTGGTTGCCTACGCTCTTTCCTGTGCCAGTCGCTTGCTGTTTGCTTATAAACTTTATATCTTTTTTTAGCACCATTTGATTAAAATAAAACAAAAAGGGATAATTTACACCAGTATAACCACCATCGCCTTGTGGGTCAATGCTGTATTTCCAGATTTTGTCCTTATCTCGCCTATCCCCTTCCATATATTCGCAGTAATGCCTTAAACTTCTAAAAGCAACCAAAGCATAAAAATTATCATAAAGTTTTGCCCATTTGTCTCGGTATTCATAACATTTGTCTATATTTTCTTTAATACCAAGCTTTTTATATTTAGGCAACAAAGCATCGAACTTTTGGTATTGTCTCTGGCTTATTGGCAATTCAAACTTTATTATATCTCGTATGTAGGCTCTTATTTGTTCTTCGCTCTCATCAGTTTTTTCTGGTGCAAGTCGTTTATGAATTTCGGTGTAAAGTAAAGTGTAAAGAAACTCGCAGCACTGCAATATCTCTTTTTCTCGGCTGGTAGGCAACTTTCGCAATATCTGGGTGAATTGTTCAATTCTGTCCCTATTGTCCATCATTGCCATTTTCACCAGCCTTTGCTTGATATAAAGCCTTTGCCATATCCTCAATCAATTGATGAACAAGTCGGTCTTGTAAATCGTTTCCACTCTCGCCAAGCAAACAAAACTTTAAATGCAATAATTCGTGAATTAGCGTCTTTTCAAAATTGAATGGAAGTATCCTATCTCCATAATCTTTTTCGCTAATAATACGAACCACTGCACATTTATTTACTTCTTCCCATTCAGTTTCACCAGCAACATCTTTTAATATCATTTCATTTGCAGAACAATTTTCTTTTAACACAATCTTCCAATCGTTTAAGCCCAAAATGTTTTGCCAATAGCCTAATAAATCATTATTGTCCTTAACTTTCATCGCCTACTCCTTTATGCCATATTTCTCTTTTAATAGCGGAACTGCTATCTCAATAAGCGACAAAATCGGTATCTTAGTCTCTTCGCTTATTCTAGTCAACTGCTCGTGAGTGCTATCCTTGGCTCTGATTGATTTATACTCTATTTTCTTTCTTTTTGCCATTAAATCTCTCCTTTTCTTTTCCACAACATACCACATATTTGCACTTTTGTCAAACATTTTACACTGTATAGCACAAATTTATGCAGATGTAGAAAAAAGACAGCCAATTTGACTGCCTTTATTGAGTTCTCACACCCTTTTTACGCTACTTATCAAGAACTCTAGGTTTTTCACAACTGAATATTGCTACTAAACAACATATTTTTCAAAACGCACGAAACATATTGTCCATATTTAGAATTTGGGTTTGGCGGAGCAAATTGGTTTTGCACCAATCCCTACTGATAGGCTCTCTCATCAGTCCACACCTAGTGCTTTGCCCCATAAATGCTAGTCTATTCCTAGCAGTCAATGATATGTCTAACAAACAACCCTTACCATGCTTTTTTAATCTTCAATAATGGTCTTGCCACTACCTAATTTTGTTTTTATAGTCCCACAATAATTAGGGGGAATGTATATTTGATGGCTCAAGGATTTCCACCACCATCATTTTCTTTATATCATTTTTTCGCTTTTAAGTCAAGCAAATTCAATCGCTTCACCAGTTATCGCCATTATCGGTGTAGATGGCAAATCTGGTGTTGTGATTGTTTCGGTTGCTAGGTTAATTTTTACTATCTTCATTATTCTCTCCTTCTTCTATACTCTCCCCAAGAAACAACTTGCGGGCAATCGTGCAAGCCTTGATGTAGTTTTCTTTTGAAGCCGCTTCATCAAAATATTCTTCAAATAATACCCCTTGAGTTAATCCACTAACTTTTATACTGTAATCTTTCAAAATCGTAATTCTACCAAAGAAATCATATTCATCTTTGATTGGGAATTTATAAATAAAATAATGTTTTGTATATTGTATCTCTTCCCATATTGGTGGCTCAAATCGTTCAATTCGGTTGGCGGGCATTTCATATTTCCACTTACCCTTTTCAACATTTTCTTCCAAAAAATTTGGCATTATACCATCATTCACAAATTTACCATCACGCATAAATCCAGAAAGATAATATAAGGCTGTTTTCAAAAACTCGTAATAACAAATTTTGCTTTCATCGCACAACTGAATTTCACCATAGCTGTCAGCCCATATTGTTGCTTTTTGGTCTATTAGTTCTTGTAATTTTTCTTTACTAATCATCTATCTTCTCTCCCAAAAATAATCTCTTTGCGATTTTGCAGGCTTCAAGATAGTTTTCTTTGGTTGCTTCGCCATAATATTTGTTTTCAATTATTCCAACAATTACTAATATATTAGAACCAGATATGAAATGGATAGTATATCTATGTCCATCTTTTGCCTTAAAATCAAATCTCTCAAATTTTTTCAATTCTTCAAATGTCGGCAGGTTTAGTATTTCCGTGCGTTTTATATTCTTAAATTCGTTTGCAAACTCTGCGTCTTCTTTTGTCTCAAATAACTCTTCAGCAAATATTTCATCTTTATACTTTCTGTTCGGCTCAAAGATATAAATAATATAACTATCGTTACCATTCTCATAGATTTCAATGTCATTTTCTGGAATTAACTCTATTTCACCCAAACCAGTAGCATAAACAGTTGCTCGCTGTTGAATAAGCTCTTCTAATCGTTCTCTTGTAATCATACTACACCCCCAACCAAATATTTTTTGCTATGTCAAGTGCCTTGTGATAGTTTTCTCTTGTCGCATAATCTATTATTTGTTGCTTGCCCTTAATTCTATTGCAAATAACAATACAATCAAATTTTTTTGCCTTACCAACACTTACTACATCTTCAATATCTATAGTTTTGCCTCTTAAAAAATCGTTATAACTCACAAATGGAAATTTAAAAGTTTTTGTAATGTCTCCATATTTGACAAATTCTTCTGCATCCTCTTTGGTTTCGTAGCAATCTTTTAAGTAGCAGATAAAATAATCACCGCAATCGCCATCATCTTGTATATTGTAAAGCTCTCTGACCTCAAGCCCTTCATCGGGTATGGGGAAAAGATTGGAACCAGCGCTATAATTTTGTCTCCTAGAGAAGTCCAATTCTTCTATTATGCAAGAACCAAACAATCCATAATCCAAATAATAAATCTTTTTCTTCTGCTCTTTTAGTTTATTAAATCTTTGCTTGCTTATCATTCTCGCACTCCTACAATCGCCCAGCCAGTTCGTCCAGGTCGTCATTCTCTATCGCAGCGATATAATAATCTATCGCCAGCCTAATAAATGTCGAAAAAGTCCAGTGTTTCGTGTCCAGCACTTTCGCTATCCTCTCTTCCGTTTTTGCATCTGTTAGAAATATTCTTCTCTTCATATCAGGATAAATGTATTTCCCGCTCTCGTCTTTTATTGGTTCTCTATCGTATGCTTTTATTCTTCTTGACATCTTATTCTTCTCCTTTTAATAAACTTTTATTATCCCAAATGTTTCCAATAATGGTAACTGGTTTGTCGTGTCTTGCATCATTTACTTTGCATAAATTTGATTTTGATTTTATATTTGTGAAATCTTGCACATACCAGCCACCCAATTCCTGATTCCAAAATACATAACCAGTTTTCTTTATTTTTTTCCAATAATCCGTCCATAAATAAAATTCTACAATATCGCCTTCAAATATCTTCGTCCCATTTTTATCTTTAAGTCCAGTATATTGTCCAAGTGTGTCAATTTCGGAAAAAGCATCATAATAATTATTATCGAAGCTTTGGAAAGCACAGGTTTCTTTTGTTTTCCCAAAATGTATAGGCAATCCATAATACCATTCTTGTGTTATTCTATCCTTTATCCTAAA
>ERZ1024463.24-NODE-24-length-15335-cov-9.786780_pt1 | contig 15335 bp, 19 predicted proteins | sample MGYA00520805_ERZ1024463 | MGnify/ENA primary metagenome ERZ1024463 (study PRJEB33242, sample SAMEA3444304) | Homo sapiens | biome: Host associated; feature: Gastrointestinal tract; material: Stool | place: Uganda | collected 2011-01-01 ...
CTTTTGATTTTGCTTTTTCAATCAACTTGAACCTGCACCGTGTGAACACCGTCTGTTCTATGCCCTTGTAGTCGCTGTGGTCTTTCACAGTGCCAGTCAGTTCCACAACAGAACCTTCAGGAATGAATTCGCAATAGCCATCTTTCTCCCACTCAACGTAATTTGTAGACTTCCATACTATGATGTTGCCATCAGCATCAGCAAAAGTGTGAATGAAATGTACTGTGCCATAATAGCTGAACTTATAGTCCGTATATTCAAATGATTTCTTGTAAGTGGCCGTGATCTTAATCCTTTTTCCGATTTTGCCAATGTATGACATTTTCTTTCTCCCTTCATGGGCAGTTTTGCCGCTGCTCTCCGTTTGTTTGGTTTTCCAAACTTTTTCTTTGATTATACGCTTGCAATTCTTCTTTGTCAATTCGTTTTTTTGATTTTTCCAAACTTTTTTTGGAAATCTAATTTTTTTTGTTGAAAAATCTCAACAGCAGTTTTATAATGAAGTCAACCAAGATGAAAGGATAGTAAATGAAATGGAGAACTTTAAAAGAGTGACAACAACTTCTGAAAGGCTGAAAGAAGCATTGCGTCTGCGCGATATGCGTCAAACTGATTTGTCCAAGGCGACAGGCATCGACAAGGGTTCCATAAGCTGTTATGTATCAGGAAGATATGAGCCGAAAAATGAGGCTGTTTATAAAATGGCACAAGCGTTATCCGTTTCTGAAATGTGGCTATGGGGATACGATGTTCCGATTGAAAGACCTATCACAAAAGCAGCTCCTACTCTCGGAGAGATAATAAGTGCATATAGACGCGAGAATAATATAAGCATCGAAGATTTTGCAAAAAAAAGCGGAATGACCAGCTCTCTCGTTTCTGCGCTTGAAGAAAATAGAGATCCAAACACAGGCAAGCCTGTTCAAGTAATCACAAGATATGTTATGCAAGCAGCAAAAGCTATGAATGTTAACTTTGCAGAGCTTATGATCGCGATATGCGACATTGATGATCTTATAGAAAATATGAGTAATCTTGAATATGTCGCTCCGGAAGACCGCGGCATTGTTGCTTGGGCGTTGAATAATATTGAAGACGATTCTCCTGACGATCCTACCAACTGGAAACCGAACCGGATCAAGGTTTACGGATCTGTTCCGGCCGGGGTTCCGATCGAAGCGGTTGAGGATGTGCTGGACTGGGAAGACGTTCCGATGGACTGGGTTGCGACTGGGGATAAATACATCGGTCTCAAAGTCAAGGGCGACAGTATGGCGCCCAAGTACGTCGACGGAGACACCGTCATCGTCAAATTGCAGCCGGACTGTGAATCCGGGCAGGACGCGATTGTTTATGTCAACGGATATGATGCTACGTTAAAGCGCGTCATCAAACAGCCGGACGGTATCATGCTGCAGCCAATCAACCCGGATTACGAACCGAAAAAGTACGACTACAACGATGAGCGCTTTGCGGTTTCCATTCTCGGAATTGTGGTTGAGCTGCGGCGGAAGATGGTGTGATTATACAGAAAGGATTGTGGTGTTATGACTACTTATAATATTTACTGCGATGAAAGTTGCCATCTGCCAAATGATGGGGTAAATCTAATGGTGATTGGTGGAATTTCATGCCCCAAGGACATGGTTGCCACCATCAACCGAGAGATCATGAGAATCAAAGAAAAGCATGATGTCTATAAGTTTGCTGAAATTAAATGGACCAAAGTTTCTGCATCCAAATATGAGATGTATCGTGATTTGATCAATCTGTTTTTTGATAGCCGATGCCTAAATTTTAGGGCTGTCGTCGCCCAAAATAAAAATAAACTCAATTACGGTCATTTTGCTTTAACCCACGACGACTGGTATCAAAGAATCTATTATCTAACACTGCGAGAGATGGTTTACATTGGCAACAATTATAACGTGTATGTCGACATAAAAGATACGAAAGGATCCGAAAAAATTGAGAAATTGCAAGATGTTCTCAATAGTGCGGTTGGATTCTTTTACGCTGAAACAGTTTCAAACATTCAACTCGTTCGTTCTGATCAGATCCAGCTCATGCAACTGACGGATTTGATGATTGGCGCTGTTGGCTATGCCAATCGAAATTTGCAAGGAAACCATGCAAAACTTGCTCTTATAGAACACATCCAAAAACGCTCTGGCAGATCACTCACAGCATCCACCCCAAAATCAGAGCTTAAGTGCAATATATTCAAATGGCTTCCACGAGAGGTGTAATATGAACTGCGAGCTTGTACCAGATTTAATCTATCTTTCAGACTACAATGGCAATTATCAGAATTATGAAACAGCGATTTATCAAACATACCTCGATACATTCGATGCAGGATCTTTCTCTTGGAATGGAAAACGAATTGTTCACAAAAAACATCCAGAAACAAGAGGCATGTCCGCAACGTTTTGGCACATCACATCTTCTGGAAGCGAGGAAGCAAATAGAACTCCGGATCTTCGCCGGTATGAAACAATTGCTTGGCCTGCATTCATTTTGGATTATTGCCTTTATGGTTGCCAAGAACTTCTTGTATGGAAAAACAAGCGAAAAGGAAAAACAAGAGTATTGTTGTGGTGCCAAGATATCGACTATGTAGTCGTTCTTGATGAGCGTAAAGATTTCTGCGTATTTTGGACTGCATATCCGGTGACGCATCGCCACACCCGCGAGAAGTTTTTGAAGGAATACGAGCAATACCAAAAGACCATGGTATCGGAATTAACTCAATAATGCAAAAAACGCTCACAAACTGTAAGCGTTTTCGTTACTCCTTCTTCCTAACCATGGTAGATGAGCTATTATCATTATACCCGTTTCACCGAGAAATGCAACAAAAAAATAACGAAAACTAACGAAAAATTTATCCTAATAGCACTTCATAGCACCAAATAACGCTCTGGTGCATAAAGCTCAATAGAAACGAAAACCGCCCCTGCTGCAACAGAGACGGATTTCATAAATTGGCTACTGTGGTGCAGTCAAATCAGCAAAACTATTGTACCACAGCCAGCCCGAAATTTCAATCTTTCGGGCATTTTTATGCCCAAAAGCATGGTTGGAGGTGAGAAAATGGAAGAGTACATAAGAAAAACGTTCACATTTGAGGGTAAGAGGTACACGGTCAGGGGTAAGACCGAAAAAGAAGCCATTATGAAGATGGCAAATAAGATCCGGGATTTGGAGGAGGGCAGCGTTGTCATATCTGGAAACACTTTGGTAAAAGATTGGGCATTGAAATGTGTTGAAACATATAAAACGAACCAGGCGGAGGCGACAAAAAAGACCTATATGGGTAAGATGAAGTCTGTCATCTTTGCGCAGATCGGAAACCGAACACTAAAATCTATCAAGCCTTTTGATGTGCAAAATGTGATGAATTCCTTGCAGGGCTATTCCAAATCATATATCTCTGACATTTATCAAATGTTGAGGTTCATTTTTTCCAAAGCAAAAGCAAATAAACTAATCGCGGAAGACCCGACCATTGACCTGCAAAAGCCGAAAGGCACAAAGAATAAGCGCCGCGCAATCACGCAAACCGAAGAATATCACTTTTTGAAAGTCTGCCAGGCGAACGACCGTTTTGTTGTTTTCGCCCTGATGTACTATTGTGGTTGCCGAACATCCGAGGCAATCAATATCATGGGCAAGGACATCATAACGCTGGCTGCTAATGGAGAAAAATATAACGCCCTGCACATCAGAGGCACAAAGACCGGAAACGCTGACAGAAAAGTTCCGCTCCCTGATCCCATTTACAAAAGGATCAAAGATACCCCGAAGTTTCATTACGTTGCGACGGACACGAGGGGAAACAAGTATACAAAATCAAGTCTTAAATGTGCGCTTAGAGCGCTTAGGCGTGAAATGAACATCTCAATGGGCTGCAATGTTTTTCGGAACGAACTGATTCCGCCGTACCCGCTGGCGGATGATTTCGTGCCGTACTGCCTGCGCCACACCTACTGCACCAACCTGTGCAAAAAGGGTGTGGATATCAGAGTCGCGCAATATTTGATGGGACATTCTGACATCCGGCTGACTGCGAATATTTATACACACACCGATAATTCTTCCATAATATCGGCGGCGCGGAAAATACAAGGCGAAATTTCAGCTTGTGACACATCCTGTGACACTAAGGCTTGTAACCGTTGAAAAATAGTCGTTTTGCGCCGCGTTCGCAACGCGGAGGTCAAGGGTTCGAATCCCTCATCGTCCACCATAACAAAACCCTTGAAATTTCAACAATTTCAAGGGTTTTTACATGTCTTATTTTTGTAAATAATTTCAAATTTTAAGGCAAAAAAGGTGCTATTTGGTGGTATTGGGTGTGACACTTGGTGTGACACTTTTTGCGGTGCGTATCCTATCCGATCCTAAAATTCGCTTAGAAATTATAAACATTTTTTTGAATAAAATAAAAACCGGGCATTTCTGCCCGGCGCACTTAATGCTTCATATGTTCCAGATCATCGATTCTGTGGTTTACGACCTTGAACTTTTCGTCATGGACGTCGAGCCGGTTTTCTGCTTTTTGCAGACGCTCAACGGCACTGTTGTGTTTTTCGACCTTTTCCTCCAGTTGCGACAGCCTATAGGCGACCAAAGCGGCGGTTTTACGGTTCGCCCAGTACGCGCCACCCATTGTGCCGGCAAAGGAAAGTAAGCCGATGATTACGCTGTCGCTCATATTATCTCTTTGTCTCCTCTTCCTGATCCGGCGTGCCCGCCTTTTTCTGGGCTTGCGTACCAAAATAGAACGCGATAATCACGGAATAAACAACCATGAAGTCCTGGCTGATCTGCCCAGTAATTGCGAGATAAACAAATGTTACCGTCGTCAAGATTGTGACGATGCTTTTTACTTTCAGCAGGTTGACGGCTGCTTCTTTCAATGTTTTCATTTCATTCATCCTTTCCTTTCACTTTAATGCCTGCTAATAACGCTAACTCGATTGTCCATGCTCCAAACCATGCAATGGTCAGCGCGTCCGGAACGGTCTTATCCTTTGCCGATAAAATCAGTACCGCTACTGTGTACCAGATGATGTTCGCCATAGCGGCGATGACGAACTTGGTTCTCTTTCTCATCTTCTTCATTTCAGCTCCTTGAATGGGTTGTTAATCTGCGTGCCGCTACGGCTGTCCCAATGATAGAATTTCTTTGCGTATGTAATCTGCGAGCCGAAGTGTACGCCCCAAGCGTACAGACCGGCTTCACCGACCACGCCATGCGCTTCGCAGATTTCCTTCCACTTCTTCGCGTACTTGATAAATTTTTCCTGCGTGATTTTGAGGTTCGTGTTCCAGTCTGTTGCGGTGCCTTTTAGGTGACTGGACGCAGCACTTCCTCCGACCTTTTTGTTATAGCTAGCTGTTCGATACCAAGCATGCACTTCCATCGGCCGCCCAAGCCACTCTCTGAATTCTTCCAAACACTGCGCATGCAGCAGCGCAGAAGAGCCAATCGGAATCGTGCCGGTCTGATTTTTGCCGTAATCAGAGAAGGTGAAGTGTTTTGTCAGGTTGTCACCCGATATCTTTACTTTCGCCATGTTTACCTCCTTTCTCTTAAAAAATGCACCCTTCTTTCTTGACAATCATACCGTATAATGGTACAATATTTTGTACAATATAGATTGGAAGGGAGGGTGTCTATATGCTTGCTGTCAACTACTCTACGATTCGCGAAAACTTCAAGGCTTACTGCGATAAGGTCACAGACAACGGCGAAACCGTCATCGTGACCCGCAAGGACGAAAAGAATGTCGTCCTCATCAGTCTGGAAGAGTATAACCTGATGCAGCGAATCTCAAATAACGCTGACTATATCAGCAAACTCGCTCGCAGTGCCGCGGAAGTCGCTGCCGGAAACGTCGTTTCCAAAACCTTTGACGAACTGGAGGCGATGGAAGATGAATAATATCTCCTTTTCGCCTACCGGTTGGGACGAATACCTGCACTGGCAGATGCAGGACAAGAAAACGCTTCGGCGCATCAATCAGCTGCTCAAGGATATCCGGCGATCGCCTTTTGACGGTATCGGAAAGCCGGAGCCTTTGCGTTACTGCGAAGGCTATTGGAGCAGACGTATTGACGAAAAGAATCGCCTTGTTTATGCTGTTTCCGGCGAGGGTGATATTATCGTCCTCTCCTGCCGCGGTCATTACGAGAAGTAAAGCGTGTAGTCTTTGCACGCTTTTTTCGTGTGAAGTTCCGGGCTCGTCTAATTAGATACAGCCGAACGGCGCCAACCCACTAGCGTCATTCGCATAGTCACCGCTCTCGTTGCCGCTGCTGCTCACACCGCAAAAAATAATCGAGTTGCCCGAACCAGGAGAACACTCCCACCAATAGTCGGCTGAACTATTATCGCCTAGCTTTTTAATTCTGTTCGTTGATGTCTTGTACCAGTCCCACTGCGCGTAGAGCGCGGCTTCATCGATTTGTGAATAGATTGCTCTTCCAAAGATTGCTTTCTCTGGTGCAAGTCCAAAGTAGTCGGTGGTTTCAAGAATCCTGCTTGATGTGCCACCGCCTTTTCCTTGTTTCCATTTGAACTGTTTGAAGATTCCTCTGAGCGGTTCTGGGATTGCCGGTCTGAAGATGTTATTGCACCATGCTCTTCTCGCGCACCCCGACCATCCATTTGCATTCGTGCCGCTTGAATTCATATATCCTTTTTCTAGCAGACTGTTTTTCAAGCCCACAATGAAATCAGGATTTGTTTTACCGCCGGAAGTAGCTGTTGCTAAAGTAAAGCCTGTGCAAGTCGAGTCCATCAAGACAAGCGTTGCGCTCTGCGCAGCGTGCGTCTCTCCAACGCCTGTTGCCGCCATTGCGGAGAGCTGAACAGTTCTCTCATCTCCAACATTCCAGTAGTCCTTTAGATTTATCAAACCTGCATCGGCTGCCGCTACCATTACGGCAATCTGTTCGTCTGTTCCGTTTTCCCATGTTATATTCTTAAACGGGTCGCTACCCCCCCCGATTTGATTACATCTAAACCATGCCATCGCTTTCTCCTCCTAAATTCCTGTGTTTTCAAATACAACACCGTCTACGACACTTCCGTCTTTCTTATAGGTTGTTTGTTTAATTTCCAGTTTTGTTTTTGCGGTGTTTAATCCCACTGTGACGATGACCTGATAGACGGAAGTATCATAAACAATGTTTTCATATCCTTGATCTTCTGTTACAGTGTAGCTGTAGGTTCCGGCTTCTTTGATCTCGATTTTGCTGAACGAAAAAGATTCCGTTCCCTGTTGCATAAGGATCCACCCGTCTGCAACTTTCTTTCCTGTCTGATCGGCTACCTGAAATGTAAAATCAAACTCTCTAACGCTTGGCACCTTCGACAGGATTTTGGTTGCGTGTATGACAAGCTCTGCAGGAAGAATCTTCTTCTGCCCTCTCGGACACTTAAACCATGCCATCTACCTCACCTCCACTCTGACGCCAAGGCTTGTGTTCTGCTTTTCAAATGTTAAAGTGATCTTGCCTGCCGTTACCACCACATCCGTCGGGTTTACACCCCATTTGTCAGTGTAGATGTCGTACACAGAATTTATGGTGATTGCCGCGTTTTGTAAGGTGAGCGTCGTAGATCCTGCGGACAGGGTGCCGGTGATGACGGTCGGTTTAGCTTCGAACGGTGGTGCAGTGATTTGCCAGTTACCAGCCTCGTTCACTGCCAAAATGTAGCCATTGTGTGTTGTTTGAGCCGCTGGAAGCAAATATGCATAATCTGCTGTCCATTCACTGCTAGAACTGCATAGCAGAAAATCTACCGTCAAGTCTGAATATGCCGACTCCATTCCGACAAAGATTGCTGTTTCGTCCGTCAGGGCATGCAGTCTGTATTCCACCTTACCGCCAGCGGTAAGATTTGCGTTATAAAAACAAATGACCGGTGTGCTACTCTCGTAGGCTTCTTTGATTTCTTCGTAGGTGGTGGAATTGTATACGGCTATAAACGCGCCGTCGCCACCTAAGTCGTCTATTTTTTTCCCGCTGTCTGCTAGCTGCCCGTCTGCGGTCAGGGTCGGGAGGTTTCCTGCTGCAGCCGGCGTGACTTTTCCAATTTTGCCGTTTAAGGCGGCAGCTGTGTTTTCCGGCAGGTTATTTACCTTTCCCTTGTCTGCGTTCGTGTAATCGTTGGTGGATAACTGTTTGCCTGTAACCTTGTCAACTTTGCTGTTTAATGCGGTGTTTGTGTCGTTTGGGACGTTTCCGAGCTTGGTCTTCTCGGTGGCGGTCATGTACTTTCTTGTCCCCTCGTTTACATCGTCTGTGGTGAGGGTGACTTCTCCGCTTTTTCCGTTTACCGATACGACCGCGCCGGTTCCGTCTACACCTTGCCTCGCTACGCTGTAACCGATGGTGTTATCGCTGAAAAAGATCTTCGTCCACAGGAACTTTCCCTGCGCGACTTCGGGCGGTGATGTGAGCCATGCGCCGGTTGGCGGCACAGCCGGTGAATCGCCTTGCTGATAGGAGACTTCAACGGTCATCTCTCCGGTTGCCGGTACGCCGGTGGAAACATAGGAACCGCTTCCCGGATCCCACACGTACCATATACCGTTTTGCACGGTTGGGTTGTGCGCAACGGCGTTTTCTGCTCTTTGCGCGTCAGCTGCAGCAGAAGCAGCGGAGCTTTGCGCGCTTTGCTTCGCTGTCTCTGCGCTTTGCGCCGCATCCTGGGCGGCGGTCTTTGCGCCTTGTGCGGAAGTGTTTGCGGCTTCTGCTTTTGTCTGCGCGGTTTCGGCTGCTGTTTTTGCCGTCTGCGCTGCTGTTTTCGCTGACTCGGCTGCAGTTTTGGCACTTTCCGCAGCCGTTTTTGACGCTTCTGCTTCTGATGCTGATCCTGCGGCGGCGGTCTTGGCGGACTCTGCGCCTTGCTTTGCGGTTTCAGCCGCGGTCTTTGCCTGCTGCGCGGAATTGTTTGCAGTCTGCGCTGCGGTCTTGGCATTTTCCGCACCTTCTTTTGCTTCCTGCGCTGCGGTTTTGGCAGATACGGTGTCCGTTTTCAGCTGCTCCATGCCTTCGCCGTATGCGTTTAGTTTGTCGGCTGTCACAAGTTCGCCGTCCGTCCAGTTATATAAAGCCATTACTCCTCCTTTCTCTCGGCAAGTTCTTGGCTTAGCAGGTTAATGACGCCGATAATCTTCGGCGCTTCCCCTACCTCTACCTTGACGCTTGCCAGCGTGCTTATCATTCTCTCTATGACTTCTTTTTTCATGACAGTAACCTCCCGACCTGTTCTTTTAGCTTGTCAATCTCTTTTTTCTGCTGTTGGATCAGGGCGAGCATTGGCGGAATGATGTATCGCATTTCCCAGTTTCGCGGGCTTCCGGTTTCACAATCTGCTGCAATCGGATATACTTCGTTTACCTGTTCCGCAATGAAACCTATGCAGTCAATGCCGTATCTTTGATCGTTCTCATCCAGATAATCATCGTTGTATTTAAACTGCACAACCTCTATGCCATAAAGCTTTTCCGGGTTCAGCTCGCTGTTTTCGACTGGTTTGATGTCGCGTTTGAACGCTCTGCTCGACCCCGATGCGTAGCCTAGCTGGTACGGCGATGATGCAGCAAGTCTTGCGTTCGGATCCCCGGAGATATTCCCCGCGCCTTGCACATATAGACGATTCGCATAGATGTTATCGCCTGAGCTGTAGTACCCTGACAAATCACTTATTGTTGCGACTCTTGAATTATTTAAGTAAATTACGCCGGCTGTTATATTTGTTTGATTTGTGCCGCTTGCAAGATAAAATGCATTAGCAGTTACATAAGAGAGCCTGCTGGAATTATTCCAGCCCATTTCCAGTCCGTCTGGTTTTAGGTGAGAATAGAATGAGCTTCCGATTAACTTGATTACGCTTGTGCTGTCTGAGGCAGATACTTTGATACTCCCTCCGGTCATTGTGAAACTTCCTGCCAGTACTTGATCTGCGCGAATCGTCGCTGTACTGATCGCATTGTTCGTGATCACTGTCGCCGCTGTTGAGTTTATGAACCCTTCGTCGTTATTCAGATCTGACAGATTCGTTGGAATGTCCGGCTGATCTTCGATGCTTGCCCAGCTCATCTTTACTTTTGACCCAAAAGTGATCTCCCCGGTCGTGCCGTTAAAGCTCATCGCGTCACCGATTTGAAATGAGTTCGTGATGATCGCGCCTGCTGCGATCTGGTCCGCGTAGATTTTGCCGTTTGCCATGTCTAGGCCTAACTTAGAGATTGTTTTGAAACCATCGTCCGACCAACCGATGCCGTTCTTGTTCGCAAGCCAGCCTTTGGTTGTCGAATTGATGGTCGGCGTGTTCATCAGTTTGAAGCCCGACAGACGTTTGATTCCGTCTATTTCCTCTTCATCGAGAATCATATAGCCGGCCTCTCCGGATAGCAGAGAGTTGTTGATTTCCTGCAATGCCTTCTCGATCGCGTTTACCTGCCTGTCTAAATCATTTGTTTTGACCGTCATCTTGATTTCTTCGTCAGAAAGCCCATAACTTGAAATCGTCGCAGACAGTCCGCCGTCAAATTCAAATATCTGCTCCATGATCGGAAAATCACGATCTGAGATGCGAACAATGTCGCAGCATTCGTACGCAGGATTTCCCCTGTATTTGACCGTTCCGGCATGATAGCTGAACGGAAGTATTTCTGCCGCGATCCTGTCTAAAATTTCTTGATTGATGAACGGATTGGAAAAGCTGATAGAGCGCCCTGTTCCGCTTGTGAATGTGTTGTCCTGCACACCGCTTATCAGGCAGGTTATCGTGTAATCTGCTTTTTTGGACTGTCCGCCCATATAAATCTCACTATCTGTGAGCGATTGTGGGAACACTGCTTCGTTAACCAGTGTCGGATCGTAAGGTGTTCCGCCTATGTAGCTTTGAATTTCAGCAACGTCAAGGCTGTTTACGATGCCATCAAGATTCACGTCGGCGACCTTACCTCTTAAAATGTCTGTTATTTTTGCTCCGATGTAGGCTTTTCCGACGATCATGCGACCTAAAATTGCTTCTGCCTCTGTCGTTGATGCAGAACCGAGAAGATTCTGATTGATGTACGCGATATCTTTTGCATCTATAGCTCCGTCCAAATTGGCGTCTCCGTATCTTACGGAATCTTCTGAATACCATCTGAATTCCAGATTTCCATCCCGGTTAAATCTCGCGTTTGTCCCCATCAGCCCGGCTACATAGCCGATCATCTCACGACAGGTGCAGTCAACATTCGTTATGACCGCATCTGTCGGATAACTCGTTTCTTCAATCACGAACGAATATTTTTGAGAAATATAACTCATGACTTCCGCGCATGTTGTCCCGGTGCCGGCATATTTATCTGTCAGAAACGCCATCTGATCATAAGCTGTCACATCGACTGTCATGTAATTGTCGGACGTTTCCACGTCAGACACAAAGAAAGAGCCTAGAGGACACCATTCCTCACCGTCAAACGTAAGGTAGAGAAACACTTCGGCACCCGGAAGGCTTATTTCTGCATGAAACTTCATTTTGAGACTAAGAGAGCTTGCGCAGGCCTCGCCGATTCCAATCGTCTGCTCACTTGTCACAGATTCAGTTAATTTAAAAGAAATAATTTCGTCTTGATATGTTTTTCCGTTGATTTTTACTTTTGCCGTCACTTCTCTCGACATTGCGAAAGCCAATTCATTGAATTTTGTTGAAACGTTGTACATGCCTCACCTCTCAACGATTGAAATCGTCATTTCACCCCACATAGGTCTGCCGTCTTTAACGACGTAAACAGGTGTGGTCCTGTCTCCGACGTATGCGGTAATGCTTTTTCTTGTGCCGGTCATAGGGTCAGGGTATTCGATGGTAAAAAACTTATCAGAGACAGCCTGCAGGACTTTCTTCATATCTTTTCCTGACATTGGCAGAAATGTGCAGGTCAACTTTCTCTTGACCGCAATCCTGTCTCGAAACATTTCGCCCTTTTGGTTTCTCCCACTTTTTTCGGAATCCAAATCTTGAATGCCAACCGTCAAGGCGCCGGGCTCCGGAAGCTGGATAACCGTACCGTTATTTTTTGTAATTTCAAGTGTCGCCATAGTTATCCTCCTAACCAAACGCCGGCTTTCCGGTTCTGTAAGCATAGTCTTGCGCTTCTTTTTGTACCACTCTGAAGATCTTGCTCGTATCGCCCTCAATCACGACCACGATCTCCTGCTTTCCGCTTTCTTCTCTGACGATCTGCCGCAGCAGAGATTCCGGCGTTTCAAGATTTCGCCCGTTTTTTTGGTCTCCGAGCATTGCCAAAAACTCACCGTTCGGCGGAATGACGGCGCCGCTCGCCAATCTTGGAACAGAAACTTTTGACAGCTCTTTTATGTTGAAGCCGAAGTTTCCCATTCCTGTAACCTTTGTTACCCATTTCGGCGGTGTGATACTAATCTTGTTCAGCTGACGAATGCAAGCATTTATCGCGGAAATAATCATATTTATCGCGCTTTCCGCGATTCTTGCGATGCTATTCCAGACATTTTTAAAAACATTCTTTACACCGTTCCATGCTGTTTTCCACGCGGGTGTAAATGTGCTTTTAACGAAATTGTTGATCGCTGTCAGAGCGTTTGAAATTCCATTTTTCACAGCATTCCACGTTTCTATCGTGCTTATTTTGATTTCCGACCATCTTCTCGCAACCTCATCTTTGAACGCTTTTACTTTGCTGGAAATAGTTTCGTTCAGGGTTTTTATGTCGTTTATAATCTGCCTCTTAAGGTCGGAAAAATTCCTCTTTACTTCTTCTGCCCGTTGTGAGGCTTCATCTTTGAAGTTCTTCCATATCTTTGCCCAATCTGTCCTTGTAAGTGCATCAGCCACTCCAATGAAATCCTCGTATCCTCCAAGTGTTCTATTGAGCATTCGCTTTACCCATTCCGGCAAGCTGTCGAAGATCTTCTTTTGCCCTTGCACAGCTTTCACTAAGCCGCCTGACGCATACCCAGCTTTCGAAAGCGCGTCTTTGTAATCACCATTTACGAAACTTACAATCGCTTCTAACGCCCCTTGCAGCGTTCTGATTGAGCCGCTTAAAGCGTCAAATATTCCCGTCAGTACGCCGATGCTGCTCTCAAATGTGTCAATCGCAATTGCCTTAATCAGGTCTTTGAAAAGTCCCGTCAGCTTCTGAACTGGCTCGGAATTCCATAACTGTTCCATTGATTGCTTTAAGTTTTCCTAGGATTTTTTCATACGATCTACGTGCGGCTTCAGTCTTGCGATGCTGCCGCTGATTTTGTCGAAGACGCCAGTATCCACTTCCGGCGCTTTTATATCCTCAAATTGCAGATTTCCGCCTGCTTCCCCGCCACTTGATCCAGAGGCGCTGTCTTTTTGTAAGATATTCAGTTCATCAAAGCTAGCAAGCGATTTTTGCGCAGCCTTTCCTGCTTTCGCGGTCGAATCAGCCAGTGCATCCTGCGCGCCTGCGGCGCCGATTGCACCTGCTTTTGCCGCTTTTATCTCTTTGTTCAAACCGAAGAGCTTGCCAATGGTGTTCGCAAACGCATTGGCAAGCGTAATCAGCGCTGACAAAATATTGTTGATCAGCCGCACTACCGGCGTCAGAGCGCGGATCAGGCCACCGCCAAGAATGCTCAAAAGCTCTTTAAATCGTTCCGAAAGCACTCGCGTCTGATTTGCCCAGGAGTCCGATGTCCTTGCGAAATCCCCTTGGGCATCTTTTAGCGTGTTCATCACGAAGTTATACCGTAAAGAAACCTTCTCAGCCTGTGTCATTTGATTGTACGACTTCTTGATGCCCTGTTGCAGCGCAAACTGTTTCAGGTTTACTTCCGTCATGACAACGCCGAGATCTTTCAAGGTTTCCGTTTCGCCGGTGAAAATGGATTTCAGCTTTACAGATGCCAAGTCGGTACTGATATTGTAAAATGACGCCACGTCACCCGTCAGCTTCGCGGTCTCGATTGCCATATCGGACGCAGCGTCCATCGAAATCCCCATCGATTTTGCCATTGCCATGTAAGTGGATGCGGTTTGCTTCGCCGAAAGCTTCGACATACCGAACTGGTCGATGGCGATGTCTGCGAATTCCTCACACTTATACGCCATTGAACCGAACGCAGTATCCACCACGTTTTGGACTTCTTCTATGTCAGAAGACAATTGAATTGCCTGATTGCCAACACGAATCAGACCTTGAACGATCTGTCCCGCTATCTGTGCCACGCCGAAACCGAGTGCGGTGCTGAAGACGCTGCCCATGATACCTCCAAGCTTTGAGGATTGCTTCGCGATTGCTTTTGTGCCCTTGTTAAACCCTTCTGTATTGACTTTTGTATCAAAGTTAAGATGTCCGTCAACCACTCGTCTCTCCTCCTTTCAAAAGCGCATTAAATGCGTCTAAAACTTCTTGCTCATCAGCTGTAAGCTCGATTTTCAGCTCTGCGATATCCTTATTCTCCCCCCACCACTCCTTGTCCGCTTTCGTCTGCTTTCCGGTTCGTTTCAGCTTTCTCTGATGCACAATCGTATTGAAAACGCACTCGCCGGACTCAAAAAAAGCACTCATGAATTCCCAAAAATGATAGAATTCTCTTGACCTTATCGAGAACCCCGCAGACTTATCCACTGCGGATATGATGAACTTGAGATCCTGTTCCCAAGAGAACAACCGTCCCAAAGGCAATCCTTGTTTTTTGTCTATGGATTCATCTCCTAGATTCAGAAACCAGACTGCTTTCTGCGCAGCCTCCGGAACTAAGCGGTAGGGAATCGTGTCCTTATAAAAAATCTCAACCATGCACTCGATCTTCTCGGAATCCGTCAAATCCGTGCGTTCAAACATGCGCATAATATTAACGCAGGGACGGAAGTCTGCGTTAATCGCATATTCACGTCCCTGCAGCAAAAAGGAGGTTGGTAATTTTAAAATATCCATTATTCTTTGTACTGCTTTGCGACAGTTTTGATCTTTTCTTTTCGCTTTTTGGTTTCTTTCTCGAAGTGCGGCACCAATGCCATAATTGCATTGGCAAAGATAAAATCGCCGTTCGAGGCAAGACTGCAGGTGTACTGCGTGCCAAACATGATATCGGACGCGCCCTCTCCAAGCGCATTGTCAAAACACTCGCGCAGAAGTTTATCGACTTTCGCGTAAAGCTTCAGCTCTTCCTTTACTCTTTCCGTTTCGTCCAGTTTTTTGCCTTTCAGCTTTTCTTCCTCAACTGATAATTTGTTGAGTTTTTCCGGCATTTCATGCACTAGTTGAAAAAAGCCGTCATATACCTTCGCGTCTGTC
>ERZ1024463.25-NODE-25-length-14617-cov-112.192625_pt1 | contig 14617 bp, 22 predicted proteins | sample MGYA00520805_ERZ1024463 | MGnify/ENA primary metagenome ERZ1024463 (study PRJEB33242, sample SAMEA3444304) | Homo sapiens | biome: Host associated; feature: Gastrointestinal tract; material: Stool | place: Uganda | collected 2011-01-01 ...
AGCATAAACTGCGTACACAGTTTCCCCCCATTGTGTAAAATTGTCGTACAATTTAGCGTACACCGTTTACTCGAACATACGTTTAGTTAGCTTTGTCTAACACCTTAAAATAAATCAAGAAATTTAAGTACAAGAAGATAAAAAATATCATTGCAACGTTGTACTAGATAGGTTATAATGTATATAGAAGTTGAGGTAAGAACAAAGTAGAAAAGGAGAGACGTACACATGAACAAAAATGAATTGCAGGAATTAAGAGAAATCGAGGAAAGACTGCGCACTATAATAAACAAACATGGAATACCCACATTAGAAGGCAAATTAGGTGACGCATGGAGTGCACTATATGACTACCTAGAAGAAAGAGAGGAATAAACATGGATAAGTATGGACTTTATAACGTAGTTTGGTACAACGGAGAAACCGCTGGTGTTTCAAAATTTATTTTAATAAATAATGACGAACAAGCTAAAAAGGATGTAGAAAAATATGTTACCGATTATGGATTCTCTTGTGCTGTGTTATTAGTTGACTTTGTTTATGGTATGCCGTTTGACACTATTATATCATATAAAGATAGAAACGGTGATGAAAAACAAACGTATAAACGATTCATTGATATGTATTTTTAATAGAATAGGAGTGATTACATGATAGAATTAAAGTTAAGCACATCAAAAGGAAATTATGTACGGTATGAAAGAAATTGAGTTTATAAACGTAGCGAAAAGACTAGACCCAGAAACAAGAAAGGTAGTTGAGTAGGAGCAATCCTACCCAACTAAGGTGAAAAACATGTTTAGAGTTTATGAAATATTAGAATATCTTTACTCAAATACAGATTTTAGAACCGTTATAATTAACAGTCGTGACTATATAACAGAAGATAGGTATACATGGTCTGGTACAATATTTTATGATTTAACTATTATAAATCATGAAGAGAACAATAGAATCCTATACTACTATGGTGATTATATCGTGACATCTATAAGAAAGCACATATATTTAAACACTGTGATAATTATTAACTGCAAAAATAGAATAGAGGGGTAAAATATCAGTACAATTAAAAATAAAAAAAACAAACTATAAGAAAGTGGATACTTATAGGTACGCTAAAAAGTTCACTTCAATATTTATTGTTAGCTCGTTCACATTTTGTTAACAATTTGTTTACACTTTGTCTATTGTAATAACTTAGAATAAGACGTATAATGTATATACAAGGTAAGGGAAACGAACAAGATTAGAACCTATCTTATATATGCAAAGGTGGTGAAATGTGAATGATAAAGACTATAGCAGAACAGTTGTTAGGTACACTAGACGTTAAAAGAATAGACACAAACGTATACATTTTAAACGGTAAATATTATCTTCACATCATTAAAAACAATAGTGAAATAATAGGGATAAAACTAATTAAAGAAAAGGAGAAAGAAAATGAAAGAAGCAAGTAGAGAAGTATTTGAAAATTACACACCTAAAAACAAAGTCGTGGATGAAAAAATTAGAATTTTTTATAAAAAATATCCATTTAAAAAAGTAAAGGATAACCCTTTTCTGATATCTGAAGCAACAGGTTATTTAAAAGCACTCCAAGACAACGGTTGCAACAAAGAATGGGTAGCAGAAATGCAAGGCAAACTTTTTTCTGCAATGGTATTACTTGCTAATTAATAGGTAGTCCGACAAGCGGGTTCTGATGGTGCAACTCCACCACCTACCTTTACCGCAAAAGCGGTACAATGTTTCACGTGAAACATTGAAACAAATTTCTAATAAGAAAAGGAGAATAAATCATGGCAAGAAAACCAATGGTAACACGAACAATCACAACGACAAAGGTAAACGTACTCTGCTTAGATATTATCACAGTAGAACCGTACAACAAACTTGTCACATTACCACGCACCTATAAAGATGAAAGAACTCTTCTTAAAAAGGTACAAGAAGCTATTGAAACAGATGGCTTAAAAGTGGTACATATCGTTGACAAAGAGGAAATCGAAACACTGTACGGTATGAGTGAGCAAGAATTCATTGAAAAAGCAGTTGTGCTCAATCCCGAAACAAGATTACCGAAATCAAAAGAATCAGAACCTAAACCAGTATCAGAAACAGTAGCAGAATAAGAAAGGAAAGAGGTAAAAAGATATGACAAACGGATATAGTGTAGTAATTTCAGAAGTTTCACAGGAGTTGACAGCAAAAGAACGTGTTATGCTTAAAGACACTACAAACGCAATTAAGCTAGATGAATTAACACAAAAAAGCGGTGAACCAGTAACCATCACACCAGCGATATACGCTGTGCTAGATATTCACAACGAACAATCCGACCAAAACAAGGATTACAAGAATTTTATCATTGTTGACAAAAGTGGGAAAAAATTCGTTACATCATCAGAATCATTTTGGAACAGCTTCAAAGATATTGCAGACGAAATGGCTGGAGAGTCAGAGTCGTGGTCGATTGAAGTTTACAGAGTTCCAAGTAGGAACTTCAAAGGGAAAGAGTTTTTAAATTGCTCGATTGTTTAACATTACTTGCCACTATCTTTAATGGTAGCGGCAATTTCTTATCTAAGGAGTGATTAAATGAAGAAAGTGAACAAGAATATTATTGAGTACAGAAAGCAACGAAAAAGAGTTCTATCTGCTTACAGAAGATTAGAAAAGATGGGGTATATATTTGATAAAAACCCTGTACCAAAAATTCCAAAAAAGATAACGCAAGCCTCTGTAAAAAGATTAGCAAAAATAACACCCGAACAGCTAAGGTTAAAATCAGAGTATATTGTCGGTGAAAAAATTGTAAAGTATAAAACACATAAGCAACAAATCAAAGAAGAAATCAAACAGATACGAAACGCATTAAAACAGAAATCAGACGCACAGAGTTTAACCGATATACCTAGGGTATCATACATTGATAAATTTAGGGAGCAAGTGGAACAGGCTTTTGGTAACATTGAAAACTTCAAAGATGATGTAATAGATTTGCCAGACGATAGAGGTTTTTATCATGGTAGGGATATGCCTGTAACTTACATGGATTTAACACCTTATAAAAATTTATTCATATCATTGTTGGACGATAGGATAGCAGAAGATGGGGAAGAAATTGTCGAGCAGTTATTGTTTGAAAACAGCGATAAAATAGCTGATAACTTAAAAGGTATACAGTATGATAGTAGTGAAGAAAATGTCGTTCGTTACTGTAATAACATCCCATCTATCTTAAAAGGCAGACCTTTGTCTATACAGGAGCGTGAGAATATAGCCAACATATCCGACATGGATTACAACATAGAAGATTATTGATATTAGGACGTGATAAAATGAAAAAGCGTAAATATAGATATTTTGTAGGAGACTTTGAAACAACGGTCTACAAGGGGCAAGTTAATACGGAAGTGTGGGCTAGTGCAATGGTAGAATTGTATACAGAAGATGTTCAAATATTTCATAGCATTGATGAAACCTTTGAATACTTAATATCTTTAAAAGAAAACGTAATATGCTATTATCACAATCTAAAATTTGACGGCTCATTTTGGTTGTCGTTTTTGCTGGTAAAATTAGGACTAAAACAAGCATTTACACCCTTTAATAAGGAGTGCACGCATGGCGAATGGCTCAAGGAACGTGATATGCCAAACAATTCATTTAAATATAGCATTTCAAATAAAGGAATGTGGTATAATTTAATTATAAAAGTAGGTGGTTACGTTATCGAGCTAAGGGATAGTCTTAAACTACTACCGTTCAGTGTAGAAAAGATAGGTAAATCTTTTGGAACGAAACATAAAAAGTTAGATATGGAATACAAAGGGTTTAGATACGCTGGTTGCGTTATCACAGCAGAAGAACAAAAGTATATTAAAAATGATGTACTTGTCGTAAAAGAAGCCTTGGAAATAATGTTCAATGACGGACATAAGTCACTCACAATAGGAAGTTGCTGTTTGGAGGAGTACAAGAAAATCATGGCAGATGATTATGATTTATTTTTTCCCGATATGTACAGCATTCCTTTGGATAAAAATGTTTACGGAGAAGATAACGCTGGTGAATGGTTAAGGAACTCATATAAGGGTGGGTGGTGTTATTTAGTAAAAGGTAAAGAGAACAAGGTATATAATAACGGCACTACTGCGGATGTAAACTCACTATACCCCAGTATGATGTCTAGTGAATCGGGAAATAGATACCCAGTTGGCAAACCGTGTTTTTGGAGTGGAAACTATATTCCAGACAAAGCGTTGCAAGATAATACATATTATTTTGTGCGAATAAGAACAAGATTCTATATAAAGAAAAATATGTTACCATTCATTCAGATAAAAGGTTCATTCTTGTATAGAGGAACAGAGGCACTAGAAACATCTGACTATTTCGACCCTAAGACACAAAAGTATTCAAGATACTACCAAGACTTTAAGGGTACACATGACACTGATGTGATTCTAACCTTGACAATGATAGACTTTGAGTTGTTGAAAGAACACTATGAACTAGTAGACTTTGAGATACTAGACGGTTGCTGGTTCTATACTCAAATAGGATTATTCGATAGATATATAAATAAATATAAAAAAATTAAAATGGAAAGCAAAGGGGCGATTCGAGAGGAAGCAAAACTTTTTTTAAATAATTTATACGGCAAATTAGCAAGTAGCACTGATAGTAGTTTTAAGATGGCTTTTGTCAAAGAAAATAAATCAATAGGATTCATTGCTATTGAAGAAAACAATAAAAAAGCTGGTTACATACCGTGTGGTTCTGCTATCACTAGTTATGCCAGAAACTTTACTATTCGTGCGGCGCAAAAGAATTATTACGGTGTAGATAAAGCGGGATTTATATATGCTGACACAGATAGTATACACTGCGACATACCGCCAGAGAAAATGGTAGGGATTAAAGTGGATGATAATGATTTTTGCTGTTGGAAGCTAGAATCATGCTGGGATAAAGCAATATTTACTAGGCAAAAAACGTACATAGAACACGTTACACATGAAAACCTTGTTCCAGCAAAGCCATACTACAACATTAAATGCGCTGGTATGCCGACTAAATGTAAAAACTTATTTGAATTATCTATGCAAGACATTGACATCAAGAAATTACAAGGTTACACACAAGAAGAACTTGAGTTTTTGAAAACAAAAAGAACACTAGAGGATTTCAAAATTGGATTATTAGTGCCAGGAAAACTAATGCCAAAGAGAATACCAGGTGGTACATTACTGAAAGAAACAACTTACGAAATGAGGTAATAAAATGAAATTATATAAATTTAATAATTTAATAGGAAAAGATAGAATTGTAGAACTAAAAATTGAGGGTAACACTGTTTACGTGGGTGGTTGGTCTGACAAACCCCAGATACTTGACGGATATTTAGTAACAAATATTATAGCTGATGATTACATATTGTTATTAGAATTGGAGTGATAATCATATGATAAAATTATTCAAGATATTATATATTAAATGGGTAAAAGGTGAGTGTAGACATTTATGTTGCTTATGCAAATTTAGAAATGAATGTTATGATAACTTAGAATTGTAAACAATAAAGACAGGGTGAACTAGGTTCGTTCCCTGTCTTTAAATTATATCTGTAACCATTGCAACTTGTAAGCGGACAGCGAATCCGACAAACCTATGTGGCGCTATCTTCCAAGCGTGCTACCCACACGGTTCAGACAAGTTAAACAACGGAAGATACCTAATAGGATAACGCTTTTAATACACATTCTTTACACCTTAGGTCTTTAAATCTAAAACAGCCACGTTCAAAATACCACCGTAAATTAGATAAAAACATATCATTTCTTTTTAACATAACGTAGTTAATTTCGTGGTCGTCAGTTGTTACAGTTATTTTAGCAGTAAAACTTTCGTCAGGTCTATCATCACAATATATGATGCCCTCCTCTGGGTATTCACGAATACCAAAATCTTTTCCATGGTATTTAAGAGTTGCCAAATATCTACCCTTTGTTAGCGGTTTTTCTATAAACGCTTTATTATCATTTAAGTACACACATTCACTCGAATATGCAACATAACTATTACTAGCAAACGCCCTATTGAACCCGCTTTCTTTTTGAGCCTTGCTTGCACTGTCAATGTAGCCTTGCTCAAGTACAAATCCGTCTCCCCTTAGGAACTTAGTATCATCCCGCAGTCTTTCACTTATTCCCATTTCAATATAGTATGGGTTTATAATACTTACTGGGTTGCTAAGCATATAAACAGGAACATATCTAACCTGTTCACCTTGTCCTCTAGCTATTGATGTATGAATACTAAGAAGTTTTTTAACTTCATCACTACAATAGTGATTAGTTTCACTTTGGAACTCGTCAAAAATCATTCTTTCAATATCGTTAAAAAGGTGACTATATTTTTTAATCTGGTCTGCGCTGTTTAAAGAGACAGCATACCCGCATGATTTATCGTCAAGAAAGAGTTCATGGAAGATACCACTAGCCCGTCTTTTTGCTGTCATTTCATGTCCTTGAAAAAATAATGAGCCAATATCTTTGTAGAATTTTTCTACAACATTATCTAACTCATAATTATAGCGGTAAATAAGACCAAACTTTTCACCTTTTTTTAGAAAAGCATTTACGCAAAGTCTACCAAAATAGGTAGTTTTACCACCTGTTCTATTAGTAGTGCACATATATATTTCTGGTTTATTACCGTTTATATCTTTTAATGATAAAAGTTTTGTACCATCATAATACTTTTGTTTACACATAGTTTTCACCGCCTTATAAATAAGTAATATTTCTCTATTTATTATAACATATATGTTGACAAATTGCAATATAAGGTTTATAATTAAATTATAAAAAATATAAAGGTGGTGAAAATATGGATTACGCACAGGTTATGCAGTTAATTACAACGGTAGGGTTTCCTATTGTAATGTGTGGAGCAATGGGTTGGTTTGTTGTAGACCAAACAAATAAGCACAGGGAAGAAGTATCAAAGTTAAATGAACAGCATACAGTTGAAATGAACACAGTAGTAGAAGCACTCAATAACAATACTGTGGCACTAAAAGAACTATCAACCAAACTAGCAAAGGAGGGATTAAATGCGTAGAACATTATCAAACGTTGGAGTGAATTTAATTAAATCATTTGAGGGATGTAGGTTACACGCTTACAAGTGTACTTCCAATGAAAGATACTACACAATCGGTTACGGACATTACGGTTCTGATGTTTCAAAAAATATGGTAATTTCACAGGAGCAAGCGGAAAAATTACTGGTACAGGATTGTGAGAAATTTGTTAACCATGTAAACGCATACATGGATAAATACAATTTCAATCAAAATCAGTTTGACGCATTAGTAAGTTTCGCATATAACATTGGCAACATCAACCAACTCACCAAAAATGGGTCAAGAACCATTGAACAAATATCTATGAAAATACCAGAATATTGTAAGTCGGGTGGTAAAGTCTTAAATGGTTTAGTAGTCAGAAGAAACAGAGAAAGAATGTTATTTGATACACCATGTTGTAATAAATCCATAACAGATGTAGCAAGGGAAGTTATTTCTGGAAAATGGGGTAACGGCGAAGAACGTAAAAGAAGATTGAATAGTGCTGGTTACAATTACAGTGTTGTACAAAAAGAAGTAAATAGATTGTTAAAGTAAAGGAGTGACTATATGGCTGTATTAAGTAAAGATGATTTATTTATTAAGATTAAAGAAAGAATCGGTGATGCTACTGATGATGAAACACTGAGCTTTGTTGAAGATGTGACTGATACATTCAACGAGTTAGAATCAAAGTCAACAGGTGACGGAACTGACTGGAAAGCAAAATATGATGAATTAGATGAAACATGGAAGAAAAAATATCGAGATAGGTTCTTTTCTGCTGGTACTTCTCCAGATGAAGTCAAAGAAGAACAGGAAGAAGACGTCAAATCTGACGGTGAGAAGAAAGAATTTAAAGATTTATTTGAAGAAAGAGAGGGATAAGTTATGCCAACAAAACCACATATTGTAACATTAACAAACAGTTCTGTAGACATTTTAAATGTTATTAGAAACAATGCAACTCAGAATTATAGGGATTATGTACCAGTAGCAACCGCTGACGCAGAATCTATCCGTGAAATTGGTGCAGTTATTATGGACTATCCAAGTTTGCAGAATGAATTTTTGTCTGCTTTAGTAAACAGAATTGGTAGGGTGCTAATCACATCAAAAATGTATGATAACCCATGGGCTATGTTTAAAAAAGGTATGCTGGAGTTCGGAGAAAGTGTTGAAGAAATTTTTGTAAATATTGCAAAACCGTTTCAGTTTGACCCAGAAGTAGCAGAATCAACAGTATTCAAAAGAGAAATTCCAGATGTTCGTAGTGCGTTCCATATTATGAACTATCAGAAGTATTACAAGGCAACTATTCAGAACGACCAGCTTAGACAGGCATTTTTGTCATGGGATGGTATTACTGATTTAATTAGTAAAATTGTTGATGCAATGTATACAGGCGCAAACTATGACGAATTCCAGACCATGAAGTATATGCTTGCAAAACGTATCTTAAATGGACAGTTATATCCTGTTACAATTCCGACAGTTCAAACTGAAAATATGAAAGACATTGTAACAACCATTAAAGGTGTGTCAAACAAGTTTGAGTTTATGTCAAGTAAATACAATCTTGTGGGTGTACAGACTTTTACCAAAAAATCTGAACAGTATTTGCTAATCAATAGTAAATTTGACGCACAGATGGATGTTGAAGTGTTAGCAAGTGCTTTTAACATGGGTAAAGCAGAATTTGCTGGTCACCGTGTTCTAGTAGATAGTTTTGGAGATTTAGACATTGAAAGATTAAACTTGCTATTTGCAGACGACCCAACATATACAGAAATTAGTGACAGTGATTTAAAAGCGTTAGACAGTATTCCAGCTATTATTGTTGATAGAAATTATTTTATGATTTTTGACAACTTCTACAATTTCACCGAGCAATACAATGGTGAGGGGTTATATTGGAACTACTGGTATCACGTTTGGAAAACATTTTCTATTTCTCCATTCGCTAACAATGCTTTATTTATCCCGGGAACCCCGACTGTGACAAGTGTTACCGTCTCACCAGAAACAGCTAGTGTAAGTGCTGGACAAAAGATTCAATTATCTGCTACTGTTCAGACCACAGAGTTTGCACCACAGAGTGTTACATGGAGTGTTACAAGTGGTGACAATGTGACAGTAAATCAGAGTGGAGTTGTTACTATAGGTAGTGACGCTAGCGGTGAAGTAGTAATCACAGCTACTTCAACCTATGACACTGAAAAAACTGGAACTGCTACATTGACAGTAGCTTAAATAAAAAAGGGGGATAAAATTCCCCCTTAATTTATAGGAGTGATTAAATGCATATTGAACCAAACACAAATATAAAATTATTAAAGAACGTACCACTTGACAATAGTTATTCAAATACAATTTATTTTGGTGATAAATCTTCACAGGTTGCGTACTTTTCCAGCAAAGTAAAGCATAACCTCACTAATTACACATATCAACGTGTCAATAAGGGAAGTATGCGGGTTGGTATTAGCGCTGATAAATGCTATGACTGCAATTATTTAATGTTCCAAAATACAAGTTATGGAACAAAGTGGTTCTACGCTTTTATTACATCTGTGGAGTATGTTAACAATGATGTGTGTGAGATAGGATATGAAATTGATGTACTACAAACGTGGTTGCTTGATTGTACACTTTGCCACTCATTCATTGAACGCCAACATAGTATATTAGATATTGCTGGTGATAATACTGTTCCAGAAAGTGTACCTTTAGGGGAATATGTGGCGAATGAAGTAAGTAACCATTTTTACACAGATATGAGAGTGTGGATACAGTACACAAAAAGCAATAAAGAAAGCGTTAGCGGTGGGTTGTATGGTAATATTTATTCTGGACTTGAAACTATAATGGTTGTTGATTTTGACAGCGATTCTATTAACATGGTTATTAACGAATTATTAGCTGATGGCAACGATATTGTTAATATTTATATGTGTCCAGAAAGTTTTAAGGATTCAAGTAATACAGCTAAAAAAGAAACATATAACAGTGAAATTACAGTGGGTGAAACTCTTGACGGGTATACACCTAAAAATAAAAAACTATTAACGTACCCTTATAATTTTTGTAATGTTACAAGTTCAAGTGGTGACAGTTGTGATTATCTTTTTGAATATGGGTATTCAAACGTTTTCACTATATACAAAAGTTCGGTAAATACACCTAATGCTATTCTTACTAACAATGGTTATAGAGGGATTGAAGTAAATGAAATTGACACCGTTGGACTAAATTCTTTTCCTTTATGTTCATGGAGTGAAAACGGTTATTTACAATACTTTGCAACACAGGCGCAAGCAGACGCTACAAAGTCATTATTAGCTTTAGGGAGTACCGCACTAGGTAGTGTAGCAAGTGCAAACCCTTTACCTCTTATCGGTGGTGCGTTATCAGTCGGGTCTAAATTATCTGATGTTGCTAACATAAAAAGACAACCGCAAAAAATACAAGGTAACACTAACACTAGCAATTTATATGTTAATAATGATATTTTTGGATTTACAGTTATGAGAAAAAGTATACGAAAAGAATATGCTGAACTTATTGACAGCTATTTTAATGTGTATGGATATGCTACTAAAAAAGTGGGTATACCTAACATTAAATCCAGACCACACTGGAATTTTACAAAAACAAGTGGTTGCGTAATTAAAGGAAGTGCACCAGCTGATGATGTGAACAAAATATGTAATATATTTGATAACGGGGTCACTTTTTGGAAAAACGGTGATGAAGTTGGTGATTACACATTAGACAATACCCCATTATAAAGGAGTGAGAAATATATGGGAAAGAGAAGACAGCATAGTAGTAAAAGTTTCTGGGAAAGTAAATACCTTAATGACAGGACGTATATACAATATTATAACAGATTAACAGAGTTATCTATAAGTATGTTTGAGTGGAAAAATTTACCACCAAGCGTTGATTCTCGTTTTTTAGAATTGACATTATTTAGTGACGGAATGGCAGTCTTTTTTAAAGACCCTATTTTGAATGAACTAGCGTTACAGTGTATGATTAGTGGACAATTAAATGTGTACCGCATACCCGAAAATAGAACAGCTTTTGCAAGTAACGGTTATCGTATGGATTTGACAGCAGATAATTCTGTTATTATATTTAATAATATGTTACACACAAATTCAATGCTTGATGTTGAAATGTTTTCTAAGCGTTTATATAATCTTGACAGGGCAATAGACGTAAACGCTAATGCACAAAAGACACCTGTTTTAATTCAGTGTAGTGAAAATGAGCGGTTAACAATGAAAAATCTTTATGAACAGTATGATGGCAATCAACCGTTTATATTTGGTGACAAAGCACTTAGCACTACTGGGATTAAGGTTTTACAAACAGACGCACCTTATGTTGCTGATAAATTATATGAATTGAAAGCACAAATCTGGAATGAGGCTTTGACGTATCTAGGTATTTCAAACACAAACATTATGAAGAAAGAAAGAATGATTAGTGATGAGGTACAAAGAAACCAAGGTGGTGTTATTGCAAGTAGGTATTCCAGATTGGACAGTAGAAAACAGGCTTGTAAGAAAATCAACGAAATGTTTAACCTTAATATTGACGTTGAATACAGAGAAGATTATCAATTTTATGATGGTTTAATTGAAGAAAAAGGTGGTGATGATATTGGCTAATTACACAACGGAGGTTAGAACAATATGTGAGAACTACGCTAACTATAATCATTTTGCTGGTGGTTCAAGTGTTAGTGACATTATTGAAAAATCGAGAACAAAAGTTTTTGACTTTAATTTCCCTATCTTTGATGAAGATTATAGAAGTGTTCTTGAAACTAAAATTTTAAAGCATTTTTATACAAGAGAAATCGGTCTCGAAACTGTAACCCTTTGGAAATTGAAATTAGACACCAAGTTGAATGAAATAATGCCATATTATAACCAGTTATATAAAAGTACATTATTAGAATTTAACCCATTCTATGATGTAGATATTACAAGAAAACATAACGTAAGGAGTGATGGTACAAGAAATGAAACTAATGAAAACAAGAATCAGACAACGAGTCAGAGTACGAATAAGACGAACAGTAGTGGTAATAGTACAGATTGGTCACTATATTCTGACACACCACAAGGTGCTGTTACAGGAATTGAAAGTGAAACATATTTAACCAATGCCACTAAAGAAACGAACCAAAACAGCAGTGAAGTAAATGGTTCAAACAACGGTTCTTCTGCTAGTGATTCCACTGGTAAAACAGACAGCGTTATCAAAAACACGGAAGATTACCTTGAGAGTGTAAAAGGTAAGCAAGGCACGCAAGATTACTCGACCTTATTACTTAAATATCGTGAAACGTTTTTAAATATTGATGTTCAAGTAATTGAAGAATTAAATGATTTATTTTTAAACCTATGGTAGAAAGAGAGGTATTTGCATATGAGACAAATAGACGGAATGAATGTGTGTGGTTGCTTTCCAAGTTTACCAAGTGCATATTCTGATTCTTTAAGTTATTATGAAGAATTAAGTAAATTAACAGCAAAAATGAATGAAATAATAAACGTTATCAATAGTGATTTTGAAGAAGTAGTTGAAAGTGCTGTAGACAAGTATTTTAATACTATTATGGTTGACGCTATGTATTTAGAAGATAGTAAGACAATTGTTCTAGCAAAAGAAACAACTAGCACTGATAGTGATGTACACACATATAATTATGTTACTGAAACAATGGAAGTAGGTGATTAAATGGATAACAAATTGTCGTATTTTGAAATAAACAAAAATAAATTAAAGATATATGACAAAAATGCTCATGAAAAGCTAGAATCATTGTTAGAAGAATTTAACGATTTATTGTCTAAGGTTGTTACTTCTGATAACATAGCACAACAAAGTGTGTTGTATGCTGACAATAGTGGCAACTGTGTACATGCTACAACTGCTGATAGTGCTACAACTGCTGATAGTGTTGAGTGGGATAATGTTCAAAACCAACCTAGTATTCCTGTATTGAAAAAAGCAACAAAAACATTAAATTTTACATTGAATGCTGGTGTGAGAGAGGAGTTTACTGTCCCTGTAAATTTAAGTGGTACGCTGTTAGGTATAACGGTTTGCATTGATGATAACCCCGCATGGTTTAAAACAGAATTAAAAAACTTCTCGTTGACGAAACTGGTTATCAGTATTTCTAATGAATACACTGATACGTTGACAAGTAACTGTAAAATTTTATTTTTATACACTTAGGTAAAAGGAAGGAAGGATATTATGAGTAATAAAACTGTAACAAATTTTAAACTTTTAAATGAAACTATTGATGTAAATGACGCACGAATAAATGATGATTTAATGGAAAAATTGGCTAAGCTATCTTTATTCGATAGAAGTTCTACTGTAGTAAGCGTGGGTGGTGCTGGAATGTTTAGCACAATACAGGAGGCTGTAAACTATCTCGTAGGTAAAATACCACAAATTTCCACTTCACCAACTAATCCAATAATGGGTTCTATTATTATTCAAAGTGGTACTTATAATGAAAGTATCGACTTAGGTGCTAAGAGTGGTATTTTATTTTATGGGTTAGGTAACGTTACTATAACGTCTGACTCTGGTTATCCTACTTGTACTATGAATGGTTTTGGTACTAACGAATTTTATAACATTACTTTTAGAAACACAAATTCAAGTAATGCTTATGCCTACCATTATGAAGCTGGTGGGGTTGAACATTCTTCATTAGCTTACTACACAAAGTTTGTTAATTGTTCTTTTATATCAATAACTAACGGTGGTGCTGGAATTGGTTGTGCAAACCAAAACACGAATATTTGGTTCGACAACTGCTCGTTTGCTGGTGCGAATGGTAGGGATTTGTATTTTCACAATTCAACCTATGACGGTAGTGCTAACAATTATATTAGATTTACTAATTGTATTGCTGGAACTGTTAGAATTGACGATAGTGCGCATATTGACGCTAATAGAAGTAGTGTGTTAGGTGTACTTTTTAATAACAATAATTTCAGAACATTGAGCTTTTACGGCGGTAATCAAGGTTCTAACGCTGGTACATTTTCATATATACCGTATGGACACACAAATATTGTAATGTCTCCAGATAATTACGGAAACGTTGGTGTTGCATTTAATTACCTAACACAGAGACAGCAGATTGAGGGGTATTATATCAAGGGTGAAAAAGGTAGCTGGGATAGTTATGGGTATAATATTTATTGTCCTAATTGTTCCGCTTATTCATGGTCAGTGTTCCAAGCTATTGCAAATGATGGTACTAACATTAAGGGTAGCATTAGTATAGTTGTTAATTCAGGAAATAACAATTTAACCTTGAAAGACACATCTTCTGCTGGTGTTGGTGGTATGACAAACATAGTTGTGATTGGTGTACCGAAATAATTATTATTTGGTTGGAGAGCAGTGTAATAACTGTTCTCC